>Ga0164292_10003827_pt1 | contig 12284 bp, 3 predicted proteins | sample GEODES117metaG_FD_111486 | JGI IMG/M metagenome (GOLD analysis project Ga0164292, IMG submission 111486) | Eutrophic lake water microbial communities from Lake Mendota, Wisconsin, USA - GEODES117 metaG | ecosystem: Environmental > Aquatic > Freshwater > Lake | place: USA: Lake Mendota, Wisconsin... | reverse complement strand
GATTTGGTGTGTATTCAGCGGCCGGATTACGGGGGTGGGGAGATCCGGTTTGATGGGAAGGTGATCCGGAAGGATGGGAAGTTTGTGGTGCCGGAGTTGAAGGCGCTGAATTGAGGGCGGGGGCGGGCGACCAAAGCCAGTTCCTTGCTACATGTAGCGTCTCCGTTTCCGGTCCAGGGCCATCCCAAACCGGCCATTTCAAAAGCCATTTCAGGACAGATCGGAGTTGCAGTGTTGCCATGATCGGCGAATTTTCCGTTCATGCCTGATTCGCAGTCGGGAATCCCCGAAAAGAGCCCTCATTTTCCCACGACGCGTTGGACGCATGTACAGATGGTGCAGCGGGGCACAGTAGAGGAGGCGGCGAGCGGCCTGGAGGCGATCTGTCGGCTCTATTGGTATCCGATTTACGCCTACCTGCGGCGTAAGGGGTTCAGCGCTCATGATGCAGAAGATTTTACCCAGGAGTTTTTTCAGGAGCTGATCTCGGAGGATGCGCTGCAGACGGTGCGGCAGGAGCGCGGTTCGTTGCGCGGATACCTGCTCGGTGTCTTGCAGCGGTTGCTAATCGATGACACTCGCCATCGCACAGCGCAGAAGCGGAACGCTGGCTCACGCCTATTCTCACTCGAGGAGCTCTCCGCAGAAGATCGGTACTTGCGTGAACCGCAGGACACGAGGGACCCGGAAAAGCTCTTTGCACAGGCCTGGGCTCAGGAGGTGTTCGCGGCGGTGCGGGTGCGGCTGGGCGAAGCCTTTGCTGAGGCAGGGCGATCGGCGGTCTTTGAGACGCTGCTGCCCTTTCTCACCTGTGAGGAGCCGCCACCTTCACAGCGTGAAATCGCGGCCAAGCTGGGCGTGAGCGAAAACGCTGCGGGAATCTTGGTTTTCCGCCTGAGGCAGACGTTTCGAGAATTACTGCGTGAGGAGATTGCGACGACGGTGCTGAGCCCTGAAGAGATCCCGGCGGAAATGGCGTGGTTTCAGAGCATGCTCAGTAGCCGGTAGGTGCAGACGCTGGGCTATCGCTTTGCCAGCCAGACTTCTGCTTTCTTGATGCGGTTCGCTTCCTCCGCGCTCGGCTTTTCCTTTTTTCGCAGGGATTCGAGGCCACGGGTCAGCAGTGTTTTCGCTTCGGGCTGCGTGCTGGGATCACGGAGCATCACAGCACCGCGCACGCAGTCGAGCCAGGCGGGCGGGGCTTTGGAAGTCGCGGTGAGGTCGGGGGTGCGGGTGATTTCGTCGAGGAGGGAGAGGGCTTTTGTTGCGGCCTGGCGGGCCACCTCAACGGGCGCGGAAGGCTGGTTGGCTTCTTCGGCGAGGCGTTCGGCATTTTGGAGCAAGGCACCGGCAAGGACGTTGCAGCTTTCCCGATGATAACGGTGGCCGGGTGGGTAAACGGACTTGGCCCCGGCCTGCGCGGCCCGGGCGTACTCCAGCTGCTGGTCCCACTGCTGGCGCGAGGCCGCCACGCGGCTCAGGCCTGCGTACGAGTGGTCGGCGATCGGGCTGCGCGCCCCCTGGAATTTCTTGGCTTGGCGCAGCGCTTCCATGAACAGGGGCTCGGCTTCGTCGAAGCGCTTCACCCGCGTCAGTTCGACGCCGAGATTGTCGAGGGCGCTTGCGATATCGGGATGTTCCGGGCCGTGCGAGGCGCGGAGAGACTGCAATTCCTCCTCGTACATCGCGATGGATTCCGGGTGCCGATTCAGATGATGAAAAACGGAGGCGAGCGTCTTCGGTGCATCGCGCAGACCGGGCTCACGGGGATGTTTGCGCCAGGCGGCTACCGCGAGTTGGGCAGAGGCTTCGCCCTCGCTGGCGCGTCCGGATTTCATCAGCGTCCAGGCCAGCAGGGTGTGGACGGCGGCGGTGCGAACATCGGCATCGCCGAGAAGCCGCTGCCGCATCGCCAGCGCGTCGCGGAGACAGGTCTCGGCCTCCTTCATGCGGCCCAGGTACTCGAGGGTGTTGCCTTGGTCGAGCAGGGCCTGGGCGACCGCGTCGTGATCGCCACGATGCAGCGTCCGTTGCAGGGAGAGCGCGCGTTCGGTTTGAGGGAGACTCAACTGGTATTCGCTGATGTCGCGATAGGTCGCGCCGATGACGCCGCGCAGTTCCGCCTCCACGGCGGGCTGGTCTGGCAGTTCGGCGGCGAGCGTCCGGGCGGTTTCGTCGAGAATCTCCCGCATCATGGTGGTGTCACGCCCGAGGGCCTTTTCCACACTGGCCTGAGCGAGGACTTTTTTGAGGAAGCGGGAGACCTGCTGGCTTTGAGCGAGGGCGGTGCGCTGGTTCAGATACATCCAGGTGGAAGCGACGGAACTTGCGAGGAGCACCAGCACGATGGTTATGGCTGCCGCGACGGCGGCGCGATGGCGCTGAGCATAGCGGCGGAGCAGATAAACGGTGGTAGGCGGGCGTGCACTGACCGGCTCGCGGTCCTGGTGGCGTTGGAGATCGGCGGCTAGTGCGGCGGCGGAGTCATAGCGCCGTATGCGATCACGTTCGAGCGCCTTCATGACGATCCAGTCGAGGTCTCCCTGCACGGCGCCGATCAGCTTGGCAGGCTCACTTTGCTGGGCGGTGGCGATTGCCTCCAACTGGTCGATGGAAAACGTCCGCAACCGCGCGGAGGGCCGTTGGGGATCGCGAGCATGGGTGGAGGGTGAGCGCTCGACGAATTCGTGCAACCAGGCCTCTGAACTCAGCGGGGTCGTGCCGGTGAGCAGTTCATAAAGGACGACGCCGAGGCTGTAGACGTCCGAGCGCGTATCCACATCCATCCCAGGGCCTGCCTGCTCCGGGCTCATGTAGGCTGGCGTGCCGATGAGCATTCCCGCATGAGTCAGCAGGGTGTGCTCGGTGAGGCGCTCGGCGCCGGTGGCTTTGGCGATGCCGAAGTCGATGATCTTCACCACCGGCACTCCGTTGCCACCCGCCACGAGAAGATTGGAGGGCTTCAGGTCGCGGTGGATAAGGCCTTTCTGATGCGCGTGCTGCACAGCAAGGCAGACCTGGCCGAAGAGCGCCAGCCGTTCGGCGAGCGGAGTGCGCCTTCTGGCGCAGTGGTGGGTGATCGGCTCGCCCTCCACCAGTTCCATCACGAAATAGGGTCTCCCGGTGGGCGTGGCTCCCGCGTCGAAGACCTTGGCGATATTGGGATGATCCAGCATGGCCAGCGCCTGGCGCTCCGCCTCGAAGCGCGAGATCACTTCACAGGTATCCATGCCGAGCTTGAGGATCTTCAGGGCCACCTGGCGGCGCACTGGCAGCAGTTGCTCGGCGCGCCAGACCGTGCCGAAGCCGCCCTCGCCAAGCGGCTCGATCAGTTCGTAGCGGCCGAACCGCGTACCGGGGCGCTCGGCTTCAGGCAACGTGGCGAGGGCGTCGGTGAAAGGAGCGCCCTCCTGCTGGCAGGCGTCGTCGAAGGCGCGAAAGGCATCGGAGACGGATTGTGCAAGAAAGCCTGGCATCGTAATGGAAACGTGTCCGCATTTTGGGAGAGGGTCAAAAAAATTTCAACGAAGTGCGAAATAACTCGGAGGGGATTTCGAGAGTAGCTTTGGCAAAGCTTATCGGCACTTCCGCTGAGGACTTTGCTGTCAGCTCAATCTGCCAAGAACCAATCGCAAATCACCCTCTATGAAACGACTCCAAATCACTCCCGCTGGTCTCATTTAAGCCGCCATCACCCCTGTGCAGTCTTACCAGCCAGGGAAGACGGGGTCGAGGAAGGCGCAAAAACATGATCGATTATGGGCTTGGTGTGTTTGATGAAAACGTTGCTTTTTTGCGGGGGGACTTGGGGTAGGGGGGTGGGAGGGCTTGATAACTGCTTACACGATTGTTTTTTTATGATGAAGACTTGGCCTTTTTTGATGGGTGTTTTGGGGTTGCTTTTGGCGGTGCCGGCGGGTGCGGTGATCATCGGCACGGACTCGTTTGAATACGTGGACGGCGCCATCGCAGAGAAGAACGGCGGGCAACTCTGGAACTACAAGAACACATCACCCACGGGCTACAGCAACGCGCCATCCGACTGGGACGCCGTGGTTGGCACCCCCATCATCAGCGCGGGGATGCTGGTGACCTCCGGCAATGCCGTGGCCAAGCGGGAGTATCGCGGGAACACGGAAACCGAAGGCGCGGTGAATGATGTGAATGTGGCGCGGAAAGTGTATTACAAGGTCACCGTCACCACGGGACCAAGTGTGAGTGCGGCGGACTACTTCGGCATCAGCTCCAACGATTTTAACTCGGAGAAAATCTACTTCGGCAAGCGCGGCGGCAGCATGACCTGGGGCGTGGAGGAAGTGGGCGTGGCCAACGGCGGCACTAATGGCAGCGTCACCATCTCGCCGGACACCACTTACACGCTGGTGGCGGTGATCGACTACTTGAACAATTATATCCGGCTCTTCGTGGATCCCGACCTCAGTGGTGGGGAACCCCTTTCCGGTTCTGCGGCGGCTACCCGTGACTATTTCGGCACGAACTGGAGCACGGCGGTGCGGTTCGCGGCGGGCACGGCGGTGTCCTGGGATGATCTGGTGGTCTGCACGGAGTGGGAGGATTTGGCCCCGGTGACCGTGACGACCACGGCGGATGAGGACAACGGCTTGCTGGGTGGCGGCGCGGGCGTGTCTCTGCGGGAGGCGGTGAAATACTCCGCCCCAGGGCGTCTCATCACCTTTGCTGCCGGGCTCAATGGCCAGACCTGCACGCTCAGCACGGGCAGTGAGATCGTCGTGACGAAAAGCTTGACCCTGGATGCCTCCAGCCTGTCCAGCGGGCTGACGATTGATGGCGGCACGGGCACGAACCACCTTTTCACCGTGAACAGCGGCCAGTCCCTCAACCTGCGCGGCCTCACCCTCACCGGGGGCAATGGCACCGGAGCCAGCAATAATGCCGTAGGCGGCGCGATAGACAACGCTGGCACGCTGACGCTTACGCAGTGCACCCTCTCCGGTAATTCTTCCGGCTTCGGCGGCGGCGCGATTTCCAACGCCGGCACGCTGACGCTGACGCAGTGCACCCTCTCCGCCAATTCCGCCAGCAACTCCGGCGGTGCGATTTCCAACTTCGGCGGCCTGACGCTGACGCAGTGCACCCTCTCCGGCAATTCCGCCAGCAACTCCGGCGGTGCGATTTACAACTTTGCCGGCACGCTGGCGCTGACGCAGTGCACGCTCTCCGGAAATTCCGCCAGCCTTGGCGGCGCAATTGACTGCGACACCGACCTGAACACTCTCACCGCCACACTTACCCACTGCACCCTCACGGGTAACATCGCCTCCAGCCGGGGTGGAGCCTTTTACAACGAGGATGGCCGCACCACCCTGGTGCACTGCACCATCACCGGCAACACGGCCCCCGCCGGACAGGGCAGCGGCGTCGCCAGCTATGGCGATGCCGCCACCGAGACCGTGGTGAAGAATACCCTCATTTCCGGCAATGGCGGCAGCAGCGTGGATTTCGTCATCAGCACCAGCAACAATAGCTTCACGAGCCAAGGCGGCAACCTCATCGGCAGCGGCAATGCCACTGGGGACTTCAACCAGGCGGGGGATGTGATCAATGACAGCCCCAAGCTCTCTCCGCTCGGCTACTTCGGCGGGCCGGTGCAGACGATGCACCCGCTGATTGGCTCCCCGGCCATTGATGCGGCGGGGACCGCCGATCCCGGCGGCACGGATGCGCGGGGGTTTCCGAGGTTTGTGGATGGGACAACCAACTCTGGCGCGCAGACCAACGTCCGACTCGACATTGGGGCGGTGGAGGCGGGGCCGCTGCGCACGGTGGGCGTTAGTTCCGATGCGGGCAGCTCAGGCGCGCTGCGCGGACGCATCGGCCTCTCCACCGAACCCGGCGCGCGCCTGGCCTTCACCCCCGGCACCTTCCCCGCCACCATCACCCTCAACGGCACGGAAATCGAGATCCCCGCCACGGCCAACGGCCTCTTCATCGACGCCTCCAACCTCTCCGGCCCGGTCACCATCTCCGGCAACAACGCCAGCCGCGTCTTCAACGTCGTCAGCGGAGCCACCGTGGCCATGCACTCGGTGAGGATCGTGAATGGGAAAGCGCCGGATGGTGCGAATGGGGCTGCTGGGTCCACTGGGGACAAGGGGGGCAAAGGGGGCGGTGGCGGCGGCATCCTCAATGCCGGATCGCTCAGCCTCTTCTCCTGCACGGTGCAAGAGAATCGCGCCGGCAGGGGCGGCGCGGGCGGCAACGGCACTATCAGCAAAGGCGATGCCGGCGATGGGGGCGACGGCGGTGGTATCGCTAGCAGTGGCTCTTTGAATCTCACGGCGTGCACTGTCTCTGGTAACTCAGGCGGTAATCCCGGCATCGGCAACGGCAACAACAAAGGCGGCGGCGGCGACGGCGGTGGCATCTTTAGCAGTGGCTCTTTGAATCTCACCACCTGCACCCTCTCTGGAAACGGGACCGGCCGTGGGAATGGCAGCATCACTACTAGGGGGCATGGCGGCGGTATAGCTAGCAGTGGCTCATTGAGGCTCACCGCTTCCACCCTGGCTGGAAACCGCTGCGACTTCGGTAAAGTGGGTGGCGGGATTTTCGCCACTAACGCCATTCTGGAGGACTGTATCATCGGCTTGAACACCCGAGGAGGCGGCCCCCCTGATGACGTGAACGTTTCCACCATCACCTACGTGGGAGGCAATCTGCTCGGAACGGCCGCCACGGTCACGGGCGCGGCGACGGGTGCTCCTACCTTCGTTGAGACGCCGTCCATCCGCGACCTCGGCGACTACGGCGGCCCCACGCAGACCGTTGCGCTTCAGCCGAACAGCCGGGCGCGGAATGCAGGGACGGTGACGGCCAGCAGCACGGACCAGCGCGGCTTCCCCATCGTGGGTGAGCCGGACCTGGGGGCGTTTGAGGCGCAGATCGGGGCCATCGCGGATGTGAGCCTGCTTGAAGGTGCCACACCACCGGCACGGACCTTCCCCGTGGGCCAGATCGGTGCGCTCACGGCCACTTCCAGCAATCCGACCCTGGTCCCGGAGGAGAACATCGAGATCACCGGCAGCGGAGCCAGCCGCAGTGTGACCGTGACGCCAGCGGCGGGGCAGCGCGGGAGCTGCATCATCACGCTCACGGAGGTTCTTCATGGGGAGCAGCAGACGTTCCAGGTCGAGGTGACGGAGGACCCTCGGTTCCTCGTGATCAATAACAATCCCAATGGAGCGGGCTCGCTAAGGGTGGCCTTCACGACTGCTGCTGGCACGCCGGGGACGAATACCATCCGCTTTGCGCCCGGAGTCACCGAGATCAACCTGGCGGGTGAACTGTCTCTCCAAAGCGATGACCCGGAGATCATTGACGCGGGGACGCAAGGGCTGATCCTCAACGCTGGACCCAACAGCCGGCACTTCCAGGTGCCGGCGGGTCGGAGCCTGACGCTGCGTGGGATCACGCTGCAAGGTGGCAATGCTGGGGGCGATGGCGGGAGCATTTACAGCGAGGGCACGCTGATCCTGGAGCGGTGCAGGCTGACGGACAACCAAAGTGCCTTCAACGGGGGTGCGGTGGGGTCTCGTGGCACTGAACTCCGCGCGGTGGACTGCACCTTTTTTGACAATACCGCTCGAGCGGGTGGCGGCGTCTTTCATGCAATCGGCGCGATGGAATTGATTGGCTGCACCTTTGCCTCCAATACCGCCAGCATGGCAGGAGCGCTCCTGCTAGACAACGCCATGCCCGCAACGCTGACGCAATGCACCTTAGCCATCAACCAGTCCACAGCGCCCACGACGGTTGGGGGGATTCGCGCCTTTGCTGGCACGTTGAATCTTGTTCAGTGCACGGTTTCAGGGAATGTAGGTGACCGTGGAGGGCTGGAGTTAGCCGGGGCTGCTGCGGTGAACCTTACCAACAACATCATCGCCGGGAACAGAACGAGTGGCGGAGCTCCGGTTGATCTTTTCCTCGAGATCGGCACGCTCGTTCCGCAAGGAGTCAACCTCATCGGCAGCAACGCGAGCGTGGAGGCTGTCTTCCCTGCCGGGCCACTCGTGGGCACGGCGGCGGCGCCGCGTGATCCGATGCTGGCAAGTTTTGATTATTATGGCGGCCCCACGGACACGATGCCGCCGCGTGTCGGCAGCCCGGCGCTGGATCAGGCGACGGTGCTCGACCCGGCCCTGACCACGGATCAACGCGGGTTTGCCAGGCCACTCGGCATCCGCCCGGACCTGGGAGCGGTGGAAGCCAGCATCATCGTGGTGACGACGCCGGTGGATGAGCTGGACCCGCCCGGCAGCCCCGGCAATGGCGTTTCCCTGCGCGAGGCGGTGCGGGATTTGCCTGAGAATGGCGCGATCGACTTTGACCGTGCGATCTTCGGCGGGGCGACGGCCTATGTGCTGACGCTGACGCAGGGGCCGCTGAATCCGCCGCAGAATGGTTTCCTCTTCAACTCCGCCAACCCCAACGGCCTGCACATCCAATACGCGGCGACGATCACCCAGCAGCCGCAGTCCCAGAGCGTGGACCTGGGAGCCACGGCGATCTTCAGCGTGGGCGTGGTGAACGTCAGCGGCGGGGTGGCCTATCAATGGCGGAAGAACGGGAGCGCGGAGGCGACGACGGCCAGCCTGAGCCTCAGCAATGCCCAGGAGAGCAACGAAGGGGTCTATGATGTGGTGCTGAGCGAGGCTCCCTCTGTGGGCTCGATTGTCCCCGCCAGTTTGGTGATCTTCCCGGTGAGCCTCACGCCCTTCGCCGGCACCAGCCAGCCCGCGAGTCTGGCGGTGGATGAAGCGCCGGTGACGATCCGGCAAATCACGGCGCGGACCGTCGCGCCGCTTGGCAGTTCACAGAGACTGAGCGTGGTCGCCGTCGGCCCCAGCACGCTGCCTTTGACGTATCAGTGGTCGCTGAATGGCAAGAGAATCTCTGGAGCCACGCAGAGCACCTACAGCATCCCCAAGCTGGCGCTCAGCCAGGCAGGCAGCTACAGTTGTGTGGTCAAATCGGGCCTGGATCAGGTCTCCGCGACGACGGAGCTGGCGGTGGTGGACACGACGCCGAAGGTTCTCAACATCAAGTCCAATACTTCTTTCACCGCTACGGTCATCGCCGCCGGGAACGGCCTTGCCTATGCCTGGAAGAAAGACGGTGCCCCTTTCCTCAATCTGACCGGCAAGACTTTCACCCTTGGCCTGACCGATGTCAGCAATGCCGGGCTTTTCACCTGCGATGTCAGATTCCAGGGTGGCGGTGGCAATACCCTGACCACCGGCTTTAACACGCGGCTAAATGTCAGCGCCGCCGCCCCTGTGCTGGCAACGCCGCTGGTGCTGCCGCCGGCCTACATCGGCCAGAACTATTTTTACCGACTGCCCGTCGTGGACACCCTGGGTGCGGCTGCCGCGAGTTTCAGCGTGACGGGAGCGCTGCCGAAGGGGGTGGTGTTCAACAAGACGACGGGCGTGCTGTCCGGGCGGCCGACGGTGACGAAGAGCGCGGGTTATCCGCTGAGCTTCCGGGCGATCAACCCGAGCGGGAGCAGTGCGGCGGTGGCGGCGACGCTGACGGTGAACGTGGTGCCGCCGACGGCGGTGGGGGTGTTTGCAGGGCCGCTGGGGCGTTCGGCTTTGAATGGGAATCTGGGGGGGCGGTTTGACCTGACGACGACGGCAGCAGGTAGCTTTAGCGGGTCGATCACGCTGGGGGTGGTGAGGCGGAGCTTTCGGAATCAGCTATTGCTGAGCGGGGGTGACGGGGATGTGATTTTGCGGGGGGACATTCCGGGGATTCGGCTGGCGGACAACACGCTGGTGACGGCGTATGTGGAGGTGTTTGCGGTGGAGCAGGTGGCGCGGGTGACGCTGGTGGGGGCGAGCGGGACGACGCTGGAGGGGACGGCGTGGCGGAACCCGTGGCGGTTGAGCCGGACGCCGGCGCTGAACAACCCTGCGACGGGGTATGCGGCGAGGTATCACTTGCGGCTGGATGCTGGGTTTGGATCGTCGTTCTCCCCTGAGGGGTATGGGTTTGCGAGTTTTACGGTGAGCAGCGCTGGAGCGCTGACGCTGGCGGGCAGGCTGCCGGATGGCAGTGGGGTGACGGGCGGGACGTTTGTGGGGCCGGAGGGGCAGGTGCTGGTGTTCCATTTGTTGTATGGGAATCGGGGCTCCCAGGTGGGGCAGTTGAAGATCACGAAAGCCGCTGCGGTGGTGGACAATACGCTGACGGGGAGGACTAGCTGGCTGAAGCCGGGGCCGCTGGCGGGGAGCAAGGACACGGTTTACAAGGCGGGGTTTGGACCGCTGAACGTGAATGTAAACGGCGGGGTGTATGTGGCGCCTGCGAAGGGGGCGATTGTTGCCGGTTTCACGGCGGTGGCAGCGGATCAGACGAATGCGAAGCTCAAGTTCGAACTCGGCGGTCTGACGGCAGCTTTCAGTCAGCTCCTGCGGATCGCTAATCCAAGAGCGACGGGTCTGAGCAACACGGCCGTCCTTGCGGCACCGATCGCGAACACGCTGAAGATCACGAGTTTCAATGCGAGCACGGGTACTTTTGCGGGAAGTTTCATCCTTCCTGGAGCCAGCCCGGCGCTGAATCGCCCGGCGCCGTTCTTTGGGCAATTGGTGGAGGCCGGCGGTGTGGAGTGGGGCTACGGGTACTTTTTGCTGCCGCAGGTGCCTGTGGGGACGGAGAAGGTGAGTACGGCGCCGAAGCTGAGTGGGAGTGTGTTGCTTCAGGGGCCGTAGGGATTGGGGATTTCGGATTTCGGATTTCGGAATGGGGAGTGGTGAGGGGTATGGGGATGTGGGGGGAGTGCGAGCAAGGTGCTTGCACCACCTTTTTTGGGGCGGAGTTGGGGGGCAGACGGGAGTGTCTGCTTCATGGGGGGTGGGGATTGGTTCGCTGAGGGAGTGCGGGCGAGACGGTTGCACCACGTTGGAAGGCGGCGGTGGTTAGTCGGAGAGGGACGGCTGCTTTGGTGAGCGGGGGTTGAAAAGGGGGGGCGAGGGGCGTAGGAAAGGGGATGGTTCGTCGTGCATTTTTGATTTTGGTTTGCTGGGGTTCTGCCTGGGTTTCTCAGGGGCAGGAGTTGGAGTTGGTGAAGTGGTCGGGGGATTTGAATGTGCCGGATCCGGTGGCGGTGACTGTTGATCCGATGGGGCGGGTGTATGTGGCGGCGACGACGCGGCGGAAGGGGGCGGACCTGGATATTCGGGAGCATCAGATGTGGATCGCGGATGATGTGGGGCTGGACAGTGTGGAGGCGAAGCGGGCGTTTTTGCAGCGGGAGCTGGCGCCGGGGAAGTTGCGGGCGCCGCGCGGGGGTTTGAAGGATCACAACAAGGATGGGTCGATCGATTGGAAAGATCTGACGGTGCATTCGGAGCGGATTTACCAACTGCGGGATGAGGATGGGGATGGGAAGGCGGAGAAGATGACGGTGTTTGCCGAAGGTTTTGATTCTGAGGTGACGGGGATTGCGGCGGGGATTCTTTATCATGATGGCTGGGTGTATGTGACGGTGGCGCCGGATTTGTGGCGGCTGAAGGACACGGATGATGACGGGGTGGCGGATGTGCGGGAGGTGGTGGCGACGGGGTTTGGGATGCACATTGCGTATGCAGGGCATGACATGCATGGGCCTCGGCTGGGGGTGGACGGGAGGATCTACTGGAGCATTGGTGACAAGGGGGTGAATGTGACGAGCAAGGAGGGGAAGCGGTTTTATTATCCGCATGAGGGCTGTGTGCTGCGGGTGGAGCCGGATGGGACAGGGTTTGAGGTGTTTGCCCATGGGTTGAGGAATGTGCAGGAGGTGGCGTTTGATGCGTGGGGGAATGTGTTTGGGGTGGATAACGATGCGGACATGACGGGGGAGAAGGAGCGGGTGGTGCGTGTGGTGGAGGGGAGTGATGCGGGGTGGCGCTGCGGGCATCAGTACATGAAGACGGAGAGCCGGTGGATGCGGGAGGGGATTTGGCAGACGGCGCATGCGGGGCAGCCGCTTTTTGTAACTCCGCCGTTGGCGCTGTCGCGCAATGGGCCGGCGGGGTTTCTTTGGGAGCCGGGGACGGCTTTGGGTAAGGGGCTGAGGGGGAAGTTTTTGCTGAATCAGTTTCCGTCCGGGGAGATGTCGGCGCTGTCGATTGAGGCGAAGGGGGCGAGTTTTGAGCAGAAGGCGGAGGTGACGGTGAATCGGGGGGTGATGGGGATCGGGATGGCGTGGGGGCCGGAGGGTGCGTTTTACATGGCGGACTGGGTGGGGGGGTATC
>Ga0164292_10003825_pt1 | contig 12289 bp, 9 predicted proteins | sample GEODES117metaG_FD_111486 | JGI IMG/M metagenome (GOLD analysis project Ga0164292, IMG submission 111486) | Eutrophic lake water microbial communities from Lake Mendota, Wisconsin, USA - GEODES117 metaG | ecosystem: Environmental > Aquatic > Freshwater > Lake | place: USA: Lake Mendota, Wisconsin... | reverse complement strand
CGAGGCTTTGTTCCATGTCGTCGGGCGGCACCCCACGGGCAAGCTGATGGCGCATCACGGGCTGCTGGGCGTGCAGGTGTGGGGCGAGGTGGCGGACGTTCGCCCCTTCCTAGCCGCCGCCGCCGCCATGCTCGCTCCGCTGCTGATTGGGCGCGGGGTGCAGAACAAGGTACTCGAGGCGATGGCGATGGCGCGGCCCCTGGTGCTGACCCCCGATGCTGCGACCGGCATTGCCGCTACCGACGGCACGCACTGGCTGGTGAGCCCGCCCGATCCGGTCGCCATGGCCGAGCGGATCGCCGGCCTGCTGGCCGAACCGGACGCTGCCGCCATCATCGGCGCCGCCGCGCGGCGCTTCGTGATAGATCATCATGGCTGGGAGGCTGTTATGGCGCCGCTCGCCGGATTGCTGGGCAAGGGCGGGGAGGGTGTGCGCCATGCCGCCTGAGCCCGCGGCCCTGTCCGCACCGCGCGCCAGCCACGCCGCGTCTATGCCTGCCGCATGGCGTTCCGCGCTGACCTCGCTCGGCCTCGCGGCGCCGGCGCTGATGCTGCTGGGCGCGCGCGAATGGGGCGAGATGGCGCGCCAGTGGTGGAATATCGACACCTATAACCACCTGTTGCTGATGCCGATGATTATCGGTTGGCTGGTGTGGCTCAAGGCAGGCGAGTTGGCGACAATCACCCCGCGCGCCTTCTGGCCGGGATTGCTGCTGGTGATCGCCGCGCTCGGCCTGTGGGGCGTGGGGCGTGGGAGCGGGATCAACCTGCTCGCCCATGCCGGCGCGGTCGGGATGGTGCAGGGCGCCGTGGTGGCGGTGCTCGGGCTGCGCGCGGCGCTGCTGATTGGCCTGCCGCTGGCCCTGGGCGTGTTCCTCGTGCCCTTCGGCGACGAGATCATCCCACCGCTGCAAGTGATCACCGCCGATATCGCCATTGCCCTGACCCATGCCAGCGGCGTGCCTGCCACGATCGATGGCATCCATATCGACACGCCCGCCGGACTGTTCATCGTTGCCGAGGCCTGTTCGGGGGTGAAGTTCCTCGTCGCGATGGTGGCGCTGGGTGTGCTCGTCTGTTTCACCCGCTTTGCCAGCTGGCAGCGGCGCGCCGGTTTCATGGCCGCCTGCATCATTGTTCCGATCCTTGCCAACGGCGTGCGCGCCTGGGCCACGATCTATGTCGCGCAGTTCATCGGGGCCGAGCGCGCGACGGGGTTCGATCACATCGTCTATGGCTGGGTGTTCTTTGCGATCATCGTCGCCGCGCTGCTCGGCGCAGGCTGGCGGTTCTTCGAGCGCGAGCCGGAAGAGTATGGCTGGCGCGCGGCCGAGCTCGAGCGCCGGGGCCTTATCGCCCGCGCAGAGAAGGGCGCGCTTGCGCCCGGCGGAGCTGTACTCGCGATCATTGCCGTGGCAGTGATTGCCGCACTCGCCGCCATCCTCTAGGCCCGAACGTGCGATGTGCGGGATTGCCGGGATTTTCCATGCCGAAACCCCCAAGCCGGTCGATCCCAGCAGGGTCGAGCGGATGTGCGACGCGCTTGTCCATCGCGGGCCGGACGGGGCAGGGGTGTGGACCGACCACGGCGTGGGTCTCGGTCACCGCCGCCTCTCGATCATCGATATTGCCGGATCGCCGCAGCCGATGCATTCGGCCGACGGGCGCGCGGTGATCGTCTTTAACGGCGAGATCTACAACTTCCGCGAGTTGCGGCGCGAGCTCGAGCAGGCAGGGTTCGCCTTCCGCACATCGGGCGATACCGAGGTGATCCTCGCGGCCTGGCAACGCTGGGGGGTGGATTGCCTCAAGCGGCTCGACGGGATGTTCGCCTTCGCGCTGTTCGATCGCGACAAGCGGCAGCTGTTCCTCGCGCGCGACCGGTTCGGGGTGAAGCCGATGTTCCTCGCGCACCTGTCGGACGGCAGCATTGCCTTTGCCTCGGAGCTGAAGGGCCTGCTCGCGCACCCGCTGCTGCGCCGCCGGATCAATCCGCAGGCGATCGAGGCCTATATGACCTGGGGCTATGTCCCCGATAGCCATGCGATCCTTGCAGGCGTCGAGAAGCTGCCGGCGGGACATTTCTGGCTGATGGAGCAAGGCCGCGCGCCCGGACGGCCGCAGCGTTGGTGGGATATCGACTTCACCAGCCGCCAGCGCGGGAGCGAGGCGGATCTCTCGGCGCAGCTTGTCCATCTGATGCGCGATGCCGTGCGTTCGCGGATGGTGGCGGATGTGCCTTTGGGCGCGTTCCTCTCGGGCGGCGTGGATAGTTCGGGCGTGGTCGCACTGATGAGCGAGGCGAGCGCCTCTCCGGTGCAGACTTGCTCGATCGGCTTCGATGTCGCCGCCTATGACGAGACCGGCTACGCCCGGCAGGTCGCGGCCAAGTTCGGCGCGGATCATCAGGAGCGGATCGTCGCCACCGATGATTTCAGCGCGATCGACAGCCTTGCCGCGATGTTCGACGAACCCTTCGCCGATGCCTCGGCCCTGCCGACCTGGCGCGTGTGCCAGCTCGCGCGCGAGCGGGTAAGCGTGGCGCTCTCGGGTGACGGCGCGGACGAGGCCTTTGCGGGTTACCGGCGGCAGGTGTTCCACCATCACGAGGAGCGCGCGCGTTCGGTCCTGCCTGCGGGCCTGCGCGCACCGCTGTTCGGCGCGTTGGGTCGCGCTTGGCCCAAGGCCGACTGGGCGCCGCGTCCCCTGCGTGCCAAGGCGACCCTGCTGGCGCTCGCGGAGAGCAGTGAGGAAGGCTATGCGCGGGGCCTTTCGGTCACCACGCCTGAGGCGCGCGCCGCGCTCTATTCGGACAGCTTCACCACGAGCCTCGCCGGGTTTTGCGGCGAGGCTGAGCTGATCCAGCTGATGCGCGCCGCACCGGGCCGTTCTGGCCTCGACCGCGCGCAATATGCCGATCTCACCTTCTGGATGCCCGGCGACATCCTCACCAAGGTTGACCGCACCAGCATGGCGGTGAGCCTCGAAGCGCGCGAGCCGCTGCTCGATCACCGGCTCGTCGAATTCGCGGCGCGCCTGCCCGAGGGGATGCGGGTCAAGGGCGGCACCGGCAAATACCTGCTCAAGAAATCGCTCGAGCGCTATCTGCCCCGCGACATACTCTACCGGCCCAAACAGGGTTTCGTCACTCCGATCGCCGAATGGCTGCGCGGGCCGCTGGCGGGCGCGGCGCGGGGGATCGCGTCGAGCGGCGGACTGGCGCAGACCGGGTTCTTCGATACCACGGCAATTGCTGCGATGGCCGAGACGCATATTGCGGGCCGCGCCGATCATTCGCGCACGCTGTGGCAATTGCTGATGCTGGAAAAGTCGCTGACGCAGCTCGGGGTTTCGGCCTAGCCCTCGGTGCCGTGGCCCAGCGCCATATATTCGTCGCTCTGCATTTCGTTCAGCCGGCTTACGGTGCGCGCGAATTCGAACGCGCCGTCACCGGCCTGATACAGCGCCTCCGGCTCGGCGGCGGCGGTGGCGAACAGCTTCACGCGGTGTTCGTAGAGCGCGTCGATCAGCTTGGTGAAGCGGATCGCCTCGTTGCGGTTTTCCGGCCCCATCTTGGGGATGCCGACGAGGATCACCGTGTGAAAGGCCTGCGCAATCGCAAGGTAATCCGCTGCCCCGCGGTTTTCGCCGCACAGCTTCTTGAAGCTGAACACGCCGACGCCCTTGAGGCTCTTGGGCACGTGCAAGGTGCGCCCGCCGCCAAGGTCGAGCGTGCCAGTGGGCACATTGGCGGCGTCTTCGGGTGCGAAATCGGTGAGGCGGAAGAAGGCCTCGCGCACCTGCGCGGTTGCCGCATCGCCGATCGGCGCGTGCCACATGGCGAGCCCGCCGATCCGGTCGAGCCGGTAATCGACCGGGCCGTTCAATGAGAGCACGTCCATCTCGCGGGTCACTAGATCGATGAAGGGCAGGAACAGCGAGCGGTTGAGCCCGTCCTTGTAAAGGTCGCTAGGCGGACGATTGCTGGTGGTGACAATCACCGTGCCTGCCTCCATCAGCGCAGTGAAGAAGCGGCCCATGATCGCCGCATCGGCGGTGTTGGTGACCACCATCTCGTCGAACGCGAGGCACTTGAGATCGGCGGCCATGGCGAGCGCGACCGCAATCAGCGGGTCCTTGCGCTCGGCCTTGCGCTCGGCGGCGATCAGCCGGTCGACCTCAAGCATGAAGGCGTGGAAGTGGACGCGGCGTTTGGCGGGCAGGGCGAGCGTTTCATGGAACAGGTCCATCAGCATCGACTTGCCGCGCCCGACTCCGCCACAGATGTAGAGACCGCGCGGCGGCGGGGCGGGCTTGCTGCCGAGCAGCTTGCCGAAAAAGCCGGACGAGGGCGCAGGCGCTTCCAATTCGCGCTGCAACCGGTCGAGCTTTTCCGCCGCTAAGCGCTGATCGGGGTCGGCGCGCAATTCGCCGCTGGCGATCAGCGCGTCATAGCGGGCGAGCAGGCCGGGCACCGCGCGTCAGTCGCGCGAGCGCATCTTGCGCACGATGCCCGAATAGGAGGCGATGATGTCTTCACCCCCATCCGCGCGCGGCTGTGTCGCAATGCCCCGCAGGAACAGCATCCGGCCGGTTTCGCGGACGATCTCGCTCACCGCGTCGAGCGGGCGCGAGGGGTCACCGCCGCCCACGAATTGCGTCGACAACTCGACCGTCACCGACGGGCCGGCCTCACCGCTGCCGTTGATGTGCATCGCGGCAAACAGGGCAATGTCGATCAGCCCGAGCGTGACCGCGCCGTGGATATTGTCGACAAGGTTGGTGTGGCGACGCTCGGGGAACATGCGCAAGCGGCAATGCGCGCTTTCGCGGCGCACCCGCATCTCGCCCAGCACCGAGGTGTTGAACCGGGTGCGGTCGACCATGTTCCAGGTATACCAGCCAGCCTCGCCGCCGCAGTCCTCGGGCGCGAGCGGGCGATATTCGAACGGCGCGTTGATCGGTTGGTGGTTAGCCATGATGCCGCGCCGGCGCTGCCTGATCGCTGCCGATCAGATCGCGCGCTCGGCCATCATCTTCTTGGTTTCGGCGATCGCCTTGGCGGGGCTCAACCCCTTGGGGCAGACATTCGCGCAGTTCATGATGGTGTGGCAGCGATAGAGGCGGAACGGATCTTCCAGATCATCAAGTCGCTCGCCGGTCATCTCGTCGCGGCTGTCGGCCAGCCAGCGATAGGCCTGGAGCAGGATCGCCGGGCCGAGGAACTTGTCCGAATTCCACCAGTAGCTCGGGCACGAGGTCGAGCAGCAGGCGCACAGGATGCACTCATAGAGGCCATCGAGCTTCTCGCGCTGCTCGGGCGATTGCAGCCGCTCCTTGCCCGAAGGCGTGGGGCTGACAGTCTGCAGCCACGGGCGGATCGAGGCATATTGCGCGTAGAAATGGGTGAAGTCGGGAACGAGGTCCTTGATCACGTCCATATGCGGCAGCGGAGTGATGCGGATCTCGCCCTTCAGATCCTCGATCGCGGTGGTGCAGGCGAGGCCGTTCTTGCCGTTCATGTTCATCGAGCACGACCCGCAGATGCCTTCGCGGCACGAGCGGCGGAAGGTCAGCGTGGGGTCGATCTCATTCTTGATCTTGAACAGGGCGTCCAAAACCATCGGCCCGCATTCGTCGAGATTGAGCTCGAACTTGTCATAGCGCGGGTTTTCGCCGCTGTCGGGATCGTAGCGATAGACCTTGAACGATTTGACCCGGCCGCCCCCAGTTTCCTTGTCGGCCTTGTGGACCTTGCCGCCGCTCTTGATCTTGGAATTCTTGGGGAGAGTGAAGGTCGCCATTGTCTGATCCCGCGTTGCAATTGGGTCTCTATCTAACGCCTCAGCCCCGCGTGGCAAGCGGGGGCTGCTTGTCCGATGTTGCAGGCTTTCGCACAGGCGTTGACCAGCGCACAGCAGACCGTGTTAGAGACACATAAGACAGGGTCCAGAACCGGAAAAGCGGCCCCACAACCGACTGGGGCCAGGCGCTGGCGCAAAGGCTTTGAAAAACTGCGGAACCGGCGGGCCATGCGGGCACTTTAGCGGTGATGGATGATGTAGGACAGAGCGCCGCGCGCACCCCCCGGACGGCCTGCGTTTTCGGTGCGTCGGGCGGGATCGGCCAGGCGCTGTGCGAGGAGCTGGCCGCGCGCGGGACACAGGTGATTTACGCCGGATCGCGCGGCGGCACGGGGCCGGAAGCGGAGGGGATTCGCCTTTTCGCCTTCGATCTTGCCGATGAGGCCAGCATTGCCGCCGCCGCCGAGGCAATGCGCGCACAGCCCCCCGAATGGATCATCGTCGCAACCGGCGTGCTGACCTTGCCCGATGGCACAGGGCCGGAGCGCACCTACAAGCGGCTTGATGGGGCTTCGATGGCCGAGGTGTTTGCGCTCAATACCATCGGCCCGGCGCTGATCGCCAAGCACATGCTGTCGCTGATTCCGCGCGCAAAGCCGTTCGTGTTTGCGGCGCTCTCCGCGCGGGTCGGCTCGATCTCGGACAACCGGCTCGGCGGATGGCATTCCTACCGCGCCTCGAAGGCCGCGCTCAATATGCTGCTCAGGAACTTCGCGCTGGAGACCGCGCGCACGCATCCCGAGGGCGTGGTGGTCGGCCTGCACCCCGGCACGGTCGATTCCGCGCTGTCGCAACCCTTCCAGAGCAACCTTGCGAACGGCCAGCTGACCACGCCTGCGCACGCGGCGGCCAATCTGCTCAGCGTGCTTGCCAGCCTCGGCCCTGAACATTCGGGCCAGGTGTTCGATTTCCGCGGCGAGGAAATCCCCGCCTGAGGCCTGCTCAGCGTTCGATCAGCCCGTGGCGCGCGAGGCCCTCGGCCACCAGTGTCTCGATCAGCTGTTCCTGCGTCCAGCCGGCGAGCTTTGCCGCGCGCCCGAACACCTTCTGTGACCACAGGTTGCAGTTGAGATTGAGCTCGAGGAAAGTGATCTCGCCGGTTTCCTCGTTCACGCGGAACTCGAAGCGGCCGTAATCGAAGGGGCGATATTCCTGCATCGCCTTCTGGGTATATTCGGTGATCTGCGCGATCATGTCCTTGTTCTCGAACGGGTCGAGCGAGTATTTCTGGCTGCGATCGACCAGATCGCGCTTTTCCTCATAGGTCCGCAGGTGCGAGGGATCGGCCTGGCGGAAGATCAGCATCGGCAGGATTACCGGTTCGCCATTGACGGTGACCACCGGTACTTCGACATCGCTGCCGTCGATGAAGGGCTCGACCAGCGCGTCGTGGCCGAGTTCGTGGACGCCGTGGACCGCGGCTTCGACGCTCGGCCAGTCGGTCGCATCCATCACGCCCCAGCTCGCCGAGGAATTGTTGGGCTTGACCACGAAGCGCGTGCCTTCGGGGCACTTTGCCGGATCGATCGGTGCGCCGCGGCGGTAGATCGCCCAGGGTGCGGTCGGCACGCCGGCGTCGCGCGCGGCGCGCTTGGCAAGGTGCTTGTCATCCGACAATCCGCGCAGGATCGGGCTCGCCCCGAGATAGGGGATGCCCGCACGCTCGCACAGCAGCGGGCACAGCATTTCGGAATTGAAGAAGCCTGCGCGGTTCAGCAGCGGAAAGACAAAGTCCACCTCGGGCTTGTCGAACAGCACTTCGAACTTGTTCTCGACCCTGAGGTTGAGACCGAGGCTCTTCAGCGTCTCGCGCATTTCGACGTGGTAGGTGGCGTGATTGCCATCCTCGGCGCTGCCCGAACCGTCCCACAGCGCATTTTTTGCAATGAACATGATGGCGAGGCGCTGCTTGGCTTCCTCGGGGATGCGGAGCGGCTTGGGGTAGGTGGTCATGAATGGTCGCCTCTTGCGGGAAGGGGCGCCATTTAGTGCGCGCGCGGCACGTGCGCCAGATGCATTTTGCGGTTTTATTGCAGGACCGCATTCTCTAGAGCCGCGCCGGACCCCGCCGTTGACCGCGAAAGGCTGCCCCTTGCCCCCTTTGAACCGCCCGATGGAAGGGTTTGATGCTTCCCCCGACGCGCTCGCGCTGGTCGCGACGCTGACCGGCGGGGGCGATGCCCGGATCACGCTGGACGACACGAGCGGCCTCAACCGCTATCTCTCCGCCCCCTATCCGCGCAGCGTTCTGGCCTATTCCTCCTCGACCGTGAGCGACATTTCGGCCGATGCTTTCGCGCATCTGCTGGCGACTTCGGCCGAGCGGTCAGCGCAGTCCTATGCGGCGCGGCTCGATGCCTTGCGCGGGCGCATCTGCGCCGCCTACGGCATCAGCGCGGACACCGAAATCGTCTTCGCGCCCTCGGGCACCGACCTTGAGTATGTCGCGCTGGCGCTGGCCCTGGAGCGGAGCGATCAGGGCATTCACAATGTGCTGCTGGGCGCGGACGAGACAGGTTCGGGCTGCATCCATTCCGCCCATGGACGCTTTTTTGCGGGCGAGACCGCGCTGGTGGGCGGCGTGGCGCCGGGTGAGGATATCGCCGGGATGGGCGAAATCACGCTGGTCGATGTGCCGGTGCGCTGCGCGGATGGCGAGGCGCGCAGCAGCGCCGAGATTGCCGCCGGGATGGCCAGGGAAATTGCCGCCGCGCGCGCTGCCGGGCGCCACAGCGTCGTCCACTGCGTCCACGGTTCCAAGACCGGCCTCGTGCTCCCCGCGCTCGCCGATCTAGACGCGCTGATGGCCGAGTTTGGCGATGCGGCGACCTTTGTGGTCGATGCCTGTCAGGCGCGCATCACGAGCGCCGCGATTGCCGATTATCTCGCGCGCGGCGTAATTGTGCTGATGACCGGCTCGAAATTCGTCGGTGCCCCGCCGTTCAATGGCTGGGCGCTGATGCCGCCTGCTTTGGCCGCAGGCGTTGCGCCGCTGCCGCAGGGGTTTGCGCAAGTCTTCCGCCGCGCCGAATGGCCTGCCGGTTGGCCGGGCGCGGACACGCTGGAGGACAGCGCCAACGCCGCGCTCGCGCTCCGGCTCGAGGCGGCGCTGTTCGAGATCGAGCGGTTTCAGGCGATTCCGATGGTGCGGGGCGAGGCGATGATTGCCGCCTTCGAGACCGCGCTGCGCGCGCATTTGATGGCACCGCTCGGCCTTGCGCGGGTGACGCCGGGGAGCGGCGATGAAGGCGACAGCCCGATCGAGATGCGCACGCTGGCGACGCTTGACCTGTCGGGCTTGCCGGGGCTGGAGAGCTTCGAAGCCGCACAGGCCGCGCACAAGGCGCTCGCGCTCGATGGCATCCGGCTCGGCCAGCCGGTCAAATGCGTGCGGGTGGACGGGGGCTGGGGCGGCACTATGCGTGTCGGCCTGTCGATGCCGCAGCTGACCGCGTGGGACACGCTTGGCGCCGAGGCGCGCGACACCGCGCTGGCATACGATATGCAGCGGATCACCGCCGGGCTTAAAGCAGTGGCTACGCGCCAAGCCGGCTGAACCTGCTTTCCCTCTGCCGGCTTTGGGTTACAACCTCTGCCAGACGACGGGCGGGGGATCGGCCGATGGGCCTCAAGAACTGGTACGAAGCCAACATCATGCCGCGGCTGATCACCTGCGCCTGCTCGCAGGGGCAGGTGATGAAGCGCCGCAGCGCCGTGGTGCCGCTGGCGTATGGCGACGTGTTCGAACTGGGCTGCGGCGGCGGGATCAATCATACCTTCTACGACGCGGGCGCGATCAACTCCTATGCCGGGATCGACCCGCACGAAGGCCTGCTTGACGCTGCGCGCGACGCTGCACGGGCCAAGGGCTGGGCGGCGGACATCAGGGCCGGGCGGGGCGAGGTGATCCCCTTTGCCGATGCCAGCTTCGACTGCGCGGTCTGCACCTTTACCTTGTGTTCGGTCGATGATCCCGAGGCGGTCATGCACGAAATGCGCCGCGTCCTGCGTCCGGGCGGCACGCTGCTGTTTCTCGAACATGGCCGCGCCCCCGATGCCGCGGTGCGCCGTTGGCAGGAGCGGATCGAGCCTGTGTGGAAACGCCTTGCCGGAGGATGCCACCTGACCCGCCCGATTACGACCGCACTGGCAGGCGCAGGCTTTGCGGCCGAGCAACTGGGCGAGGGCTATACCCCCCAGGCACCGTGTTTTGCCGGGTGGATGGAGTGGGGCATCGCCCGCAAGCCAACATAAAAAAAGGGCGGGAGACATGCCTGCTCCCGCCCTTTTTGTTGCTATATTCGCGTTAGTTACTCGCCGAAGGTGCGGCTCCACCAGCCCTTGCGCGGCTTGGCACCGGCATCGTCGGACGGAGCCTCGGGTGCAGGCTGCGAGACCTCTGCCACTTCTGCGGGCGAGGGATCAGCGGCCTTGGCCTTGCGCGGCGCGCGCTTGCGCTTCGGCTTTTCCTCAGGCGCAGGCGCTTCCTCGCTGGCCTCGGCCACCGGTTCGGCCGGAGCCTCTTCGACCCCGTCAGTGCCGGCATCGGCTGCGGCATCGGCTGCGGCTTCAGCCTCGGCCGCCAGCATCGCCTTGGTCTTGCGCGGCGCACGTTTGCGCTTGGGCTTTTCTTCGGCGGCAGGCGCTTCCTCGGCCACCAGCGCTTCGGCTTCGATCACTTCGGCTTCGGCGGCAGGAGCATCCGCAGCCTCGGCGTTGTCCTCGCCCGTGTCGCCTTCGTCCTGCGCGTCGCCTTCGATCACATCGCCATTGGCATCGCGGCGCTTGCGACCGCGACCACCACGCCGGCGACGCTTCTTGGGACGGGCCTCGCCGTTCTCATCGAAGGTCTCGGCGCGGTTCTCGTCCGTGGCTTCGGCTTCGCTGTCGCTATCGTCATCGCTGCCGTTATCGCCGTTGTCGCCGTTATCAACCTCGTCGCCGTTCTCGCCCTCGGGACGGTTGCGACCCCGGCCACCGCGCCGGCGGCGACGCTTCTTCTTGCGGCCCGCATCATCCTCGCCCTCGGCCGGTTCACGGCGTTCGCGGCGGGCGCGCGGTTTGCGCTCTTCTTCGACTTCTTCCTCGAAGGCTTCTTCTTCCTCGGGGAGATCCTCGTCCTCTTCTTCATAGACGATCGGATCGAAGCGCGGAGCCTGGGCCGGGCGCGGGCCGGAGCTGGAGACGCTCATCTTTGCGCCTTCCTCCTCGCCCTCGGGCACGACTTCGACGCTGACGCCGTAACGCTGTTCGATCTCGACCAGATCGGCGCGCTTTTCATTGAGCAGGTAGATCGCTGCCTCGGTGCTGGCGGCCAGACGGATCAGCGTGCCCTTGCCCTTGGCGGCCTCATCCTCGATCACCCGCAGCGCCGAGAGACCCGCCGAAGAGGCGGTGCGCACCAGACCCGTGCCGTCGCAATGCGGGCAGGGGCGGGTGGTCGCCTCGAGCACACCGGTGCGCAGGCGCTGGCGGCTCATTTCCATCAACCCGAATGAGCTGATCCGGCCGATCTGGATGCGGGCGCGATCATTGCGGAGCGCGTCCTTCATCGCCTTCTCGACCTTACGGACGTTGGAGGAATACTCCATGTCGATAAAGTCGATCACGACCAGGCCGGCCATGTCGCGCAGACGCAGCTGGCGGGCGATTTCGCGCGCCGCCTCAAGGTTGGTGTGGAGCGCGGTCTGCTCGATATTGTGTTCCTTGGTCGAGCGACCCGAGTTGATGTCGATCGAGACCAGTGCCTCGGTCGGATTGATGATGAGATAGCCGCCCGACTTGAGCTGCACCATCGGATCATACATCGCGCGCAGTTGGTCTTCCGCGCCGTAGCGCTGGAACAGTGGGACCGGATCGGAATAGGCCTTCACCCGCCTTGCGTGGCTCGGCATCAGCAGCTTCATGAAGGCCTTGGCCGACTTGTAGCCATCCTCGCCCTCGACGACGACTTCCTCGATTTCCTTGTTGTAGATGTCGCGGATCGCGCGCTTGATGAGGTCGCTGTCCGAATGGATCGGCGCCGGCGCGACCGAAGCGAGCGTCTTTTCGCGGATCTCGTCCCACACGCGGGCGAGGTAATCGAAATCGCGTTTGATCTCGGGCTTGGTGCGGCTCATGCCCGCGGTGCGGACGATCAGGCCCATCGAGCGCGGCAGCTTGAGGTCGGAGACCATGTCCTTCAACCGCTTGCGATCGCTGGTCGAGCTGATCTTGCGGCTGATCCCGCCGCCGCTGGTGCTGTTGGGCATCAGCACGGTGTAACGTCCGGCAAGGCTGAGATAGGTGGTGAGCGCTGCGCCCTTGTTGCCGCGTTCTTCCTTGACGACCTGAACCAGCAGCACCTGACGGCGCTGGATCACGTCCTGGATCTTGTAGCGGCGACGCAGTTCCTGGCGCTTGGCGCGCACTTCGTCGACCTGCTT
>Ga0164292_10003824_pt1 | contig 12292 bp, 14 predicted proteins | sample GEODES117metaG_FD_111486 | JGI IMG/M metagenome (GOLD analysis project Ga0164292, IMG submission 111486) | Eutrophic lake water microbial communities from Lake Mendota, Wisconsin, USA - GEODES117 metaG | ecosystem: Environmental > Aquatic > Freshwater > Lake | place: USA: Lake Mendota... | reverse complement strand
TTAGACTCGCCCTCCAAATGGCATCAGGCCTGGCATGCCGTACATGTCCGAGAATTGCAAACCACTCTTGGTGGAACGAGCCTCCCACACCTTTCCATCACCGGCATAAATAGCTACATGGTGAATAGTTGAAACCGAACCTTTATATGAGTAGAACAAAAGATCACCGGGTGCGAGCTCTTTAAGTGAAACATGCATCGTATATGTTGAATAGAGCGCTGAGTTCAAGCGATCCCAATTTGGCCAACCAAGTCCAGCCGATCTATATGCGGCATAAACAAGTCCTGAACAATCAAAAGAGTTTGGTCCTTCATCGCCCCACACATATGGTTTTCTTGCAAGCACTTGTGATCTTGCAAACGCAACGGCTTTATCTCGTTGTGCTTGAGTTGTTCTACTTGTGGCGCGCCCTTTAAATCCTAAATCACTCCAAACACTTCTTTGACCACCGGTTTGGGCTGCGGTATTTGCCTGGCTTTCTTCAAGTAATGCTAACTGTCTTTGTTGTTCCAATGTTGTTCTTACTTTTCGCGCGCTATTTAATTGCCGCATTAACTCGTCTTGAACTTTTTGCAGTTTTGCTACTTCTTTAGCCTGCTCTTCTTTTGCTTCATCTGCAACTTTTTTGGCAGCTTCAACTTTTTCAGTTGCAATAATTTGTGCTGCTTTTGCATCATCTGCAACTTTCTTAGCCTTAATCGCAGCAGCTTCGGCTAACTTAAATCTTTCGAGAGCAACTGTATTTTGTGCGCCTAATGTTCCGAGTGTTGAAATTTGGTCAATAAGATCTTGTGGGCCATTAGAACTAAGGAGTGGTGCAATCTCACTCATATTGCCCCCAAGAATGTAGGCATTAGCTGCTAACCGACCAATTGTTTTGTGGGCATCGGCAACTGATGCAGCTGTCTCAGCTGCAAGTTTTGCTGCTGCATTTGCCATTTTTGTTGCAACCGCTAACTCTTCTTGGGCCTTGCGATATAGAGCAGTAGCGGCATTTGCTTTAGCTGTCAGTGTACGAAGGTTCTGATTTGCTGCAGCAAGTTTTTTTGCTTGAGCATCGGCTGCTTTCTTTTTTTCTGCTTCTGCTTTTTTTGCTGCTTCAATTTGAGCCAAAGTTGGTTTTGGGGCTGCTAGAGCTGGAACCGACGAAATCGACAGCCCCAAAATAGCAGCGAGTGAAATCGCTTTTAACATTTTCACAAAAAACCTTTCGCAGGGAAGGTCTATAGAATAAATGGCAAACCTTAAAATTTAGGCGTTTTAAAGGCTGGTGTCTCTAATTAGCTACGTCACGGCGAACAAAAAGTATTGAGGCAACAATCGCCCCAAATGCAACATAAATTCCACCAACCGCCAAAGCGCTTTTATAAGCCAAATCTAAGGTTCCCCCTGATGCAATTGCACTGAGTTGTGCTCCTGGGAGCCAATTTTGAAGTGAGCTCTTTACGGCAATCAGTAAATTCTCAATAATAAGAAGCCATAGAACGCCGAAAGATATTGCACTTATCGGTGAGCGCAGAAGTAAACCAAGAACCATTCCAATTATTCCAAAGCCAATAACTGAAATTGTGACATTTATAAGTGAGGTAAAAATTGCTTCGATACCATCTGATGTAAACCAAAGATCAGTGTTTACCTTGGCTCCAGGGGCCAATAGAACAGACGTACTAATTCCGATTATTGCTGCCACAATAATCATTACAAATGTAAAAATCTTCATTGCAACTAATTTGCCAAAAAGAATTTTAAGCCGACCTGGTTGGCGTATCAACAGATTGCGCAGTGTTCCGTATGTGTATTCCTGAGCTGTTTGAGCTGCAAAGACACAGAGCGCAATAATTCCTAAAAATCCACCTGTGCTTGAAAAGCCTTGGACCCCACCTGTTGCAAGCCCTAAAACTTCACGGCCCACAACTTGTCCGCGATCTGCATTCCCTTGAGGTGAATCGATTAAAAGAAAAAGAAGAGCAGAAAAAAGCCCACTGAAAAATACAACAGCTGCCATCGTCCCCAAAAACAATGTAGGACGACGAAGTTTTCGAAGCTCTGCTGAAACAACATGTAGCATTACTTATCTCCTGTCATTTCAAAGAATGTTTCTTCCAGATTTGGTAGTTGTGGGGCTAACTGAGCCAGAGTAATTCCAGCGCTAAAGGCTGCTTTATTTAATTCGGGCGCCCAGTCCATAGGGGCCAAGATGTGAACTGAATCATTTCGAATTACCGCATGGTGACCGCAAGCTTGTGCAATCTCCATAATTTTTTTGAGATCAGATTGATCTAATGACTTTGCAATAATTGTAGGCTGTTGTTTGGCCATCAAATCACCGATGGGGCCAGCAAAAACAATTTCACCTTTTCGTAGCATCACGATATGGTCACTTATAATTTCAAGCTCTGAAAGAAGATGAGATGAAACAAAAACAGTTGTACCTTCATTAGCCAAATCGCGCAATAAGGCACGGATCTCTTGAATACCTTCTGGATCTAAGCCATTTGTTGGTTCATCAAGCATGAGAAGTTTTGGTTCGGGAAGCAATGCTGCGGCAATTCCTAATCTTTGCTTCATACCTAATGAATATGTCTTGTATTTTGATTTACCACGAGCGCCAAGGCCAACTTTTTCCAATAAGACTTGTACACGTTCACTTGGAAAGCCACCAAGTTTTGCAAGAACCATCAAGTTTTCATGACCAGATAACGCTGGATAAAACGCAGGTCCTTCAATCAGCGCACCTACACGACTTAGGTATTTTTCTGGGTGCTCTATCGGTTCGCCAAGGATGTGACCCTGCCCAGTTGTTGGAGTGATTAATCCAAGTAACATTCTCATCGTCGTGGTCTTGCCAGATCCATTTGGCCCAACAAATCCACACACGATTCCAAGAGGAACCTCAAAGTTAATGTGAGAGACGGCTAAGCGATTATCGTATTTCTTTGATAAATCCCGCACCGAGATTGCTGTCTTGTTCATGGTGCTTACTCTGCCACAAGCTGGCCACGAGTAAACGCCGATTACCCCCCAGAAGTGGAATCAGACATGGGTATTGCGCCATCGCTCCTTCGGTTCTCTGTTGGGTTAGAGCATTCAAGTGATTTGATAAAAGATTTAGAGCAAGCTCTCAGCAATTGATTTAGTAGGTACAGGGTGAGTAGTTTTTAGGTAATTGATAGGACTAGCTAAGTAGTTGCGCAACGACAAGTAGTACTGAAAAAAGACTCAAATACGTAATGGACCACTGAAAAATCTTGCCAGCAACTTTTGCATAATCTGGAGATCCATCTTTTAATTGAAGTAATTGAACTGCAAAGATAGCTCCCAAAATGATGGTCGACACCATTGACCATAGTGGAAGTGATGCAAAGATAATTACTGCAATTGATGATGAAAACATCAAAATTGTATGGAACCACATTTGACGGCGAACATTACTTTTTGTTGCAACAACCGGCAGCATGGGTGTTCCAGCCAATGCGTAGTCATCTTTGTACTTGATTGCTAGTGCCCAAAAATGTGGCGGTGTCCAAAAAAAGATCACAAAGAAAAAAGCCCACGCAGTTAAGGAAAGTGAGTTGGTGACTGCAGCCCACCCGATTAAGACAGGCATGCAACCGGCCGCTCCGCCCCAAACAATGTTTTGAGAGGTTCGCTGCTTTAGGGCCATCGTATAAACAAGTACATAGAAGACGATTGCAATAAAAGCTAAGAGAGTTGCAAGTGTGGTGGTGAATATCCAGAACAATGTAAGGGCAATAAATCCTATGATTGTTGCAAAAACTGTTGCCTGAGTTTTTGAGATTAATCCAATAACCAAGGGACGCTTGGAAGTTCTTTCCATTAATTTATCTAAATCACTCTCAATCACCATATTGAAAGCATTCGCACTACCCGCAGCAAGAGTTCCGGCAACAATGGTTGCAAGAGTTAATCCAAAACTTGGCAAGCCTTTTTCTGCCAAGACCATTGCCGGTAATGTTGAAACCAAAAGCAGTTCTACGACCCGTAATTTCATCAGGTCTACATAGGCTTTAATCGTTGAACTCACCTGCCAAGATTACTCAACCTTTTAGGTCAACGCTCCGCAGTATTCTCAAATTACCTAATTTGGTGAGTTATGTTGCTCTCAATCAAGGCATAAGTTTCAACTTCTGACCGCAAAATTCTAGGCCACAATGAAAATAGCCGAGAGTCAGTTGAGATTTATTCTCGGTAAGCTTAACTAAAAGCTCTAGTAGAGTTGTTGTATGCGAAAAACTTTTCTATCACTGAGTCTATTGGCCTCTTTGTCTTTTTCTTTGATTGCAATTCCTGCTCAGGCAGAGGAAGATGCAAAAAAGAGTTCTATGAAGTTGATAAAGACCATTGAGGGACCGATTGCACCTAAGTCTGTTCGTGCATCAAATGATGGAATAGTTAGTGCACATAACATGATGTATAAGCATTCCGTTACAATCTATGACGCAAAAACATTTGAACTCTTAAAAACAATCCCTGATTCAGTTTCATTAAAAGATTTTGGCTTTTCAAAGAGCACTTCAATTTTTAAAGGCTCTCCTGTAGAGGGCTCTTTTTCACCTGATGGTAAATACTTATACGTTAGCAACTACTCAATGTATGGTCCTGGGTATAAAAAGGAGGGAAGCGATACTTGCTCACCTTCATCTGGTTTTGATCGCAGTTTTGTCTACCGAATTAATCGCAGTAATTATCAGATTGATGCAATCTACCCCGTAGGTTCAGTTCCCAAAGTTGTTGAAGTAACTCCTAACAATAAATACGTTCTGGTGGCAAATTGGTGCTCCTACACTGTTTCAATTATTTCAGTAGCTGAACAGAAAGTAGTTAAGACAGTAAAGATAGGCAAATACCCCCGAGGTATTGCAATCAGCAAGGACTCAAGCAAAGCATATGTTGCCGAAATGGGAGGTAACAGAGTCCACTTAATTAACCTTGAAGACTTTTCAACTTCCTATATTCCAATCGGAAGTAACCCGCGAGCCATAGTTCTCTCACCTGATGATTCAAAAATGTATGTAACTATGAATCTCTCTGGTCGCGTTGCATCCTGGGATTTAATTGAAAATAAACCCGGCAAGTCTGTACGAACCGGCAATAAAGCTAGAAGTCTTGCTTTGTCCTCTGATGGATCAGAGCTTTTTGTTGTTAATTACTTGAGTAATACGCTGTCCAAAATCCAGACATCTGACATGAAAGTTTTAGAATCTATAAAAGTATGCCCCGAACCAATTGGGGTTACCTACGATAACGCCACCAAGAACACTTGGATTGCTTGTTATGGAGGACAAATAAAGATTTATTCAAACAGTTAATCAAAGTATTTATGGCAGAGGAGAAATCTCTGCCGGAATGTTTGGTGCTGCTATCCGTCCGAGAATTTTATCGATCGCTGCTCGAGCTTTCTTAAGGGATGTGTAACCCCTTGGAATCTCATCGGCTAAAGTCACAAAGACATATTCCCTATCTGAAGACTCCACATACCCAGCAAGAGTCACAGTTCCATTGAGCGAACCAGTTTTTGCGCGGACGAGTCCGACAGCTGTTGGCGCGGTTTCAATAAAGCGCTCATTTAAAGTTCCGGATACACCGCTTATTGGTAATACTGAATGAAGACCTATAAATCGTGGATCTTTTCTTAATTTATATAAGAGTTCACCAATCATCTTGGCGGTGACTTTATTTGACCTTGATAGTCCACTTGCATCCTTGACGACCAACTTTGTTGAATCAATCTGAAGTTCTGCAAGAAGTTTTTTGAAAATTCTCTCAACTCCTAAAATTCCAAATGGTTCACCGGCTGCTTGTGAAGACAATCGTGCTAATCGATCTGCTAGTTGGTTATCACTCCACAACATCATCCAATCGAGAATCTTTGCTACAGGTGGAGAAGTCTCGGTAACAACAGGGACAGTAGTCAGACTTAACAAATCAAGTGATTTTTCCGATTTGAAAACTGGTTTGAACTCCCTTTTGGCCCAATAAGTCTTAAGGTTTTTTACATCTTGCTCATAAAGCCCGCTGTGCACAACTGTGTAATCAACTAGCTCACCAGCGTTGTAATTGCGTACCGCATTGGTGGCGTTACTTGCCATATGCGTTAGTGAAGCTCTGCTCATTTTTCTTGCAACCGAATGAGTTGTACTAATCCAAGGATCAAGTGAACCTTTTATATAAATAGTATTTACTTCTGGAGCAATACTTACTTCTGTCGTAAATACTTTGAGTGGATCCAAATACTGCAATACCACGGCCGCTGTTAAGACTTTTAGTACGGATGCAGGCTTTCGCTGTGCATTGATATTCTTCTCATAAATTGTCTGCCCGGTAGAACCATCAATAACAATCATGGCTGGATTAGAAAGAGTTGGAGTTCCCAAGAGTTTTTCAAAAACTGAAGGAATTTCCTGAGGATTAAGAGTTGCAGTTGCTGAAGTTGGGGTTACTACCAGGATAAGAAACGCCGCAAGAGCAGCTTTTAATTTAAACATTTGGTGTTCTATCTTGCTGAGGCAATTACTATGTTAAAAACAGTTAAACCAATCATTAGAAGCCAAACATTTCTTGAGAGTTGTGGTTTTTTCAGATTTTTAAATCCAAGTCCAAGAATCACTAACAACACCAAAAACTTTACTCCAACGATTGTGTGATTAAGGGTTTCCTCCGGTTTAACTGCATTATGCAGTCCAACCAAAATGAAACCTGCAATTAACGCAGTCAGGCTTGCGTGCAACACACCGGGATTTAGTCGTCGTGGGCTCTTTTTTGTTTCTAGAAGTAGAAGCACAAGAATCCCCAGCACAGAAAGGAGATGGATGATGTATACGACTGTGTTGATTACGCTCATGAGTTCAGTTTAGAGTGCTCACATGTCTTCTCCAACCACCCCAGCCAATATTGGTCCAGGAGAGTTTTTTCCTGTTGTCGGTGTTGGTCCACACGAGAAGCCTTGGCCCAAAGGTGACCAGTTTGATCCTGAGTTATTACTTAATGGCGATCGTCGTAACGTTTTAGACAAATACAGGTACTGGAGTGTTGAAGCGATTGTCGCAGACCTAAACACAAAGCGACACAAGTTAGAAATTGCGATCGAAAATTGGCAACATGATTTAAATATTGGATCAGTAGTTCGTACTGCTAATGCTTTTAATGTCAGCGCTGTTCATATAGTTGGAAAGCGCGACTGGAATAAGCGTGGAGCAATGGTCACTGATCGCTATTTAACTGTTATTCATCATCCATCGGTGGCAGATTTTTCGGAGCATTGCAAAGAGCGTGGAATTCCAATTATTGGAATAGACAATGTGCCTGGATCCAAACAACTTGAATCAGCACAGTTACCCGAAAGTTGTGTACTTTTTTTTGGTCAAGAAGGCGCAGGAATGTCTGATGAGGCTATAGAAATCTGTAAAGATTTATTCGAGATCAATCAATATGGTTCGACTAGATCGATGAATGCCTCTGCCGCTGGTGCCATTGCTATGTATCACTGGGCGCTGCAACACTTACCGCGCTAGCTTTTTGGATCAGCCCCAAAGCTTTCTTCGGGCGATTCTTCAAGCGCCTCTTGCACTGATTTCAATCGACGCTCAATCTCGTTGGCCTCATCGTTTCGACCCTGCATCCTCATAATTTTACAGATTCTAGTTTCAATATCTAGAATAAATTCAAAGTCTTTAGGCTCATCTTCACTGACAATTGCAAGTACGTTTTCTAAAGTTGCCATACCCTCATCGAATTTTTCAAGCAGAATCTGAGCTTTTCCATATTCAAAAAGTGCAAAAACTTCTCGGCGGTGATCATGTCCGGTCTCAAAAACATCTACAGCTTTTTGCGCAGTTTCAAGGGCAAGTTCACCTTCACCAAGTTCAATAAGGCAAGAAGCAATTTTTTGATCACACCTTGCTACATGTATGATCTCTTTATTGCGCTTAAACAAGGCACGGGCCTCTTTAAAGGCTTCGATTGCTTTTTCATAGTTCTTCAACTCACGTTCTGCGCAACCAATAAGGTGTAGATCGTTTGCTGCACCTATTTCATTGCTATCAACTAAATGTTCCTGAGCACACTCGTTCATAGTTAAAACAACTTTGTCGTACTGCTTTGATGTGTACCACCATTCACCCAATGTGCATGCAAGTTCTAATGCAATCGGTGATTTGTTCTCTCTTAAAATTTCAACGGCTTTACTCATTGCAGTTGCTGCTTCATCAATTCGCTTAAGTTGATTTAAGTTATAACCAATTGCTGAATACGCTTGTGCCAATCCCTCAGATGCTGATGTGACGCCAAGTTGTGAATAGATATCGCGCGCAGTTTCTGCAAGTGCGAGCGCTTCGTCGTACTGCCCGCGCGCAAAAATTCGAGCACTCAATTCGTAAAATGTGCTGGCGCGCTCTTCGCCCTCAACCTCAGGGATTCGATCCCAGAGCATCTCTTCTGATACGAGCTCTTCCATGCCTTCGTCATCGCTCATGCATGTGACCTTATACGCACAATGTTAAGGGCGGGTGAGAATTTCCCTCCGTGGCAAGGGCAATTTTGAGAGCAATCTGCGGGCATGCCAGCCTTAGGAGGGGCATTAATGCCAAAAAGATGCAGATGCGAATGGTTTGCATTAACATTTTCCTATGCATATTCCTGATGGCTTTATAGACGTGCCTACCTCTGCCGCATTTGTCGGGCTATCTGCCATAGGTATAGGGGCGGCCCTTAAGGGAGCCCGAACCCAATTAGATGATAAGACAGCACCACTTGCCGGACTAACAGCTGTATTTATCTTTGCAGTTCAAATGCTCAACTTCCCGGTTGTAGCAGGAACAAGTGGTCACTTAATTGGTGCCGCCCTCGCCGCCGTTTTAGTTGGCCCCTGGGCTGCAACCTTAGCTTTAACGGTGGTACTTCTCATGCAGGCATTTTTGTTTGCAGACGGTGGTCTTACAGCCCTTGGGCTCAGCGTTTTTAATATGTCAATTATTTCAGTATGGGTTGGATACGCAGTCTTTTTAGTGATCAAAAAGATTTTACCTAAAAATAAATCATCTGTTGCAGTTGCCGCATCTATCGCAGCAGCCGTCTCTGTTCCTGCTGCAGCATTTGGATTTTGGATTCAATATGTAATCGGAGCTACAGGAACATTTTCTGACTCAGCGGTTTTCACATCAATGATAGGAATCCATGTTTTGATTGGAATTGGGGAAGCGATCATTACAGGCCTAACAGTCACTGCAGTACTAGCAAGTCGAAGTGACTTGGTTTTTGGTTGGAAAAACAATCAAAAAGCTTTGGAGATTAAGAATGTCTAAAAATCGCAAGTTTTACATCGGGGGATTTATTGTCTCTCTATTTCTTGCTGGCGTACTTTCTTTTTACGCCTCTTCATCTCCAGATGGACTAGAAAAAGTAGCCGAAGATATTGGTTTCATTGAAACAGCTAAAGACCACACATATGCCGATGGAGCCTTAGCTGATTACGGCGTTAAGGGAATTGAAAATGAGCGAGCCTCTGTCGGTGTTGCCGGAGTAATTGGCGTGATTGGGACGGCAGTTGTTGCCGGAGTCTTTTTTAAGATCATTGCCCGAAAGCCAGAAAAGACTAAGAGTTAATACGCAGGTTCAAACCCATCATCATGGACATGATGTGGGTGAGCGGCTTTATCTTCATCGCCACTCCATTGTCCATGAAACTGCCTCCTACCTTAAAGTTGTCGCTGCAATAGCTTTTATTCTTGTTGCAGTCTCGACTCCAATTACAAATTGGCAAGCATTTATCGGATATTTCATATGGGTACTAATAGTTGCTGCCATTGCAAAAATTCCCTTTACCTTGCTTTTTAAACGGGCCCTCATCGAAATTCCATTTATCTTCTTTGCTATTTTGATGCCATTTTTTGGTTCGGGAGAGAGATTTGTTGCCGGGCCTTTCAATTTGTATCGAGAGGGATTGATAGCTGGCGCCGGAATTGTTGTTAAGGGCACCCTAGGTGTACTAACAGCAATAATTCTTTCGACAAGCACAACTGCCCGAGAAATTCTCCGTGGTTTAGAACGGTTGCGATTACCGGCACTGATGGTTCAGATCGCATCTTTTATGTTGCGTTATGTCAATGTGGTCAATGATGAAATGGAACGAATGAAAGTTGCCCGTGATTCACGTGGTTTTGAGGCAACAGGACTAAAGCATTGGCGCGTCTTAGCTACTGCTGCCGGGGCACTTTTTATTCGTTCATATGAACGAGGTGAGCGAGTACATCTATCAATGCTTTCTAGAGGATATGAGGGAGTATTGCCTCATGATGAAGTTGAAAAATCTAAAGCTTCTTCGTGGTTTATGGTCTTGATGTATCCATTTGTTGCAGTTGTAATTCTTGTAGTAACCACTTTGATTGGAAACCAATAATGACTACGCCGAGCTTAGAGATTAAAGAGTTAGCTTTTGCATATCCAGATGGCAATCAAGCTTTGTTTGGGGTCAATCTTTCAATAAACAAGGGTGAGCGAGTAGCACTTTTGGGACCAAATGGTGCCGGAAAAACGACTTTAGTTATGCACATGAATGGTATTCACCCAACTGCGCAGGGATCGGTTCGTATCGCCGGTGAATTAGTTGATGCGAAAAACAAAGAATCACTTAAGAAAATTAGGTCAAAAGTTGGAATTGTTTTTCAAGATCCTGATGATCAGTTGTTCATGCCAACAGTTGGTGAAGATATTGCCTTTGGCCCATACAACATGGGTAAACGAGGCGCCGAGTTAGAAGCACTTGTAAATGAAGCCCTTGAATTAGTTGGGATGGCCGAGTTTAAAGACCGCCCACCTCATCACCTCTCTTTTGGACAGCGCAGACGTGTTGCGGTGGCAACAGTGCTGGCAATGAAGCCAGAGATTCTTGTTCTTGATGAACCTTCATCAAATTTGGATCCAGCAAGTCGACGTGAGTTGGCTGATATTTTGCGATCACTAGATATCACGATGGTTATGGTTACGCACGATCTTCCCTATGCAAGTGAACTTTGTGAAAGAGCAGTTATTTTGAATGGTGGAGTCATTGTCGCCGATGATTCCACGCGTAATATTCTTACAAATAAGGCGCTTTTAGCGGCAAACCGTCTTGAGTTGCCTGTTGGTTTTACGATTTAAATAGTTTTATTCGTTGCTGGCTAATTGCAGCACCAAGCAAAACTATTAAACCGCCGAATGGTTCATACCAAGTAACTCCTTCGCCCAAAAAGATTATTCCTACAATTACTGCAACTACAGGAGTGACATAGGTGACTGTGCTGGCGATTGCACTTCCAGCCGCTTCTAAAATCTTAAAGTTCCAAATGTAAGCAAAGCCCGATCCAACAACTCCAAGAGTAAGCATTGCAATGACCGGACCGATTGGATAATCATTCTTTGGAATACCATCAATCAAAAATACTGGAAACAAAGTGACTGCACCCATAGTTAACTGAGCGGCTGCTAAAGATTCTGCCTGCAATTTTACGGGTAAGACAAATTTACGGGAGTAAGGAAACGAGATTCCATAACACGCTACTGCGCAAAGCAATGCGATCACTGCGCCAGGTGGATTCTCTCCAAGCCCTTGCCAAGCACCCAGAACAGTTAGAACTCCAAGAAAACCGGTCAATAAACCAACTACCTGGTAGAGCTTAGGTTTTTCTTCTCTAAAGACAATCATGATTGCAAGCAGTGTCATAAGCGGTGTGACAGCATTGATAATTCCAGCAAGAATTGAAGTGACTTCAGTTTCAGCAATTGCAAATAAATACCCTGGAATTACATTAAGTAAAAGCGCAACAATCCATAAGTGAAACCAGATAATTGGACTTTTTGGGAGTGAAATTCTTTTAAATTGAGCCCATAAAAGTAACGTTATTGCCCCCAGAGAGACTCGAGCGAATGCAACTCCGATAGGAGTCAAAAACTCCAAACCCAACTTAATAAATATAAAAGAGCAACCCCACACGGTTCCAAGCGCAATGTACAAACTTATCCAAGAAGCCTTTTTTGCCATTTGCTAACCGTACCGATTTCAAGGGTTTATATGGTGGTAAAAAGCGGCAATAACCTGCGGTAGAATTAAGTTATTGGTGCAATCGCATCAATGCACTTCCCCCAAGTGCTGCAACATGCAGCACTACATGCGAGTCTTATCTTCGCCCTGGACGCCATTAGCGCGATCCATACCCGAGACGCGCTTGTCGTCTCGATTGGTGTTTATTTTCATGTCTCTACAACCACGTATTGCCGCGCCCGGAAAAGCCCGTCGCGC
>Ga0164292_10003823_pt1 | contig 12302 bp, 6 predicted proteins | sample GEODES117metaG_FD_111486 | JGI IMG/M metagenome (GOLD analysis project Ga0164292, IMG submission 111486) | Eutrophic lake water microbial communities from Lake Mendota, Wisconsin, USA - GEODES117 metaG | ecosystem: Environmental > Aquatic > Freshwater > Lake | place: USA: Lake Mendota, Wisconsin... | reverse complement strand
CCGGATTCGACCTCCCGGAGCCTGATTGCCATTGCGACGGAGGATGACCAAACCGCCATTGAGAAGGCGTTGCTCGAAATTGACGTCAATGCACCGGTCCCACCGATTCCCCAGGTCTATGCCATTACCAGTGGCGATGCCACACCACTGGCGACCGCACTGAAGAGCCTCGTTCCCGCTGCGACCTTTCTCCCCGATGCCACCGGACGCTCACTCCTGGCCCTCGCCTCGACTGACGAGCAGGTACGAATCAAGCAGACGATTGACCAGTGGACCAGCGACCCCGCACGGACACTCTCCACCAAGGCCTATCAACTGGCCCAAGCCAATCCGACAACGACTTTGCCGATTCTCCAAAAGCTGCTGCCAGCGGTTACCTTCTCTGCCGATCCGACAACCCGCTCCATCGCTGCAGCGGCCACAGAAGAGCAACACAAGGCAATCGCTCAGGCAGTGTCCGAACTCGATGCCATCGACTCCGCAGTCACGACCAAAATTTATCCGCTCGGAAATCTGACCGCCAAAGACTGGCAAAGCTTGCTAACGCAACTCGCTCCCGGTGCCATTGCCGCTGCTGATCCCACTTCCAGCAGCCTGATCATCGCTGCGCCTGCTGACACGCATGCCAAGGTCGCGCAACTGATGGAAGAATTCAAAACCGCTGTTACCGAAGGGAAGGTTGCCCGGGCCTACCGCCTCAGCAAGGCAGATGCAACCGTGGCCTCCCAAGCACTCTCTGCACTGCTGCCGAACGCCCAGGTCAATGTCGACAAGACATCCTCCAGCTTGATCATTGTGGCAACCGAGGAAGAACAACTCACGGCTGCGGAAACACTTGAGCAAATCGACCTTAATGCACCCGGCGCACCTTCATCGCAGGTCTACGCGATTGCCAGTGGCGACGCGACGGCGCTCGCCACCGCGCTCAAAAGCCTAATCCCCAGCGCTGCCTACGTCCCGGACGCGACCGGCAAATCGCTGCTCGTGCTGGCCACCGCCGACGAGCAATCCCAAATCAAGCAGACAATCGAGCAATGGACCAATGACCCGGCTCGCACTCTTTCCACCAAGGTCTATGAGCTCGCTCAAGCCAACCCGACCACGACGCTGCCGATTCTTCAAAAGCTGCTGCCCGCGGTCACTTTTTCGGTTGACCCGACTACCCGTTCCATTGCCGCAGCCGCAACCGAAGAGCAACACAAGGCAATTGCACAGGCGGTAACTGAACTCGACGCGGTTGACTCGGCCGTGACGACCAAAATTTACCCCTTGGGGAATCTCACGGCCAAAGACTGGCAAGCCCTGCTCACTCAAATTGCCCCCGGCGCCATTGCCGCCGCTGACCCCGCCTCGGGCAGCCTGATTGTGGCCGCTCCAGCCGCTACTCACGAGCAAATCGCCCAACTGATGGATGAGTTCAAAACCGCCGTCACCACCGGCAAGATTGCCCGAGCCTATCGCTTGAGCAAGGCCGATGTCACGGTTGCTGCGGAAGCAATTTCCGCCCTCCTTCCCAACAGCAAAGTCAGCGTCGACAAGATATCGCGGAGTTTGTTAATTGTTGCCTCTGAAGAGGACCAACTGACCGCCAGTTCGACAATAGAACAAATCGACTTGAACGCACCGGGAGCTCCGGTTTCAGAAGTTTACGCGGTCAACACTGGCGATGCGACGGAATTGGCGACCGCCTTGAAAGGACTCATTCCCGGCGCGTCCTATGTCGCGGACAAGGCAGGAAAATCATTGCTCGTCCTCGCGACACCTGACGAACAGTTACAAATCAAGAAGACGGTCGAGCAGTGGACCGGCGATCCCAGCCGGGCGCTGACTACCAAGGTCTACCAGCTCAGCAAGGCCGATCCCACTGCCGCGCTCCCGGTGCTGCAGAAACTGCTGCCCAGCGTGACGTTTTCCGCCGACCCCAAGACCCGGGCGATCGCAGCCACAGCAACGAGCGAGCAACACCTGAGCATCGCTACGGCTGTTTCTGAACTCGACAAGCTTTCCAGCCAAGCCGTTACCAAAATTTATCCGTCGGGAGGTCTGTTGGCGAAAGACTGGCAAGGCCTCGTCTCCCAACTGGCTCCCGATGCTATGACCGCAGTCGACCCCGATTCGGGCAGCCTGATTGTCGCCGCCCGCCCTGACATTCACGAACAACTCGGCAAACTGGTGGAGGAGTTTCGCAATGCCACGACCCTGGGCAAGTCGGTTCGAGCCTATCGCTTGACCCGCGCTGATCCCCAAGTTGCGGCTGACGCCATTACCGCGCTTAGTCCAACCAGCCGAGTCTCCGTCGACAAAACTTCCAAAAGCATTGTGGTCGTAACCAATCAGGCTGACCAGGAACTCATCGCGGAAACGGTCCAGCAGATTGATCGCGAAGCAACCGGCGGAGCCGTCTCGCAGATTTATCCGGTTGCCACTGGTGATTCAGCCGCGCTGGCCACGGCGCTCAAAAGCCTCGTTCCGACCGGCACCTACGTTGCCGATGCATCGGGCAAATCACTGCTGGTGATCGCCTCTCCTCAGGATCAAGAAGTCCTCGGCAAGACTGTCGCGGATTGGGGTGGCGATTCGAACAGGGCAGTGAGCTCAAAGGTCTATGGCTTTGAGAACGCCGATCCGACTACCGCCTTGGCCGCACTGCAGAAACTAATTCCCGGTGCAACGCTCGCCGCTGATCCGGCTACTCGGTCGCTATTGGCAACCGGTACCGGAGAACAGCATGAGTTGCTCGCAGCCACTGTGGCCCAACTGGACGGCATCCAAACAACAACCGGTGAAGTCACGCTCAAAACTTACGTGATTAATCGAGCCCCCGCCGATTCGATCGCCAAGGCCCTGAGTGACCTGTTCAAGAAGGATTCGCAGGTCAGCATTGCTGCGGATAAGGAAACCAACTCCTTGATCGCAATTGCCCGCCCACGGCAGCACGAGATGATCAAAGCCATGGTCTCGGCCAGTGAAAAGGAGATGACCGATGCCAGCTTCGGCAGCCAAATCCAAATCTATCCGCTGGCCAACACCGATGGCAAAGCCTTGGTCAGCTCGCTGGAGAAGCTCTTTCAACGCCAGCGGCCAGCTCCCGAAATCACCTTTGACGACAAGGCTCAGCAACTGATCGTGATGGGCAATGCGGCTCAACAGGCGCTGGTCCAGCAACTTGTCGTCCGGCTCACCGGTGAGCAGCAAGAGTTCGAGATGTTTCGCTTGACGACCGTCGATCCCTTCACTGCCGAGTCCGCAATCAATGGCCTGTTCCGGAATGAGCCTCGGTCCACCGCACCGAGTATCCAAACTGACTTTGACAACTCTTATCTTTTCATTCGAGCCAGCCAACCTCAGATGACTCGGATTCGCGAGGTGCTGCGAAAGCTGGGCGAACCGCAAACCACCAACGCCAATCTCGGTCCAACCAACAACCTGATGCGTGTGGTGCCACTGGGAACCGACAGCGAGCAGATCATTGAGCAGTTGAACCGGCTCTGGCCGCAACTCCAGCCAAACGAACTGCGCATCATCGACTCGCCACAGAATCAGCCGGGCGGACAAGGCATGCCACGATTTCAGCGCGGACTTACTCCACCCCCAGCCAACCCGCCGCAACCGGCCACCCCGCCACAACCGGCCCCGGGCACGCCCGGCAAGTCGACACTTTGGGTCCCAAGTGCAGTCCCCTCGACGCTCGCACGATTCGCAGCACAACAGGAATCGGCCCAGGAGGGAACCACGACACTGTACACGCCGCAAGACCCCAATGCTCCTGATCTCTCATTGCAGGAGAAGGCCCCGGTATTTGTGATACCCGGCAATCGCCAGTTGACGATCGCGTCTTCCGATCCTGCTGCCATCCAACAACTTGAAGACCTCATCAAGGCAATCGCCGGACCGATCGCCGAGTCCCAGACCTCGGGCAATTTTGAAACGATCGCCCTGAAAAATGCTGGAGCTTCCGAAGTCGCCGACATCCTCCGGGACCTGTTCAAGAGCATGGGCGACAGCAAACGCGGCTTCGGCCCGCCGATCGTAATCACTGCTGACGATCGGCTTAACTTGCTCGTCGTGCATGGCAGTCGTTCCGACCGTGAGACCATTGGCAAGCTGGCCGAAGTGCTCGACTCGCCAGATATCAATGATGCCTACTCAATCAACCAGCCGGAGATTGTCACGGTTCGCAATACCGACGCCGCCCGAATCCTGACAATCCTGCAAAATGTTTATCGCTCCCAGCTCTCCAGCGGAGGCGGGCGGCGAGCGATTCCCATTCCCGAAGGTGTCTCGACTGAAATGGCAACGATGCTCCAGCAAATCAATGTGTCCACCTCCGGACCACTGCTCACCCTGGGTGTCGATGTGGTAACCAATTCGATCATCGTGCTGGCGCCGCAGCAATTGCGCGACCAGGTCAAAGCAACGATTGAGAAGCTTGATGCCAATGTTGAAGTCGAACCCGGGGAAAAAATCGAAATCATTCAACTGAAGGAAACCAATCCAGCCCGAATCCAGCGCGCGATCGATCTTTTGTTCAAACAAGGTCCGAAATAGCCGACCGGAGATGCTGGCAGACGGGTTGATTGTTGTTGACGGAGCTAGCGAGTACCGATACGATCTGGATTGATTTGGATTCGGGTTCTCGCGAATTCTCGTCGAGAAAAAATATGCAGTGAGTAAGACTCGATCGGGATCGTTCGAGTGGCTGCTCACTGCCCTGCTTCCTGTTCCCTACCTGGGTACTTTTGCTCCAGCCAATGTTAGCTGGGTCTTGGTGCTGAGGAATTGGCGGTTAACGCCAGTGCAAAAGGATGGGAGGTTCCGGCGGAAACCCAGTTTCCCCCGGAACCAAAAGCGAATTCGGCGGCATTGAATAATTGCCTACGAAGGAAAGCCCGGACCGACATTTGTTGCTTGAGTCTTGATTGTGGATTTCCATCTCTCGCGATGCCTATTAAAAGTGGTGCCTATTAAAAGTGATGCCTATTGATAGCGGCACCTATTGATTGCCTAATCGCGGGAAAACCTGACTCGAGCGGACGCCTGCCGTTCCTCTTACTGCAACCGACAACGGCAGAACACCAACACAGATAAAGCCCGGCCCATTGGGGGTCGGTTAATAATAGATTTCCCGGAATGATTGCCTCAGCGATTCTCCATTGATCATGGAATGGTCAGGGTTGGCTCGCTCCCTCCGCCCGAATTGGGGCGGCGGGTCGTTTTTTCGGCAGCAGCCCCGGAACTACTTCCTCCCCGAAGCATCGGGACTGAATGGAATCACCCCATGTCATCCAATTTATCCCATTCCCATACTCAGCCTCCTCATCCGCAATGGACAACCGGAACTGCCTGGAAAGCAGGTCCCGGCTCTCCCCAACCGACATCGGCTTCGACTCCGCCAAATCCCGAAGTCGTCCAAAAACCCAACCTCCTCAGCAAATTGATCAGTATGGAACCGACTGCCGGCACCTTTACACTCGACGCAGCTGCTCTCCAGCAGGCCAGGGCGATTCAGAATCGCGATGGTCGCCTCGATCGGTTCGCGGTCGAACTTGGCTTGAACTCGGCAGAGGAAGCTTTGCGTGCTGTCTCGGCGACGCTTGGCCTGCAGGTTGTCGATCCGACGAGCATTAACCTTGACCTGAATTGCCTCGAGGGATTTCCGGCCAAGATTATTCACCGTCACACGATCTTTCCGCTGTGCGTGGAAGGCGAATCAGTACTCGTCGCAACGTCTAATCCTTTTGATCTCCAGGCGATCGATGCTGCCGGCTCGGCTCTGGGCAAACCTGTCACGCCAGTCGTGATGTTTCCGGATGAACTCGCCAAGCTGATCAAGACCCACCTCGGTTTGGGAGCCGAGACGGTCGAAGGGCTCATCGCCCTGCAGACCGATCAAAATGGCGAAGTCGAGATGCTTGAGGAAGTTACCGACGACGGCAGCGAAGCGGCTGAAGCAGCCAAACAGGCTTCGGTCGTTCGCTTGGTCAACGAAATCCTCACCGAGGCAGTTGAGGCTCGGGCCAGCGACGTGCACATTGAAACTCACGAAGGCGGAATCAAGCTTCGTTACCGCATCGACGGCGTGTTGCAGAAGCAGCCGACTCCACCGGAAATCGATCGCTTTCGGAATGCGATTGTCAGTCGCTTGAAGATTCTGGCCAAGTTGAATATCGCGGAAAAACGAGTTCCCCAGGACGGCCGGATTAAGCTGCGCGTTTCGGGCCGCGAGGTCGATGTCCGCGTTTCTGTAATTCCGATGCTCTTTGGCGAGAGCATTGTGATGCGTATTCTCGACAAGAACAAACTGGATTTTTCACTCCGCGGAATCGGCATGCCCGAGGATATCTACCGCGAGTTCAAGCAGTTAATCAGCTTGCCTCACGGAATCGTCCTGGTGACCGGCCCGACCGGCTCGGGAAAAACGACCACGCTCTATTCGGCACTCGCGGAAATCAAGAGTGAAGATACCAAGATCATCACGACTGAGGACCCGATCGAATACCATCTCGACGGGGTCAACCAGATTCAGGTGAATCACAAGGTGGGACTGACTTTTGCCGCCAGCCTTCGCAGTATTTTGCGGCATGACCCGGACGTCATTCTGGTCGGTGAAATTCGCGACCTGGAGACTGCCGAGAACGCCACCCAAGCCTCTCTCACGGGCCATATGGTCTTCAGCACTTTGCACACCAACGATGCGGCTGGTGCCTTCATGCGGTTGGGCGACATGGGCGTCGAACCATTTCTTGTCTCAAGTACGCTCGAAGGCGTTCTCGCCCAACGCCTGGTTCGGGTGCTCTGTAAAGAGTGCCGCGAGCCCTATGTGCCTGTACACGATGAGATTCCGGAAGACTTTCCGTGGGAACAATACAAGGCTGGCGGTCAACCAATCTACCGCGCTGTCGGCTGTCGATCCTGCCGCAATGTCGGATATCGCGGACGGGTCGGCATTTATGAACTGCTCCGCGTGAATGATGAGATTCGCCGTCTCGCCAACGAACGGGCGACCACCTTGGAAATCCAGAAAGCTGCGACCCGTCTCGGGATGAAAACGCTCCGCCAAAGTGGCTGGGAACGCGTATTCAATGGCAGTACCACCATCGAAGAAGTCATCCGCGTTACCAAAACTGATCACGGATAATAGCTGGCGGCCAGACCACGGCCCTAACCATTGCTTGTTTGCCCATGCCTCAATTCGCCTACAAAGCCCGAGCGCTCGACGGAACGACCACCCAAGGGTCGATCTCGGCACCTTCGCGCCGCGAGGCAATCAATGAATTGAGGCAACGCTCGCTTTTTCCGCTCACGCTCAAAGACACCCAAGGCCCGACGGTTCCGCTGCTGGAGCTGATCAAGCCCCAAGGCGTCTCTGCCGAGATCTTGGCCACGCACCTCAATCAGATGGCTGACTTGCTGGAAAACGGCGTGGCCCTGCTCGAGACGCTGGATGTCCTCGCCAAGGAATCGACTCACCCCAGACTCGCCAAGATTTTTGGCGAAGTCCGCAATTCCGTTGCCGAAGGTATCCCCTTGGAGGAAGCCTTGGCCAAGTACCCGGTTGTCTTCCCGGATGTGGCGGTCAGCATTATTCGCGCCGGTGCTGAGGGTGGCTTTCTCGAGGGTGCCCTGCGCCGAGTGGCTGAGTATCTCGAACGCCAAGCTGAACTCAAGGGCCGGATTACCTCGGCCATGGCCTACCCGGCCTTTCTGATAGTGGCTGGGGTACTGGTTACCATCTTTCTGATGCTCTTCATTGTGCCCCGCTTTCAACAACTTTTTGACCGTCTCATTGAGTCCGGCACTGGCTTGCCGTTGATCACTGAACTGCTGCTGAATATCCGCCTGATTATGATCAACCAGGGCTGGCTGATTATCCTCGCTCTGGTCGGACTCGGGCTGGTAATCAGGCACTTCCTCGGGACCGCTTGGGGGCGACAACTGGTCGATCGCTGGGTGTTGCACCTGCCGATTATGGGAGACATCGTTCGCCAAAGCGCCGTATCCCGGTTTTGCCGAATCCTCGGGACCCTGCTTGCCAATGGCGTTCCGCTGCTTCGGGCCTTGGAGATCAGCAGCAAATCCATCGGCAACAAACTGCTCGAGCAGGCGATCGTCGCGTCCGCAGCGAATGTTTCCGCCGGCGAAACGCTCTCGAAGCCATTAACGGCCAGCGGCCTGATTCCGGCCGCAACCATGGCCATGATCCGGATTGCGGAGGAATCAAACACGCTCGATCAAGTGCTGCTGAAAATCGCAGACACCAATGACAAAAAGATTCAACGACGGCTGGACATACTCGTCCGGATGATCGAACCAATCATGCTGCTGCTCATTGCGGCAGCCGTCCTGTTCATATTGCTCGGCTTGCTCTTGCCCGTTTACGACATGAGCAACTCGATCGGTTAGGAGATGGATTTCCGAATTGTATTTGCGTCGGCTCCCTGGCAGGAAGCCTGTTCCTTACGGTTGGGCGTTGGGCCCAGACCGGACAGAGCCGTTTAGACAGTATTGCAAGGTGAGAAAATGAAACGCTCCGGTATGAGTTTGCTGGAAATCCTAATCGTCCTTTCGATCATGGCCGTCTTGATCGCGATCATTGCACCCCGAATCCTCGGTTCGCAAAAGAAAGCTGACATCAAGGCCACCAAACTCCAGATCTCAAACATTGAAGAAGCCCTGAAACTCTACGCGGCCGACAACCGCACCTTCCCCAACACCGAAGAAGGAATCGTGGCCTTGTTCGAAGCTCCCGGCGATGAAAAGCGGGCGAAGAACTGGGACGGTCCCTATTTTGATGGCGACGGTGCTCCCGTCGATCCATGGGGAAATGAGTTCAAGTATGAGTACCCGTCCACCCACGGCTCCCGCGACTTCCCGGATATCTGGTCGTTTGGACCCGATGGCGAAGACAACACCGAGGATGACATCGCCAACTTCTCCGGCGAATCCTCGGAATCAGGCGCAAACTCAGAGTCCAACTCAGGGTCCTCGGGCAAGTCGAGCAGCAAATCGAGCGGTTCGGACGAATAATCCGGCATGCTCCCGCGCCACTCTGAAACCCGGCACCGGACCAGCCTCGCTGGTCCTCGCCGGGGCTTTTCGCTGATGGAACTGTTTCTCGTAATCACCATTCTCTCGGTGATTGCGCTGATTACGTTCCCGTTGCTAAGGCGACCGCTGAATGAAAGTGTCGTGCAAGACGCTGGGCAACAACTGCTTCGCGAACTTGCCGCCGCCAGATCATCGGCCATCGAATCCGGTCGTCCCATCCTGTTTCAGTATCAGGCCGGCTCAGGTCGCTATTACATCGGCCCCCAAGATCAGCGTCTCGAAATCAACTCGAACTCCTCGGCAGTCAACCAATTTCCCGAGACAAAAGATCGGTCACAGGGCAACTCCGGTTTGAGCGACCGCACCGCGGGAGCAACGGTCTCCGGGCCGCGACCAGCCGCACCTGCCCCAGAGATTCGAGGGGAATTGCCGGGGGATGTTTTGTTTATCCATCAGACGACCAGCGAATCCGATGCAGACGTCAATCCGTTTTCCAATCGCCCCGCCGGTACTGAGACGGGCCGCGAGCGACAACAACGAATTAACCGCATCAACGAAGAAAACCTCCCAGCTTCGGAACGTTCTTCTGACCGTTCTCCGAGGAAGGAAGGCCTCACCTCGGCCGAGGATTTGGCCCCGGAATCGTTGGAGTGGTCAGCTCCAATTCGGTTCTACCCCTCAGGGCGGATCAAGCCAGCCAAGGTCCCCTTGCTCAGTCAGGAAGGGTTCGCCACGGATGTCGAGATTCTTGGCTTGGCCGGCCGCATCCGGCTTTCACCACTACGCCGTGAGAGCACTGCCGAATGAATCACTCGCCTGACCTGAACACGCATCCCACTTGCGATCATCCACTTACATTGACGCAACCCGCCGTCTCAAAAGTGGCGACTTGGAATCGCAGCGGTTTCTCGTTGATCGAAATCATCGTTGCGATGGCGATCTGTATGCTGGGACTTGCGGCGATTCTTCAAATGTCCAACCTTTCACAGTCGTTCGCCCGCAAAGCGGCCGATACTACGGAGCTCCAGATTCTTTGCCAAAACCGAATCAATGAGGTTTTGGCCAGGGTTGTCCCGCTGGAGCCGGTCAGTGAGGGAATTTGCCCAGAGAATCCTGGTATCGGGTACTCGCTCAGCCTTGAGCCCCACGAACAACTCCCTCTGGTCCTGCTTGAGGTGTCAGTGCGGCAACTGGGAGAGGAACGCGAACAACCAACCAATCCGAAGGCGCCCACTCCAACGGCGGGAACTCGCCGGCGGGAGCAACGCGAACGCGAAGTTACACTTCGCCGCTGGCTCGCCTTGCCCAGAGGGGAAACGCTTCCATCATCAGCCGACTCTCCAACCAAGGAGCCAGCAGTTCCAGCACCTCCGGGATTGCCGTCTTCGTCGGGTGACGAGGAGGACAGCAACTGATGTATCGCCAAAGCTCTTCGAGACTCATTCAGCCGGCCCAACTTGGATCGCGACGTGGTTTTACCGTGCTCGAGCTGATCGTCGCCCTGACTTTGGGGCTAGTTCTGCTCTCGGCTGTCTGGACCATGTTTCGACTGTTCCTTCGCCATCAGGAAATTGAAACTGCTCAAGTCGAGCGAACGCAGCTCGTCAGCAGTTTGCATCACTTGCTGTCACACGACCTGTTGAATGTGATCCCCGAGGGGCGAGAAGGACCACAAGGCCCGGCTCCCCCGTTGCCCGGTTCTCCCTCGATTTCACCCGTTGAAACGCTGAATCCGTTGCTTCTTTTTCCAGGGGGAGCCTCTGATATCCCGGTAGCGGAAATGCCGCTTCCAGCCAGCTCGAGTCCGCAGGGAGTTACTTTCACTCTCCCGACCATTTCACTTCAGGGTAATCAGCAGCGTTTGGAACTAGTCGTTTTCGCCGGGTCTGACGATACGCTCGATTCGCCCGTTCAGCCGAGCAACTCAACGCGGCGCGATCCCTCAAGCAATGAGCGTGAAACACCTCGTCTTCCGTCTAAAGTGATCGTGTATGAATTCGTCGGACTTTCCGAGGATCTCACCTCGCAGACCGACGAAGCTCAATTCAATTCGGCTATCGCTGATCCCGATCAGGACCCGGCGGAGGCGGCGATTGCCGCTGTAGGACTACGGCGGCGCGAATCGCTCGGTGAGTTTCCGACTTCTCCATCCGGGAACAAGCAGAGCACAAGTGCGAACCGTGGTGATAGACTCGCCACCCGTTCACCCAACGCAGCATTGTTCCCTTCGGCCGACCTGACTTCCACGGAGTCTGTTCCTTCCTCCCAGCAGCAATCAAGCGAGGAATTTGCTCCGGAGATTATCGATCTCCGATTCGAATATTTCGATGGTCGCAAATGGAGTTCGACTTGGGACAGCCAGCGGCAAAAGCGATTGCCTGTGCTCGTTCGTGTCCAGCTCGCAATTGAGACTCGGCCAAAAATGCGGGAGCGCAAGCTCAAGGAAAGGCTTGAAACCGGGACCGACACGACGAATGAACCTCTGCTCGAAGAATCGATTGACAACGAACCGTCGTTAACTTCGGCGCCGTCCGATTTGCGGCCAAGCCCAAATCTTCCCGGAAATGACTTGGTTGAATCACCGTGGGATTTTGAGTTCCTGCTCTTTGTCACAGCCCCGCCGGCGACGGAATCTGCACCTGCAGCGATCAGTCAAGGAGAGGGCCCCTTGCCGAACAGGAATTCATCTGGCCGCGCACCGGCCGGTCCCACCACTCCTTCAGTCGCGCCTCGACCGCGCGGAGGAGGTTTGAAGCCATGAGCAGCCTTTACATCCGACGTTCGCGTCAACGGCGAGGCTTGGTACTCATTGTCGTCACGGTCCTGCTCCTGCTGATCAGCCTCGGAACCATGGGACTGGTTTCCATGGTCCAAACCGAATACCGAGCCACTCGACTCCGCGGCACTGAATTGGAGCTGGAAAATACGGCTGCGGCCGGGCGTGAGTACTTGCTGGCCCTCGCAACTCAATCTCGCTCTGGTCAGGTTTCCCTCGGTGGGTTGGTCGGCAATCGCGAACTATTTCTCAATCGCTCGGTCAATTCGACTGCCGACGACGTATCGGAAATCCGCTTTACCATTACCCCACAAGGCGTCAGCGGAACAAGTGAGTCGAGCCAGATTGGTCCCAACAATGAATCGGCCAAACTGCATCTGGAACAACTTCTCCGCTGGGATCGCGAGCAGCCTGGTAGCGGCGTGCAGGCCCTCATGAATCTGCCCGGAATGACCGGCGAAGTGGCTGACGCCATCCT
>Ga0164292_10003819_pt1 | contig 12309 bp, 6 predicted proteins | sample GEODES117metaG_FD_111486 | JGI IMG/M metagenome (GOLD analysis project Ga0164292, IMG submission 111486) | Eutrophic lake water microbial communities from Lake Mendota, Wisconsin, USA - GEODES117 metaG | ecosystem: Environmental > Aquatic > Freshwater > Lake | place: USA: Lake Mendota, Wisconsin... | reverse complement strand
TCATCATATGGAGGAAGGTTTCCAGTCATAATAATTTCTTCTGTAATTGGTTGATGTATTGTTTTCCAATTTCCATTAGCGGTTTCATAATCATTACCATAAGAACGAAGACCTCTTCGGTAGTCCAGTGTTTTGTCTCCTCTTACTCTTAATGGTATCCATCGGAACCCATCACCATTTATTTGTTCATATCTGAATTCAACTATAGTATTATCCTCAATAACATCACCTTCTTCTGTTATCATTTGTAGGACTCCATTCTCATCCGGTGTTAATATAACATTACATATATGGGCATATTTATCAGGGTATTCTGTTGGATGAAACAGAACAGGCATATATAGTTTCCTATCACCTAATTCCTCTCTCAATTTATTAAGAGTACTTGGATTTAATATTTTGGTAGACGCATCAAGGAAACCACTATTTTTGTAACTAAACCCACACCTTAATTCCAGAGTTTTATATTGTGGTATTTGGGATAATGCCCCAGTATTTGTATTGGGTAGAATCAAACTACTTATTCTGTCTTTATTCGTAGAAGTCTTTACCGTAGTTACCAAAAAGTCATTGGTGTTGTATTGTGGAGGTTTCCATTTGAGTGACTGATTCCATCTAATCTTCTGTAATATAGATGGAAGAATGGGATCAACCGGAGAAGCTCCTACAGCTAATTCCATAGGTGTAAATATAAGACCATCTGTGTTATACTCTCTATTAACTGATAATACACGGTTACATATGGTAAAGAAATCTTCTGGGGTACCATTATAAGAATATTCAAAATTCTTAACAGCAATACGCAACTCGTGTGATGGAAGATTTTTTTTGAATATAATATCTTCTCTACTGGTAAGAATACCCTTGGCATTTTCTTTAAGAGTAAACCTACCAAGAGAACTATTAAGACCAAATACAGTTTCTTGTAAAGCATGATACCGAGAAAGGTGTCCTGGTGTTTTTTCGCTCATAATAAACGCATTATGTCTGTAATCATTCATTGACTTAAAATATATGTCAAAAGCCATAAATAAATTAATACTATTTCCATTCTTATCTTTGGTAATATATTCGCCATCTATAATAAAGCATCTGCTATAATCTACCTTAAGATGACGAATACCATCGTCAGTCATACTTGGCGGATTATATGTTAATCCAGTAAACCGAATATTCATATTCATATCAATCAAGTATAATTTGAGATTTCTTGGAGATAAGAATAATAGACATCGTTCGCCATCTGCTTTATCTGTTACCGCGAAGTTTAAAGGTACATATGGTGTTTGACTTCCTTTTGAAGAAGCATCTTTATACAAATGTTCAAACTGAAGAGCTACAGAAGACGGACCAATAAAATTCTTTGTAGAAGCTAATCCACCATGATTGTGATGAAAGTCAATAAGGGCTTCATGGTCTACTTCCATAAGAGGGCCTCTTGGAATTGGTAATGATTCTTGTTTTATATAAAGTCCGTGTAATACAGCAATATAATCTTCCAAAGCATTCAACATTTCACTCTTTGAAATAGGATAGTCTGATTTTTGTAATCCTACAAGAACTTTTCTTATTGTTTTTGTAAGTTCTTTATTTATAATAGATACATATTGTTGAAGTTCTTTATCTTTAACATCGGCATATACAACATTATTTTCATCCGCATTTATTAAATATTTTGATTTACTTATCATATTGGTCATAGATTTTAAAACTTCTTTGTTATCTATCTCTAATTCAATCTCATATTTTTCAAAGTTTGTAAAAACATCAGACTGATGTATTTCTCTCACTGGAATAAATCTTCCATTCTCTGATTGGTTAGAAGACTTGACAATACTAGCGTCCATCTTAATATATCCCCCTTCTCCACAGTGAAATGAAACTCGGTTCATGTATCTATATGTTTTTTCCACTTTGCTCCAATTACTTGTAATTTCTTTTAGTTCTTGGTCTGAACTAAAAGTATATCCATTTTTAGAAGGTTGTTCAAAGTAAGAATGCTCCATTTTGTAAGAGGCTTTAATGTTATATGTGGTGGTACTAATATCACGAACTGGACGATCATGATTATATACTGAAGATTTTTTAACAAATTTTACGCTGGAGCATTGTCTCCAGTCATTGGTTTCACAATATTTTTGAATATCAGCCATTCCAGAAATTTCACATCTATACTTGGAAGGTTTACCATTATAATATGGATATATACGCAATAAGTATTCTCCATAACCACTGTAAGATAATTCTGTAGGAATACTGGAAGAAGTTGAGCTACCAATTTCTATTTCAGAGTATGCGGATGACTTGAATACCTGTAACACATTTTCATAGTCTTTCTTTGTAAGAGGAATAGAATCTACAGAAGGGTCTGCAACTACATTTCCAGTAAATCTAATTTCAAACTCAAGTTCACTTCCATCTATTACCTTATTAGTTTTTTTGTTATTTATGATATGCATTAAATACACTTGTAACATTTGTTTCAACTCTTCTGAAAAATTTTGTTGTTCTTCAGGAGGTTCTATTTCTTTTTGTGTCTCTCTTTCATCAAATTCTCTAGGGTCTCTACGAGGTTCTCTTTCATCAAAGCGAGTTCTTGTTTCTCTAGGAGGTTCTCTTTCATCAAAGCGTTCTCTTGTTTCTCTATCAAATTCTCTAGGGTCTCTACGAGTTTCTCTGTCATTACCCATATCTCTCCATGGCTGGCGTGTATTTCTATTACGGTCTTGTTCTCGGTCTTGTCCCCGTGGTTCGGTTCTATTTCTTTGGTCGGGTTGCCTGGTTTGTTTCATTGTTTATATTATAATAGATATTATTATATTATATCAATTTTTACAAATGATTGGACTAATGTGTAAAGTTCTTTCTTCTTTTTTCCAGTATGGTCCAAGTTAAATTTATTAGCAAGTTCTCTCAAATCAGCAACTGTGTAATATGATTCTGCGCGAAGTGGTTTATTAAGATTGCTAATTTTATAAGAGTGTTTCCAATCAATATCCAATATATTTTTCTCAACTAAGTAGTATTTTGTTCCACAATTATGTTTTAAAATTTTAATTGTCTTAAAATCATAGTCTGTTTCTTCTTCGTACTCAATTGTGTTTTCTGAGTTAATAAATACACCATCGTCATTATCATCATCTATAGATGTGTCAACATTGTCAATCCAATCAAGTCTTCCAGGTAGAGAATTATAATAACATCGGTCTTTAAAATAAAACACTTGAATATCATAAATGAAGCAAAGTGTAAAGAAAGTTGCCAAATCAATTACATTGTCATTTGCAAGAACACCTTCCAAGTGTTGAATGGTAGCTAATTTACAATTCTTTATTTTCTCTCTAAGTTCTGGAGAACGCAACTCTTCTACTAATGTAATCTTGTATTGTTTTTCTACAACAATAGTAATAGTATGTTGTATATATTCATATCTGGATTGTCCATGCTTCAGTATAAAATAACACCAAAACAAAGTGTCCAACTTATATGGACGAATGGTTTGTTTTTTTTTGGCAATCATATTTCTTGTCAAAAAAAAAGGTTGTAAATCGTTTAAAGAAATGGTATTCATTTGTATAGTATACCACCATATTAGTGCTATGTTTATATTGGTTTATCAAAATATGTATTTTTGTATTCTAGTTTTTGCTGTTCGTCAACATTCAAATACTTTTCTTGATACTTGACATATTCCAAATAAGACTTTATTTTATCCAACACTTCTGGGTTTAATTCCATCATATTAATATGTGTTCCATTTTGGTTTTCACTCATACATACTTGATTTGTGTGTAATATTCTCAAAATTTCAACTTGATGTATTTTAACCATTCCTTCAATCGCATTTCTCATTGAAATTAAATTATCATAATTTTCGGTATTAATATCTTCCATTGTTTATGTTTGTATTTGCCAATATCTTTATATTAATTTATTTAAATTGCGATATTTGCTAAAACCGAAACAAATGTATCGTTTAGTTCATATTGAACCCCAAATACAATAGCATCAAACACATTTCCTTCTTGGTATCCAGAAAGGTCAACATCGGTTGTCTCTCTAGCAACAAACGCAACAATTGGAGAAGGGTCTTCTCCTTCAATAATAGCACGTATTCCACCATTTGAAATAGCCTTTGCTACACATCTAATTCGCATTCCTTCCACTGGTAAGCAAATCATACATTCATAAGTAGCGGTATACTTTAGTTTATCTGCAGATAAAAGTCCACAAGAGATTGTAAGAACACGTACACTATCTTTCTTTACATATCCATCTTCAATACATTTTTCTTCAACCGCATTTTTAATAAGTTTCAAAACATGATTATTTAGTTCTTCTCTAAAATTTTCTACAGACAAGCGATTGATTTCGTAAAATGGTATTTCCAAGTCTTTGGAGAGAATAGCAGTGGTGTAAAGAGGTAGAGCCAATTCTTCTTGTTGAATGTCAGTAGGGTTCATTTATAATAGTGTACTATTATTTTGTGAAATAATCTTTAATCAATTTTTTTTATTATATTTGTAGATGTATCTATTTTCCATAGATTCCCTGGTATTCTTCCAGAGTAAGGTACCATATCTTTGAAGGATTCTGTTTATTCATATGTTTCATGACCATTATTAATAATGCACACAACTGTTCCTTCTTCATTTTTGAATAAATGACATTTTGGTCAAGTATTTCAATGAGCTCAGTTGGTAGTACTCTCTCAATAATAGTAACAACATCTTTCTTTGTCTTTTGATGACAGAAGCTACCAGTATTGCGTTTCTTATCCAACTCTATAATTTTAAAGTAATTGTGGTTTTTCTTGGGGTCATATGTAATAAATCCAAGAATATTATTCATCCTTTGGGAACTTTGTTTACCACTCTGTATATGTTCTGTAATAGCCACTTGCGTGTCATAAGAAACACCAGGGTCCAATCTATTTCCACGAATAGTCTTGGGTATCATTGCGAACTTTTTATCTAGCGGCATCCATTGGTAAAATACAGCAATCTTTGTGCCATCCATATCAATGAGAGACCTAAACATGTATTCCTGCAAAATACGAAACATATTATCTTTTAGCCCTTTGTTCTCTCCCAATGACATTTGTAATAATTGTATCTTGCTTTCTAAAGGTATAACATCTATAATACACTGGACTGCTAATATAACAAAATCAGTGACTTTAGTGCCTGGAAATATAGATGGTAAAATATTTGAAGCTTGTCCCAGAAATCGTGAAAAGTCATATTCATCCTCTTTATTTATTATCTGTGTGGGATCTTTAGCATAACTCAAAATTTTTTTATAAGAAGTTGTCAAATACTCAATTAATCTTGGAGATATTTCTTCCACATATTGTTGACTTGTTGGTGGAGGTTGTATAAAAGAAACGGACTTCTTTTTCTCTTCTTTAACTGGAATATCTTCCACATAATCCTCCTCATCATCTATTTTTATAGTAGTCTTTTTCTTTTGAGTTGTTGTTTTTGGTTGTGCCTTTTGGAGAGAAATCTCTCCTTTTTCCATGGATGGAACTATAGGTTTCTTTGATTCTATAGTAATTCCAAAGTCTTCTTCTTCATCAATAACTTCATCTACAATCATAGTAACTGGTTTGTTGATTTTGCGTAGATACTTCTCATTCAAGTCTATATTTAGTTTATCTCTCTTATAAGCAACTGGTGTTCTTCTCTCAAATAATCCAATTTTATTGTAGTTGATTTCCACTGGTTGAAATAGGTAATACTCTCCAACATTTACAATGGTTCCAGGTCTTCCATACTTATCGGCAATCTGTATTTTATTGTTAATCATCTTAGTTAATGCGTAATAAATCTGTGTATCATTGTATTTTCTTCCGCGTAAAAGTTCTCTATATAGGGTTTCATAATTATATATGTACCCATGCGTAAATAATTTGGCAATGTTTGTTTGGAGAGAAGTAGTATTCATCTTAATGAAGTGTTCGTCATATGTTTCCTCATCTAATTCAACAACATACTCATCTTTACTTGTATAAGGAGTACATACATATTCACACATTTCCATGTAGTCACAATTTACACTATATGGCATATCTCCAATACGAAATCTCTCAATTTCGTCGCCGTTTGATAACACTTGGCGAACATGTCCCAATTTATTATTTCTTAAATTTAAATGAGTGTAATTGTTCTGTTCATAATTTAATAGACAGTCTACTGCACTTTCTTTAAGAGCACGGGTAACACGTCCAATCTTAAGAGCCTTCTTTTCTGCTAATCTGTAAATATACATATCCAATGCCTCAATATCTTTTTTTTCCTTTCTTAGAAGAGTGGCATAAAGAAAAATCTGAACATTTCTTTGTTCAAATGGTAGATCCTTATGACTAAAATTACGAACTGCTCTTCCAATAATCTGTTCAATCCTGTTAATATTATACCAAGGTTCCATTACGTGTACTTGTCGGATAAACTTCAAATCAATGCCTTCTGCTCCTGCTGCAGTAATCAGTATAACTTTTATAATAGAACCATTCCGATTGATCATATTGGTGGCTGCAAATACTTCTTCGCTGTTGTTGGGGGATATTCTCTTATCTCCTGTAATCATGGCATATGTCATTCCAGTATATTTGGTTGGTGCTGTAGCAAATAAACTCTTGTTTTGTCCAAATCTGGAAATTCCCATTTCTTCAAGAGCAAGAGCCATTGGAATTAATCCACCATCTAAATAGTTGGAATAAATAAGAACTACCCCATTAGAATTGGCAACTTCTCTACAAATGCGTTCTATCTTACAGCTATAGTTTATAATTCTATCTGGATGAAAAAAACCTTCTTGTCCTTCTATGTATTCAAAGTCTCCTTTTTTAGAACTAGTATTGGTATATCTGACAACTCTACTAAGTCCTTCAGTTCCTACTAATGAATTTGGAGATACATCTCCCTCATTTATATTTGCAGGATATGTAATATTAAGACCTTGTAATGGCAACTGTAAATCAGTATATGTAAAACCGGTTAGTGATTCAAAATTTTCCGATTGACCTATAGTGTTATCCAAGATATATTGGTAACGGTTGTATTGTTTTTTCATAATTTTAACACCGGTTAATTGCCCAGATAATACTTGTAATCTGTCTTCTTCTGGTATTTCCAGGTCATTTAGTTGAGTTGTCGGGAAGTCGTCTGGGTCAATAATTTGGAAATTTTTATTTTCTCTTTGTGGATAAACCCGAAATGGAAATACATATGGGTTATCTCCCTTTACAAAAGAAATGTATCCTCTGGCTGCTTCTATGAGTCTTTGTTTTCCATTTTCTGTAAAATCTCCATTCTTTGTAAAAATATCTTTCTCTCTGATCAATGGACGTTTATCATTTTTGTTTAAAAGGTTAAGTGTCCAAATAATTTCCTTGTGACTGTTATACATTGGTGTAGCTGAGAGAAGAAGTAATCGTAAGTTATCAGCATTTTCTACAAGTATATCTAATTGTTTTGTGGTTTCTTTCTTTTGAGCACGAGCGTCTTCAGAATCAAATGCAGTCCTCATGTTATGGTATTCATCAATAATTACAAGCCGTCCATTGAATTCCTTTTTAAGTTTTTTAATATCTTGTGAGAGAGAACGAATAATATTGGCTAATTGAATGTATCCCATAAATGTATAATTCTTTTTGATAACTGCTTTTATTTGTTGTATAACTTTATCTCTTGGATAGTTCTTTATTCCAATAGGATTTATTTCATTAATAATAGAGTTTCCAACACAGCCTTGGAAAAACCATTCCCCATTTTTCTCTACAAGTTTAGATTCATCAAATAACTGTAATTTAAAGTTTGATTGTACGTTGGGTGATGCTACAATGATAATGCTTTTATTTACTTGAAATTTTTTAAGGTATTGTCTCATATCTTCAGCAACTCCAATGGCAGAACATGTTTTTCCAGTTCCCAATCCGTGGTATAATAAGAGACTGTTATATGGAGTTTGAAAAGACATGAATGATTTTACAAACAACTGGTGAGATGAAACTTCAAATGGCATGTTCTGTAATAAAGTGGCCCTTTGTTCTATGGGAGCTACCACGCCATGATATTTGGTATCTTGGAATTCTTTCTTGTTTACTATTTTGATATTGAAGTCGGGATCTTCCAACATTGGATAAATATATTTTGGTGTATCGTAATTTGAATGGCTCATAATATATCTTAATATATAATATCAGCATTTTATTACAGACTATTATCGTATATTTGTGTTATAATATTGTTTTATTTTGTTGGATAGTAAATGTTTCTCTCTATCTTCATCTCTAAATTATAAAATTATGAAATTTAATGGCTACACTTCTTGCATTTCTTTCCCAGACGATGTCGGCATCTTTTTTGTGTCTTTGTCCATTTGCGTCCTGCGGTTTGCTTTCTTGTATGTCCTTTTGCAGAAAAAGTTAATGCTTTTTTGAGAGAGGAGAAGAAGTTCATGTTATAATATAAGTATAGATAAATTAAATACTTAAAAACAATCCAACAATATTATGTTAGGCTTTTTCACTGCTTCCTCCACCACCGCCAGAAGCCCCATGAAACCCCCGGTGACATTTCTCACACACAGCCATTAAATTCCTCAACTTGTTTTTATGAACTCTTTTTCCATCTATCATTACAAATCCAAACATATCGGCCTCCTTTTGTTGTACGATATGATGAGTTTCTGTTCCTTGTTTTACTCTACACTTTTCACAGAGACCTACCAATTTGTTTGAGTTATAAGAAGATACCTTTTGTTCTAGAAGGTTTTCATTCTCTATTTTGGAGAAATACTTTAAACGAATATCATTTGCTCCTTCCAAAAAAGCAGTAGGCATATGGAGAGACTTACACACCTCTAAACCATACATCTTGGAACCAGAACCATCCATTAACTTTCTGTTATAAACAAGGCGTCCTTTTTCCATATCATATCTAACATCCATGTGTTTTAACGCAACCGTTTCCAACTGAATAATTTCTTCAAAGTCTACTATTTCATGTAGATGAGTAGCAAAGATATAACTTGATTCTTTATGTGTTAATTGTTGGATAGCAGAGACAAAGATACTACACGCAGAAATAGTTTCAGTACCAGCACATACCTCATCTCCTAATATCATGCTATTTGGAGTACTCATACGAAGAATGGTATTTAATTCAATCATTTCCACAGCAAATGTAGAGAGACCCTTAAACAGGTTGTCATTACCAATAATACGTGTAAAGATGTGATTGTAGGGTTTATACTGAAATTCTGTAGCAGGAACATAGAGACCAGCTTGTGCCATTATGATGGACATACCAATAGACCTAATGAATGATGTTTTACCTGCCATGTTTACCCCATACAATAACACTCCGTCTTGGTTATCTACACCAAGAGCAATATCATTATCTACATACTCTTCATCTTCCTGTAATAATTCAATAATAGGATGCCTCAATCCTACAGCTTTCACAAAGGATTTCTCTCCAGTTTCATTACACAACTCTGGTTTACAATATCCATACTTTTGAGCCATCAATGCCTTACAACATACCAAGTCAATTTGTGTAATAAAATCTTCAAGGTGTTCCAACTCTGGACATAGAGCTTCTAATCTTTTCACATAATCTACATAGAGAGAACAAACCAACGCATTGATTGCTATGTTAGTTTCAAAGTACTCATCACATAAAGTTGTAAGTTCATTATGATGAATAACACAACCTGAGCTTTTTAGTTTTGTTGATGTAAAGTTTTCTCTCGTAAAATCAACAGAATAATTTAAACCGATGGGATAATGTTCTCCTTTTTTTGCTGGAAAATCTCCACGAAGAAGTTCAAACCTACGTTGAGTACATGTGAATGTTGGTGGACTTTTATCACTATAATCAATCTTTACATATTCTGGTGCTGAATTATTTGAGAGAATCTTCTTTTTAGTTGTTTTTCCTGCCTTCTTTTTGTTCTCCAACTCATCCAACTTACAATTAAAGAAATCTTGTAGGGATTCCATCTTTTCTCTACATTGGTCTCTTACAGAAATTAATTGGTCTAACTGTGGAAATATTCCTGATGAAAAAAAGTTTACATCAAATTCTTTGGTTTCTGTAATATCTTTACAAAGTTCCATATTCAAATATTGTTCCATGTTAATCCTCAAAGTATCCACAGACACTTGGAATGGAACTTCATTTTGAGAGAAAGAGAACTCCAATAGAAAAGGGTCGTCTTTAATTAGTTCAAATGTGTTGTTGATTTCCAGTATTGAATTGTAAAGTCCATATAGTTGTTTTGGAGATATTTTGAACATATGTAATTGGCGAATACACATTGTTACATCACATACTTTGTCCATATGTTCACAGATGGTAAATAGTTGTTCTGGGCCATACCTGGAAAAAACATGGTCAATTAAATCATATTGTTTCTGTAACTCAACTACACTAGTAATTGGATGAAGCAACTGGTGTTCAAACGCACGTTTTCCCATTGGTGTGGAGCAAGTATTTAGCAGTCTCAATAAACTGGAATACTTTCCCTTGTAAGTTCCATCATCAATGATGTTTAGTTGTTTCAGAGAATGATTCGCAAGTACTAATCTGTTTGAATGATTATTATCAAATACTGGTGATTTGATTTTATTAAGGAGAGAAGGATTGTGTTGATAGATGAAGTTCAACAGATAGCATAATGTTTGTGAAGCCATGTTGTTATCATATGTTTCTGGAAGCATTGTTTCTGTTCGCATCTCTCCATAAAATTTGGTATAGACTTCTTTCTGATATACTTGAAGGCTACAGTTTTCTGCTGATTTGTTTGTTTCATCTACAATGTGTATTTTCTTGCTATTTATTCCAGAGAATTGTATAATTGTATTCACAACTGCTTCTGTTAAGTTAGAAATAATAATAGTTTCCAATGGTTGATATGTTGAAACCATACGTTCAAGTTGATCAAATACCGTGGGGCTTCCTTCCACATATTCAATCTCATACTGTGAGACATTTGTATTTCCAGTGTAAACGTCTACAATAGCAACTCCAACATAACATATAGTTCTTTTATTTATTCTGGAATAGAGTACATTAATCCATATACACATAATATTGTTGGTAATATGGTCCACTTGTTTTTCAGTGTAAAAGAATGTTCCAGGAGATGCTATGCTATGGAGAGAACGAAGTGATGGATTATCTGGGTGTTGTGTGTAAATAACCGCAGTATATCCAGCTTCTTGAATTTTGATAACATATTTGTCAATAAAGTTTTCTTTGAATCCTGCCATTAATGTTTTTGAATCTCCAGAACGTTGTGTAACATTCAAACCACAAATTCTTGCGACCTCATTAATTTCTGTTCCAGGACCATACATTTCCATAAACGAACCAACTTGCATTAACAGGATGGTTTGTTTTCCATATTCCTTTTGGTATTTTTCAGATAGAGAGAAGTACTCTTGAGTAAGTGCCATATTCCAATGTTATTATGTGAGGTTTGGGATTGGTGTCTTTAAATCATTATAATAAATATATAACGCATCCCAATATAAAGACTTTTATCCAGTATATAATCATATAATCTGTAAAGAATGACTTACACACAATCTGAATTAGATGATGTGAAAACTGTAGTAAAAATACTTATGACTGAGTGGCTGGAAGACCTAGACCAAGATGAACGAGAAGATAATATTTTGTTTTATGAAGATATTATCAAAACATTGAAGCCATTGTGTAAAGAAGGAGACAGTAGTATTGAATGGGTTAACCAGTGTTATAATAACACATACATAATTAAGCGATATACTGGAAATCCTCTGTATTCAGATACACAGAAAAAATATAGATTAAATGTTGAAAAATACATGGACTCTTTGCCATTTAATATATTACAAAATGAAGAAGTTATTATTGGATTGTTTATGTTTTTTAAAAATGTGATGGAATAATTTGTGTGTTTAAGTTTTATTTATTAATATAATTATTCAAATGACAATTATATTCATATTATGTAATGTTTGTTAGGTGTTATTGTGTTATGAGGTTTAAGCCTTATCCTTCTTCCTATCCATAACAATATTATCCCCATGGAACAAAATATCTTCAATAGCCGATTGTGTAATAGGCTCGCCAGCAGTTTGAAGGCTAACCTCTTGTGTATTCATATTAGCAATATTAATAAGATTTCCTTGCTCATCAATAGTCTGAGTAAGCGCGTTACCACTCAATTCTGCCTTCTTCATGTTATCACTGATTGCCTTCTCCTTGGCTTCTCTGATACGAGCATCAAACTCTTTTTTTGCGTTGGTTT
>Ga0164292_10003818_pt1 | contig 12310 bp, 13 predicted proteins | sample GEODES117metaG_FD_111486 | JGI IMG/M metagenome (GOLD analysis project Ga0164292, IMG submission 111486) | Eutrophic lake water microbial communities from Lake Mendota, Wisconsin, USA - GEODES117 metaG | ecosystem: Environmental > Aquatic > Freshwater > Lake | place: USA: Lake Mendota... | reverse complement strand
TTTGCAATTGAACCGATTTAATATTATCGTGAAGATAATTAGAACCAGTTGTTGCTGTTATAATAGTCACTTCACTCATCGTTTTCCCTCAAAATAATTTCTATATGTTCTTGCAAGATATTGCCGGTTTCGTTCGTGTATTTGGCCAAACTTAGAATTAACTTCTGTTTCAGCCTTTTCTCTTGTAGAACCCCAGTCAACATCGCTTCTATATTTTAAAGCATATACGCCATTGCGATATCCATGCATATTCATACGAATACTAAAATCTTGACAGTCGCAACCGCAAGGAGCAAGATCGTCATTGTAGAATCCTAACTCCGTATATCTTTTCCATAACACACAAGTAGGACTTCTGATAACTACTTCAGCTTCAACCAATTCACCGTGTTTAATTTCTTGAAAATGTTTTAGACCCAATTGTTTCCAATGTCCAAACTCAGACTCTACAAAATTATATTCAGAAATACTATCACCTGTTAATTGCATACTAATACCCAATCTAAAAGACATATACCCCAAATCAGTATATTCTTCAAATAAATTAGCAAATAGGGTGTCGATATTTTCTTCTTCAATAATTACATCGTCCTGTACTGTAAAAATTAAATCATCAGGAGCGGGATTACAATTATCTCTAATATATGATAGGCCAATGTTTAGACTTCTAATCTCATGGACATTCGGAGCATGCAATAAAACAACATTTGGATTGTTATAGCTCTTAATAATTTCTTCGCTTTTATCGGTGCATCCATCGATAATAAAAATTGCAGTATATTCACCCGCAACAGATTGTGCAATTCCTTCAAGTACTTTCCCAATCATATTCTCTTTATTGAATACGGGGGTAATAAAATAGCTTTTCATATTTTTAAAATTCCATCATTAAATTTAAATTCGTTTGATACTTTACTGAGATCAAATCCTACACATTCTGCAAGTGTAGAGGGATATAGTGGCATATCATTTTCATCATAACCATTGCCACAGAAATCGTATGTGTTTACTAATCTTTTTCGTGTCTCTCCAAACCAACCTTCATACATAGAATGAATTAATGTGCTATCTTTAACAAAAGGAAATATAACATCTCGTAAAAAGACCTGATCATTAGTATAATAATTTGTATTAAGCATATACTCATTCATTATACTTAATATCTTATTTGGTAGTTTACCTTTATACCCAAAAGCACACGCAATTACCGGAAATTCGTAGTGGGCCTCATGATCTCTAAATGTGTGGAATTTGAAATCAGATTCAACCCATTCATTCACAGCCATTTGTTCTCGTAAAGTTATCCTACCATCAGAATCTCGTACTATTACTGTATTATTTTCATCTTCAAACATAGGCAAGAATCTCCAGAAAACACCATGGCCTTGTTTAACCTCTATGATATTTGCTCGGTCTGCAATAGATTCAAATTTTGCTTTATCATCTGTATATAATCTATATTCCCAACCTGGATAAAATTGTTGGGTTAGTTCAAACTGACGAATTGCGCCAGTGATATACCTATTATCATTGCCATACGCAGATGTTGATACTATTTTTGCCATAGGAAAACTCCATTATATTTTTGTTTCATAATACATTAACCAAAAAATTTAAATTATACTTTATCAATTGCAACACAATCTAGGGAATAATTACCATATAAAATTATCTTTATAATATTTTACAATCTCAACTAATGAATCTTTAAACTCTGCTTCTGGTTTCCAACCCAATGCTTTTAATTTAGAATCATCTATAGCATATCTAACATCTTGGCCAACACGCTTTTCTGAAAAATCCATAAATTCTGCATGGTGAGTTACATTCCAATTAAAGAATAAATCAATTAAATGTTTAGCAACAATAATATTTTGTTCCTCATAGTTGCCTGATATATTGTAGGTTTCGTTAACCGTTCCCGATTCAATAATTTTTAATACTGCATTTGCTGTGTCAGATACGTGCAACCAAGTTCTTCTAGGAGATCCGTTGTCATGCATAATAATAGGTCTACCTAGCGATAAATTTTTAATTGCCTTTGGGATAAACTTCTCAACATATTGACCTATTCCATAATTATTAGTTGGTCTAATAATTACATAGGGAACATCATATGTTCTGGCCCATGCAGTTACCAACATATCAGCTGCTGCCTTTGTTGCTGAATACGGATTGCTTGGTTTTAATAAATCTGTTTCAGAATGAAACCCATCTACAATATCGCCGTACACTTCATCGGTACTGAAGTGTAGTAATATTGGTCTACGAGAATTTTCACGAGCTTTAATTAATTCTAATATTTTATGAACACCGTTGATGTTGCTTTTAAGGAACACATCTGAACTAACAATACTATTGTCGACATGTGTTTCAGCTGCGGTATTAATAAAATAATCACAATCATGTAGACGTTCTATATCATTGATATCTATTTCTAAAAATTTAAACTTAGGATAAGCTTTTAGTGACGGCAGCAAATTAAGATTACTTGCATATGTTTTTTTATCTATACCGAATACGTGGTATCCTTTATCAAGACATTTTTTTGTAACATGATACCCAATAAACCCCAAACAACCTGTTACATAAACAATTTTTGTCATAATTCTTTTATCCTTGCCAATACACATAAGCATTCGCCACTTGATGTGGGATTGATAATACTATCTATTATAGCAATATCATGTTTAGCTAGTTTTGCTGGTTCTTTTTCTATATCCAACGTATTACAAACTAAACAATAGTCAACTATATACATTATCTTTCATCTCCATATTTCAATAGCCCTTCATCTAGTCCGATAAGTTTTATATCTAACTGCGATAAAAGAGTTCCACTTCCAGTGTAGTTATTATTTGACGTTGATGTTACCTGAAACGCCGGATCTAAATTATTAAGATCGCAGAACTTCTTTAACACCTCACTTATTTTATATTTTTTAGTATAAACACAATTAATGTCTTTTATACGTATATCGTTATAGACAAATGTTTCGGCAACTGTGCATAAATCTTGTACACAAAAGTAATCAAAATACCGATCATCTTGTATATGAAATTCTGTATTACCTTTATTTAAAAACTTTGGGAATATTCTAGTTGAAATTTCCCCTTTACCAAAACAATTAAATATTCTTAAATTATAGAAATTTTCTTTTTCTGCTGATAGTCTGCTTTTAATATTTTGCCCAAAGCTATAACTATCTTTTGGAATTCGTTCAAAAATTAAATTTTCGGTTGCCTCATTTATATTCATTGTTCTATCATATTCTGCACCTGATGCAATATTAATAAACTTACCAAAGTATGTATGATTATTATAAAAGTTCATAAACAATCCAAGGTTATTTCGTGTATCATACAACCCATCATTATTGACCATTGTTGCTGCAGCATTTATGATAACATCAAACCTATAAAGACTTAAGTATGCTTTAACATCTGTATAATTAAGCAAATCTAAAGTATTTCTAGTTATAGGATATGTTGTATGTTTTTTTGACAAACAATTAATCAAAGAAGAACCAATAAACCCATTTGCTCCTAATACTGCAATTTTCATACTATAGATTTAATAGCTTTTTCTACTTCCATAATACCACTATCGTTCAATGGTAAATCAATAAATTTCATATGACCCAATGATTGTAATGTTGCTAACTTTAATGTATTACCAACTACCTTTTTATCATTAGATAGAAATGGTAATAATTTTGCAGGATCAATTTGTGTAAACATATTCCAAATATTATCTGTTATAATTTTTCTTCCAGCTTTATATATTGCATCTTCCTGTTCTGCTGAAATCATATTTCTATACAATGATATTCTATTTTCAACCAATATACCGATGGCAACCCCTTGGCCGTGAGGTATGACATAATTAGTTAATGCCTCAAGTGCATGGCCTATACTATGGCCATAGTTCATAGAACGACGAATATCTATTTCAAATTCATCATACTCAACAATTGCTTGTTTTACACTAAGACTACCTATAGTTAAATTCATAATTGCTTCAGTAGAACCAGCAACAAAATCATCTACATATTGATTGTAGTATTTAAAGCTATCTTCACCGCCAGTAACTAATAAACGGAATATTTCTCCGCCTCCGCTCATACGATCTGCAAACCTCAATGTAGGTATAAACTCTGGATCAATAAAGACTTTACGAGGAGCACTAAATAATCCCAAAACATTTTTAGTATTGTTATGATTAACTGCAGTTTTTCCACCAAGACAACTATCTGCTTGAGCTAATAAAGTTGTAGGAACTAAACACCAAGGGATTCCTCTTTTATACATGTAACCCGCAAACGCACCTAAGTCTTGTATAATACCGCCACCGATAACATATAACATTGATCCTCGATTTGCACCGTTCTTATTTAAGAAATCACAAACCTCTAGCACATTCGTAATGTCTTTATTTGTTTCAATTGCCTCAACCTCAAAACACGGATATTGATTTAAGTTTAGATGCGGTAGTAATGCGTTATTAACGTGTTTATCTATAAGAATTAAAGGTTTAGATTGAGAAGATATTTCGTTTGTTAACCAAGAAAAGTTATTACTATCTTTAATAAACTCAACTGTGTATGGTCTAGGTTTAGAATCAACACTAAAACTATTAGTGTTTTGATTAATTGTTGTTATAAAATTTTGTTCTTGTATTTTATATGTTATATCCATTATAAATCTCCGTTAAATCCACCAATACTATGTCCACCATCAACAACAAGGTCATGTCCGTTTATATAGCTAGCATCTATACTAGCTAAAAAAGAAACCGCCTTTGCAATTTCTGCTGTATGTCCCATTCTACCTATAGGAATACCTTTTATAATTTTATTAATAGTTTCTGCATTATTATTTTTTGCCGTCATTTTTGTATTTATATATCCTGGGCTAACAGCATTTACTGTAGTACCATATTTACCAAGTTCTATTGCAAGGGTTTTTACTAATCCAATTAACCCATGTTTTGAAATTACGTAAGGCAACCTTCCATGTCTTGCAATAATACCATATAAAGAACTAATTATAATTAATCTACCGTTACCTGTTTTTTTCCAATGAGGAATATTATTTTGAACAATAGGTAAAAACCCAGTTAAATTTGTTTGTATTGCTTGTTCTATATTATCTATAGAAATTATTTCAAAGGACCCTACTACATTTAATCCTGCACTATGTATTATAATGTCAAAAGATGATCCTGTCAATTGAATAAATTGATTTACCGAATCTTTATTAGATAAATCTACATCTTTACTACTTGCACAAATGATACTATCAGAACCAAATTCATTAGAAATTGCAGAACCAATATCTCCACTGCCCCCAAGTATCAATACTTTTCTCATATTTTATTACTTATCATTTCTTCGTCTGATAAAAACGGACTCATATTTTCTAAAGAAGGTGCAAGCAAAGACCCATCTGTTAATTTTTTAGCTGCTAGTTTTGGTTGAAATATTTGAGAAGGATCGCATATAATTTCTATCAAGACAGGGGAATTATTTGTTAGTGCATTCTGTACTTTATCAGAATGCCATTGCTCCATTGAAAAAACTTTATAAGATTCTATTCCAAATGCTTCGCCTACTTTAGTAAATTCTGGCATTGTTACTCCGTCATTAGGACAAGTTCCAAATACGTTATCACTAAAATAATTTTGTTGTGTTTGTTTTATACTAACATACCCATAATTATTTAAGATAATTATTTTTACAGGCAAAGAATAACCAACTAAAGTTTGTAATTCCTGTATATTCATCATTATACTGCCATCGCCTGTTAAACAAAATACTCGTTTTTTATCGGTTGAAAGACATGCACCGATTGCTGCAGGTAAATCATATCCCATACTTGCATCGCCAGAATTAGTATATAGGCGTTGTCCTGTTTTTAATTGAGCAGTTTGAAAACTAATAACACAAGCAGATCCATTACCGGTTACAATTATATCATCTTCATTTAGAGATTTTATTAATTCATCTACAAAAATATATGGATTAACAAAATTTTCTCCGTGTTTAAACTCGGGAACAATAATAGGATATTTTTTAACTCGATGTTTGCACCATTCTAAATAGTTACTATGTGCAACAGGTTGTTTATAATTTTCTAAAGCGGTAATAAGTGCCGGTAAGAAATCTTTTAGATCTGCACAAATCTTTAAATCGATATTAAGTGTTGGTTTATCTAATTCTGCTTTATCAGCATCAACCATAATTTTATATGCTTTGCTGGCAAAATTTTTCCAATTGTAACTAACCTGTCGGATGTTTAATCTGCTACCTAGTACCAATAAAAAATCAGAATTTTGTACTGTAAAATTACCTGCTCTATCACCCACGGTGCCTGGGCGCCCAGCATAACAGTTATTACTATTAGGTAAAGCATCGTGAGCATTCCAACCTGTTACTGCCGGTATTCCTAATAGGGAAACTAATTTAATAAAATTATCGTATTGCCCTGAGATTCGAATTCCTGCACCGGCAAATACGACTGGGCGTACCGCAGTAGTTAATTTTTCTATAATTAAATTAATTTCATTGTTGAATACTTTAGATCTTAATTCTGTTAATTCTAATTTTGTATTGTCTGTTACTGCAGGATCATTTATTAATTCATCTATATCACCATCCCATCCCATTAATGTATCAGTATCAATCTGTGAAGATTGAATATCAATAGGTACATCTATCCAAACAGGCCCAGGTCTTCCGTTTGTTGTGAGAAATATTGCCTTATCCATTACCTGTTTTATAAGTTTTGGATCATCTAATAGTGTTGCATATTTAACTATTGGCTTAGCCATACTAACAATATCTACTTCTTGGTCCCCCAATTGACGCAACGGAATAGAATATTTTTTATAATGTGTCTCTACTTTAACTTGCCCAGATACAACAAGCATAGCTAGCGAATCAACATATGCACCATACACTCCGTTTAATGCATTTATTCCCCCAGGCCCAGTTGTAGTATTTAAAATTGCTAGTCTTCTGCTTGTTCTATAATAACTTTCAGCGGCCATTGCTGCAGCTTGTTCATGATGAAAGCAAACAGGTGTTAATTTTTTATTACGACCAAATGCATCGTTTAAAAACATTGCGCCGCCACCGGTAACTAAAAAAACATGGGATGCACCTGCATCTACGCATCGTTGTGCAATATAATCAGCTACTCTAATTTTATTCATATTTTAAAACTTTTTCTGTAAATTCAAAATAACCATCAAACACTAAATCGCAACTTGTTTCATCTACTCCGTCATTATATCCACCTCGGTGTAGTGCAAATTTTATGTTTGCGTTATCCGCAGTTGTTTTATCTAGTTGCGCGTCACCGACAAAAATTGATTCGTTTAAATTATTATTTAACATTTCAATACAAGTTAATAGTTTTTTTGGATTAGGTTTATCTGTTGCATCATCCTTACCTGTAGTTATAAAATCAAAATAATTAGTTATTTCCCAATCATTAAGTATTTTATCTACAAGCATTTGAGGTTTATTTGTGCATAATGCAATTTGTATATTATTCTCGCGTAATATCTTTAAAGAATTTTTCACATTATTAAATAACGGACTTGCCGTGCCTGGCAATTTAAGATATCTAGATCTAAATTCTATTAAATTACTTTTAATTAAATCTGGTTCTTTTATTTTTAACGCATTCTTAATTAGTGTTGTGCCACCAAGACTCATCCACGGCGCATAGGTTTCAGCAGATAAAGGGAAAAATCCTAATTCTTTGCGCATGTCATTTATTAATATTTGTATAATAGGAGCACTGTCTACAAGTGTTCCATCAAAATCAAATATAACTGTTTTTATTGACATTACAGTCCTCTATTAAGTATTAGATTTTTTAGAGTTAAATTTTCATTGTATGGTCCATCTATATCATCAATTGTTAATGGACTATCAGTTTTTAATGGGTTAATTAAAATTTCACCATTCATAATTTCTCGACAACTTAATTGTCCTTTTTGAAGCGGTACACTTAAATAAAAATCTTTTGAGAATGTATCTTTACTAAAAACATATCCCTTACCTAAATCTTTTTTAGCATATACACCTCTAACTAACGCATCAAGATATTCTGTTTCTTCACGACTAATAGGGCGTCTAGTATCACTAATGCCCCCACACATTTCTTTAGCTTTATAATATGCTTTAAACCATTCGTCACATTGATTAGGCAAAGAACAATAAGAAGAAACTGGCACATTTTGATAATCTATATCTACATGTCGTTCCCATGTTCTTGCACCTTTACCGTAGCTAATAAGCATACTAGAATGCCAATCGTGATACTCATGAGTGCTTAAACCAATAACATGATCTTGATATCTATTTTTAAGATAATCAATTTGATCTAACATTAGTATATCATCTTCTGAAGGATATAGCGATACGCAATGATTAATTGATAACGGTATATCTCTTTTTTCAAAGTATCTTACCAAATCATCTAAGTCTTTTTCCGATGCACCTCCGGTACTTGCAATAACGGGCAATCTTGTAGATGCAATTTTATCAATTAATACCCAATCATTAACATCTGAACTAGCTAATTTAATAATTGGCATATTAAATTCAACACATAGATCAACACTCTTTTCGTCAAATGGTGTTGCCATTGGAATACAACTCATGTATCTAATTTCTTCAACCATGCGAGCAAAATCAGCTTTATTAAGTTTAGTTGCTTCTGTTTTTTTAATGTATCGATTGTCTTGATTACCTTTAAATTCAGGATGTATAAATTTATCTACATCTCTAAATTGTAATTTAATTGCTGCTTTCATGTTGTTAAATCTAACAACAAATGCGTGATCGCGAATAATTTTTAATCCTCGATCTAAACTACCCCAATGGTTGTTAGCCATTTCGAGAACAAACAAATTCTCAAATAGTTCGTTATTCTTTTTAAAATATTTCATTTTTATCCTTTAAATAAACTCATAAAACTATCTACTACTTCGCCGATATATTTAATTTGCTCAGGAGTAATAACAGGACTAGTACCATGGAAATATGTATTAGTCATTGTCATTGTAGCAATTGGAAAATTGTCTCTTGCATCGGCGGGATTCATTAAATGCGAATAAGCAGGCTGTAGCATAATATTGCCAGCAAAATATGGTCTTGTCTGAATTAATTTCTCTTCCAAATAGTCTACAATGTCGCTACGCTTGAAAGGAGATCCTGCACGAATTGTTAGTGGGAATGCGAACCAACTTGGGTCTGAGTATTCTTGTGCTCTTGGTAGATGGAAATACTCCTCGTACTTGCTGTAGATATCAAAAAGCAAACTATAATTACGACGACGTAGGGCATGAATAGTCTCCAATTTATCTAGTTGTACTAACCCCATTGCACCTTGTAGTTCAATGGGTTTGAGATTATACCCAATTTCATCATATACATACTTATGATCAAAAATTTCACCTGGCATTTCAGGGATCCATTCTTGGAATCGTTTACCGCAAGAACCACATTTTAATTTATTAGCTTCCGGCCCTACACAGTAACAACCTCGGCCCCATTCTCTAAATGAACGAAGAATAACTTCTGTCTCATAATTCTTACATGCTACAAATCCGCCTTCGCCCATTGTCATATGGTGTGCGGGATAGAATGAGCAAGATGCCATTTCACCATATGATCCCAGTGGTTGCCCACCATATGTAGAACCCAAAGCATCACAACAATCTTCTAATAGAATTAAATCATAACGATTAACAAGTTCCATTACCCAACGCATATTAGGAGGATTGCCCAAGACGTGAGCAAATGTGATTACTCGAATGTCATGTTTCTTAATTAGTTCTTCCGCTCTAGTTAAATCTAAATTAAGTGTATCCAATTCAATATCTAAAAACACAGGTTCAAACCCTACTTGTAATGTAGGATTTAATGTTGTAGGAAAACCTGCAATAGGCATCAACACCTTTGTACCTTTAGGTAAGTTGTATCCTCGCTTAGATGTAAGCGTAGACATCATTAGTAAATTAGAACTTGATCCTGAATTAGTAAGTATTCCAAAGTTCTTTTGAAATTGCTTAGGAAATTGTTTCTCAAATTTTATTGATTGATCGCCCATTACAAGCCAGCTATCTAACAATGTAGAAACAGCCGCCATAATTTCATGTTCGTCAAAATATGGACCAGCATAATTTACAAAATCCTTGCCGGCAGTCCATGTCTTATTTGCTGCCTTGTTTTGGAAATATGCAGCTACTCCGTTAATGATGTCTTGTTTATTCATGGTTTCCAATAGGCATAATTGCCTTCCAAATGTCTTACTTGATTTTTATTCCTTGCTTCGTCTTCTTTAAAAGGATATGTCCAATGTTCATTATAATATTCTGCCCATACTCTATATCCGTTGTTTGCCTCAGGTGACCAACGATATCCTAATATGCCGAAGAATAACTGATGCACGCCGCCAGTTTGTATACCTACTTTGCCTCGTTTTTTCGCATGTTCTACATATATAGGAGAAGATGTGGATGCTCCAGAAATTAAAACGTCATATTCATACTTATCAATTTCATTTTTTATGTATTCTACATTTTGTTCCCACGTTTCGCAACCAGGATATTGTCTGTCATCCATTAAAGGATGGTACGGAGTACGAATACATCCTACTAAATCAAACGGTGCAACTAAATCTAAATTGTCTCCCCATATTTTATCAATCTGTTGCCATTGCGATTTAATAGTTTCACAATGCGTAGATATAATTAATACTTTTTTATTTTTTAAATATTTTGTCCAAGGTGTTTCGACCTTAAATGTTCCGCATAGCCCGCCTCTTAGAACACCGATAGGATCCAAAACCATAAGACTATCATGCCCAAAGAACATAGGCTTTTCGCCGAATGTTTTTGTAAAGGTCGTATCATTTTGTATGGCTAATGACATATCAACAAATCCGAGTATATCACATTCTTTCATGGATTGTGTTAACATAGGAACAATGGTATCTATATAATAGTCAGTTGTACCTGGAGTTATCCCACCCTCAAAAGAAAGAACAGTATTATTAAAGAATTGTGAGGATATACTAGTATTGTTAAACAGATTTTGTAGAACATACCCCGCACTATTATCTAGACGCAATAATGAAAAAGGTTCATTTGATTGCAATTTTTCTGAAATTAAATCATTAACCTCAAAGAAGTTTTTAAGCATAATATTTTCCTAAATGTTCTTTGTCTTGTTTAATATATTTAAATGCAGTCTGAATATCGGAAGGCAGTTTTGAGTAAAACGTATGCATCTCAGTCTCAGCTTGTTGTTTACTATAGTTTGTTCCTGGCGGATGTGAGATTGTGTAACGATAATCTCTGATAACAGGCCTCTTGCTAATATAACCAATTGCAGTATATACTATATCAAAGCTCCATCCCATTTTATAGGGGGCAAAATCGATATTACGATTCTTAGCATCCTCAATAATATCTTTATGAATGAACCAACAAGTACAATCAGGATTTGCAACCATTTTATAATAAGGCTCTTCTAGATCAAAAGATTTAAGATCAGCTCTACTAGAATCATAGAATGTATAATCTACATTCGGAGCATAGATGCCCCAGTTGTAAGTGTCAAAACATTCTTCAGCGCCAGCATAAATTTCAGTCCAATTATCATAAGATGCATCTGCTTGAATGTGAAACATTACATCCGCATCAAACAACTCAATTGCTTTTAAAAATTGTGCTGTAAAATAACTGTCCTCGCCAATGTTGTGCCAATTAGGATCGTCCTCACGGTGATTGTCGTCACTATTAATAACGACAGGCACGACCCCAATGGCACTCAGTTGCTTTTGCTTTTCTTTTGTTTTTTCATACTGTCCGCGCCAGTTAAAGATAAATGTTTGTATTTTCATCGTTTTAAAATTTTATTATACACTATAGCATCGAACCAATTAAGGAAGTTATCCAATACTACAAATGACGGAGGGATTCCGTTTAAAAATTTTGGAGCATTAACATAAGATGCATATAGTTCGTCATCTTGATCAACCTTCATTATATGTGCAATAGCCTCTTCCTGGCTATTGAAATCGTGTAAATTTATGAATGCGGCAGGATTAAAGTCATTTGCAATTGTTTCGGACCCCCAATAAATTGGAACAGTTCCTGCATAGAATGCGTGAAGAATTTTCTCCGTAGTATAACCGGGATGAGAAGTATGTTCAAAACAAATATTAAATTTTCTTGTCGAAAGGAAATTTATTTTGCTTTCTTCGCCTGTTAAATTAGCATTGATGTT
>Ga0164292_10003814_pt1 | contig 12316 bp, 12 predicted proteins | sample GEODES117metaG_FD_111486 | JGI IMG/M metagenome (GOLD analysis project Ga0164292, IMG submission 111486) | Eutrophic lake water microbial communities from Lake Mendota, Wisconsin, USA - GEODES117 metaG | ecosystem: Environmental > Aquatic > Freshwater > Lake | place: USA: Lake Mendota... | reverse complement strand
GTTGATGACCCCGGTGCAACCGACGGATTGAAGGTGGTCATTAGTCGCGACAGTCGGATTTGGCCTGAAGGGGTCACCCGTGCGAATGATTTGCAGGAAGCGCTTGCGTTGGCGAAGCAACTGGGAATTGATCTTATCGAGATCGCCGAACCCGTGATCGAAAGCTTGCCCATCCGAATACCTGCCAATGGTCTGACGATCCGTTCCGCGGTGCAAGCGACTGAAGTCCGATTTCGCAGCGATTCGGTACCGGCCATGCAACGAGAGACCATGATCGATGTCGGTTCGAATCGAATCAATTTTGAAGGATTGAATTTCGTTTGGAAGATCGGTAGCCGCGCCTTGGAAGGAGGTGCGCTCTTTTCGCTCAGCAACCACGACCGAATTCGAATGAACGCTTGCACCGTGACGATCGAGGGTGGGTCTGATCGGGAGGAGTTTTATGCTTTCGAGATCAGTCTCCCTACGGAGCATCGACCGCTGATTAGTGATCTGGGGACCGACCCGTTTTCCCTGCGAGACGAAATCCAGACAGTCCCTATGGACGGGCCCCTTGCCGTGCGGTCTCGCCAAGGGGCGGAGCTCGAGGTTGAGCTGCCACCTCGGGTTGTGATCGAAATGAAAGATGTCGTTTGTCGGGGGGAAATGTCGCTCATTAATCTGATCGACCCGGTGCTAGTAGAACTCCGGTGGGACAACGGTTTTCTCGCCGTCTCCGGTCGGATGTTCGAGATCGCAGGTTCGCAGACCGACCTGCGGCAGGGAGATATGCGGGTTCAACTCGAATTGAGACGGTTGACAGCCGTTACCCCACGAGGGTTCATACGTACCAGGTTAGGCCCGTCAGGTCGCTATCCGGTTCCGATCGGTCGAGAGGCGACTGATTGCGTATTTAAATCGCCGCCCGGTATTCCTCATATCGAGTTCATCGGGTTGGGGCCAGAGTTCCCCAAAGAGTCGTTGCTCGTTTTGAGGGGTAGTGGCAACGCCTACGATTTTTCGCTTTCCGGGCCGAATCGCGAATTCTCGGCCTCGGCAAACGACCCGATCCTGCGTACCGTGTCAGCTTCCGGCGCACGAGATTCCGTTGGTGTACGTGAGATTTCGGCGATCCAGAGGCCTGCCTGGGCCGCCGAACGTTCACCCCTGATGAGCTTGCGTTGGGCCAATCCGCCCGATGTCGGCAAGGTTGCCAGCCAGTTGACACCCCCCGATTTCTATTTAGAAGGGGCGGTCGACGTCGGTTTTGACCGAGATGATCTGCCCGCTTGTCCACGCAATCCTGTTTACGAGCTTCCTGCGATGATCGAGTCGGTGCCGGGCGTTGACGTCGGAGATCGGGATTAGCCCATTTCTCCGATTTGACTTTTGTTTGGCAACGAGGTTTTAATAGAATGGCACCCGTCGGCCGACGATGTTTCCCACCCTTGGAGTATCCTGATGAGACGTTTCGGATTGTCCCTCGCTTGCTCGCTCTTGCTCGTGTCACCTGCCTTCGCAACCAATGAATTCAGCAAAGAGTGGAAGGATCATTACACCGGCGAGGGGGCGAATGAAGAGTTCGTTAAAGAGGCCCGTAAGGCTGGTTGCAATGTCTGCCACGTGAAGGGTGAGAAAAAGACCGCCCGAAACGAGTATGGCACGGCAATCAAAGAGTTTCTGAAAAAAGAGGATTTCACCAAGGACTGGGTTGTTGCAAACCCAGACAAGGCCAAGGAATTGATCGTTGCGGGTTTGAAGAAAGCAGGCGAGAAGAAGAGCAAGGACGGAAAGACATTCGCCGAAAAGCTGAAAGCCAACATGCTTCCCGCGACGGACGCTAAGCTATAATCCGACTCGTTCAAGTTTTTGAGCTTTGCCGACTCTGGGCCGCAGCGTGTCCGATCGTTCATCGAATCGGAGCTGCGGTCGAAGCGGTCCCTGAAATAGCTGTTGAGACTTGAGCACACTGGTTTCCTATTGCTTTGCGGCATCCAAAAATGTCCGTTGCCGCGGGAGACCTTTCCTTATTTTTGTCGGATGTCGCTATCGGATTACTTGTCGTGATACTGCCATGCGAGCCCCGATTTCTCTTTCGTTTCGGTCAACCAAGCGTATGAAATCTTCACTTTTTTTGTCGGTCACCGTTTTGGCTGCCGCTCTTTTCATGATCACCGCGATGGCTGTTCGGGCCGAAGAGGGTGGAAAAACTGCCGCGGGCTTTGTTCCCCTGTTTGATGGTAAAAGCTTAAACGGCTGGAAAAAGTCGGAGGAAAATCCGGGCAGTCTAAAAGTCGAGGACGGCATGATCGTCATCGACGGGCCTCGAGCCCACCTCTTCTACGTTGGTGATTTGGCCCCTTTCAAGAATTTCCATTTCATCACGGAAGTGAAGACGACATCGGGGAGCAATTCCGGGCTGTACTTTCACACCCGTTACCAGGCAGAAGGTTGGCCAAAGTATGGTCATGAATGCCAAGTGAATGTGACTCATACCGATCCCAAGCGGACCAGCAGTCTGTATGGCGTGGTGAATATTCCTGATCCGCCGGTGAAGGATAACGAATGGTACACTCAGGAAATTGTCGTTGAAGGACATCGGGTGAGACTGATTCTTAATGGTCAAACCATGGTTGATTACACGGAGCCAGCGGATAAGCCAGCCGAATCGGAGCAATTCGAGCGACGACTCGGCGAAGGCACGTTTGCCATTCAGGCGCACGACCCGGATAGCAAGGTCTACTTTCGTAACATGCGTGTCAAAAAGCTCGACTGAGCCCACCGAGATTCAATATCTGCGGAGGTCGGGATCTGTTTTCCGGCCATGTCTGATCCATCTCCCTCGGATCCTTTGAGTGACACGGACTTCTATCAATCGACTCTCCGAGAGCCAGCCGGTTGACCAACCCTTCCAGGTGGTTGACAAGCAACTCCGGGTTAACCGGCAGGGTGGAAAGTACATCCTGCTGAAACTTGGAGATCGCACCGGCGTGATCTCCGGTATGGTCTGGAATGCGGACGACTCGAAGTTCGAAGCGTTCGAGCGTGGTGACTTCATCATCTGCAGAGGCAGGACACAACTGCATAATGGTAACCTTCAAATCATCGTTACGGACATCTCTAAGGCCTCCGAAGAAGGGGTTGACCGGGCCGATTTTGAGCGTTTTGATTCAGACCAAGCGACTCGTTTAACAGATCGCTTGGCCGAGCTGATGAGGGGGCTTCGAAACGTCCATCTAAGGCGGTTGGGCGAGGCGTACCTGGGCGACGAAGAATTGATGTCGCGATTCACAACTGCGGCGGCCGCCGTTACCCATCACCACGCCTATCCGGGCGGTTTGTTAAGGCATACCGTCGACCTTATGGAGTTGGCGATTTTAATCGGTCCGAGGTACGAAGGGATCGATACCGAGTTGTTGACGTTCGGTGCGTTTTTGCATGATTTAGGGAAGATCGATGAACTTGGGGTCGGGTCTGAACCCGGTTATACAGATCGTGGGCAATTGGTCGGGCACCTTATTATCGGCGTCCAGTTGCTTGGGGATAAGGTGCGGGCGTTGGCCGCAAGTTCCGAGGAGTTCCCGGCAGACCTTCAGATGCACCTAGAGCACCTTATCCTAAGCCATCATGGGGCTTTGGAATTCGGAAGCCCTCGCGTTCCGCAGACCTTAGAGGCGATTGCACTGCATCATTTGGACAATCTTGACGCGAAGTTGGCGGCGTCCATTTCCGTCATTGCTTCCGACATGAGCGGCGATCCGAACTGGACGACTTACCAGCCGACGCTTGCCCGTAAGCTTTGGAAGCCGAGGCCATGAAGTGAAGGCACAACGTCAGTTCGGTGATCGAAACGTAGGAGAACCGGCGGTCGTTTTATTATCTGGCGGTCTGGACAGCGCGACCTGTTTGGCGATCGCCCGCGAGGCCGGTTTGGAGTTGCACACGATCAGTTTCCGCTACGGTCAGCGGCACGAATATGAGTTGGAAAGGGCCGCGAGATTGGCTTCCGCATTTCAAGTTCGATCTCATCGAGTCGTTGACATCGATCTGGCCCAGTTCGGCGGATCGGCTTTGACCGATCGGGCATTGGAAGTGCCGAAGCACGATTCTGTTGACCAGCTTGGCCCTGAGATACCGATCACTTATGTTCCTGCAAGAAACACTGTCTTTTTGTCTCTCGCTTTGGCGTTGGCAGAAGTGATCGGTAGCCGCGATCTGTTTATCGGTGTCAACGCGCTGGATTACAGCGGTTACCCCGACTGCCGGCCGCCCTACATTTCGGCGTTCGAAGACATGGCGAATTTGGCTACCCGTGCCGGCGTCCAAGGAGGGCGGCGTCTTCGTATCCATGCCCCTCTCATCGAACTCAACAAAGCCGAAATCATCGCCATGGGAATGTCTTTGGGGGTGGACTATTCGCTGACCATTTCCTGCTATGATCCGCAGGCGGGAGGCATTCCCTGCGGCCGATGCGATGCATGCTTGCTTCGTAAGAAAGGGTTCGCCGCGCATGGGATTGTTGAGTAAGGCTTCACGCTGGGGAGCGGACGGGCACTGAAAAGTCGATTATTGGCTGTGAAAGATGACCTTTCAAATTTTGCTTGGGATATTTCCTCTGGGCGCGTACCTGACGATCCTCGGATGGTTGCGATGGACAAGACCGGCGTTGGTGACCACAGGAGGAAGAGACACGTTCGCGTTGGCCCTCGCCGCCATCGGTTTAGCCGCGATCGGACCGGGAGATCTCTTTTTTCCGGCTGCCGCCGGGGCGGCTTTCGGCCCGATCGTTTGGCCCGTCATGATGTTGCTTTATTTTTTGATCGTCGCTTTATGGGTTTTGCATCAGCGGCCTCGACTCGTCATTTATGGTCTAGGAGACAAAGGGCTCTCGGAGCCTCTATTGCGGGCGTGTCGGCAGATCGATCCACAATGCAAGTTGGATCCGAATTCGGGAACGATCACCATGCCCGGTTCGCACCTCCATTTACGGCTGGTCCGTAATCCCGGAGGAGAGTCGGCAGAGATCGAGGCTTTTGAAAACGGTCTGGCACCACAGTTCTGGAGAGGGCTTCTGACGAGCCTACGCAAGGAGGTCGGCGCGGAAAAAGGGGACGGTAATCGTCAAGGTTTGCTTTGGATGGTGTCAGGAGCGTCCGTATTGCTTTGGTGTGCCGGCCAACTGGTCTTCCGGACCGTTGACGTGACACGAGGTCTGCACGATTGGTTATGGAGATGAGCGGGGGTTTCGCGGCGATACCGAGGGGTTCATAATCCATCACGTCCGGCTAGGCTGAGGCCTTTTTCCGCTTTCGTTTCTTCTCCTTTAGGACCAACTAGCCATGCTAGCCAAGGAAATCAAAACCGGTGAAGTCGTCGTTTACGAAGGCGCCCCGGTGATCATTGAGTCCTTGAATGTTCAATCGCCTTCTGCCCGAGGGGCGGCGACACTGTACAAGTTTCGTGGCCGCAATGCGGTTACGCGCCAGAAGGTCGATATCACATTGAAGGGTACGGAGTCGCTAGATCAGGCGGATTTTGAGCGTCGTGACGTTCAGGTGATGTTCGCCGACGCAACCCATCTCCACCTGATGGATATCGAGAACTACAACCAGTACGAAGTCGCCCTGGATGATGTGCGAGATCAGATACCTTACATGCCAGACGGCTTGGAAGGTGTTCGGGCATTGATTTACAACGACGAGTGTGTGGGGATCGATATTCCCGCGACGGTCGAGCTTCTGATCACGCAGTGTGACCCTGGGGTCCGGGGAAATTCTGCTACGTCGAGGAGCAAACCTGCGACAATGCAAACCGGACTGGTTGTCCAAGTCCCCGAGTACATTGCCGAAGGCGAGAAGATCAAGGTCGACACGCGAAATGGACAGTTCCTGTCGCGTGCCTAGCAAAACGATTTGGTCCCAGGTGTCAGCGACTAGCTGGGGCAACCTCTGGCGAGGTCGGTTGCCCATGATTCGATCAGGGTGGATTGATTAGCGTTTCTTAGTGCTTGGCCAATCGCATCGACAGATCGATCGAGACGAAACGTCAGTGGGCCGATGACTTTGGGATTGGTCGCTTCATGATGTAACTGTTGACGAAAATAATCGACGGCGATTGAGAAGACGTCTTGCAATCGGTCCCTTTTCGCATTGCCCGTAGCTGTCGAGCCGAGTTCCTCCATAATCGCTGACACGGTTTGGCTCAACTCGATGGGATCGATCCCCTTTACCGCGAGCCTTTGAACGATCGCATTTCTGACCCTCGATCCTTCCTCTGTCAAAAAGATTGCCGCGGCTTCGCAATCTCCCGCGCAAATCGCGATCGCCCGATCGACGGCACTCGATTCGCATTCGATACCGCGTTGCCGCATCAGGCGAACCGCCTGCTCTCCCTTTGGTGGGTGCATGCGTATGATCCGACAACGGGAGCGGATTGTTGGCAATTGACGCTGCTCATTAGTCGCTATGAGAAACAGGATCGCGTCGGGGGGGGGTTCCTCAAGTGTTTTTAGAAGGCTGTTCGCGCCCTCTTCGTTCAGGTAATCGGCATCGTGAAGGATTGCCACCTTGCGGCCCCCACGAAACGGCCGGAGGCGGATGTCTCGATTAAACCCCTCACGCATCCGATTTTCAGGAGGGCCGATCAGCAATTCGACAGGAATGAAGGCTCGATCATCGGGCTTACGAACCTGAACCAAGTCGGGATGACTATCCGCTTCGACTTGGATACAGCTGGGGCACGTGCCGCAGCAAGCCAGTTCCACTCCCGGTTGACGCTCGCAGAAAAGCGATTTGGCAACCCATTTGGCCAATCCCGCTTTACCGATCCCCGGGGGCCCGACCAAGAGAAACGAGCCGCTTAGACGGCCTTTTGCTAAGGCGGTGGCGAACCAACGCTTGACACCCTCGTGACCGATCGGTCGCTCGGCAGGTACAAAACCTTGGTAGGTGTCAGGGGCTAGCGTTGGGTTGCCGTCTGTCATGGAGTCTGTTCCCTTTCGATCGCCTCGATCTTTTCGACCCTTCTGGCGTGTCGGCCCCCCTCAAAGTCGGTTCGCAACCACATCAAAACCATATCATCGATCGGTCGATCACCGATCAAATCACCCGGCAGACAGAGTACGTTGACATCGTTGTGGCGTCGACTAAGTTCCACCATCACTTGGTCGTAACATGGCGCTGCTCGCACCCCAGGGAATTTATTTGCGGCGATCGCCATCCCGATTCCCGTACCGCAAATCAAGATCCCTCGATCGACTTCGCCGCGGCTAACTTTACCCGCGACAACTTTTGCCAAGTCGGGATAATCGACGGCGCCATCGCCATAGGTTCCCTCGTCGACGACCGAGTAGCCAGCTTCGATCAGGCGTTGTGTTAATCGCCCTTTGATCCCGACACCTCGGTGATCACTGGCAAAACTGATACGCAACATCACGAGTCCTCCTGCTCTTCCGACGGATCACTGGGAATGCCGAGGAATTCGGTTCTTAATCGGGGTAGCCAGTCGTCCAGGGCGTCCGATATCTGCCGGGCACATTCATCGTAGAGTTCTACCGAGCCCCCAATCGGATCGCTCACATCTCCGCCGTCTGTCCGGATCGTGAATACTCGACCCTCCATTTCCGGCCAAGCCGCGAGGATGGCGGCACGGTGCCCACGGGTTAGCGTCAGGACGAGGTCCGCGCGGCCCACGATGGCGTCATTCAAAGGACGGCTTTCATGCCCGGAAATATCGAGCCCTCGATCTTGCATGACCCGGACCGCTTGGGGGCTAGCCTTGGCCCCCTCACAGGCAGCGACACCTGCAGACAGTACATCGATGTTGTCACCCTGATCCCCGGACTTAGCCAAGCTTTGACGCAGTAATGCCTCGGCCATGGGACTGCGACAGGTGTTTCCCGTGCAAACCAAGAGGATTAAAGGTTTAGCAAAATCACTCATCGCAGATGCCTCGATCGCCCCGTGTCGGATTATTTCGTATTTTCCATCAAGTACTCGAACAACTGTCGATGCCCCACCGTAAAGCGTGGGGCCATCATCAAGAATCAATGCGACGTCGGAGCCGAAATCCCTGGCCACCGGCTCGCCACAGGTAGCGTACTTCGATCCGATCAAGGAGGCCGCAGTAATCACTAAAGGCCCTCGAAGGAATTGCTGTAACTGTGAGACTACGGGGTGGTCGACGACCCGAAAACCTACGCAATTTCGATCGCCGATGATCTGTTTTTTGACACCCACCGGAAGCCGATGGATAAGGGCATCCGGGCCGGTTACCGGAAGGACGAGAGTTAACGGGCCCGGAAGGCAGCGTGTCGCGAGCCGACGAGCCAGAGGAGACCAGTTCGACACGAAATCTAGAATCTCGTTCGGGCCGCGGACGGCCAAGACCATGGGTTGGTCATTCGGTTGATTTTTTATCGAGGCGAGCCGCTCGACCGCCGCAGCATTGAGTGCATCGGCCGCGAGCCCGTAGACCGTTTCGGTTGGAATCGCGACCAACTGCCCCCGGGCCAGCGATTCCACGGTACGGTGAACGATATCGCGAGGGTCGTCGGTCCGCCGTAAGTCGAGAACCGTCGCCATGAAATCGTCGAATATCTTCAAAAAAGTTGCTTGCCGACGTTACTGACGACGCCGTTAAACCAGTAGACCGGGATCCACCCGCACCTCACTCATTGTATGATCGCGGTGGTGCGCCGGGCAACCACTGGGGCCAACCGTCCGCAACCACCAGGTCCATTTAGCAGGGTTTTCAGCCGTCTTTACCGCTCAGTTTAGGGTTTTCACGATGCCGACGGGCATCCCTTTGACTCTTTTTTGTGAGGTTCCTTTCGAGTGAGGTCTGAAGGTCGATTCCGGACTGATTGGCTAGACAAATCACCACGAACAGGATATCGGCTAATTCGTCGGAAAGCTCCCCGAGCCGTTCACCGGGTTTGGAAGATTGCTCGCCGTGGGATCGCGACAGGATCCTGGCTACCTCTCCAACTTCTTCGACCAACTGGGCCAAATTGGTCAGTTCGTTGAAGTAACGAACACCTACCGAGCGGATCCACTCATCAACCAAAGCCTGTGACTGGCGAATCGTCCAGTCATTCCTATCCGGCTGGGAGTAAGAAGAACTCATTTTTGTAGGATCGCAAAAGTACCGCTCTTTCCGGCAACCGCGATGTCCGGTTTGGCGTCTCCGTTCAGATCTTGAACGACGATCTGAAGGCCAGTGCCGACGTGACCCTCGTCGATCGTAAATCGCGTGAACTTACGAGCTTTTGTGTCCCACTTGTAGTAATAGAGGCAAGGTGCATCACGTCCTCCAGGATCTCCGCCGTTGTGGGCAAAGTATCGTTTGCCAGTAATTAATTCCGGTTGGCCGTCGCCATCCAGATCACCCCAGGCGAGTGCATGGGGCTGGCTCCAGCCTTTGTCAATCACCTCTTCTTTCCAATGCAATTTGCCGGACTCGTCAGGCCCGAGGTTGTGCCACAAATTCAACCCATAGTCGTGCCCATTGCCGAAAACGATGTCCCCACGACCGTCTTCGTCCATGTCGCGAACAAGTATGGGGATGCTTGCCTGCAGTTGCCAGTCGGGATGGAATTCCCAAGGCTGCCCCCAAGGGTCGGACGCGGGTTGCTGGTACCATCCTTCGCCAACCAGTACGTCCGTCCGTCCGTCGCCATTGAGATCTCCGGTCCCCATGCCATGGCCATTGCCATTGTTACCCAAGGTTGTCGGGACCATTTTGACCACAGCGCCGGAATCATTTTTCGGGGTATCGACCAACCGCCAAATGCGGGACGGTACCCCTTTCCGCCAACTATTGACTAGCCATTCGGGTCGCTGATCGCCGTCCAAGTCGACCATCAGTTGGGCTTCGTTTGTGCTATCTCCCGTATCGACGAGCAGGTGTTGCGTCCACGTCTGGCCCAGACGGAGTGCCTCGGGGCCAGGGTTTTCGTACCAATGAACTTGGGTCGGGAGGAATGAGCCCGCGATCACATCGAGCCTTCCGTCGCGATTGACATCAAACAAGTAGTCGCCATTGCTTTGGACGTAGCCATTCCAGTCTTCGATCAGTCGCAAAGGCCGCGGGACCCAGTCACCGCCGCGGTACCAATCTCGACCAGCCACCAAGTCCGTCTGGCCGTCGCCATCGATGTCACCGGCAGCGATCCCCTCGTTGGCATCAAGCTTGAGAGGGATGATCTTGAATTCGAGTGGCTTCGGATCGTCCGCAAACGCCCGGACCGATACTGCTGAAGAGCAGGTTACCGATGAGACGATGCAGGCCGCGGTGCCTAGCAAGTTGAGGCCAAGGCCATGGAAAAGGGTGCGTCGACTCATGTTTATCAAGCGGAAGCGGGGATGAGTGTCCTGGGCCAAACCGACAACATTGTAACGCGACCGGGGGTACCACGCTCAACACTTTCATTCGCCAGCCGAGATAAATTTCTCGACCACGTCGTGGCATCGGCTGGCCACATCGTTGAAGTCGTTGACGTCGTCGGGCTTTAGGTACAACCTGACTTTTTCATCAGGGTCGACTACGAAAAACCACTCGCGCGTGGTGATCGCCTTCAACACCCGATCCGATATCGTTTCGATCGCAACCGAAAGGGCATCGGTTGCAGCCCATTCCGTAGGGTTCGGATAGGGGGATGGGCTAGGGTCAATCTCTGCCACCGGGGGCCTCAGATGGCCTGCTAGATCGTTGAGCGAAATCACCTCTGGGCAACGAAGCGGGAATTGCTTGGGAACATGGAGTATCGCCGGGACCTGAATCTGCGGGCTGACCAGTGGTCCCATCCGGTGTCCAACCCAGGCGTTTTGCCCCAGCGCGAAACCGGAGGTCCCGACCACCGCGAGGCCTATTTCGCGGGGGTCTTCGGCGATCAGGTCAGCGAGGATTCCGACCCAGTGATCGATCAGGCGCACTTGGCAGCCGTAAGTCTGCATCCAAGTGATCGGCCAATCCGGATGGCCTTTCGGATCGAGTTTCAGTGTGGGTGGGATAACCGTGTCCATTAGCGGGGGAGGCCTCTCGTAGCCTGCAGGAGACGCTACCGGTTGGTCCGTTTTGCTCACGAATTCCGGAGTGGCCGCCGGAATCTCTTCGTCTGTTTCCTCATCCCAATCATCGGTTTCATCGATCGGAAAGAGCGATCTGGGTGCATCCCAATGGCGAGTCAAAAAGTCGCTGTGCAACCAAAGGATCGACCAAGGACTGTTCTTGTCGGTTTCCGCAGTCTCCTCGCTGAGCCGATCTATCAACGTGGCCATCTGTTGGCCGAGCAGTGTCGATTCCGGCTCATCTGCCGGCGTTTGATCAAGATCAACTTCGACCCAAGTGCACCGGTCGATCCCGCATTCGTTCGCGGCATTTGTTAGTCGCGACTCGACGGAGGAGGGGTCGACGGTGTCACCTTGGGTTTGACCACAACTGCTTGAGAGGTACAGTTCGACCGCACCGACCTTTCTCCAGCACTGAACCCAGGTACTATGCCCCATAGGAGCGTTCCAGAACCGGATGAGCGTGTCATGGGCCTGTTCGCTTGGGACAACAACCCGGTCCCAAATCAATCCGGAGGCTGATAATCGGTCAAATTCAGGGGTTTCGTTCCATGAAGATCCATAAGGGCTTAATGCCGTGTTGGCTAACCCGTCAAACGAGAGGATGATCCAACGCTTAGCCATAAGGATGATCAAACGGACGCGGTGACTCCGAGCGTCAGGCCGGGAGCTGGTAAGTAACTGTTTCCCATCAGGTAGCTGTCGATAGCCCGGGCGGCACCGCGACCCTCATTGATCGCCCAGACGACCAAGCTTTGTCCGCGGCGACAATCTCCTGCCGCAAATACCCCAGGAATGCTGGTGCTGAACTGACCGTGTTTGGCCTCGAAATTGGACCGCGGGTCGAGGCGAATCCCTAGCGATTCGGCTAAGTACGCTTCCGGCCCCAGGAAGCCCATCGCGAGCAGGACGAGTTGGGCTGGCCATTCTCGCTCACTTCCGGGCACTTCCAGCATCTTCCATGCTCCGGAGTCATCTTTTCGCCAATCCACCGAGACCGACTTCACGCCACGAAGCCGACCTTGATCGTCGACCAGAAAAGCCTTCGTCAAAAGTTGATACTCACGCGGATCCCTACCGAACTTCTCCGCCGCCTCTTCATGGCCGTAGTCGACACGGAAAATCTTTGGCCACTGCGGCCAGGGGTTGTCCGGGGCACGATCTGCCGGAGGTTGTGGCAGGAGTTCGAAATTGACCAAACTCCGACAGCCATGACGAAGGCTTGTCGCGATGCAGTCGGTTCCGGTATCACCGCCGCCGATAACGAT
>Ga0164292_10003811_pt1 | contig 12318 bp, 13 predicted proteins | sample GEODES117metaG_FD_111486 | JGI IMG/M metagenome (GOLD analysis project Ga0164292, IMG submission 111486) | Eutrophic lake water microbial communities from Lake Mendota, Wisconsin, USA - GEODES117 metaG | ecosystem: Environmental > Aquatic > Freshwater > Lake | place: USA: Lake Mendota... | reverse complement strand
CCTATACTTGCCAGCCATGGATCACCCTCCTCGCCTAGACCTTGACGCCGCGCGCCTGCAATTCGACCGTCGTGCACGGCGGGGCCTTGCCGAGCCCTTCCTCGCCGCTGAGATCGACCAGGCGATGCTCGCCAGGCTCGAGCCGGTCAGGCTGCAGCCAAAACGGGTGCTCGATGCGGGCTGCGGGGTGGGCACCGCGCTACCCGGGTTGGCGCGGCGCTTCCCCGGGGCGGAACTGGTGGGCATCGATTGGGCCGGCAGCGCGCTGGATCGGGCGCGGCAGAGGCTGGCCCCGCCGCGGCTCGCCTGGCTCGCCCGATGGCTGAGTCGTACCGGTCGCGATGGCCCGCAGGCGGGAGCGCTTTTGTCCCAGGCTGACCCTCACGCCCTGCCGCTGGCGGGCAACTCGGTCGACCTGATCTGGTCGCGGCTGATGCTGCATTGGCACAGCCCGCCTGCGCCCCTCCTGGCGGAGTGGTATCGCGTGATCCGTCCGGGCGGATTGCTCAGCTTCAGTTGCCTTGCGGTCGACACCCTGGCCGAGTTGCGTGAACTGGGCGCGGCGATCATGCCCTTTCCCGATATGCACGATGTGGGCGATGCGTTGGTGGCCGCGGGCTTTGCGGAACCGGTCCTCGATACGGAGCGCCTGACTGTGACCTGGCGTGACCCGGAGTCGCTCATCGCCGACCTGCGTGCCCTCGGTGGCAATGCATTGCGTGAGCGGCGTCGCGGCCTTGTCACGCCGCGCATGCGCGCGCGCTGGCTGGATGCCCTATCCCGGGCGCTGCGACGCGAGGATGGACTGATTTCGATCAGTTTCGAGCTCATTTACGGTCAGGCCTGGTGTCCGGCCGTCAAACGGCTCCCTGATGGGCTCTCGCCCGTGCGCTTCGTCGCTCGCCGCCGTGGCTGAGCGGCCGCAGTCCCCAAAGCGCTCAGTCTTTGAGTTTCCACGTTGGTCCAGGGTATTTCGATTTGCCGCCCGCCTGAGGGCGGGCCTATAATTGGCTCTCGTCTCAAGGTGCGTGGTCGGGAAAAGACGCTTGTTTCTAGCTTTCGTTGGCACACGATGCAGTACCAGTGGCAATACAACTCGGCGAGCGAGCGTCACCAGTGGACGCTCAGGCGCAATTGCGTCCTGACGCCGCGCCAGCTGGCGTCCTGGTTCCTGGCCCTGTCAGCCTTGTCCTTGACAATTGCCTTGTTTTTCGCGTGGCGGGGGGCGTGGCTCGTGCTCCCGTTCGCGATCATCGAGGCGTCAGCGCTGGGCGTCGCGTTTCTGCTCCATGCTCGCCACGCAGGTGACTACGAGCGAATTGTGTCGGAGCCCGGGCGACTGCGGGTTGAGGCGAGCCTCGGTCAGCACGTGAGGGTGGCCGAATATGCGCCCTCCTGGGTGAGGGTGGAGTACAGCGGGGGCAGGCGCGCGCCGATCCGGTTGGTCGCCGGTCGGCAAAGCGTCGAGGTGGGGCGATTCGTACCGGATCATCGCAAGCCGGTGCTGGCGAGAGAGTTGCGTGAGGCCTTGTCGGCGCTTGGCTGATCGGGCGGCGACCGGGATCACAGATTTCGAAAACGACGAAGGACTCAAATGATCAAGAAGAGCGCACTCAACGCGCTGACGGCAGCCCTTCTGGGAGGATGGGTCAGTGCAGCGCTGGCGGTTCAGGACATGCCGGGGGGCCCCAAGGTCAACCAGCTGAACCTCTCCGAGCCGGCCAATTCGATCGCACGCGGGCAGATCTGGCTTCATGACATGCTGCTCTGGGTCTGCCTGGTGATCTTCGTGGGCGTGTTCGCGGTGATGTTCTATTCGATGTGGGCGCACCGCAAGTCGCGAGGGGCCAAACCCGCCGATTTCCACGAGAGCACTTCAGTCGAGATCGCCTGGACCGTTGTCCCCTTCCTGATCGTCGTGGGCCTGGGTATTGCCGCGACGGGTGAGGTCATCGCCCAGAAAGACACCTCCAACCCCGACATGACCGTCAAGGTCACCGGCTACCAGTGGAAATGGGGCTACGACTATCTGAAGGGCGAGGGTGAGGGCATCGGTTTCCTGTCGACGCTCTCGACGCCGCGCGAGCAGATCGAGGATCGTCGCTTTCCTGACGCGAAGGCCAAGCGCGAGGCCAACCCCACTTATCTGATGGAGGTCGACAACCCCCTGGTTGTTCCCGTCAACAAGAAGATCCGCCTGGTGATCACGGCCAACGACGTGATTCATTCCTGGTACGTCCCGCGTCTGGGCGTCAAGCAGGATGCCATCCCCGGGTTCGTACGAGACAGCTGGTTCAAAGCGGATCAGCCTGGAGTTTACCGAGGGGCTTGTACCGAACTGTGCGGCAAGGACCACGCGTTCATGCCGATCGTGGTCGAGGTCAAGAGCGCTGAGGATTACAGCAAGTGGGTGGCCGAGCAGCAAAAGTTGATGCTTGCGCGGGCCGATGATCCGAACAAGGAGTGGACGCTCGCCGATCTCAACGCCCGGGGCGAGCGCGTCTATGCCGCCAACTGCGTGGCCTGCCATCAAGCGACCGGCAAGGGTCTCCCGCCTGCCTTCCCCGCGCTCGAGGGGTCCAAGCTCGTGCTGGGTGACCTGCCCGAGAACATTGCGTTGATGCTCAATGGCCGCGCGGGAACCGCCATGGCCTCGTTCAAGCAGTTGTCGGATGTGGAACTGGCCGCGGTCATCACCTACACCCGTAACGCCTGGGGCAACAAGCCCGAAAAGAATCTGATTCAGCCCGCTGAGGTCAAATCGGCCCGCAAGTAAGCGGCCGGACCGGCGAGCCTCACCCCATTGAACACATTCCGCGACAGAGCAGGAGCCTGAAATGAGTGCAGTGATCGGTCAACACGATGACCACGCCCATGACCATGCACATGATCACCCGACCGGCTGGCGTCGTTGGGTCTATGCGACCAACCACAAGGACATCGGTACGCTCTACCTCTGGTTTTCGTTTGCCATGTTGATCGTGGGCGGGCTCAACGCGCTCCTATTGCGCACCGAGCTCTTCCAGCCCGGGCTGCAGGTGGTCAACCCCGAGTTCTTCAACCAGCTGACCACCATGCATGGCCTCATCATGGTGTTCGGCGCGATCATGCCGGCCTTCGTCGGATTCGCGAACTGGCAGATCCCCCTGATGATCGGCGCATCCGACATGGCGTTCGCCCGGATGAACAACTTCAGCTTTTGGCTGCTGCCGCCGGCGGCGCTTTTGCTGGTCGCCTCGTATTTCGTGCCAGGCGGGGCCACCGCGGCGGGCTGGACGATCTATGCGCCGCTGTCCGTGCAGATGGGGCCGGGAATGGATCTGGCGATCTTTGCGCTGCATATTCTGGGCGCAAGTTCGATCATGGGATCGATCAACATCGTCACCACGATCCTGAACATGCGCGCCCCAGGTATGACGCTGATGAAGATGCCGCTCTTCGTCTGGACCTGGCTGATCACCGCCTATCTGCTGATTGCAGTGATGCCGGTGCTCGCGGGCGCGATCACGATGCTGCTGACCGACCGCCATTTCGGCACCTCGTTCTTCAATGCCGCCGGGGGCGGTGACCCGGTGATGTTCCAGCACATCTTCTGGTTCTTCGGGCACCCCGAGGTCTACATCATGATCCTGCCGGCCTTCGGCATCGTATCGGAGATCATCCCGACCTTTGCCCGCAAGCGCCTTTTTGGCTACAGCTCGATGGTGTATGCCACTGCGTCGATCGCGATCCTGTCCTTCATCGTCTGGGCCCACCACATGTTCACCACCGGCATGCCGGTGACGGGCCAGCTCTTCTTCATGTACGCCACCATGCTGATCGCGGTGCCCACGGGCGTGAAGATCTTCAACTGGGTGGCCACGATGTGGCGGGGGTCGATGACCTTCGAGACGCCGATGCTCTTTGCAGTCGGTTTCATTTTCGTGTTCACGATGGGAGGGCTCACCGGCATCATCCTGTCGGTTGCGCCGCTCGATATCGCGCTCCATGACACCTATTACGTGGTGGCTCACTTCCACTACGTGCTGGTGGCGGGCTCGCTCTACGCGCTCTTTGCCGGTGTCTATTACTGGATTCCGAAGTGGACGGGCTACATGTATGACGAGCGGCTCGGCAAGTGGCACTTCTGGATGTCGCTGATCTCGTTCAACGTCACCTTTTTCCCGATGCACTTCCTGGGTCTCGCCGGCATGCCGCGCCGCTATGCGGACTATCCGATGCAGTTTGCCGATTTCAACGCCTTCATCACGCTCGGCTCCTACTGGTTCGGTCTGTCGCAGCTGATCTTCCTGTGGGTGGTCATCAAGTGCATCCGCGGTCAAGGTCAAAAGGCCTCGGACAACCCCTGGGAAGCTCGTGAGGGCCTGGAGTGGACGATTCCCTCGCCCGCCCCCTTCCACACCTTTGAGACGCCCCCGGTCGTCAAGTGAACGCCGAACAGCAACCCGGCCGGCGCGGTCGCAACCTGCGAACCGCGTTGGTGCTCCTGTCGATCGCGATGGTCTTTTTCGCCGGCGTGATTGCCAAGTACTGGCTGTTTGGAAACGGCCAATAAGAAAGGTCTGAAGGATGTCGCAGCACCCGCCGCCCCGAGGCGCACCTTCGTTGAATCTGCGTCTGCTCGGCAAACTTGTCGTGATCACTGGGCTGATGTTTGGTTTTGGCTACGCTCTGGTCCCGATCTACCAGAAGATCTGCGAAGTCACCGGCATCAACGATCTCACCAAGCGCGACAAGGGCGCGGCCGAGTTTGCCCGCAATACCCAGGTTGATCGCAGCCGTACCGTCACGGTCGAATTTGATGCGAACAGCCGCGGCGCCTGGCTATTCAAGCCCGAGACCAATGCGATGACCGTTCACCCCGGCGAGTTGATCACCGTGGTTTACGATCTGGTCAATACCCGTCCGATCGCCACCTCGGGACAGGCCATTCCGAGCTATGCGCCGCTGCAATCCGGCGCCTACTTCCGAAAGCTCGAGTGCTTCTGCTTCAACCAGCAGGTGTTGGAGGGTAACGAGACCCGCAAGTTTCCGGTGGTCTTCGTGGTGGACCCTCAGCTTCCGCGTGACGTCAACACGATCACGCTCTCCTACACCTTCTTTGAGGTGGGCGGTGTCGCAGGCAAGATCAGCGGTGGCTGAGCCACAGCAAGGCGGTGATTCCGATCCCCAGGCCCCTGCTTCGGGCAGGGCTGGGGCTTTGGAAACCGTCAAGGCTGTGCTCTGGTCGTTTTTTGGGGTGAGGGGTCGCGCGGGTCATGAGCGTGACATGGAGCGACTCAATCCGGTCTATGTGATCTTGACCGGAATCGTGCTGGCCGTGCTCTTCGTGCTGGGCCTGATTGGACTGGTACGTTGGGTGGTCGCTTGAACGCTTCGGCTCGGCCAGCCGGGAATCGTCAATTGAAATGACACAGGACAACACAGGGGGATCTTCAATGGCAGCCGGAGCACACTCTCACGCGCCCTACTACTTCGTTCCGGGGCCCTCGCACTGGCCCATCGTCGGCTCGATTGCACTGGGCTTTTTTGGCTTTGGCATGTCGGGCTGGGTCAATGGCGCGAGCTATGGCCCGGTGATGTTTGCGATCTTCCTCGCGATCCTGCTCTACATGATGGTGGGCTGGTTTGGCACCGTCGCCCGCGAGTCCGAGGGCGGCCTCTACAACCAGCGCGTGGACTTGTCGTTCCGGTGGTCGATGGGCTGGTTCATCTTTTCTGAAGTGATGTTCTTTGCCGCCTTCTTCGGCGCCTTGTTCTACGCCCGCACGATTTCCATGCCCTGGCTGGGTGATCTCGACCACAAATCGGTCCTGTGGCCCGGTTTTCAGGCGGTCTGGCCCAACCTCGGACCAGCCGACGTGGTCGACGCCTTCCAGACGATCGGACCCTGGCCGATTCCCACGATCAATACCGCGCTGCTGTTGCTCTCTGGTGTGACGCTTACGATCGCGCACCACGCACTGAAGGAAAACAAACGGGGTTCGGTGATCTTCTGGCTGTTTGCCACCGTCGCACTAGGCGCGATCTTTCTGGGTTTTCAGGCCTACGAGTATCTGCACGCCTACCGCGATCTCAACCTCAAGCTCACCTCGGGCATTTTTGGTTCCACCTTCTTCATGCTGACGGGTTTTCACGGCTTCCATGTCACCGTCGGTGCGATCATGCTTGCGGTGATCCTGTTCCGGATCATCAAGGGGCACTTCACACCGGATCAGCATTTCGGCTTCGAGGCGGCCGCCTGGTATTGGCACTTCGTCGACGTGGTCTGGCTCGGCCTGTACGTGGTCGTCTACTGGTTCTGAGTCAAGGGCTGCAGGGCCTGGGCGCTGCAAGCGCTTCAGGCCAGCGACGGCACAGTCTGACGACGGTTCCGTTCAACGAACGCCGACCGGAACGCCTGTGCTCTGAATCCATCCGAGGTAGTGCGCCGCGAGGATCAGCAAAAAGAGCGCGATCGAAAAACCAACCCGGAGCGCGAGCGCGCGGACGGTGTTGCGGGTGCGTCCCCGGTCCCGAATCATGAAGACCAGCGCTGAGGCGAGACTCCCGATGATCAGCACGAACGCGACCACGATCACGATCTTCAAGACGTTTCTCCATTTGAGACCCGCGATTGTAGGCCGCTTGGCCCTGCGCTGTGCGATTCCGTCGCAATGACGGTACGCGGCATGCTCAGGTGGGTCCATGTGCTGCCCGCGCTGGCGGCGATCCTTGTCATCGCGACGACCGTTTCGCTCGGCAACTGGCAAATGCGTCGCGCCGCAGAAAAGGCGCAGCTTCAGGCCGCCATCGATGCAGCCCTCGCGGCCGAACCGATCGCAATCGGCGAGGGACGCGCGCTGGGACCCGAGCAGATCGGTGGCCGGTTGGTGCTGCGCGGGCGGTGGCTGGATCAATATGCGGTTTACATCGATAACCGTACCTGGCGTGGGCGAGCCGGGTTTCACCTGCTCACGCCCGTTAAAATAGAGGGATCGGGTCAAGTCGCCTTGGTGTTGCGGGGCTGGCTTCCGGGTGACCCTGCCAACCGATCCAACTTGCCGGCGCTGCCAGTGAACCCGTCTGTCGTAATGATCGAGGCGCGTGTCGAGCCTGATTTGCCCCAGGCCCTCGAACTCGCGCGCTCGGTGCCCCCGGGTCCGGCTGATCGGCTCTGGCAGAACGCGAGCATCGCGTCGGTGGCAGCCTGGTCCGGACTTGCCCTTGCGCCCGTGCTGCTCCGTCAGACCGCTGAGGGCGGTGCTGGACCAGCCCCGCATCAGCCCGCAGCCGGTGTTGCCGAACCGCTTGCGCATCAGCCGGGTGTCGGTGGTGCGGGACAATTGGTGCGTGACTGGCCCGCGCCCGGCGCGGGAACCGACAAGCACCGGGCGTATGCCGTGCAGTGGTACGCGCTGGCGGGCCTGACAGCGGTGCTTTGGCTCGGCCTCACCCTGCGACAACTGAGACGCAATCGACCATGATGAACACCGCCGCATACGCCTCAATCGACGCAAGGGCCGCACGCCGCGCCCGGATCAAGTTGCTCTTGATCGTACTGGCCTGCGCCGCGCCGGTCATCGCATCCTATTTCACCTACTACGTGATCCGGCCCCAGGGGCGGATCAATTACGCGGACCTGATCGAGCCCCAGCGCCCGGTCGGCGAGTTTGCCGTGCAAGGGCCCACGGGTGAAGCAGGGACCCTTGCGCAGTATCGGGGCAAGTGGCTGCTCGTGACCGCTGCGCCGGCCGATTGTCCGGAGGACTGTCGAGATCGCCTCTTTCAGATCCGGCAGGTGAGGCTCATGACTGGGCGCGAGCGCGATCGGGTGCAACGCGTCTGGCTGGTAACCGATCCGGGCACGCCCCCGCCCGCATTGCTTGCCGAGCACGACGGCCTGCAGTGGCTGCGCGTTGACCCCCAGGCCCTCAGTGCGGTGTTTCCCGGAGGGTCCGGTACCGCAGCCACGCGTCACGTATTCCTCGTCGATCCGCTCGGCAACCTCATGATGCGTTTTCCGATTGCAGCCGATCCGGCCAGGATGAAAAAAGATTTGTCGAAACTTCTGCGCGCATCGCGGATCGGTTGAGGGCTTGGCGTCTGATCCGCCCCGCTCATGCTCACGCCCGTTCGCGTTCGCGTTCGCTCCAAGAGACCACCATGCTGCCTGATGCCTTCCGCTATCCCGAGGCCGAACCGCGCCGAAGCACGCTCAAGCGCTATGCGCACTTGGTCGGTTTTACCGCGGCCTTGACGCTTCTGCTGATCATGATCGGGGCCTGGGTGCGTTTGACCGACGCGGGCCTGGGCTGCCCGGACTGGCCGGGGTGCTATGGCAAGCTCACCCCCAAGGGCGCAAGCAGCGAGATCGCGCAAGCGGTCGCCGAGCAGGGTGGCGAGCATGGCCCGGTCTCGATGGGCAAGGCCTGGCGCGAGATGGTGCACCGTTATATCGCGAGCGGCCTGGGGCTTCTGATCATCGCCATCGCCGCGATCGCCTGGCGCCTGCGTGAGCGCCTCGAGCAGTCCCCGGCGCTGCCGATCGCACTGGTTGGCGTGGTGATTTTCCAGGGCATGCTGGGCATGTGGACGGTCACGATGTTGCTCAAACCCGCGATCGTCACGCTTCACCTGGCGGGAGGTCTTCTGACCTTTGCCCTGCTGGTGTGGCTCTTTGCCCGGCAGTTGCGCGAGCCGCGGCTGCGTGATCCCGAGGCACTCCACGAATTGCGAAAGCCTGCGCTCATCGGGCTGGTGCTGCTCTGCCTGCAGATCCTTCTGGGCGGCTGGACCAGTACCAACTATGCGGCTCTGGCTTGCATCGATCTGCCGACCTGTCAGGGTCGTTGGTGGCCGGCTATGAATTTCGCCGATGCCTTCCACGTGTTCCGCGAACTCGGGCGCACCGACGACGGCGAGTTTCTGCCCAGGGAAGCGCTCACCGCGATCCACATGATGCATCGGATCGGCGCGCTGATCGTGGTCGGGTGGCTGGGATGGCTGGCGGTCCGGCTGATGAGAATCGAGGGCGCCGCGCCGCTTGGGCGCGCGCTCCTCCTTCTGATCATCATCCAGTTCTGTCTCGGCCTGTCCAATGTCTGGTTCAGCCTGCCGATCAATGTCGCGGTTACCCACACGGGCGGCGCTGCGCTGCTGCTCGCCTTGATGGTGGTGCTAAACTTTCGGGCTTCCAGAGCGATGCTTCAGGTCTGATCGCCGTCATGCAATTGTCAAGCCTGCGCCAATTCAACTGGCGCCACACTGTCGTCCAGTACTACGAGCTCACCAAGCCGCGTGTGGTGATGCTCGCGGCATTCTGCGCGCTGATCGGTATGTTGCTGGCTGCGCAGGGGCCGATTCCCTGGTCTGTCATGCTGCCCGGGCTGGCCGGCATATCGCTGCTTGCCGGCGCGGGTTTTGCGTTCAACTGCCTGATCGAGCGCAGCATCGACGCGCGCATGGCCCGTACGCGCGCCCGCCCTTTGCCCCGCGGCGAGGTGAGTGTCAGTGGCACGATCATTTTCGCGGGCGTGATCGGCGGGCTGGGCTCGATGCTGCTTTACTGGTACGTCAATCCGCTGACCATGTGGTTGACGATGGCCACCTTCGTGGGCTACGCGGTCATCTACACCGTTCTGCTCAAGCCCGCCACGCCGCAAAACATCGTGATCGGCGGCGCCTCGGGTGCCATGCCCCCAGTGCTCGGCTGGACCGCGATTGCCAACGAGGTGACGGCGCCCGCGATCGTCCTTTTTCTGATCATTTTTGTGTGGACGCCGCCCCATTTCTGGGCGCTCGCGCTCTACCGGATCGAGGACTACAAGCGCTCAGGGCTGCCCATGCTCCCAATCACTCACGGACCCGAGTTCACCCGACTCAATGTGCTGCTTTACACGATCCTGCTGGTGGGCGTGTCGCTGATGCCTGTCATGATCCGGATGAGCGGGTTGTTTTACCTCGCGAGCGCGTTGGCGCTCGGGCTTGTGTTCCTCTACTACGCGTGGCGGCTGTGGCGGCAATACTCGGATGCCCTCGCCCGCAGGACCTTCAGTTATTCGATCTTCTATCTCGCGGCGCTCTTTGGTGCGCTGCTGATCGATCACTACCTCGGGCAGTGACGTGATGCCGGACATGCGAGCCGGCTGGCCGGGCCTGCGGCGCCGGCGCCTTCTTTGCCTTGCCCCTGCAGCCGCACTTTTGCTTGCGGGCTGCGACAGCCGGGCGCCCGCGTTTCGCAATACTGATGTGACGGGTGCTGATTTCGGCAAAGGCTTCGAGCTCACCGACCACACGGGTCAGGTTCGGCGGCTAGAGGACTTTCGCGGCAAGGTGCTCACGATCTTTTTCGGGTTCACGCACTGCCCCGACGTCTGTCCCTCGACGCTCGCTGAGATGGCCGAGATCATGTCGCGGCTGGGCCCGCTCGCCTCACAGGTGCAGGTGGCTTTCATCACCGTCGATCCCGAACGCGACACACAGGACTTGCTCGCCCAGTACGTCCCCGCTTTTCATCCGAGCTTCATCGGGCTGAGAGGCGACGAAGAGGCCACCGCCCGCACCGCCAAGGCGTTCCGCGTGTTTTACCAGAAGGTCAAGGGCAAGACCCCCGGCAGCTACACGATCGACCACACGGCGGGCACCTACGTCCTCGACCGACAGGGGCGACTGCGACTGTTCGTCAAGCACGGTGCGGGTCCCGATCCGATTCTGGCTGATTTGCGCCGCTTGCTGGCCGAAACCTGATCGGCGACGCCAGTTGCTCCTCGTGCGGGCAGCGTCCAGCCATCCTGACCAGCCCCTCGTCGGTGGGCGATCGCCCACCCATCGGTTCAGCGTGCGCGCGCGGCGAGGAGGCTCGCCAGTACGATCAGACCTCCACCGAGCAGGACTTGTGCGCTCAGCACTTCGTCCGCGAAGAGCGCTGCCGAGACCGCCGCCACAGGGACCTCGATCAACAGCACGATCGAGGTGATCCGGGAGGGCAGGCGCGCAGCGCCATACTGCAGCGTGAGGTTCGCCACCAGCATGACTGCGGCAAAGATCGCGAGCGGTAGGAGCCAGCTGAGTGCGACTGCCGGCGGCGGGTCCAGCCGCCCAATTGCGACCATGGCCGGGGCGATCAGAAGCGGTACGATCAGGCCGCCCGCGGCCATTGCGAGTGCGCGGTCGGTGGCCGGTGTGGCGGCTTGTTTTCTGAGAATGACATTGACCAGTGCAAAACCTGCGCCGCCTGCCAGACCCAGCCAGTCCCCGGCACTGGCTGGCAGCGGCAGCCCAAGCTCGGGCTTCCACAGGACCACGGCCGCACCGGTCAGCGCGAGTGCCACGCGACCCAGCACGGCGCGATTGAGCGGCTCACCCAGAAGCAGGCGGGCAAGCCCGGCTGCCCAGACCGGCATCAGGTAAAAGAGCAGCACCACCCGAATCACTTCGCCGATCGTCACGCCCCAGTTGAATGCTGTATTGGTGGTGCCGGAGACAAGAGCGAGCGCCCACATCCAGGGGTTTTTGAGCAACCCGCGGATGCTGGCCGGGCGGCTCGCTGCAATCACGACACTGGCGATTCCGAAAATCGCAGACGTGGTCCAGAGGCTGTGAAGGCCGACCGATTCAAAATGCCGCAGGGGCAACCACGACAGGCCCCAGGTCATGGCGTTCGCCAGTAGGGCGGCCACGGCCCAGGAGGCAGCGGCGGGTGCAGTCGGAGGGCTCATCGTTCAGTGTGCAAAAGAATGAGCCCCCGACCCTGCCACGGGGCGCACGCATAGTCTCGACCGCAGGTCGAGCGGGGCCGGGTATTCAAACGCGGTGCGGATCAGGCGTAGGCCGCGAGTGCGGTCTTCATTTTCTGGAGCGCTTTGACCTCGATCTGCCGGATCCGTTCGGCCGAGACACCGTACTCATCGGCGAGCTGGTGCAGCGTCATCGCACCGCCTTCGGAATCGTCGCGTAGCCAGCGGGTCTCGATGATCCGACGGCTCCGGGGATCGAGCGACTCGAGCGCCTCGCGGAGCCCTTCATTTTGCAGGCGGTCGTACTCCAGCGCCTGCAGTTTTTCGAGTGGCTCGGCATTGGGCGCCGCCAGATAAGCGATCGGCGCGAAATTCTCCTCGCCGTCATCGGTCTGGGGTTCGAGGGCCATATCCTGGCCTCCCATGCGGATCTCCATCTCGACCACGTCGCGGTCGCGCACATTGAGCTCACGCGCAATGGCGTCCACCTCGCTCGGGGAGAGCGTGCCCGGACCCGTCTTGTGCGAACGCAGATTGAAGAAGAGTTTGCGCTGGGCCTTTGTGGTGGCCACCCGAACCAGACGCCAGTTCTTCAGGATGT
>Ga0164292_10003810_pt1 | contig 12318 bp, 11 predicted proteins | sample GEODES117metaG_FD_111486 | JGI IMG/M metagenome (GOLD analysis project Ga0164292, IMG submission 111486) | Eutrophic lake water microbial communities from Lake Mendota, Wisconsin, USA - GEODES117 metaG | ecosystem: Environmental > Aquatic > Freshwater > Lake | place: USA: Lake Mendota... | reverse complement strand
GCTGTGTCGTGCGCGGCAGCCGGTGAGCCTGGAGACGAAGGTAGGGGATGGGGAGGATACGGAACTGCTGGATCTTCTGGCTGGGGATGGCACGTTGCCGGATGAGATGGTGGATGGGGAGTGTCTGAAGGGAGACCTGCGGGAGCTCCTGGAGCAACTGCCTGAACTGCAGGGGAGGGTTCTGAAGATGCGCTACGGGATCGGAGGGGAGGAGCCGATGAGCCTCACCTCGATCGCCCGCACCCTGGGCATGAGCCGCGACAAGACCCGCAACCTCGAGCGCCGCGCACTGGAGGGGATCCGCTCCCATAGCCGCAGGCTGCAGGGGTATCTGGTGGCCTGATCCGGGGCGCGGCGGCGGGCATCCCCCCATCGGAGGGGTGGGCCGCCCGTACCGGTTCCGCTCCTTGATCTCCCTAGGGTCGCTTCGCCCTAAGGGCAGATCCATGCCTTCCCCCGCTGCTTCCCCCTTCCGGCCCCGCCCCCAAGCGGCCGACCGCCTCGCTGCGGTTGTGGAGTCTGGTACTCGTACCGCCGTCGTTCGGAGTGCCGGTCTGGCCCATTCCGCGCTCCTCGGCCTGCGTAGCGGCCTGCGGGCGCTGCGGGAGGAGGGCGGCGCCGTGACAATGCGCGGCGATGCCCGCCGCGCCCATCTGCTGGCGGAGCTGGAGGAGGCCCGGCGCCTGGGTCGCTGGCATACAGCGGAGGATCAGGCCCTGGTGCGCGAGCACGAGGCGCGGCTAGCGGCGGAGGGCCGTGCGGCAACCCTGCGTGTGGCAGGCCGCAGGGGGTCGGTGGCGTTGCTGGTGGTCGCCTTGTTTGTGCCGCTGCTCTGGCCCCTGGCCATCGCGGGATCCTTTCTGGCCTTCCCCCGCACCAGCCGCCGTCTGCTGGTGGGATTGGTCGCTCTCGGTGCCGCCTCCGCCTTGGCGCTGACGCTGCTGCTCGGCCAGGTGCTGCGCGGAGATGGGGAGCCGCCGGTGGCGCCCTTGCCCCCTGCTGCTAGCTGGGGCGAAACGGCCACTCCGGGGTTGGGGGAGCGCCTCGCGGATCGCCTCGAGCGAGAGGCCGACTATTGGGAGTACGTGGCGCCTGCGCAGGAGGGGCCGGGGATGTTGCGCAAGGGGGTGTTCCGCACCTGGGAGGGTCGGCCGGTGATGGTGATTCCCCGGGCCTCTTGGCAGGCCCTCTCCCCCGGCGAGCGGCGCGCCCTTGCCGATCACCTGCGCTTTGAGAGGGGTGTGGAGGCGATTCATGTGGGCAGGCTGATGCCCTCCACCCGTTTCCAGGGCCAGGCGATTGCGGTGGAGCAGCGGGTCTGGCCCTGACTTCACCGGCCCGCTAGTGCGGGAAGGGGGCTCAGGCAATCAGCAGCCGGTAGGCGGCATCGATGCGGCGGAAGGTGTCCACCTCGCCGCCCACGTCGGGGTGGTGGCGTTTGACCAGGCGACGGTGGGCAGCCTTCACCTCCCGCAGGGTGGCCCCAGCTCCGAGGCCCAGGATCGCCAGGGCTTCGGCGCGGCTGTCGGGGCGGGAGCTGCTGGGACCTTGATGCCGCTTGCGTTCTTGATGCTCCCGCTGCTGGTTCTCACGATGCTGGCGGGCATCGAGCTCCTCGAGGTCGGCCAGCAGATCGGCCACCACGCGCCGCGGATCGGCGCTCAGCCACTCAGGCGCGCGGGGCCCGTAGCGGGCGAAGGCCGCCCGCACCACCTGCTTGCCCTTACCGGTGTGCGAGCGCAACGCCCGGCGCAGATCGCTGCCCAGCCCGGCGACGCGGCGGTCGAGATCATCCTCCAGGTCGCCGCTGGCCTCCCGAGCGCGCAGGGCGTCGATCAGGCGGCGTAGGCTTTCCACCCGCAGGCGGCTCCAGCCGTTCTGGCGAGCCAGGCCCTCCATCCACTCGCGGGTCTGCTCGCTGGTGATGGTGGGTGCTGTGCCGGTCGTGACGCGCCAGCCGGCGCCGGTGACGCCATCAAGGCGACCGCGGGCGCGCAGGCGGCGCAGCTCCTCCCGCAGAGCTGTCACCTCCTGGCGCAGCGCCTGGTTCTCCAGCAGCAGCGCATCGAGGTTGCGGGTGACCCGCTCCGGCTCCATCGCAGGGCCCGCCCGCGCTCAGCCCAGCAGCCAGCGCAGCATCAGCGCCAGCTGGCCCACAATTCCTTGCCCCGTCAGCCATTCCCCCAGCAGCGCCGCCAGGAACCCGAGCATGGCCACCCTGCCGTTGAGGCGCTCCACCCCCTGCAGAGCCTGCACATTCCAGGGGCGGGCGGTGGTGAGGCCCTCGCCGAAGCGCTCGCTGGGTTCGTACTGGAAGGCCGGCTTCTGATTCATGGCGGCGGGGCTGACGCGGTAGGCGGCAGGCTAGGTCTGCCTTCCCCCTGGCAGCGGCCGCCGATGCCTGTCCCCCCGTCGTCCCCTGCCGATGTCGCCGCCCTGGGGCCCGACGACTGGCGGCGCATCCGCGATGCCCTGCTCTATCTCGGCCGCGACCTGCACCATCGCTCCTTCGCTGTGTCCGCCAATCGCCGTGCGCTGCTCTGGCAGGAGATGGATCACTGCCTGGCCCTGGCGGAGCGGATCGGCGCCACCCTGGATGCGAGTGCCGCCCTGGAGCCGGATCAGCCCCCCGCCCCCTGACGCCACTCCCCCGGCAGCGTCAGGCTGTCCAGGGCCTGGCGGCGCCGCAGGTTGGCGACGCCCAGGTAGCGCCGCTCCTGGGGATGGCGGCGCCACCAGGCGGCGGCCTCCTGGCGGAACTCCTCCCGGCGCAGGGACAACGGGGGATGGGAGGCGAAGTAATCGCGCAGCGGATCGGCCCTCGAGCTGCTGGCCCTGGAGCCCGTGCCTTCCAGGGCCCGCTGCAGCGAGGCGAATGCCTCGCCCACGGCGGCAGGGTCGTAGCGGCTGTTTGTCAGCAAGGTGAAGGCGTAGGCATCCGCTTCATGTTCTTCCGCCTTGCTGAAGCTGTGGCGCACCAGCAGCCCCCGGGCCAGATCGGCCAGGGTGCCCAAGGTCTCGCTCCCTGTGCGCCGGCCCAGCAGCTGGAAGCGCACGGCATCGAAGCAATGCCCCAGCTCGATGTGGCCGATCTCATGGGCGAGCACCGCCACCAGTTCCGCCTCCGATCCCAGGTCCCTGAGCAGCTCGTCGCTCACCAGAATCACGCCGCCGGGCAGGGCCAGGGCGTTGGGGCCTCCGAGGGGCCCGGCGCGGAAGGCCCGGTACGGGAAGGGGCGGCGGGCGAAGGGGCGCAGGGCGGCCATCAGCCGGTCGAGGTAGGCCTGGTCGGCATCGCCGGCGGGGATCGCGGCCTCGAAACGGCGCCGGTACAGATCCCCCAGGTCGCGCTCCTCGACGCTGCCCACCGGCACGACCCGGCTGGCAAGGCGGTCCGCCAGCTTGACGGGGGCACCCAGGAGCTGGAAGGGGGTAGCCAGGGAGCTGCGCAGGGGGGTGGCCGGGCGTTCGCGGGCGAGTAGGAGCGCCAGAGCCGTGCCGACGGCGACCAGCAGGCCCAGAACCAGCGCCCGAAGCCCGGCCTGCCGCCGCTGTCGCCTCATCGGAAACGCTCCCGGAAGCGGGTGTAGAAGGCGTTCATCGCCAGCATCAGCAGGCCGACGCCGACGAACACCACCCCGCGCAGGGTGAGATCGGCCTGGGCCATGTCCACCGCCACCAGCCGCACCATGCAGGCCCCCGTGGCCAACAGCGCCACGGCCCGGAACTGGTTGTCCCGCAGCACGGCACTGAGGATGTAGATGGCGAAGGCCAGCAGCGCCCAGAGCAGGGTGAGCACGGCCCGGTCGTAGCGGCTGGCGAGATAGAGGGCAACCGCCAGGAACAGGGGGTAGCCGAGCCAGCGATGCGGCTGGCGCGCTATCGGGGTGCCGATCGTCGCCAGCAGGGGCAGCCCACCCGGGGCCCGCAGCGCCGCGGGTCGCAGCCAACGGGTGGCGGCCAGCAACAACAGCCCCTGCAGGCCGATGGCCAGAAGGCCGATCGTCTGGGGCTGCTGCTGCCATTGGGGCGAGGCGGTCTCGCCGGTGCTCAGCATCGCCACGGTGGTGGCGCTCGCCAGCCAGTACGTGAGCACCGCATAGACCTGCAGCCGCGGCCCGAACCAGCGCCCCATCGCTGGGGCCAGCAGCCCGAGGGCCAGCAGGGACCAGGCGACGGGCCGCCAGAGGGCGTCCACCTCGCTGAGGATGAGCACCCCGATCGCCAGCAGCGCCAACTCCAGGATGCAGGGGTGAACGGTGCTCCAGAGGTTCGCCTTGCCCAGCGCGGGACGGGGATGGAAGAACCACCAACCCAGGAACACCGCCAGGGCGAACAGCTGGATCAGCAGGCGGGCCCGCAGCGACTGCCCCAGCAGCACCACGTAGGCCGGACTTTGGCTGATCACCAGCAGATAGCTGACGACGTAGGCGGCCAGATAGCCCAGCCCCAGGCCGAGCGTATGCAACGACTCCGGCCGCCGCAGCCGGTTGGCCGCCTCCAGGGCCAGTAGGGAGAGAAGAAGCCAGACCACCCCCGGCAGCAGGGGGGAGACCGGTTGGAGCAGAAGGAAGACAGCCAGGCCCAGGTCGAGGCCCAGGAGGTGCACCCCCACCAGCCGCAGGCCGGAGCGCCCGCCGCAGGCGATCGTCAGCACCGCCAGGCCGGAGAGCGCGAGCAGGGGCGGCAGGGCCACCAGGCCCCGTTGGCCCTGCAGCAGCAGGCGCAGCATCTCCAGGAGATGGGTAGCGAGCACCGTCGCCGTCACCCCCTCCAGCAGCCCGGGGGGTTGAAAGCGCCGGGCCGTGAGCAGCAGCGCCCCGAGGGAGAGGAAGCTCAGCGGAGGCTGCCAGGCGACCGGGGGGACCAGGAACGAGCCGGCAAACGCCAGCGTCGCCGCCTGCACCCCGGCGAACTCTGGGGGCTTGGCCACCCCCGGCCGGCGCTGCAACAGCGAGGAGAGGCCGGTGAGCAGGGCCGAGCCAGCGAGCAGGACGGCGGCATTGCGCAGCGGCGGCGGCCGCGGCATCGCCAGGCCCCTGGAGGCGAGCAGCCCCACCAGCAGCAGCACCACCGACACCGTGAGCAACACCGGCCAGCCGATCCGCTGCAACCTCATGTCGCCCTCCAGCAGCCCGAGGGCAAGGAAGAGCGCGCACTCCACCAGCAACACCCCCAGAAGCAGCAGGGGATCGACCACCAGCGGCGCCAGGCTGAGGATCGCCGCCATCGTCATGGCCTGGGCGCAGAGGGTGTCGGCCAGTGCCAGGGAGGGGGCGCCGCCCCGCCGCGCCCGGCGGGAGAGCAGCAGGGCCAGGGCGGCCGCCAGGGCGAGGGCCGTGGCCCGCACGGCTGCCTGGCGCGGGTAGAGCAGCAGCGCTAGGGCGATCCCACCCCACTGCAGGAGCAGGGTGGCCAGCTGCAACGGGGGGAGCGTCCGCCGCAGGGGCCTGCCCCAGTGCTGCAGCAACAAACCGGTGGCAAACACCAGAGCGGCCGCCAGGACCCCGCCGGCGCGGACCCCAGGGCTGGCGAGCAGGCTGGTGGGCGCCGCCAGAAACCAGGAGCCGTGGAAGAGGGCGTAGGCGGCCACCACAGTCAGCCGGTGGCGGTTCCAGGCCCGGCGGCGGGGGAGTACCTGACCCAGCAGGGACACCAGGCTGGCGATCGCCAGGGTGACGCCATTGGATGGGACGAGAAGCAAGGGCAGCAGGTTCACCACCACGTGCAGGGAGGCGGTGGTCTGCTGGCGGGCGACCGCCGTCACCGAAAGGTTGATCGCCATCCCCACCACCAGCAGGAGGAGGGCCTGGCGGGGATCGTCCAGCCAGCGCAGGCCCAGCTCCGGCAACCCGCCGGCGGCGACGCAGGCGAAGAGGATCAGGGCGGCTCCGCCGCTGCGCATCCAGAGGCTGAGCCGGCGCCAGCGCTGGCGCCGGCCCCACAACGCCGAGGGGAGCATCAACGCCAGGGCCACCAGGAGGGTGAGCAGGAAACGCGCCAGCGGACCCAGGCGCAGGGCCAGGCTCACCGCCAGGAAGGTGACCCCGGCCACCAACACCAGCACACCGAGGATGCCGGTCCAGTTCTCGATCAGGGTGCGCTCCAGCCGCCGCCAGGATTCGTTCCCCTTGTGGGCGGGCTTCTGGACTGGCGGGGCAGCAGGGGGTGAGGGAGAGCGTTTCGGCGGTAGCGACAGTTCCCGCGGTGACTTCACCCGGGGAGGCTCAACCCGGTGAGGCTCCAGCCGAGGAGGTTCCAGCCGGGGAGGCTTCACCGGGGGGGGAGATTGCGCTTCCGGCTCGCCCAGCCGCTGCTCCAGCCGGGTCAGCCGCTGGCCCAGCTCGCGGATCCGCAGCGCCATGAAGCCGACCACCACCAGCAGGAGAAGCAGCAGTTCAGACAAGGGAGCTGAGCCAGGGAAGACTCAACTCTTGATAGCGAAAGACTCGGTCTGATCACCACCGAGATGGCCGATCGTCAACTTGCGTTACCTAGGGCCGATGTGGAACTATTCGTTGAGGAGAGGGTTCAAAAGAATTGATCGAAATTATCGAAATCAACAGCCCGGAAATTGCCCTCCTGCACCTGGAGCATCAGCTGGCTGAGCTGCCGCCAGAGGGCGCCGGCTGTGGCCACCGAGAGCACGAAGGCCACCAGCAGGGCGGCGCCGCTCCCGAAGCCGAACACCTGCAGGCAGCTGCCAAGGAAGAGGGTCACGCCCAGCACCAGGCCCGACCAGGGCAGCATCGTTTCAGCAGTGGCGAGGGGCAGGAGGGCCAATCGATCCTGCTTCCAGCCATCTAAACGGTTCTGCACCAGGCGGGAGAAGGTGAGGCCACACAGCAAGGCGATCGCCAGACCCACCGCCGCCACAAGATAGGGAGGGTTTTGGATCTGGGCATATTCCAGCAGGATCTCGCCGGCATCGAGATCGCCGAACAGGCCGCTGGCCTGATCGAGCGCGGCCTCCTGGAGATCGATCGGCGACGGGTCGATCGGCGGCACGGTTGGGTGGTGGCAAGGGACCCAGACCCTAACCGCCTGGACCGGGGCCCGCTCAGGCCGCCAGGGGATTGAGGCGGGCCAGCATGCCGCCGGCTAGGCGGCGTGGCGAGAAGGTGCGCCGCATCAATCCCATCAGGGCCTGCAGGTCGGCGGTGTTGAGGCGGTTATCGCTCACCAGCGAGAGAAGCAGACGCTGTCGCAGGCTGCCGCCCTGGGCGCCAAAGAGGAGACGCAGGCCATCGCGGGCCACCGGCAGCAGATCGCTACCGTCGCCATCGCTCTCCACGACCGCGAGCAGGCTCTCGAGACGCTCCACCCGCAGCCGGCCGTCGCCATCGAAGATCACCTCCAGGAGCTTTTCGCGCATCTCGGCGGTATCCCCGGCGAGCAGGCGACGGGCAACGTAGGGATAGGCGACGCGGATGATGCGGAAGTCGGGGTCAAGCCGCATCGCCAGGCCCTCCTGGCTGACGACGGCGCGAATAATTAGGGCGAAGCGGGCCGGTACGCGGAAGGGGTAATCAAACATCAGCTCCGAGAAGCGATCGGTGATCGCCTTAAAATTGAAGTTACCCACGTTCTCTCCGAGGGCGCCGCCGAGCACCTCCTCCAGGGCGGGCACGATCGGCGTTAGATCAGCCCTTGGATTCAGAAAACCTAGACTGACAAAATCGCCGGCGAGGGCTTCGAAGTCGCGGTTGATCAGATGCACTACCGCCCCGGTGAGGGTGATGCGGTCGCTGTCACTGATGGAATCCATCATGCCAAAATCGATATAGGCCACATGGCCCATCCCCTGGCTGCGGCCGGCTAGGCCGAACAGGTTGCCGGGGTGCGGATCGGCGTGGAAGTAGCCGAACTCCAGCAGCTGGCGCAGGCCGGCGACCACGCCCGTGCGGATCAGGGCGGCGGGGTCGAGATGGTGTGCCTCCAGCTCTCGGGGGTTCTGCAGCTTGATGCCGTTGATCCATTGGGTGGTGAGCACCCGCCGGCTGGAGAGCCGGTGCTCCACCGCCGGCACCGTCACCTCCGGTTGGTCCGCGAAGAGGCCGGCGAAGCGCTCGGCGTTGGCGGCCTCCTTGTAGTAATCGATCTCGTCGAAAAGCGTGGCCCCGAATTCATCGATGATCTCCCCCAGCCCGAAGCCAAGGTTGAGGGGCAGAAACGGGGCGGCCAGAATGCCGAGGCTGCGGATGATCACCAGGTCGCGACGCAGCAGGAAGGGCAGATCGGGGCGCTGCACTTTCACCGCCACCCAGCGACCGTCCGCCAGGCGGGCGCGGTACACCTGGCCGAGGGAGGCGGCGGCCACCGGATGGTCGGGGAATTCGGCGAAGAGGGCGGCGGCCGGAGAGCCCAGCTCGGCCTCGATCAGGGCCAGGGCGCGCCCATGGGGAAAGGGGGGCAGGTCGTCCTGCAGGCGGGTGAGCTCATCGAGCCAGTCCCGCCGCACCAGGTCGGGTCGGGTGGAGAGGGCCTGGCCCACCTTGATGAAACACGGGCCTAGCTGGCTGAGGGTGGTGAGGATGCGCCGGGCCAGACGCTTCTGCACCTCCGGGTTGGTGCTGTTGGCCTGGGTGGCGAGGGTGAGGGCCAGAGCGCCGATCTGCCAGCCCACTACCAGCAGCCGGCTCATCCAGATCCAGGGACGAAGCAGCAGCCAGCGAAGGTCGCCAGCCGGGTCGTAGCGGGGGGCGTCGTCGACGCCGCCGGGGGCACGGACGGTCAGGGGGCGATCACGCGGCTGCGCAGACTCTAGAAATCGCAACCCTGCCCCCATGGCCGATCCCTGGCGGCCCCTACGGACGGCCCTGACCTCCCGCCCTCCCGTGCTGCCCCTGCACCTCCCAGCCCACGGCCGCGGACGGGGGTTGGCGCCCGCTCTGGCCCGGTTGCTGCGGCGGCCCGGGGGGATCTGGGATCTGCCGGAGCTGCCGCAGGTTGGCGGCCCCCTGGAGCCGGAGGGGGCGGTGGCCGAGGCCCAGGTCCGGGTCGCTGCGCTGTTTGGGGCCGATCGCTGTTGGTTCGGGGTCAACGGCGCCTCCGGCCTGCTGCAGGCGGCTCTGCTCGCCCTGGCCCCCCCAGGCGCCTCGGTGTTGCTGCCCCGCACGCTGCATCGCTCGCTTCTGCATGGCTGCGCGCTCGGCGATCTGCAGCCGCTGCTGTTTGATCTGCCGTTCGATCCGCGCAGCGGCCTGTGGCAACCCGCCAGTGCGGCCCATCTGCAGCGGGTGCTGGCGGCGGCGATGGCCCGCCCGGATCCTCCGGTGGCGGCGGTGCTGGTGGATCCCACCTATCAGGGACTGGCGGCCGATCTGCCGGCCCTGATCACGCTGCTGCACAGGGCCGGCCTGCCGGTACTGGTGGACCAGGCCCATGGCAGGGGCGAAGCGGTGGCGGCTGGGGCGGATCTCACCGTGCTCTCGTTGCAGAAGAGCGCCGGTGGGCTGGCCCAGAGCGCGCTGCTGCTGGCCCAGGGGCCGCGGGTTGATGCGCGCGCTCTGGAGCGCAGCCTGCTGTGGCTGCAGACCTCCAGCCCGAGCGCCCTGCTGCTGGCCTCCACGGCGGCCTCGGTGGCGGAGGCCTTCTCGCGAGCGGGCGCGGATCGCCGGCGGCGGGCGGAAGCGCGGGCCGCTCGGCTGCGGCTCCGCTTGGCGGCCCTGGGGATGGCGCCGTTGGCCAACGCCGATCCTTTGCGGGTGGTGCTGGTCACCGGGCCGCTTGGTTTCACCGGCCTGGCTGCCGACGCCTGGTTGCTGCCCCGGGGGGTGATCGCGGAGCTGCCCGAGCCCGGTGCCCTCACCTTCTGCCTCGGCCAGGTGCCGCCACCGGGGCTGGAGCGCCGTCTGCCCGCCGCGTTGCTGTCCCTGCGCCGCGCCTTGGGGGGAGCGGCGCTTCCCCCGTTCTCGCCGCCACCCCTGCCGCTGCTGGCCGCCCCGGAGATGCCGACAGGCGCGGCCTGGCGGGCAGAGGCCGACGTGGTTCCTCTGGAGTGCTGTGTGGGCCGTATTGCGGCGGAACCCCTCTGCCCCTACCCCCCGGGCATCCCGCTGCTGGTGCCGGGGGAGCGGATCGATCCGGCGCGCGCCGCCTGGCTGAGCGAGCAGCATCGACTCTGGCCGGGGCAGCTGCCCGCCAGCCTTCGGGTGATCCACTGATACGGTGCTGATTCCTTTTACCGTGGGTCGGGCCCCATGACGGTTCCCGGCCCCGGTGCGCTCCCCATTCGCTGGGACTTTGTCACCCCGGGCCTGCCCGACGCTCTCTTCGAGGACGCCCCCGGCTTCAGCCCCACGCCCCTGGAGCTGCGGGTGATGCTGTTGGTGCACCTGCGTCCCCGCGCCGACTCCCTAGTGTGGGATGTGGGCGGCGGAACCGGCGCCCTGGCCCTGGAGATCGCCCGTCTGTTGCCCGCAGGGATGGTGCACACCTTGGAGCGGGATCCGGAGGCGATCGAGCTGTTGGAGCGCAATCGTCAGCGCTTCGGCATCCAAAACCTCCATATCCACGCTGGTCGCGCCCCGGATGACCTGGCCGCCCTCCCCCCCCACCCCGACCGCGTGCTGCTGGAGGTGGGCAGGCCCCTGGGGGACGTGTTGCGGGTGGTGTGGGAGGCGCTCTGTCCCACGGGCCGGTTGGTGATCAGCACCGCCAGCCTGGAGGGGTTGGTGGATGCCACCGATACCCTCAGCCAACTGGGTGCGCGCGACGTGCAGGTGGTCCAGGCCACGGTGCATCGCATGCAGCGCCGCGGCAGCCAGGCCAAGCTGGCGGCGGCAGAGCCCCTGTTCATGATTGCCGCCGAGCGCTGAAAAGCCCGCTCCCCTGCCGCCCTTGCCCCCGACCGTCCGCCCCCGCCGCCCCGCCACCTCCCTGGCCCGCCTGGCCAGCGGCTGGGCCGTCGGCGGCTTCGGGGCCCTGGTGGTCTGGCTGGGGGGGTGGTGGTTCACCCTGGCGGTGGGCCTGATCGTCCACCTGGGTCTGCAGGAGTTCTTCCGCATGGCCCAGTTCAAGGGCATCCGGCCCGCCACCAAGACCACGTTGGTGGCGGTGCAGTTGATGCTGCTCTCCACCCAGGCGGCTGCGGGCGGTGGTTGGCTCGGTGCCGATGTGGCCGCTGCCGTGTTGCCTGCCTCCGGGGCCGTGATCTGCGGCTGGTTGCTGCTGCAGCCGGTTACGGGCACGATCGCCGATGTGGCCGCTTCTGTGTTTGGCCTCTTCTACCTGGGCTTCCTGCCCAGCCACTGGATCAAGCTGCGCGAATTGTCCGATGCGGCCTTGGTGCCGAACCTCGCCGCCCAGGGCTGGCCCGGCAGCGCCGGTCTCGCCCTCACCCTGCTGGCCTGTTTCCTGATCGTGGCCACCGACATCGGCAGCTACGTGATCGGCCGCCGCCTGGGCCGCCATCCCCTCTCGCCGATCTCCCCGGGCAAGACCGTGGAGGGCGCCGTGGGTGGGCTGCTCTGCTCCCTTGCGGTGGGTGCTTTAGGGGGGCACCTGCTGGGCTGGCGCATCGGCTGGCTGTTCGGCGGTGTGCTCGGCGCCGTGGTGGCCGTGTTCGCACTGGTGGGAGATCTGACCGAATCGATGATGAAGCGCGATGCGGGCCTGAAGGATTCCGGCGATGCGATCCCCGGACACGGCGGCGTGCTCGACCGCATCGACAGCTATTTGTTTGTTCCGGCGGTGGTGTACACCCTCGTCACCCTGGTGCTGCCGTGGCTGCAGCGGCGCTGAGCCTCTTCGGGATCAGTTGGTCAGGAAAGCCTTACCGTGCAACCGTCGCTGCGCCGCTCCGCTTGACCGACCCTGCAGCGTGGTGTTGAATATTGTGATGTTCTGCGCCAGCGCAGCTTGTCACCCCCCAGTTCGAATCTCGTTCGAACGCACAACCTGATGGCCATGATTGAGGCACCAGTGCTAATCGAAACCAAGGGAACCAATATCGCCGGTCAGGCTTTCTGCACCCAGAGCTCCCTTTCTGTCCATAGTTTCACGGAAGACGAAGCCAACAACGTCGTCAAGAATCCTGATCGCAGTGGCGACTACCGTCACCATACCGATTACGAGCCTAATCCATGGCTTCTCCTGGATTTTGGCGCCCCGGTCCGTTACGACGAGATTCTGGTCTTCAACCGTTTGCACCAGCCCCAGCGCGCCCGCACTCTGGCTGTGGATATATCTATTGACGGTCAGGGCTGGCATCGCATTCACACCTGTGATCCCGAGGCCCCCCCCTTCGGAGGCACCGATGGCAATCCCCTGCGGATCGTGACCCCCGGCTACGAAACCCGCTTCATCCGCTTCCAG
>Ga0164292_10003809_pt1 | contig 12320 bp, 12 predicted proteins | sample GEODES117metaG_FD_111486 | JGI IMG/M metagenome (GOLD analysis project Ga0164292, IMG submission 111486) | Eutrophic lake water microbial communities from Lake Mendota, Wisconsin, USA - GEODES117 metaG | ecosystem: Environmental > Aquatic > Freshwater > Lake | place: USA: Lake Mendota... | reverse complement strand
TTGGTGGCTTTGGAATTCACCCGGGCCAGGGCGTCGTAGCGCTCCACCAACAGGATGCGCCCCACATCGGTGTAGCGAGCCAGCTCAAACAGCAGGGCGGTGCCACACACCCCACCCCCCACGATCAACACATCCACGTCCTGGGATGCAGGGTCGAGCTGCGCTGGATGGATGGGCGCGGGGTCGGAGGCCGGGGTGTCTGGGGTCGCGCTCACACGGTGGGGCTGGCTCTGCCCCCATGGTGGCTGATGGGCCGCCGGTCGTGTTTTAAGCTGCTGGGGTGCGGGCGATTAGCACAGCGGTAGCGCACTTCCTTCACACGGAAGGGGTCACTGGTTCGAATCCAGTATCGCCCATTTGATTGGTCAACACCCTCCGGCCTTTCGGGCATCCGCCTGGCCAGCACAGGTGTTTCAGCCAACGTGATGGCGCCTGACGGCACCCCAGCAGGACCCGGCTGGCGGGCAGGCGTTTTCCCGGCAGAATGGCGATGTTCAGCTTCTGGACTCGCCGATCCGGTGTCGGACTTCCCCATCCCCGAGCCCATTCCCGCCCTGCGAGCCCTGGGCCAGGTGCTTCGCCAGGGTCGAGAAGCTCAGGGAGTGAGCCTGGGCGAGCTCGCCGACCGACTCAACATGGGGCAAGAACAGCTCCAGGCCCTGGAAGAGGGCGATGCCGACCGTCTGCCGGAGCCGGTTTTCGTGATCGCCCAGGCCCGGCGGGTGGCCACCAGCCTGGCCATTGATGTCAACGGCCCGCTGCAGGCCTTGCGGGACTGTGGCGCTTTCCAGGCCAGCCCTGTGAAGGTGGGAGAACTCACGCCTCGCCCGAGCCGGCGACCGCTCGGCCAGGCCGGCACCCGCGGCCTGCAGACCATCGGCCTGATCGCCCTGGCTGCAGGCACTCTGACGGCCATGATCGGTGGCGGCAGCGCTGGCTGGCAGCAGTGGCAACAGCAGCAGGCCCGCCAAGCCCAGCCCACCGCCGCCACCAAGCCAGCCGCCGCCCAAGCACCGTCCCAGTCCTCGCTGGCAGCGGATCCCAGCCCCCTCCCAACCACTGGCAAGAACGACCAGCTGCTGTTGCGCAGCCGCGGGCCCAGCTGGCTGGAGGTGAAGACTGAGACAGGCACCACCCTGTTCCGGGGCACCTTCGAGGGTGAGCGGTCCTTCCCCCTGGGCGGCGGAGTGGTGGTCCTCGCTGGCCGGCCCGACCTGGTGCAGGCCCAACTGGGTTCCGGAGCAGCCCAACCGCTGGGCACGATCGATCAGGTGCGCTGGCGTCGCTTCAAGGCTCCGGCACCCTGAGCCCGAGGCCACAGGCCTCCTGCACCACGGGGCCGCAGGACCGCAGGCTCCAACGCTCCAGGCTGAGGTCCACCTCGGGCTGGCCCGGCGGCGGCACTGCCGGCTCCAGGGCAATGCTCACGGCCCCGTCGAGGGACTGCACCCGCAAGCCGGCAATCACAGCTGCGGGCCGGCGATCCAGGGCAGCAGCCAGCAGGAGCAGCAGGGCCATCGACGCCACCGTGCGGCGCTGGTCGCGATCTTCGATCAGCTGCCAGGACTCGTGGCGCTTCTTCGGCAAGCTGCGCCGGTGGTACCGGCCGATGGCCGCCACCATCCGATGTTCGGCCTCGGAGTAACCCAGCAGCTCGCCGTGGCGAATCAGATACCAGCTGTGCTTGTGGTAGGCCGAGATGTTGATGCTCTTGCCGCAGGTGTGGAGCTGGGCAGCGGCCCAGAGCAACTCCCGCCCGGGGCCGTCGTCGTGGTGCAGCAGGCCGCGGGACTGGTCGTACAGGTTGAGGGCATGGACCGCCACCCGATCGGCCCGGGCCCGGTCAACCCCGAAACTCTGGGCCAGATGCAGCACCGTGCGCTGGCGGATCGTGCTCTGGAAGGCAAAGCGATCGCCGAGCAGCCCGTTGCGCAGCATCCAGTCCACGATCAGGCCCTCCCGCAGGGCCCGGTCACACACCACCAGCTCCCGCACCTGCAGCATGGCCATGGCGGTCTGCAGGATCAGGGCCCCCGGCACGATGATTTCCGCACGCCGGTCGTTGATGGCGGGCAGGGCGCGGCGCTGCTCGGGAGTCATGGCCAGCAGCCGGGCGGTGAGCTGGTCGACACGCTCCCGGCTGAGCCGATAGCCCTGCAGCTTCAGCGGAGGTTTGGGGTCCTCCGCCGCCGCCAGGGCTGCCAGGGCCATGGCCGTGCCGCTGGTGCCCACCATCAGGGGCTGTTCCCCCGGGCGCAACGCCGCCTTCACCTCGGCCACGGCGGGGTCGAGGGCGCCCTGGATGTAGGCCTGAAGAAAGGAACGGCGGTCAGCGGACAGGGGGTCTTGTTGGCAGAACTCTCGCTGCAGCCGCACCGCACCGATGCGGGTGCTGCTGAACGAGCGGCCATCCCGGCCATCGGCCAGCACCAGCTCCGTTGAGCCGCCGCCGATGTCGATGATCAGGTGGGGCTGGTCGCCGAAGGCCATGCCGGACAGCACACCCAGGTAAATCAGCCGGGCCTCCTCCGGCCCGCTCACCAGATCCACATCCAGATCGAGCTGCTCCTGCAGAGCCACCAGAAAGTCGCGACCGTTGGGGGCTTCCCGTACGGCGCTGGTGGCCGCGGTGACGATCTGCTCCACACCATGGCTGAGGGCCAGATCGCGGTCGTGGCGAAGGGTGCGGAAGGCGCGCTCAATCGCCTCGGCACTGAGTTCGCCGGTGTGGGGATCCCGTTCCCCCAGCCGGGTGGTGGCCTTCTCGGCGAGCACCACCGAGAAGCTGCACAGCTCGGGATCCACCTCCGCCACAAGCAGGTGAATGGAATTGGTGCCGATATCGATCGCGGCCACCCGGCGCCGGCCGGCCTGCGTGAGGTTGGGGGCCTGGACCATCAAGCTCAGCTGCAGCCGCTGGGGCGCCACTTTGCCATCCGTGGTCCTGGCTGGTGGGACACCTAGGGTTCGCCGCAACGGAATGGGGGCATGGCCAACTCCGCGATCGGCGCCAAGTTGGGCGCCTGGCTCGAACTGGTGCGCTGGCATAAGCCCAGTGGCCGCCTGATCCTGCTGATTCCCGCCGGCTGGAGCCTCTGGCTCACCCCCAACGCCCCACCAGCAGCCCTGCTGGTGGGGTTGATCGTGCTGGGAGGGCTGGCCGTGAGTGCGGCGGGCTGCATCGCCAACGACCTCTGGGACCGCCGCATCGACCCCCTGGTGGAGCGCACCCGCAGCCGGCCCATCGCCGATGGCCGTGTCGGAGTGGTGGAAGCCACGGCGTTGCTGGGGCTGGCCCTGCTGCTGGCCCTGGCGGTGCTGCTGGTGTTGATGGGGGGCCTGCCGGCCGCCAGCCGCAGCCTCTGCCTACTGCTGGCCCTCGCCGCCCTGCCCCCGGTGCTCCTCTATCCCTCCGCCAAGCGCTGGTTCGGCTACCCCCAGCTGGTGCTGGCGCTGTGTTGGGGCTTCGCCGTGCTGATTCCCTGGGCGGCCGCCACGGGCTCCCTCGCCGGTGGCTGGCCCCTGCCCCTGGTGTGGCTGGCCACCCTGCTGTGGACCTTCGGCTTTGACACGGTGTACGCCATGGCCGATCGGGACGATGACCGGGCCATCGGGGTGCGCAGCAGTGCCCTCAGCCTGGGCCAGCAGGCCCCCTTGGCGGTGGGCGTGAGCTACGGCCTGGCCGCCCTGGCCCTGAGCTTGGCCGCCGGCCTGCAGGGCTGCGGCTGGATCACCTGGCCGCTGCTGCTGCTGGCCGCCGCGGGCATGCAGCGCGAAGCCGCCCTGCTGCGCCGCCCCCAGCTGCCCCGCTCCGCCTATGGCCGCCACTTCAGCCGCCAGGTGCAGCTGGGCGGCCTGATGCTGCTGGCCTTGGTGCTCGGGCAACTGCCATGAGCCAGCCCCTCGGCCGCACGATCCGCCTGCCCGAGCCCCTGCGGCCCGGGGATCGGGTGCAGCTGGTGGCGGCCAGCTCGGCCCTGCTCGGGGAAGAGGCCCAGGCCCGGCTGCAGGCCGGCATTGCCGTGCTGGAGGCCTGGGGACTGCAGGTGGGGCGCGCGCCGCTGCAGGGTCGCCGTTGGGGGTACCTGGCCGGCCGCGATCCGGAGCGGCGCGGCGACCTGGAAGCGGCGGCCCGGAGGGGGGCGGAGCTGCTGGCCTGCGTGCGCGGGGGCTGGGGGGCCGCCCGCCTGCTGGAGAAGCCCCTGGGCCTGCCGCCCCGCTGGCTGCTGGGCTTCTCCGACGTCACCTCCCTGCTCTGGGCCCAACTGGCCCAAGGCCAAGGAGGCGCCATCCACGGCCCCCTGCTCACCACCCTCGCCGCCGAGCCGGCCTGGAGCCAGGAGCGGCTGCGACGGCTGCTGTTCGGCGAACCGCTGGCCGATCTCCAGGGGGTGGGCTGGTGTGGCGGCGCCGCCGCAGGCCCCCTGCTGGCGGCCAACCTCACGGTGGCCACCCACCTGCTGGGCACCCCCCACCTGCCGGATCTGCGGGGCGCGATCCTGGTGCTGGAGGACGTGGGCGAGGCCCCCTACCGGATCGAGCGGATGCTCACCCATTGGCGCCTCAGCGGCGCCCTGCAGCAAATCGCGGGCATCGGCCTGGGTCACTTCACCGACTGCGACGACGCCGCAGCGGACCAGGCCGCCTGCACCGAACAGACGCTGGATCGCTTCAGCCTGGAGCAGGTGCTCCGCGAACGCACCGCCGACCTCGGCGTGCCGGTTGTGAGCGGCCTGCCCGTCGGCCACGTGGCCGGCAATGCGGCCCTCCCCCTGGGGGCCTGGGCCGAACTCGACGCCGACCGGGGCCGGCTGCGGATGCTGCCGGGCTGAACGCTCGAGCCGATCAGGTCCGGCCCGCCAACACCGCTTCCGCCACGGTGAGATCGAAACGGGTGGTGAGCTTGATGTTGGACGGGGGCGCCTCCAACACCTGCACCGGCAGCCCCAGCCGTTCAAACAGGGCCGCGTCATCGGTGACACTCCACCCCTCCGCCGTGGCCGTGGCGTGGGCGGAGCGCAGCTGGGCCACGGGGAATCCCTGGGGAGTCTGGGCCGCCCAAAGCCCGCAGCGATCCGGGGTGCCGGTGATCGTGCCCGCGCCATCCACCTGCTTGATCGTGTCGGTGACGGGAGTGGCGGCAATCACCGCAGCGCCCCCGCTCACGGCGGCGGCACAGCGCTCCAGCAGGGCCGGCTGCACCAGGCAGCGGGCGCCGTCATGGATCAACACCCCCTCAGCCTCGGCCGGCAGGGCCGCCAACCCGCGGCACACCGACTCCTGACGGGTGTCTCCACCGAGAATCCAGCGCACCGGCCGGTCAGGGCTGGCCACCGCCACGATCGCGGCGATCGCCTCCGCATCCACCGGCTGGCCGACGATGCCGATCCAGTGAATGGCCGGGCAGGCCAGGGCGGCCTCCAGGGTCCAGGCGAGCACGGGCCGGCCCGCCACCGGCAGCAGCAACTTGTTGCCCTCGGCCCCCATGCGGCGGCCGCTACCGGCGGCAGCGATCAGCAAATGCACAAGCGACTCCTGGGAAACGGGGCAAACCGGATTCGATCCATACAATCAGGCCGCCGACCCGTGCTTTTGCGATGCGCGCCCTGTTTCTGATTCCGGGCGGCAGCAGCCAGCAGCTGCAGAGTTTTGCCGCCGTGGCTGCGGTGGCCGACCAGCTGGGAGCCGAGGTGCAGGTGGTCTGCCCGCTCGCCGCCGTACCGCTGTGGAGCCTGCATCCGGGCGTGAACCGGGCCATGCCCTTTGCCTATGACCAGGCCACGCTGGCCGACTGGGCCAACCTGATGGGATCGGTGCGGGAACCGGATTTCCAGGTGTGTCTCAACCTGGCGCCCAGCCGGCAGATGGACCTGATGCTGTCGATGAGCCACATCCCCACCCGGGTGGCCGCCGCCGGCTTCTCCGCCACCGAGCGGATCACTCCCGTGGCGGGCGGCTGGCCCAACCAGGCCTTGGAGGCCTTTCTCCAGCCAATCGGCGTGCGGCTCGATGCCGACGCCTTCCGCCTGCCCCTGGCCCCGGCCGATCTGGAGGCGGCCGCGGCGGCCCTGCCCGGCGGGGATGGTCCGGCCCTGCTGCTGGCCCCCTCCGCTGGCGCCGGCGACTGGCCCGCTGACCAGTGGCAAGCCTTGCCGGCCGCGATCCGCAGCAAGCTGCCCAACCTGCGGACCCTGCAAGCCCTGCCCGGCAGCGCCAAGCTGAGGGAGCGCGCGGCCCAGATCGCCAGCGCCGATGTGGTGCTGGCCAGCGATCCGGTGGCGACCGAACTGGCCCTGCTCCTCGGCCTGCCACTCGTTGCCCTGGGCCGGGAAGCCGCCAGCCTGCCGAGCCGGGCGGGGGTTCAAGGCCTGGGTACGGCCACCCACCTGAACCAGCTCGGCGCCCCCGAGGTGCTGGCCGCCCTGGGCCTGGGCTAGCCGCGCCATACGATCACCGGCACTGACGCCAGCCCTGCGATGTCCAGCTCCGCCCCCCTGGCCGGTCACGTGGCCCTGGTCACCGGCGCCAGCCGGGGCATCGGCCGTGCCATCGCCCTTGAATTGGGCGCCGCCGGAGCCCAGGTGGTAGTCAACTACGCCAGCTCACCGGAGGCTGCCGAGGCTGTGGTGGCCGCCATCACAGCCAGCGGAGGCCAGGCCTGGAGCCACCGGGCCAACGTGGCCGACGAAGGCGAAGTGGATGGCATGGTCAAGGCCGTGCTGGAGAAGGCCGGGCGGCTCGACGTACTGGTCAACAACGCCGGCATCACCCGGGACGGGCTGCTGATGCGCATGAAAACAGCCGACTGGCAGAGCGTCATCGACCTCAACCTCACCGGGGTGTTCCTCTGCACCCGCGCCGTGAGCCGGGCCATGCTCAAAGCCCGCTCCGGCCGCATCATCAACATCACCTCGGTGGTGGCCCTCATGGGCAACCCTGGCCAGGCGAATTACAGCGCCGCCAAGGCCGGTGTGATCGGCCTGACCCGCAGCAATGCGGCCGAATTCGCCGCCCGGGGCGTCACCGTCAACGCGGTGGCCCCGGGCTTCATCGAGAGCGACATGACCGCCGAGCTCGACAAGGAGCCGATCCTGGCGGCCATTCCGATGGGCCGGATGGGCAGCGCCGCCGAGGTGGCCGGTGCCGTGCGCTTCCTGGCCGCCGATCCCGCCGCCGCCTACATCACCGGCCAGGTGCTGCAGGTGGATGGCGGCATGGTGATGCGGTAGCACTGCCGGCAGGGGCGGATCAGGGGTTGGGGATCGGCTGGCCCAGTTCCTCCCGCAGGCGACGGATCCGCTGCAGCAGCCGCAACCGCCGACTGCGGGCCGTGATCGTCAAGAACAACCGCACCGGTACATAGACCAGCGCCATCGCCACCCCGAACACAGCCACCAGCACAAACACCATGGCGTTGGCGCTGGAGGCCGGATCGAGCGCCATCGCCTCATCGGCACTCTCGAGGGCCGTCTGCAGCAGATCTTCCATCCCCAGACCCACTCCGTCGTCAGACCCTATCGAGCCCGGCGCCGTTCAGCAGCCCGCGACCGCCCATCGATTCGGCTTTCCCCACCCCACACCACCTCCCAGGTGGCAGGCCGCTGTGGGACTCTGAAAAACATTGCCTCAATTCCGATTCCATGACCAAGCTGATCAGCTTTTCGGATGCCTCCCGCGGTGCGCTGGAAAGGGGTGTCAACGCCCTGGCCAATGCGGTGAAGGTCACCATCGGCCCCCGCGGCCGCAACGTGGTGCTCGAGAAGAAATTCGGCGCCCCCGACATCGTCAATGACGGCGTCACCATCGCCAAGGAGATCGAACTCGAGGATCCCTTCGAGAACGTAGGCGCCAAGCTGATGCAGCAGGTCGCCAGCAAGACCAAGGACACCGCCGGGGACGGCACCACCACCGCCACCCTGCTGGCCCAGGCCCTGGTGCGTGAAGGCCTCAGAAATGTGGCCGCCGGTGCCAACCCCGTGGGATTGCGCCGGGGCATGGAAAAGGCCACCGCCCACATTGTGGCCGGCATCGCGGCGCGCTCCCAGGCCGTGGCCGGGGAAGCCATTCGCCAGGTGGCGGCCGTGAGCTCCGGCAACGACGACGAGATCGGCCGCATGATCGCCGAGGCCATGGACAAGGTGAGCGCTGACGGCGTCATCACCGTGGAGGAATCCACCTCCCTCGCCACCGAGCTGGAGATCACCGAGGGCATGGCCTTCGACAGGGGGTACAGCTCCCCCTACTTCGTCACCGACCAGGAGCGGCGGGAGTGCGTCTTCGAGAACGCCCTGATCCTGATCACCGACCGCAAGATCAGCACCATCGCCGACCTGGTGCCCGTGCTGGAAGCGGTCTCGAAGAGCGGCCGAGCGCTGCTGATCCTCTCTGAGGAGGTGGAGGGTGAGGCCCTCGCCACCCTGGTGGTGAACAAGAACCGAGGCGTGCTCCAGGTGGCCGCGGTGCGGGCGCCCGGCTTCGGCGATCGCCGCAAGGCCATGCTCGCCGACATCGCCATCCTCACCGGCGCCACCGTGGTGAGCGAAGACCAGGCCATGACCCTGGAAAAGACGGGCCTGGCGGACCTGGGCCAGGCCCGTCGCATCACCATCACCAAGGACTCCACCACCATCGTGGCCAGCGGTGAGCACCAGGCCGCCGTGGCCGACCGCGTCGCCTCCATCAAGCGGGAGCTGGACAACACCGACTCCGACTACGACCGCGAAAAGCTCAACGAGCGGATCGCCAAGCTGGCCGGGGGCGTGGCGGTCATCAAGGTGGGTGCCCCGACGGAAACCGAGCTGAAGAACCGCAAGCTGCGCATTGAAGACGCCCTCAATGCCACCCGTGCTGCCGTCGAGGAGGGGATCATCGCCGGGGGTGGTTGCACCCTGCTGGAGCTCGCAGAAGGCCTCACCGCCCTGGCCAGCTCCTGCCAGGGGGATGAGCGCACCGGCATCGAGATCGTGCAGCGGGCCCTGGCCGAGCCGGTCCGTCAGATCGCCCACAACGCCGGGGCCGATGGCGCCGTGGTGGCTTCGGAGGTTCTGCGGCTGGGCAAGGGCTACAACGCGCTCACCGGCGTCTACGAAGACCTCCTCACCGCAGGCATCCTGGATGCCGCGAAGGTGGTGCGCCTGGCCCTCCAAGATGCGGTGTCGATTGCCTCGTTGCTGATCACCACCGAAGTGGTGATCGCCGATAAGCCCGAACCCGAACCCGCCCCCGGTGGCGACATGGGGGGAATGGGCGGCATGGGCGGCATGGGCGGCATGGGCATGCCCGGCATGATGTGAGGCTCAGAGGGAGCTGACCCACCGGGCGTGGATGCGGCCAACCGTCATGGCCTGAGCTGGCGGGCTGCTGCCCTGTCCCCACCCAACGCAGGAGCCAGCGTCAGACCATCTCAGCGATTGGGAGGGTGCCTCTTCAGGCCAATGGCGCCATCAGCGCGGTGTCAACAGGCCGCCACGTAGGCCGCCACCTGGAGATCCACGCCGGTGATGGCCGTGCCCACCACCACCGCATCGGCCCCGGCAGCGAGGGCTTGCCGAACCTGCTGGGGGCTGGCAATGCCGCCTTCGCAAATCAGGGTCACCGCCTCCGGCAGCTGCTGCCGGAGCTGGGGCAGTAGCTCCCAGGCGGGAGGCCGCTGTGTCGCCGTTGCTTCGGTGTAGCCATAGAGGGTGGTTCCCACCCAATCGCAGCCGAGGGCGGCGGCCCGCAAACCATTGGCCAGAGAGTCCACATCCGCCATCAGCGGTGCCCCCAGCTCCCGACGGGCCCGGTGGATCAAATCCTCCAACTCTTGGCCGCCCGGGCGGAAGCGTTCCGTGGCATCGATGGCCACCACATCGGCCCCAGCCCCCCACACCGTCCTGATCTCCTCCCAGCCAGGGGTGATGTACACGGCGCTGTCGGGATAGGTGCGTTTCCACAGCCCCACGATCAGGGCCCCAGGGCAGCGACTCCGCACGGCACCAATGTGTTGGGGACTTTCCACCCGCACCCCGGTGGCACCATTGCGCAGGCTGGCCTCAGCCATGGCCGCGATCACGTCAGGATCGCGCATGGGAGAGCCCTCGGGGGCCTGCACCGACACGATCAGTCCGGAAGGTTTCACTCAGCTGGCCAGAGGGAGGGGGTCGGCCGCGGATCCCACGCCGTGGTGGGCATCCGCCTCCGGCTCCTCGGCATCGGGAAGCCAGGCACGCAAGGGCTGGAGGGAAGAAGGCGCCGGTGCCGCAATGCCACCCGGCACCACGCGCAACTGGGGCCACACGCGGGCGGCATGGGCTGCGGGGGGGGTCTGGGGCCTATCGGGCTCGGCCACCGGCTGCAGCTGGACGCTGGGGGCCTGCAGAAGGCCGGCCCGCTCCTGCAGCCAGGCGACCGCCTCCACCCCCTGACTGGCGCGCAGAGGGCCTGAAATGAGCTCGTTCAGGGCACCCAGGCCCCGGCGGTGGACCCACTGCTGCACCAGCCGTTCGGCCATGGGGTGGTCCCGCTCGGCCACCGCCGCCAGCAGACGGTCCGCCAGGTCGGGACGGGCAGGCGGGGGACAGCGGGGAGGCAGGGTCACGGGAGGGCCGGCTAGGTGAGCTTGCGATCCAGAAGGGGCCGAATCAGCAGGAACAACCCGGCAGCCAAGACAGCGAGCACCCCCAGGCAGGTGGCGCTACTGAGCTGGCCATAGGGGGCCTCCAGCACCACGGCGGTGAGGGAGACCTGTCCGGCGTAGGCGGCACGAATCGGTTCAATTGCGAAGGTAAGGGGATTCAGGGCCGCTAGCCAGCCCAGCCAGGCCGGCATGAAGGACAACGGGGCCAGGGCGGTGCTGGCGAACAGCAGGGGCAGGTTGGCCACGAAGATCACCGCAATCAATTCGATGTGGCCTGGCAGGGCGAAGGCCAGCCCCAGGCTCAGGGCCGTCACCGCGAACACCAACAGCAGCAGGGTGACCAGCACCAACAGCAGGCCTCCGGCACCGGGCCAGCCATAGCCGAGCAGGGCGGCCGTGCCCATGATTGCCAGGCTCTGCACCAGGCTCAGGGAGGTGATGTAAAGCACCGAGGCGAACACAATCGAGCTGCGGGAGCGCAGGGGTGCCACCAGCAACCGGTTGAGGAAGCCAAACTCCCGGTCGAACATCACCGGCAGGCCCGCATTCAGGGCGGCACTAAACGCGGTGAACACGATCACGCCGGCCCCGAGGAAGCGCCCGTAGCTGGTCCCACCCGGCAGCAGCCCAGCGGGCGCTTTGGCGAACAGGGCCCCGAACAGCACCAGCCAAATCAGCGGCTGCAACACCCCCGCCACCAAGGTGGAAGGGCGCCGCTGCAGCTGCACGAACAGTCGCCGGGTGAGCGCGAAGGTTTCCTGGCTGATCTCAGCCCAAGCGGAGTCTTCGGGCGGGGAACCCGGAGCGGGATCGCGGGCCGGGACAGGAACGGGAAGGGTGGTGGTCATCACATGCTCGCTTTGCGTTCGGCCTTGGGATCGCGGCTCCCGGCCACGGCCAGTTCCGCATCCATCAGGGTGCGGCCGGTGGCCTGGAGATAGACATCATCGAGGCTGGGGCGGCTCTGGGCCAGGGCAAAAACCGGCAGGTCGGCCTCAGCCAGCTGGCGGCGCAGCTGCTCGATCACACCGTCGTGCTCGATCACCAGGTTGAGGGAGTAGCCCTGGGCCTGGTTGACCACCACCTGACGCACCCCGGCGCAGGAGTTCAGGATCGCCTGCACCCGGGCCGCCTCATCGGCATCGCTGAACTCCCGCACCCGCAGCGTGACCCGATCACCACCCAGGGCCGCCTTGAGCGCCGAGGGTGCACCGGCGGCGATCACCTTGCCGGCCTCGATGATCGCCAGGTGGTCGGCCAGGGCATCCACCTCCTCGAGGTAGTGACTGCTGAGCAACACGGTGGTGCCGGCGTCGCGCAACTGGCGCAGCACGCCCCAGATGGCCGCGCGGCTTTCGATGTCCAGGCCCACGGTGGGTTCATCCAGCACCAGCACCTGGGGCCGGTGCAGCAGGCCGGCGGCCAGATCCAGCCGGCGCCGCATGCCCCCGGAATAGCCGCCGCAACGGCGATCGATCCAGTCAGCCATGCCCAGCAACTCGATCAGCTCGGCAATTCGCTGGTTCCGGGCAAGCGAGGGCAGGTGATACAGATCGCCCTGGAGCTGCAGCAATTCCCGGCCGGTGAGGATCTTGTCGATCGCCACCTCCTGGGCCACATAGCCCAGCAGCCGCCGCACGGCGCGGGGATCCTCCAGAGCATCCACCCCACCCACGCGCACGCTGCCGCTGTCAGGAGCCAG
>Ga0164292_10003808_pt1 | contig 12322 bp, 2 predicted proteins | sample GEODES117metaG_FD_111486 | JGI IMG/M metagenome (GOLD analysis project Ga0164292, IMG submission 111486) | Eutrophic lake water microbial communities from Lake Mendota, Wisconsin, USA - GEODES117 metaG | ecosystem: Environmental > Aquatic > Freshwater > Lake | place: USA: Lake Mendota, Wisconsin... | reverse complement strand
TTAACCACACAGAGTTTACAGGTCGCATTACAGACGGGTATTACTTAACTAGTTTGGGAACAATTTCTGACTGCACTGGGCATGGAACACATGTCACGTCAATTGCGGCGGGCACAACATATGGTGTTGCAAAGAAGGCAAACATCATTCCGCTAAGAATTATGAATTGCCTTGGTGAAGGCACGCTTTCAGGACTTCTTTCTGCTGTAACAACGATCAATTCAATTCACGCATCCACAACACCAGCAGTGGCAAATTTGAGCCTTGGTTTTGGCTACAACACCACCATGAACTCATATGTGCAATCTTTGATTAATGATGGAATAGTCACGGTCGTTGCAGCAGGAAATGATGGGGCCGATGCTTGTGACTATTCACCCGCAAGTGCCCCAAATGCGATAACGGTCGGTGCAAGTACTTCTATTGATCAAGACGCAACTTTTTCAAATATCGGCAGCTGCGTGGATATTTTTGCTCCAGGTGATGCCATTCTCGCCGCTGGAATAAGTTCAAGCACTTCGACGTCCTTAAAAAGTGGAACATCAATGGCTTCTCCATTTGTGGCTGGTGCCGCGGCCTTGGTGCTGCAGAGAGATTTTTCTGGTTACAGCAACAAACTTTCTGCTAATTCACTAGTGCGGGACACGTTGGTAAACAATGCAATTCCTGAAGCGTTAACTGACTCGCTCGGATTCAACAGTTGGTGGGGCACAACACCAAACAAACTTCTTTATTTACCCTTTTTGTCATTAAGTGCTCAACCAACACTGCAAATTTCAAATTCCTCATTGAATTTGGCAGTAAATGTTGGTGTTACTTTGACTACAACAGGCGGTCAAGGAACGGGTGCAGTCACATATAAGAGTTATGGAACCGGCTGTCAGATTTCTGGAAGCACGCTGACCGTGACGACCAAACGATCATGTTCGGTAACTGCGATCAAGGCACCAGACCAGACCTATACATTTGCACAATCTGCATTAGTGACATTTACCGCAGGTCAAGACCAAGCGGCAAGAGTTCCAGAGATATCTGAAAGCTCAATTAAACCTACGTTAGATGGCTTCACGCTTGAGGTTACAAATTACGATGCTACTTTCACGTGGCAAGTTACCAATTCAGTGCCGAGTGCCATCGCGGTTATAAGTAATGCTGGCATTGTGACTGTCACAGGCTTAGGCACCGGCGTGGCATCGACTGTAACTATCACCGCATCCAAGACCGGATTTGAAAATGGAATTACTACTTCAAGATCAATAACTTCTTTACTCAATGGTCTGGTTCCAGCTTTTGATACTACAACTGTTACATCGACAGCAGATGGTTTTGAAATTTCCCTTTCTAATTACAGTTCTTCTTATCAGTGGAGCGCAACAAGTTTGATTGGCACAGCTGCGGCAACAGTGTCTATTGCGGGCGTAGTTAAAGTAACTTCTGTTTCTCCAGGGACCGCGAGTACGGTAACTGTGACTACTCAGCGCAGCGGCTATTCGCGTGCAATTGCGACATCTCTTAGTTATTCATCACTAACAGGTGCTGCGCTAGTTCCAACTTTTGATACATCAACAGCACTTTCTACTGCCGATGGTTTTCAGTTAAACATCGCAAATCATGATCCTGCATATACGTGGACGGGCACGGCATCTGCACCAGGTGGCGTAGTTGCAGTTTCAAATGTAGGCCGCATAACAGTTACTGGATTAGCACCAGACACTTCCTCTACTGTGCAAATTACATCAGCTAGAGCCGGCTATTACAGCGGAACAGAGACATCAACCGCACTGACCTCGCTTAAAGCAGGAAAGATCGCAACATTTGAGACTACGACTGCAACCCTTGATGGTTTCACGATCGCTATTTCAAACCATGACAACGTTTATGATTGGACCGCCGCAAGTAGCCATCCTGGCGGCACGGCAGTAATTGATTCCAATGGGTTGGTAACTATTACAAACGTTACAACGGGAACTCCATCAACTGTAACCGTAACAACTACGCGAACTGGTTATGCAAACACACCTTCAACTTCGGCATCTGTCACTTCTTTGCCTTCATCTGTGGCATCGTTGCGCATTTTCACGATTAATGGCTCAAATGCACTTCCGGTTAGCTCTCAGGTAAACGTGGCTAGCGGTACTTCAACCGTTACGGTCGTAGCAACTCCCACATCCCAATTTGCAACCGTTGTTGTTACAGGTGCTACAGGATTAGTCCTAGGTGCAAATACAGTTCGAGTTGTTGTTAGGTCACAAGATTTGAATCAATATGAAACTTACACAGCAACTGTCAATGTTTCCCAACCTCCAGCTCCAGAACCATCCGGTGGTGGAGGTGGCGGTGGTGGAGGCGGCGGTGCTCCAAAACAAACTGCACTGTACTTCCAGGTTGTAGACCCAAGTGATGTGACAAAGATTTACACAAAATCGGTTTGTGTTGAGATTTATTCACGCACATTGTTCCCGCAATTCATGGGAACAGGATGCTCTGGCACAGATGGTCGAATTAACGTCCTTGTTGGAGATGCAAAGGTTTCTATTCGCGTTTTTGAACTTGGAAATGGTGCGAACTACAGGGAGTACTTAGGTGAAGTTGCAAATGACACCTTCACCCTAGATGGCGGCACATTCTTTGCTGGCACAACTCGATTCGCAATTTCATTGTCGGGCCCAAAGAGTGAACCGGTTGTAACTCCTACGCCAACTCCAACACCAGTTGCAACACCGACCCCAACACCGACCCCAACACCTACGCCAACACCAACACCAGTTGTAACGCCAACTCCATCACCAAGTCCGACTGCCACGGCTATCCCTGGCCCAAGTGTGACGCCAACACCTAACCCAACCTTTACATCGAACGCGCCAAAGAGCACTTTCTTCACAACAACAACTTCGACAAAGAATTTGACCAAGGTGCAGATCAAGAACACAACGACTGCGGTTAGAACCAAGGTTGGTAAATCAATACAAATGTCACTGGCATCGGTTGGAACCAAAAGCACTGTCGTTAAGGTGACGATCAAAGATCCTTCTGGCAAGAGCTATGTGGTTTCATCCACTGCAGTTGCCAAGAACAAGGCTTATTCGAGCCCAATAATTAAGTTTGCGAAGGCTGGCACCTTCACAATCTCCGTGAATATAGGTACGAGCATGAGGGTTGTGACGGTGAAGGTCACCGCTTAACTCGGATACTATTAGCGCCGCAGCCAAGCGGTTTTTTCCGAGAAATTACGCTGCAGTGGGGCCTATAGCTCAGTCGGTAGAGCAACGGACTTTTAATCCGTGGGTCGACGGTTCGAGCCCGTCTGGGCCCACTCATCAAATTCGTGGTTTATCTAGAACTCCAAGCCCTTGGCAATGAATGGTCATACTCAAAGAGTTATGAAAATGTTCACAGAATAACCTTGCCTGTAGGGGTGGGTGCTGACACCATTTTCCTAATTCAGAGCCCGCTGGGGGCTGGAAAATGGGTGTGCCGTGAAGTTAAAAGCCAATAACACAATCAAAGTAATTCTATTTTCATTACTTTTCGGATTATTCACGGTGCCGCAACAGGCAACAGCGGTCGATACGATCACCAAGACCTTCATGGTCACTGATCAAAACAACGCCCCAGTAAGCGGTGCACTAATTCGCTTCAGTAATTATAACTCGGCGACAGATATGCAGGAATTTGGAACAATTGCAACGACAAATTCATCAGGAATTGCCGCAATTACAGTAAATAAAGATTTAGATAATCTCAATTACATTGTTTTTCCACCAGCAGGAAACACATCCCTTGCAGCAAAGCCAAATGAATACAATATTAACAACTCTAATTCAGAGAGTATTAAAATTAAGTTAAGTGCTGCAAATTTTGTTGTAGGGGTGAAAGATGCAGCAGGTAACTTTGTCCAGGCAAGCGATGCCGCTGTTTTTTGTTGGCCAAGAAGTAACACAGATGCAAACCAGCAGAACTGTACTGAAGTAATTCGGACAGGAAACTTTGGAATTAATCTTCCTACAAACATGTCCACGACAGCAAACTTTAGACTCATGGTCCTCCAGTACATCGAAAAGTGGCAGCCAAATCGATTCTCTTGGAGATATGGACTGAAAGCGGCTGGAAGTAGTGGCAGTCAGACGTACACGGTGTTTTCAGATTTGAATTACACAACAACCGTGGCGGCATCTAGCGGTGTTTACACACTTGCATACAAGAGTGGAAATTTGCAAGGAACTATTAAGACTGCTTCTGGTGGCACATTCACGATGCCTTCTGACGTTCGAGCAAGCGTAAGAATTACACCATTTACACCAACAGGTGTTTCTACAGACAGTAGTAATGAATTCTTTAATTCAACAACATCGCCTAATGGAAATTGGAATGCAAATCTAAGCGGGCCAGCTGGCAAGTATGGATATTCCGTTAGTTTTGATGGCACCACTTCTATCCCATCATTTATCGGGGAATTGTGGAAAAATTCTGCAGGTTTATTCTCCTTAACTGAAGCTGGAACATACGGTACTTCAGTTGAATTGCGTCTACCGGAGGCAGCAAATTTTAAGTTAAAGATTGTCAAGCCATCGACATCAACTGCAATTCCGTCTGGCTACACAATCCTCATTCCGCCAGCTGTTTCAACTGGCAAACCAACACCTATCTTTAGTGGTGGTTCTACAAGTGGACTCTCAGCAGCTGCGATACCAAATGGAACTTATATTCTAAATATCTCCCCATACGATGGAAACTTTATTTCTCAAAACTATCAATTACAGGTTACATCTGGTGTAGCAGTTGTAAAAACTAATGCTGGTGTGACCGTGAATCCAGATGGAAGCGGAATTTATAACCTTTCACCTAAGCTTCCAAACTTTAAAATTAAGGCAGTAAGTTCGGCAAATGCTGCAACCGTGATTCAGAATGCTTATTTTGAAATTCGCAAGGGAACAACATCAACAGGTGATTTTGTAGCTGGAAACGGAACGGGTACGGATTTCGGTGGAGCAGACCTTGTCGATGGAACATACAACGCAGTTGTGTGGCCAGGAAATCAGTGGTCAACATATAAAGAGGCTCGTTTTACGTTCACTGTTGCATCTGGCGTGGTTAGCATCCCAAATGTAACTGCGGACTCAACCACAGGAATCTTTAGCATTCCTCTACTAGTAAAGAACTTCCGATTCAAGATCGTACAAAGCGGGACAACAGACGGTGTTCCATATTCTTGGATTGACTATCGAAAAACTACATCCACTTTTGATCAAAACAGTATTGACTGGGACGCAAGTGGTGGTGAAGGCGTAAATGAAACTGCGCAGGGTGGCGTTACGCTGCCAAATGGTTACTACTTGATTGTTGCCAACATGGGTAAGGGCTCTACGGATGCTCAGAAGTTTTACAAGCTAACTATTGCAGGTGAAGTAGTTAGTGCATTTACCGATATGGATGGCAATGCTGTCGCCGCACAAAGTGACGGTTCATACAACCTTTCTGGCGTGCCAGCTAACGTAACCGGTGCGATTAAGGCCTCAGATGGCACCACTAATGTGGAGTTTGCCGAAGGTCAGGGAATGTCCCTCCAGGTTCAAAGGTTGGACGAACGTAACAACTGGAACTATCTACAGGGTAATTGGCGCACTAGTCCTTCCTTTGGCTTCTATTTAAATCAAGTAGGAAAGTATCGTGTAATTTCGATGCCTCGCGGTTTCCCGACATTGAGCCAGAGCTCAACAACAGAGTTTGAAATTCGTGATATCTCTGGTGTGAAGAAGTTTTTTCAAAATAATGTCGAGGGAAGTGCTATAACAACTCCACTTTCATTGAATATCACCATGAAGACCCCGAACTTAAATGTTAAGTTCATGAAACCATCTGGTGCGCTCATGGAGTTCGGTTGGATTTCCATTATCAAGAAGGAAACTAATGGAAATCAGTACTGGGTTGGCAATATTGAGATGAGCCAAGCCACACCTGGTCTTGGTGGCGCAAATCTTGAAGATGGCACATACCGACTTGAAGTAAATCCTCAAAACGGAAACACATTACTACCTGGCTTATCACGCAAAAATTATGAGTTAACAGTAAGCGGCAACGGAGCCACATTAGCTCTATCATTTGGTGGCTCACCCATAAATCTCGTTGACGGTAAATTCCCACTCTACCCAGCGGCAAGTAATGTCTCTGGCCAGGTTGTCAATTCTTCAGGGGTTGGTCTTGGAAACTCCAATAACAAATGGATCAATATCAATCTTCAGAAGTATGTTGTGGCAGATAATCGCTGGGATTGGAGCGATAACTGGGTCAGCGTTGACAAGAACGGCTTCTTTGAAATGAGCGTAGCTGCAGCTGGCAAGTATCGCCTTCGCATTGAGCCAAATGGTTTCAGCGATGCGACAACAACCGTGTCTGAAGCCTTTGATGTGTCATCAAGTGATTTGAATACCTTTAATAAGGCATTTGGTGCAATTAAGTTATCTGCGCCATCACTGCTTGCAAAGGTTGTAACAAATGGCTCGACCACAGCAATTAACAACATTGGCATTGAAGTCCGAAAGAATGGTCAATGGCTGGATTGGGTAAACACAGGTCAACTTGGTCAGGCTGCAATTAACTTCACCGAAGCCGGCACATATGAACTTGTTACTCACCCAACTCCAACTCAGATGAGCGAAGGAGCAACTAAGAACTCTTACTCAGCTGTTGTTACTAAAGCATCAGATGGAACGATTTCTGTAGTTATTAAGAATAGTGCCGGAACAACTCTGTCACCTACTTCAGGTGTCTACACTCTTGCACTGGGAATCGGAAACGTCAGAGGTATTGTCTGCGTGCCTGTTGCTGCTTCTGCGACATGTACTACAAGCGCAGGTGGAATTCAGAATTCTCAGGTAGTTGCAATTGATACCACCACAGGAAAAGAATTGTGGGAGTACAGCGCAAACACTGCACCAAACGGAACTTGGTCTATGAACCTTCCAGCAGGAACATACAAGATCATGGCCCGTGCTCCATGGGGCACTTCGACATACGGCAATAGTGATCGAATTGGCGATGTAGTTGTCGATTCAAGTGGAAATGCCACAACGACGGCAGAAGGTAGAACAGCCACTGGGTTTGGATTGCGATTGAATGGTGCTAACTGGTCAGGAGTGATTCGAACACCAAGTGGTGTTGCAGATGCAGTTGTTCCTTACGCAGATATTTGTTTGCTTACAAATAATGTCTGGACATGTTCAACTGCAAATGCGGAAGGTGCATGGGGAATGTCATCACCGACAGGCTTCTCAGCATTTTCTTCTGATGCGATTTTGGAGATTCGCGATAACCGAAATGGCCTGTATCCAATGTTGCGATATCAGGGAAGCACGGCGGTTAGTTCAGCACTTGGTGGCGTGGGAGGTGCTACACCTGTAACCGGTTTAGTCCACCGTTTCCCAGGTACAAACTTCAAGGTAGCTGTCACTGCTACCAATAGCACAGGTGCCACAGTTAATGTGCCTAACGCATGGGTGAGCATCGATTGGGCTAACAATGGTTGGCTCGGCGGAGGCAGAACTAATAATGAAGGTATCGCTTCATTTAGAGTTGATACTGCAACGGTAACTTCAGGTGATATCAATATTCGTGTTGATATCAATGGTAACGACAATTTCAAGTCGAACTTTGCCCCAACCTCAAAGACTGTTTCTGTTGCAACGGTAAGTGCTGGAATGACTCCAACGTATACCTCAACGGTTGCTTTGGATACTCCAAACCTGAAGGCAATCCTGCGCGAAGCAGGAACTGCAGGTGCACCTGTTCCTAATTCATGGATTGAGTTATTCGACGATGCATCGGGTGAGTGGAAGTCCGGAAGCAATACCGATCAAAATGGTTTCTTCTCCATGAACGTACCGAAGCCTGTCAGCGGTACAGCTTCATACACCTTGAAGGTCAATCCTCCTTGGAATGGAAGTTCAACTTCTAGTTCACGCTCTTACACAATTAAAGTTACAAGCGGAAATCTTGTGACTGTTACTGTCAAGGGATCAACAACGCCTACTGCAACTGAAACAATTGATGCAGTCCCTTATTACTCATTATCACTTGCATCTCCATCAGTAACTGGAACAGCTGTTAATCCAAGTAATGCTGGAGTTCGAGATAGTTGGGTTGTTCCAATTAGCACAACTACCGGAGAATATTTCTGGCAGCAGGGTATTAATTCAAAGCAAAACGGTTCATTCTCAATGGCACTTCCTGATGGAAGTTACAAGATTGAAGCAAATACGCCTTGGAATAACGCAACTTTAGCTAAGTCAGCACAATGTTCTGTGACAGTTGCAAACGGGGCGGTAACAACCGCTGCTGGCACGTGTGTTAATTCAAGTGGTGCTGTAACACTTGCATTGCGTGCACCAAATGTGACTATGACATTGACATATGCAAGTCAACCTGTTGCAAATGCAAACGTAGGAATGCGAATTGGTAACTGGTCAACACACGGCCAGTCAAGGTCTGATGGATCAGTTTCATTATTCATCGATCGTGCTGCTGTTATGGCTGCTAATCCAGGGCTAGCTGGTAATGCGATCAAGATAAATGTTTGGGTAGATCCTCCTTATGGAAATAGCAATATTGTCCGTTGGGAATGTCAATCACAAGATGCAAAACCGTTGTGTCAAAACCTTCCAAACTTTGATGCAGGTGCTGATTACTCAGCCTCTGTCGGGTCTGTTACTTTCCAAGGACCAAATACAAAGGTAAAGATTACAACTCCTGCGAATGTCGCAGTTCAAAATGCTTGGGTGAACCTCTTCTCTTGTATTGGAGCCGCCTGTGCAGAAGGTAACTACGGCACATGGATAGGTGGTAGCAACACTGGCTCAGATGGTTGGGCAGCATTTAATATCACTGACACCACAACTGCTGGAATTAAATTCAAGATTGAAGTTAATCCACCATGGAATAAGAAAGACACTTATTCACGGGTTATGTATGGTGATGATGGAACCGGTCTATCTTGGAGCGCAGTAAATGACTCCACCAGGTTCGTTGGTACACCAAATGCAACCTTCATTATCAAGTCTCCAGGAGGAAGTGCTGCTAGTCCTTGGTCTTGGGTAGGAGTTGAAGAGGTGGACAGCTCTAACAATCCAACCCGTTGGGTTACAGGCGTTGGAACAGATGGTTCTGGAACTGGTGCGGTAACTCTTGGAAATAACAAGCGCTACCGAATTACAGCTAATCCAAGTAATGGAAATCTGGGTGCCCGTACAGAATGTATTGTCACAACAGATGGAAGCGCAGCGATTACTCTCGCTACTTGTTCTGCAGGTACTTTAGGTGCAAGCAACGCACTTACAATCGCACTTAACAATGGAAACGTTGTTGGAACTGTGAAATATGGAACAACGCTGGTTAGTGGTGCATTCGTAATTGCAACCTCGACAGCCGGAGACATTGTTCCAACTACTACTGGTGAGAATGGACGCTTCGGTTTGCAACTTGACCCAGCCAAAACTTGGTCGATTAGAATTGTGGCGGTTGCTGCCGTAAATGGCGATCTCTTGGCAGCCAAATCTATTCCAACAGTTACGGTCTCATCTAGTACAAATGATCTGACCGACATATTCATGGTGAAGCCATGAGAAATTTCCGACTAAGCGCATTAGCGCTGTTAGTTGCAATTTCATCTTTTGCAGTCGCACCGGCATATGCCGTTGATGCTCCTACGGACATCACGGTTGTGTCATTGGATAGCCCTAATACCGCCCAGGACGCTGCACAGTTGTCTGTAAGTTGGACTGCAGTACCAGCCCCGGCCGTCATTGCAGGGTATTTGATTGAGGTAACACCGGTAGGTGGAACTATGACTCCTTACTCAGTTTCCGGTCAGTCAACTACTTCAAGAGTAATTACCGGACTTACAGGAGGCACTGTTTATAGTGTTGTTGTTAAATCATTTGACGGCACCACATATTCATCCGGGACGACGGCAAGAACTGCAACTGCAAACTCAATACCAAGTGCGCCAACTGCTGTATCTATCACCGCAGGTGCGGGTCAAGTGACCTTAGTGTGGACTGCACCAGCAAGTAACGGTGGTCCCGATCTTGGAACATACAAGATCACTGCCAATGGTGGAATAAGTACGACTGCAACTGCAGACGCGCTTACAAAGGTTGTCCCTGGACTTGCAGCCGGTGGTGAATACACGTTTACAGTCAAGGCAACAAATTCGATTGGTGATTCAGCGGGTGCAACTTTTACTGCGCAAATCCCATCAGTGCCGGGCGTTCCAACAACTGTAACTGCTAGAGCTAGCGGAACAAAAGTTACTGTTGCATGGGTAGCCCCAGTAATTGACGGTAACAGCACGATTACTGGTTACACGGCTTACCTAATTAAAGATAATGCTGACGCATACAGTAAAGATGTCACCGTAGCTACTGCAGAATTTACTGATCTGCCTGCAGGTGTTTACACGGCTAAAGTTATTGCCAAAAACCTTATTGGGTCTTCTGATCGCTCTGCTGCTTCGCCAGAATCAGCCGAAGTTAAAGCAGCGTCAAACTTAAAGGCTAATGACCCAACGCTGAATCAAACTAGTGTTAGTCAAGTTGAAATTGATGGCAATTTGACGGTTTCATCCACAGCGCCATCTGGCGGAACAGTTTCTTACGAAGTAACTGCTAATCCGGTTGGTGCTTGTACTGGTTCTACCGCAAGCGGTTCTGTAACCATTACTGGCGTGGCAGTTGGAACTTGTACTATCTCAGCTACAACAACCACACTTGGTGAATATGACTCTGGTAGCGATCAGAAGATAGTTAACATCGTCAAGAAAGCACAGACAATTACCTTCCCAGCAATCTCATCTCCACAGCAGATTCCTGGTCCACTTACTGTCGTTGCAACAGCTTCATCAGGTTTAACAGTCACAGTTACTGCAGCACCGTCAAGTGTTTGTACAGCTGGCGGAACTAATGGAGCAACAATCTCCTTAGTTGGAACCGGCACTTGTACGCTCACAGCCACGCAAGCTGGTAACGCAACCTTTTCCTCTGCAACCGGATCTCGTAACTTCACTGTTAACGCAGCATCAAATAGCAGTGGTGGAGATGCAGGCGGCGGCGGAGGTGGCGGCGGAGGCGGTGCACCAAAGCAAACTGCGCTCTATTTCCAAGTTGTTGATCCAACAGATGCAACAAAGGTTTATACAAAATCTGTGTGTGTTGAAATTTACTCTCGCACGTTGGTTCCACAATTCATGGGATCCGGATGTTCTGGAACAGATGGCCGCATTAATATTTTGGCGGCAGATGGAAAAGTTACAATCCGCGTCTTTGAACTAGGAAACGGTGCTGTCTATCGTGAGTATCTAGGTGAGATTGCAACAGATACATTCACAGTTGAAAACGGAGCGTTCTTCTCAGGTACAACTCGTTGGGTAGTAACTTTCTCAAAGGCTTCGGCACCTGTGGTGACTCCAACGCCTACTCCAACACCAACACCAGTTGTGACACCTACCCCTACTCCAACCCCTACCCCTACCCCTACCCCAACGGTGGCACCAACTCCTTCTCCCTCACCAACACCAACGGTGACTGCAACACCTACCCCAACGCCATCACCAACAGTTGCAAAGAGCACTTTCTTTGCAACAACTACTTCGACTAAGAACCTAACGAAGCTCACACTTCGTAGTTCTTCTGCGTCATCTAGTAGCAAGGTTGGTCGATCACTTCAGGTAACCGTTGCATCGGTTGGAACAAAGACTGTTCTGGTTAAGGTCGTGGTCAAGGATCCTGCAGGCAAGAGTTATCAGATTGCGTCAAGGACTGTGGCTAAAAACAAGTCATTTGCCTCACCAATCGTGAAATTTGCAAAGGCTGGAACCTATGTAATTACTACTACTTTGGGCACAACCAAGCGGGTTGTGACGGTCAAGGTAGCTAAGTAACCATTTAATAAAACAGGACCACTAGAAATTAGTGGCCCTGTTTTCATTTGGTTCTGGTTAATCTTGATAAGCCAAGGTACCTTCTTCCCGTGCCCAACAAACCCAGCCTTCGCGATGTAGCCAAGCAGGCAAATGTTTCTCTTGGCACGGTGTCTAATGTTTTAAATCGCCCAACTTCTGTTTCGGAAGAAACTCGCAAAAAGGTTCGAGAAGCGATCGACATGTTGGGCTTTATTCCAAATTCAAGTGATCCAAGAATAAATCGCAACTCCAAGTTAGTCGGTCTAATTCTGCCACTGGGCCAAAATCCTTTTTACGACGAACTTGCTCAAGGCATTGAAGATTCCATGGCTAAAGATGGGTACCGCATTTTGATTGGGTACTCACGTGAAG
>Ga0164292_10003807_pt1 | contig 12324 bp, 9 predicted proteins | sample GEODES117metaG_FD_111486 | JGI IMG/M metagenome (GOLD analysis project Ga0164292, IMG submission 111486) | Eutrophic lake water microbial communities from Lake Mendota, Wisconsin, USA - GEODES117 metaG | ecosystem: Environmental > Aquatic > Freshwater > Lake | place: USA: Lake Mendota, Wisconsin... | reverse complement strand
GATCCAGTTCATGGAGGACCACATCTACCCCTCGGAAAAGATCTTCGACGAGCAACTCGCAGCCCAGACGGCTGCCGGGAAGCGCTGGTCGCCAATTCCCGTCATCGAGGAACTCAAGCAAAAGGCCCAGCGCGCCGGCCTGTGGAACCTCTGGTTGCCGGCGGATACCGCCGCCATTGCCGGGGTGGAAGGTGCGGGCCTCACCAACCAGGAGTACGCGCCCCTGGCCGAGACCATGGGCCGTGTGCCCTGGGCGTCGGAGGTCTTCAACTGCAGCGCGCCAGACACCGGCAACATGGAGACCATCGCACGCTACGGCACGCCCGAGCAACGCCAGCGCTGGCTGCTCCCCCTCTTGCGCGGTGAAATCCGCTCGGCCATCGTGATGACCGAGCCAGAGGTGGCCTCGTCTGACGCCACCAACATCTGCACCCGGATCGAGCGCCAGGGCGATGACTACGTGATCAACGGCCACAAGTGGTGGATTTCTGGCGCGCTCGACCCGCGCTGCGCGATCTTCATCCTCATGGGCAAGACCGATCCTGATGCGCCCAAGCACTCGCAGCAAAGCATGATCCTGGTGCCTGCCACTACCCCCGGCATCCGCATCGTGCGGCCACTGCCGGTGATGGGCTACGACGACGCGCCGCACGGGCATGCCGAGATGTACTTCGAGAACGTACGCGTCCCGGCCGAGAACATCCTGCTCGGCGAAGGCCGCGGCTTCGAGATCGCCCAGGGTCGCCTGGGCCCGGGCCGCATTCACCATTGCATGCGCCTGATCGGCCTGGCCGAGCGCGCCCTGGAGTACATGTGCAAGCGGGTGATCGCCCGCGTGGCCTTCGGCAAGCCGATCGCCCACCAGACAGTGACCCAGGAGCGGATCGCCGAGGCCCGCTGCCGCATCGAGATGGCGCGCCTGCTGACGCTCAAGACGGCCTGGATGATGGACGTCGCCGGCAACAAAACCGCCAAGAGCGAGATCGCCATGATCAAGGTGGTCGCGCCGACTATGGCCTGCCAGGTCATCGACTGGGCCATTCAGGCCCACGGCGGCGGCGGTATGAGCGACGACTTCCCGCTGGCCTACGCCTACGTGGCGGCGCGCGCCCTGCGATTTGCCGACGGCCCGGACGAGGTGCACCGCAATGCCATCGCCAAGTGGGAGTTGGGTCGCTGGGGCAGCGTCGGCCGCCAGGAACCCGTCCCTGTCACCCGCGGCGGCTGAACTCAAACCCACTGGCAGTACCCATGATCGACCTCTACTCCTGGCCCACGCCCAACGGGCACAAGATTCACATCATGCTGGAGGAATGCGGCCTTCCCTACCGCGTGCACCCGGTCAACATCTCTGCCAACGAGCAGTTCAAGCCTGAGTTCCTCGCGATCAGCCCCAACAACAAGATCCCGGCCATGGTCGACAGCGAGGGCCCCGACGGTAAGCCCATGTCGGTGTTCGAGTCTGGCGCCATGCTGCTCTATTTGGCAGGCAAGACAGGCCGGTTCCTCGGCAAGACCGACCGCGCCCGCTACGAGACGCTGCAATGGCTGATGTTCCAGATGGGCGGGCTCGGCCCCATGCTGGGACAGGCCCACCACTTCCGGTTCTACGCCCCTGAAAAAGTCCCCTACGCCATCGAGCGCTACACCCAGGAGGCCAAGCGCCTCTACGGCGTATTGGACAAGCGTCTGTCGCAAAGCCGCTACCTGGCCGGCCGCGACTACACCATCGCCGACATGGCCGTCTTCCCATGGCTGCGCACTTGGGAGCGCCAAGGGGTGCAAATGACCGACTACCCCGCAGTGGAGAAATGGTTTGACGCGATTGCGGCCCGACCTGCGGTGCAGCGCGGCGTTCAGGTGCTAGCGGACCTGCGCAAGGCTTGAAGGCGCAAAGGGCAACAAAGGCGCCCGACGCCGCCTGTAGGCGCTGAGGGCACAGGTGGGGCTGGAGGCGGCCTCAAGCGACAGAGCCCGCCCGCTGCGCCAGCGCGCGGGAGAACTGCCAAGCAACCAGGGGCAAGGCCACCACCGATGCAGACAACATGACGCCGCCTCCCAAATGGTCAAAGGCCCAACCGGCCCCTGTCACCCCCATGGCCTGGCCGAAGAAAAATGCAAACGAGAACAGCGAGACGGCTGTCCCCCGGGACTCGGGAGCCATCTGCGTGGCCAGCGTTTGCAGCGTGCTGTGATAGAGGTAGGTGCCAAAGCCAACCAACAGCGCCACGGGCGCAGCCGTCCAGGCCAGGGGCGAGAGCCACCAGGCGGCCATGCCCGAACCCATCAGCAGGCCACCGATCAGCACCATACGGCGCTCACCCAGGGCCAGCACCACGCGGCGGGCCATGAAGGCGTAGATCAGTCCCCCCAGTGCGTAAAAGGCGATCAGACCGGAAGCCGCCGACAGGCTCAGCCCGAACTCGCGGTGCAGCATCGTCGGCACGAAAGCCAGGGGACCCAGAAGAAACAGGCCTTCCAAAAAGGTGGCCGCCAGAACCAGACGATTCCAAGGCGCAGCCACCACAGCAAGGGTCTGCCTGCGAGCGCGCGTCAGAGCGCCTTCGGCCGTCGCAAGGGGCTCGGCGGCGGCAGCACCCGTGTGACGACTTGCAAGCGCTGCGCGTTGCGCCGAGGCCGATCGCGACAAGCGCCACACCAGCAGCGCGGCGATGAGGGTGTAACCCAGGGCGAGGGCAAGGAAAGCGCCACGCCATCCGGGCGCAGCGTCGCCGAAAAGTCCACCTGCCAGCTGCCCCGCAGCCATCCCGGACAGCGTCCCCACCAACAGACGGGCCAGCGTGGCCTGTCGCTCGGCATAGGGCACGTTGTCGCCGATCCAGGCCATGGCCATGGGAATGATCCCGGCAGCGGCAATGCCCCAGGCGATTCGAACCCCCAGCAGGAGCTCGAACCGGGGCATCAGGCTGGCCACGGCAGACATCAAAGCGCATCCCGACAGCGCCAGCGCCACCATGCGAGCCTTGCCGAAGCGGTCTCCCAAGGGCCCTGAAACCAGTTGCATCAGGCTGTAGGCCACTGAAAACGCGAGCACGACTTGGCCCGCGGTGCCGACGGTGATCGAGAAGTCGCTCGCCAGCCGCGGAATCAGGCCGTCGCAGATGCGCAAGGCGACAGCGCTGAAGAAGGCAGCGCCGGCCAGCAAGAGCACCGTGCCGCGGGTGTCGGCGGCGAGGTGGGCTTGGGCCGGCTCCGTTGAATGCATGCGGGGACTTTAGCTTGTCAGCTTATGGGCGCCTTTCTGCGCTGTCGCGCAGGGATCATCCCCTGCGCCTCCCCCCTTCGACCCTTGACCGAGCACTGCCCTCATGTCCCAGTCACCTCGCCCGGATGTCCTGCCTGCCCCTTCATCGCCGTCCGTCGGCAATCCGCCTGCAGCAGCGGCAGTCACCGACGCCCTGGCACCCGCGCACGAGGCGCTGGGCCGCTTGGGGGAACTCATCTCCAGCAGCCACAGCCCAAGCTCCGAGCTGATACCCACCGCCCGGCTACTCGCAGAGCAAGCCGGGGGGCCGCGCATCGCTCCAGGTCATTTCTGCGCCTTGCTGCTGGACATTTCCGACCGGATCGGCCGGGTGCCCTCCGCCACCTGGCTGTCCATCTGCCGAGGCCTGGCACTGGGCGCATCGGTCCCCGGACAAGGCGCCCTGCCCTTGCCCCTCAGCCAGGCTGCGCGCCGGCTACTGAGTAACCTCGACCTGTCGCCGTCGCGCCGGTTGGCCATGGCCGAGGCCCTGATGCTCGGGCCCCTGTAAACCCCACCGGGGTCCTCGTGCTAGGTACTCGTGCTAGGTCCCCGTGCAAGGTCCTAGCGCACTCTGGGCAATGACGAGTGAAGCCACGCCCACCCGGGCCTGCACCAAGGCACGTTCAGGTCCGAACGAGCGCCGCCCGTCACAGTCGGAAATGCAAGCAACTGCAAGCGCAACATCTCGCACGCACCTGCGTGCTAAGGTGATCGGCCGCGCAACACATTCCGTCAAATCACAGCGCGTGGCACTTTCAGGCCGGCCACATGCAAGCTCCACCCGTGCTCGAGAACGAACCCCAGCGGCTGCAACGTCTGCAGCAACTAGGCATGCTGGATACGGGGGCTGAGGCGCTTCTTGACGCCTTCACCGAGCTGGCCGCCGCCATCACCGGAATGCCGATTGCCTTGATCACCCTGGTTGACCGGAACAGGCAGTGGTTCAAATCGGCGGTAGGACTGCCGCAAGGCAGCCAGACACCGCGGGCGATCTCGTTCTGCGGCCATGCGATCGCCGGCGAGGGTTTGTTCGAGGTCGAGGATGCCCGGCTTGACCCCCGCTTTGCCGACAACCCGCTGGTCACCGGCAGCCCCCTTGTCACGCATTACGCCGGCGCGCCCTTGGTCATGCCGAGCGGCGAACGCATCGGGACGCTGTGCGTCATCGGCGACCGGCCCGGCCGGCTGGACGAGCGCGCACGCCAGCACCTGATCAAAATGGCCCAGAACGTGGTGCGCGTGCTGCTGCTGCGCGAGAACGAGCGCAGCCTCGAACAAGGACTGAAGGTCGAACGCGCGCTGCGGGAGAGCGAAGCGCGCTGGCACGCGATCACCGAGTTGCTGCCCCAAATCATCTGGTCGGCAAATGCCCAGGGCGAGCAGGAGGAGTTCAACCAGCGATGGCTGGACTTCACCGGAGAAAGCGCCAGTGGCCGCCCGGGGGCCTGGATGGCTCGGGTCCATGGCGACGATCAGGAGAATCTGCGCAAGGTCTGGGCGCACCACCTGAAGAGTGGCCGGCCCTTCGAGCAAGAATTCCGACTGTGGCACCACAGCGGCGGCTTCCACTGGATCCTGGCCCGCGCCCTGCCGATGCGCGACGACAGCGGCCGCATCGTTCGCTGGATCGCCACCCTCACAGACATACAGACGCAGAAGCAGGCCCAGCTAGACCTGATAGAGATCAACCGGCAGAAAGACGAGTTCCTGGCCATGCTGGCCCATGAATTGCGCAACCCGCTCGCGCCCGTCAGTACCGCCGCGCAGCTCCTGCAGCTCAGCGCAGACGACCCGCAGCGGGTTCGCAAGACCAGCGAGCTGATCGCACGTCAAGTGAGACACATGACCGAACTGGTGAACAACCTGCTGGACGTCTCCCGGGTCACCCGGGGTCTGGTGCGGATCAGCCAGGAGCGGGTGGATTTGCGCCAAGTGCTCCACGATGCACTCGAACAGACCCGGCCCCAGATCGAAGCTCGCCACCACCACCTGGAGCCGCCGGAAACACCCGCCCCGCTCACAGTCATCGGCGACTCGGTCCGCCTGGTGCAGGTGCTGGCGAACCTACTGGGCAACGCCGCCAAGTACACCCCCGAAGGCGGTAGGCTGAAGGTCGAGATGGAGCCCAACGGTCAGCAGGTGCGGATCCGGGTGAGCGACAACGGCAGCGGCATCGACGCCAAGCTCCTCCCGCATGTGTTTGATCTCTTCACCCAGGCCGAGCGAATGCCGGACCGCGCCCAGGGCGGCCTGGGTGTCGGCCTGGCCCTGGTGCGCAGCTTGGTGGAGTTGCATGGCGGCACCATAGAGGCCCACAGCGACGGTCCGGGCACGGGCAGCACCTTCACGGTGTATCTGCCTCTCGCCGAGGAGGTCGGGAACCGTGAACCCCCGCTGGGCGGCGAGACCCCAGTCGGGGTGTCGGCCCTGAAGGACTCATCGGTACCCACGCCACTTGCTGCGGTCTACGCCCCAGCAGCTACGCAGCCGCCCCCTCTGGAGCCGGGGATCCTCTCTCAGCCGCCGCACCCCGATCAAGCCGAAGGGAGAACGCGTGCTGGCCTGGCAGTGATGGTGGTCGACGACAACGCAGACGCAGCCGATCTGATGGGCATCTGGCTGGAGTCCCAGGGCCACGAGGTGCGGGTATGCCTGGACCCGCTGGAGGCACTGGCCGCCGCGCACGCCCGGCCGGCCCGGGTCTATGTGCTCGACATTGGTCTGCCGGGCATGGACGGCAACACCCTGGCGCGGCGCTTGCGCGAGGACCCGCGCAACCGGGATGCCACCCTGATCGCGCTCACCGGCTACGGGCAGGCGCAGGACATCTTGCAATCCAAGGAAGCTGGCTTTGACCAGCACTTTGTGAAGCCGGCCGACCCCAGCCGGCTGGCGGCGGTGATCGACAGCCTGCCGCGGCCTGGTGGGTCTTGAGGCACTGCGGTGCAAACTAGCGCAACGCTTTCAGGCCTTGTCGATGGGCCGGTGTCAGTCGCTTGGGCAAGGACGTAACCTTTGGCGGTAGGTCAGTCGAAGCGCAGTGTCGTACGCTCCAGAGCCTGCTGGCAGTGAGCACACTGCCAACGCAGGCGAAAGGCCTGGCCGCAGCGCAGGTGACGGATCGTCATCGGTGGCTGTCCCTGCCACAGCCAACGGTCTCCCCAGCGAATGATTTCAAGTGTGATCGGGAACATCGCGACTGCGGCACTGGTGAGGCGGTATTCGCTGCGCGAGCCTGCATAGGCACGGCTGCGGAGCAATCCAACAGCCTGCAATTCCTGCAGCCGGCGCGTGAGGGGGCCAGCCCCGATCCCGGTGGCTTCACTGAAGTCGGTAAAGGTGCGCGCGCCTTGAAGCGCAGCGGCCATGACGCTGGAGTTCCATCGGTCGCCGTAGACTCGCATCAAGGTCGGCAAGTCGTCACGGCGTGCACTGTGGGATTGTCGGAAGCGCCGTTCGGTGTCTCCCGCAGGCGTTGAATCGACCAAAGGCCCACTGGTGGGCGTCACGCCCGTGATTTCACCGCGGGTCTCGAAAGCCGTCACGACTTCGCCACAACAGTCACAAACCGGCCGTGGATCGGCGACTTGACCACAGTCGATATGCACCGGCTCCTCACGGGGCCGGTCGTGGGGGATGGGTGGACGTACGAGACCGGTTCCCCAACGCGACTCCCATTGCCACATCGCCAGCAGCACACGCCAAAAATCCAAGCCGCAATCGGTCAGCCAGTACTGCGCATGCCGCCCTGGAGACTCCGCCTTCCGGATGAGTCCCGCTCCGCACAGCCGCTCCAAACGGTCGGCGAGTACCGCCCGGGAAACCCCGGTTTCCTTGATCAGCCCGCTGAAACGGCGCTGGCCCCGGAATAGGGATCGCAACAACCGCAGGACCCATGCATCCCCCAGCAAATCGAGGGCCAGCGCCGCGCCACTGGCCTGTAACTGGCGCCGCTGGCCCTGTGTGGGGGGCGAGCTGGCGCTTGGGTGTTCGCCACTTGACGAGGCCGCGGGGTGACCGCCAGCAACCGAGGCAGAGGTTCGCCTTATCACAATTTTTTTGATCTGTTTATTGGAGTTTACCGGATGGCATGTAACGGTGAGGAGAAGGTAAATTTGGTCTGTCTATAACAGTAACTGCAGTCAGCAAGAAGTTCTGCAGCATTTCGTCCTACAAGGATCCTCCATGGCCCAGGCCCTGATCGCAGCCGCATTCCGCACGCCACGCGGCGCCGCCAAGTCCAGCGGTAGCCTGCATGGCCTGACACCGGCTGGCTTGCTCGGCAGTCACTTGCGCTCCGTTCGGGAGCGGGTGGGCTCCGCTTGCGAGGCGGTGGAGGACGCGCTCATTGGGTGCGTGACTCAAACGGGCGAACAAGGCGGCAACGTTGGCAAGGTCGCCACTCTGCTGGCCGGGTGGAGCCCCTACATGTCTGCGCTGACGATCAATCGGTACTGCGCGTCCGGCTTGAGCGCCGTCAACCTTGCGGCGCTGGAGGCCCTGCAGGGGGATAGCCTGGTGCTGGCGGGCGGCGTCGAGATGATGTCGCGGGTCCCAATGTTCGGTGATGCAGCTCCCCACTATTCGGACAAGGCCTTGAGCGAGGTGATCGGCTTCATGCCTCCGCCTTGGACATCAGACCTGGTGGCCACCCGCAACGGATTCAGCCGGGCCGCCTGCGACGAGTACGCGGCGCTGTCGCAAGCCCGCGCCGCCCAGGCCCGCAGGGAGCGACCCATGCCCTCGATGCTGCCGGTGGTCAATGATGCGGGCGAGGTGCTCCTGGCTCAAGACGAGAACATTCGCGAGGGAAGCACCGCAGAAAAATTGGCTACGCTCAAGGCCGTCTATGAGGGGGGCGCCCCCGATCTGGATGCCTGGGCGCTGGCGCGTGAACCGCAGCTAGGCACCGTCGCCCATGTGCACACCGCCGGCAACGCACCCTGCATGGCCGACGGCGCCGCAGCCGTGATCGTGGGCAGTGCAGGTGCGCTCAGCCGGCACGGGCTGCAACCACGCGCACGGATTCTGGCCATGGCCGAAGCCTGTGTGCCGCTGGTCCAGACCGGAGCGGTCGATGCCACGCGGCGAGCGCTGTCCCGGGCCGGGCTCGACGTTGCCGATATCGACCTTTGGGAGGTGCGCGACTCCTTTGCTGCGATCACCTTGCATTACATCCAGACGCTGGATCTGGACCTGGCCCGATTCAACGTCAATGGCAGCTCGATCGCCCTGGGGCATCCGATGGGTGCCACCGGAGCCATGCTGGTCAGCTGCCTCCTTGACGAACTAGAGCACCGCAACCTGCGCCGCGGCGTGGTGGCCATCGCGGGCGCAGCCGGCGTCGCCACTGCCGCAGTGATCGAACGCTGCTAACCCCCGAACCCTGAAAGCCCCCAATGCTTGAAATTCACGACCGCAAGACGCTCACCTGCCTGGGCGGCGACAACCCCTACCTCAACGGCGCCTGGGAGCCCTGTGCTACCGAGTGGACCGCCAGCACGCCCACGCTGAAAGTGCTGCAGGGGGAAATTCCCAGGGACCTACAGGGCGTGTACATGCGCAATGGGCACAACCAGGTCCATGCGCCTATCGGCAAGTACCACCCCTTCGACGGCGACGGCATGGTGCATGCGGCGCAGTTCGAGAACGGCCAAATGACTTACCGCAACCGGTGGACTCGCACCACCGGCTTCCTGGCCGAGGCGGCCGCTGGCCATTCGTTGTGGCCTGGGATCATCGAGCCGCGCAAGGCGGTACGGCGCGGCTGGGGGTCGATCGGCGCGATGAAGGACAACGCCGGCACCGACATCATCGTGCATGCGGGCAAGGCCATCGTCGCCATGAGCCAATGCAGCGAACCCTACCGGCTTGATCCGATCACGCTCGAGACCCTCGGCCCGGACGCCGCATGGTCAAGGGCCCTGGGCGAGCGCGGAATCTGCTCGCATTTCCAGATTGACGAGCATACGGGCGACATGATGTTCTTCAACTACGGTGAACATGCCCCCTACCTCAACTACGGCGTGGTCAACGCCCGAAACGAGTTGGTGCATTACACGCCGATCGAACTGCCTGGGGCGCGATGGCCGCATGACCTGGGCATGACCCAGAACTACTGCATCCTCCACGACCTTCCGATGTTCTTTGATCAGGCGGCCCTGACCAAGGGGCAGCACAGACTGAAATTCCATCGCGACGTACCGGCCCGCTTTGGCATCATTCCCAGGATGGGGCACAACCGTGATGTGCGTTGGTTCGAGGGCCAGCCCTGCTACATCCTGCACCTGTCCAACAGCTACGAGTTGGGGGATGAGGTGGTGATGGAGGGCTGCATACAGACCAATCCGGTGCCGGATATCAGCGCCTTGCCCAAAGAAGGCTACGAGCGCATGAAAGCGTTGCTGGACACGCACCTGCAGGAAACCCGTATGCACCGCTGGCGCTTCAATCTGAAGACGGGCCAGACACACGAGGAAGATCTCGACGACGAAGTGACCGAGTTCCCCATGGTGAACGGCCGCTACAAGGGGCGACCGAACCGGTACGTCTATACCGCCTACATGGTCCCGGGGTTTTGGCTGCTCGATGGCCTCAAGAAGTACGACTTGCAGACCGGCCAGACCCAAAGCTGGCGCTGCCCACCCGGCTGCTACGTCAGCGAAGCGCCCTTTGCACCCCGTGTCGGCGCCCAAAGCGAAGATGACGGCTATGTGTTGACATTCATGAACGACGCCACCCACCAACGCGCCGAATGCGTGATCTTTGATGCCAAGGCGATTGATCGGGGACCTTTGTGTCGTGTCGCACTGCCCGGCTTCATCCCCTTGGGAGCGCACGCCTACTGGATGCCCCTGACCGACCTGCAGGGCCGCGGCGGATGAGTATGCTGACCTGTCCCGACTTCAGCATCACCCACCCGCAGGGCCAGCCGTCTGGCGTGACCGTGGTCCTGTTGCATGGTGCGTTCGGCGCCAAGGAATACTGGCGCGCACAAATCCAAGCCTTGGTCCGCGCCGGACACCGGGTCGTAGCGTGGGATGCACCAGGCTACGGCCTCTCGCCGCTGCCGCCAGATTTCAGTATCGACTTCTGCGCCCAAGCACTCTGCGACTTGTTGCGCCGGGAGGGCGGCGCCTGTAACGTGGTACTGGGGCACAGCATGGGCGGCATGATCGCCCAGCGTGCCTGGGCCTACGCCCCACAATTGATTCAAGGCTATGTCCTCTCGGCGACCAGCGCAGCGTTCGGAAAGTCGGATGGGGATTGGCAAAGAGAATTCGTGCGGCAGCGGGTCGCCCCACTCGACGCTGGCCGCACATTGCCGGACCATGCGCCGGGAATGCTGCGCACCATGATGGCAGCCGACGCTGCGGGGCCCGCCGTCGACCTGTTGATCGCCACAGTCAGCCTGATGCGGGAAGAAACCTTCCGCGCCGCTGTCGCAGCCATCGCGACCTTTGAAGGCCGCGCCCTGCTGCCGACGATGCACGTGCCGGTGCTTTGTGTCGCTGGCGAGCTGGACCGAACCGCTCCAGCCGAGGTCATGGCCAAAATGGCGACCAAGTTGCCGCGTGCCCAATTCGTTTCACTCCCGGGTGTCGGTCATTTTGGCTGGGCCGAGCAACCCGATACATTCAACCAGCTACTTCTGCAATTCCTGTCCGACCACTTCCCCTCAAGGAGCGCCGCGTGAAAGCAGTTCAATCCAAACCCTGGGCCCGTGCACTGTCCGCCCTCATCTCGGTTTTCATGGCCACTAGCGCGTTTGCGCAGGCTTACCCCGACAAGCCGATCACCCTGATCATTCCTTTCCCTCCAGGCATCGTAGACAGCAATGCCCGAGTACTCGCCACCAAGGCGAGCGCGATTCTGGGTCAGCCCATCGTGGTCAAGAACCTCGCTGGAGCGGGTCAGCGAATCGGCACCGACGCTCTGGCCAAGGCCCCCAAGGACGGCTACACCATCGGCGTCGTGACCAATGCGGGGGTGGTGGCCGGACCCGCGCTGGGCACGGGCATCCCGTACGACCCCATCAAGGACCTGACCTACCTGTCGATGGGATTCGAGTCCCACTACCTGGTCAACACTCACCCGGGCTCGGGCATCACCAGTCTCAAGCAACTGGTCGACCGCGCGCGCGCAACCCCTGACAAGCTGCGGTTTGGATCAACCGGCATCGGTACCGGCTTCCATGTGGCGACCGAGCAGTTCCTGAGGGCGGCCAAGATCCAACTTCAGCACATTCCCTACAAGGGCGAGAGCCCGCTGCTGGTCGATCTCACCGGCGGCCAGGTGGAATTGGCCTTTTCATCGATATCCAGTCGTCAGATGGCCGAGGCTGGCAAGCTGGTCATGCTGGCATATACCGGCGAGACCCGGTCTCCCCTGATGCCGAACGTGCCCACTGCCAAGGAGATGGGAATTCCCCATGTGAGCTCCGGCTGGCTGGGCTTTGCCGCCCCTGCTGGGATCCCAGCTGCGGTGCGCGAGAAGCTGGTGAATGCCTTCGCGACCGCCGCGCGAGACGCCGAAATCGGAGCCAACTTTGTCAAAGCCGGCATGGAGCCGCGCACCCTGAGCGGAGACGCTTTCGCCGCCCGCGTGAAGCGAGAGGTTGACGAGCTCAAGGAACTGAACAAGGAACTCAAAATCGTCCTCGAATAAGCACGCGTGACGGCCTCTTTCGCTCGCCCGCCCTCCTCCCGGCTTCGGGAAGAAGTGGCCCAGGGCCTGGCCCTGCCCCTGGTGCTGGCGCCGATGTTCCTGGTGACATCGGTCGAAATGATGCTGGCATCCATGGCTTCGGGGGCAGTAGCGGCCATGCCCACGCTCAATGCGCGCAGCCCGGACATCTGGGATGAATGGGCAGGCCGGCTCGCAGCAGAGCACGCAACCCTGGGACGCCGGGTCCCCTGGGCAGCCAACTTGGTGGTCCACGGCAGCAATCCGCGTCTGGCCGCCGATCTGGCGGTGTGTGTGCGCCATCGAGTTCCGTGGGTGATCACGGCCCTGGGCAACCCGCGTGCCGTGGTCGAGACGGTCCATGGCTATGG
>Ga0164292_10003806_pt1 | contig 12326 bp, 18 predicted proteins | sample GEODES117metaG_FD_111486 | JGI IMG/M metagenome (GOLD analysis project Ga0164292, IMG submission 111486) | Eutrophic lake water microbial communities from Lake Mendota, Wisconsin, USA - GEODES117 metaG | ecosystem: Environmental > Aquatic > Freshwater > Lake | place: USA: Lake Mendota... | reverse complement strand
TATTTTTACTTTGTAATTTATGCCTATTGTATACAGAAATAGCCCATAGTAAAAACTTAATTAGCAAAAATATACCAAGAATTATAAGACAAACATATATAACCTTTACAAATATGTCAATGATCTTTGTAACAAGTCCTCCAGACCACTTAAAAGGCTCCTCAGTAAAGTCTTCTGCTGCTCCCCAAAAGTCTGCATTTACACATTGTAAAGTATACCCTGTAGGACAACCAACCAAGTTAGAGTTGCAATATGTAGAACACTCTCCACCACCTCCAATACACTCTGGAACTCTTGTTTTACAAGTTTGCATACCATTTTCATCTTTAGGATTACACTCAACACATGCTCCTTCTATGCATGTAATGTCTTCACCAGAGCATACATCTTTACAAGTACCAAAGCTAACTCCATTAGCAGGGCATACATTTTCGTTTATTTTAGATTCTTGTTGACAAGTTAGCTTCTGAACTTTACATTTATCGCCAGTTTGGTTATTAATTAGCCAACAACCATTCATTTCTGCTTTATGCTGATTAATTAACTCATATAGTGTACCAACAGTTAAACCAACTAAACCTAACTGTAATGTAGTTTTAACCCATTTACCTTTTTCTACAGGTTTATTACCAGTCTTTTTAGCTTCTTCTAGTTGTTTATTAAGTTTATCTATTTTTGCATTTGTATCTTTACCTAAGGTTGTATTAGTATCTAGTTGCTTTTGAAAGTCTTCTAAACTACTTGGTTCTCCTATACTCTTAGTCATTTCTTGACCATTAGCGGATGTTTTCTCAACAGTTATACTATCTTGAATACCTTTTTGTTGTTTCCATGCATTTTCATATGTAGCAGAATAGCTCTTCACTTCTGCGCTTTTTAAGACTTCCTCAGGGGCTCCAAACTTTTCAAAAGACGTAAGTAAGTCACCTTTATTGAGAGCTGCCTCCGCTCCTTCAATATCAACTATTTTATCACCATATTTAAGTTTATACTCATTAGGTGTACCTTCTATCTTAAAATCTCCAGTCATATTGACTTCTTTGAACTTTGATACATCAATCTGATTTTCTCCAAAGAATTTAGCTGCATCTTCTATGATTGATCCAGCTTTATTAGCTTCAGATACAACTCTTCCCATCTTCTCCATTTCAATTGCAAACTCCATCTTTATTTACCTCATCTTATTTTTATTTACGATTAACAACACTTTGTAACACGTTTACAGTTCCATAACGATCAACACCTGTATATGACACACTAGATAAGTTATCATTGTGTATATTGTACAACTTTATAACAGAACGTATAAAAGTTGGGAAATTTAACTCTGAGACTAACATGTTGCGATTCATAATTGTTAATTTAAAAAGATGAGTTCTTAAATCAAAAAGCGGGTTTGGTCTAGTGGTATGATTCTTCCTTTGGGTGGAAGAGGACGGGGGTTCGATTCCCCCAACCCGCCTTTGCGGGTCCTATAGCTCAGTAGGTAGAGCGAACGACTGTTAATCGTTAGGCCGGTGGTTCGACCCCATCTAGGACCGTTAAGTATTTTGTAACTAATAGTTTACAAAATAAAAGATTACTGGCAATAACTAGGTCCATATATATCCTTACCTGGTTTGCAAGATTTTCCAGTAGGGCATGCGCATAAGACTCCTAGGTCATTAGAGTAACATGGTGCATTTGTTTTACAGACTTGCATACAACTTCCTCTAACACAACTCATATTATTTGGATCCGAACAGAACGTTTTATCTGTAGCAGAGCATGCTACACACTTTCCAGTATCACAAACTCTCTTTGAACTACTCATACAATCTGAATTTGTCATACACTCAGGTTGAGGTCCTGGGTTAGGATTAGGATCATTCTTATCACGTCTATAATAGTTCCAATTTTTTCCTTGTAAGCTATACTCTTTTGTTATAGTTGTATCATCACATGATTGAAATGTTGGAACTTCGTTCCATTTACATTGATACAAAGAGCTATTAAAGCTATACCCCGTACATTTGTCACTCATAGAACACTTATCACTACACCATTTTCCACCATCATTATGTCCTTCACTTGTAAACACTTTATCAATATTGCATACATAACCTACAGATTCTTGTTGCTTTGGAATAAACTTGGTAAATGTTGCAGGTACTTTCCATGATGGAGTTTGTTCAGGCTCTGGTTCTGGATGAGGTTCTGGATCAGGTTCAGGTTCTGGTCCTGGTCCTGGTTCAGGTTCTGGTTCTGGCTCAGGGTTAGGATTAGGACCTGGATTAGGGTCTGGTATACAGAAAGCTATATCAGAGGAACCAGGTGATGATATAGTCCCTTTAGGACAGTTTATACATTGGGTTGAGCTTTCATATGAGTATGTGTTCTCTGGACAAATAGTGCATGGATTACCAAACCATCCTGTTTTTCCAGTTAGACTATATGTTCCAGATTTACAAGGTATAGGAAGTGCAAATAGTAGTATAATTCCTATCACAAAGAAAGAAATAGCACCAACAATAAGTATAATCATTAATTTATTGTTCATTTTGTTATATAGCAATATTTATTATTGAATATAAGTTGAGTTTGAATACATCTTCTCACATGATTCCTTACTATCACATAAGAACTTGCTATTAGGTACACAAAGAGGAACGCCAGTTGTTGTAGCTAATAAAGTTGTGTTAGGACCACATTTACAGTTTTTAAAGGTAGGAGCTGTGTTTGTAGATGAAAGTGAAGCATCATAGTTCCACACTGAGCCATTTCCTTGACATACATTTGGATTTAGTTCAGTACATCCAGGATTACCTGATATTTCAGGGTATGTACAAAGACAATCCCATTCCATTCTATTGGTGTCACTCCATCCAGTCCAAGTCCATATACCACCATTTTTTGTATTACATCCAGATTCTGGTAGTTTTGGTAGACAGTACTTTTGACTTTTTCCATACATTTTAGCTTGATCTTCATTTCTGTTTAGAGAAACACAGTACATCTCTTCATTATCAGAACACTTTGTACAATCTTGGTCATTATTACATGTTGTTGGTTCAAATTGGCATATTGGGTTAGCATCAACTGTACCTGGATCTATGAAAACCTGTTTTAACTGTGGTGTATAGCTGATACCTAAGATAATTAATACTGTTAATACAATAAGTAAAATGACAATGAACCATATTACTAACTTTTTATAGTTAAGCATTTTCCTTTTCTCTATGTTAATATAAAAAGAATGGAACGTAAAATATTAGTCAGAATATGGGTAATAACAGTTGCAATCTTATTAGCAGTAGTTATATATCAGTTTATTATCAAACGATACGTTCTAGAGCCACTATGTTTTATTGGTACAAATAAATGTATGAAAATTGAATATCAACAGTATGAAAACTCAGTTCTAGTACATATGATACCTTCTGGATACTGGGTTTGGTTCGATGGTAAAGATATATTAGTATATGGAGAACCAACAGGTAAAGTATGTAAAGATGAAGGATACGAATCTACATATGTCTACGATGTAAGTGCTCGAAAAGTCATCGGGTATATGTGTGCTAAAGACTTAACACAAGTAAAAGCTTTTTATGAAAGACAAAAAGCTTCTAAACAGTATATATTCAAGAAAAATGTATCTGATGACTTCAACGTGTATGATTTGATAAACTTGTTAGCAAATGAAAAAATTATAAATATAGGGTAAATATAGGGTATACGTTACTTACATCAGTTCTGATATAGGTATCTCTTTAACTTCACCGTTTGGCATTACTCTCTTTACCTTCATAGGTATTTTGCGCTCATTAAACTCCTTTTCTGCTATAGACAGTGCGTCAGTAATACCAGTGATATCAACAAGAGGTGTTGCACCTAATGATAGTTGATTAGCTCTCTGTCCAAGAATCCTTACTTTCTCAAACTTAGTTAGTACGTTGTTCATAGGTTACTATACTCTTGAAAAAACTCTTAGAAGTTATACCTAAATTTCAATTTGAATTATACATACACTCAAAAATAAAATTGAGTTTAAAGACTAAAATGTCTTTAAATATAAAAAATGACCACAGCATTTAACTCAAAATCTAGTTCAGACTTGGTATTCCCAAAATTTGATGATATTAAAGTATCAACAAAGACATATACTGCAAACACAAACTTAACTATAAACCTCGATATTTTGTATAAACAACTTCCGATAACTCCATATGTTGTAGTTGTTAAGAAAAGAGGTAGAAAAAAGAAGTCTGACACGTTTGACCCAAACAAAGATGTTGAATATGGTTCTATATTGACGATAAAGTATGAAAATGAAATTCGTGGTGTTGAACTCAAACCAAAGAAGACAAAACAACAGGAAACTAAGAAATGGTTCAGAAACTCTATAACTATTGTTATACTACTTGATAAACCAGTTAACTTTAAAGTCTTCAGAAATGGTATATTCCAAATGACTGGAAGTAAGTCTCGATCACACGCTGAAATGTGTGTCAAGTACTTCTGGAAGTACATACAACCATATCCAGATAGTTATTCTTTCAAGACTGGAAGTCATTTAGAAGCTCTATTTATACCTTCTATGCGTAATATTGACTTTTCTCTTGGTTTTATTGTTGATAGGGAGAAGCTAAACGAGTATATGTTAAATCAAGAGGAACTACACTGTCTACTAGAAACATCTTTCGGTTATACAGGAGTTAATATTAAAGTTCCTCTTAATAAGGATATCACTACGATGAAAGTTAATAAGTTGATTTTCTCAAATGAAACTAACGAATGGACATCGGTAATGACAACATATCAGGAGTATCTTGACACTCTTCAACCTAAAGAACGCCAGCTAAAACTAAAAGCTGAACGATACAATACATTCTTAGTTTTTCATTCTGGAAAGTGTATAATGAGTGGACTAGTATCTGATTTTATGCGTGATACTTATGACTACTTTCTTAACATTATTCGTAAGGCATATGATAGCATAGAGGAACGTTTGGACTAGTTATTATGTTATTTCTTCATACTTATAAAAATATGAAGAATTCAAGTGAGAATTCAAGTGAGAATTCAAGTGAGAATTCAAGTGAGAATTCAAGTGAGAATTCAAGTGAGAATTCAAGTGAGAATTCAAGTGAGAAATGAGTATATATTTACTTTCTTCTCCACATAACTTTCTCAAAAGAAGAGATGAGTGGCTCAACAGGCTTCTTTTTCATCATTCTTACTAGTAATAAGACTACTAATACAACAAGAACAGCAACAGCACCACCAATAACTACTTTACCAGTAGTAGTTTGTTGAAATGGAATAGCTTCAGATGGAATGACATCTTCATCATCCTCACTTTCTCCAGCAGGATCATTACTGCAGTTTAGTAAACACTTCTTGCAGTCAGTAAACTGTCCTCCAGTTCCTCCACCTATACACTCGTTACCACCTCCTGGGGCTGGCATACACGAATAACTGTTATATTTTCTATCAGCATTTTCAGCACGATCACAATCTTCAGGTTTTAAGTATCTTACAGGTACATTGTCCATTTTTATATATCTCAAACATTTTTATTCGTTGTATAAAAATGAACTTAAAGAAGCAAGATCCTTCATCTCAAAGATGTATAAGTGTGACATATGTTCAAAAGTCTGTTCATCACAGAGGAAATATCTTTCACATGTTGAAACATGTAGAGTAAACAATCAAACTAGTATGGTTAACTTATATAGAAGATCAGATAGTGCTTCTAGTATGCAAAACTATATGGATAATATAGATAATATAGATAATATGGATACTCAGAGTACAACCTCATCAACTTCTATATTTTCTTCAGCTAATAAACCATTACTTAAAAGTACTATAGACAAGTTGATGAAAGATAGGTCTAGATATAAGGATGAACTCAAGAAAGTTATAAAAGAAAAAGAAGAACTCTCAAGAAGATCAATACAGGATAAACAATACAGTTTAGATAGAAGTAATATAGAAATGCTAGACTCAGTAGATAGTTACAGACAAGAAAATCTAAGATTATCACAAAAACTTGATAAAGAGAGAGATGATACTCGTAAGCATCTACTTAAGCTACAAAATGATAAAGAATTCATAGCAGTTATGTTAAAACAAGAGAAAGAGCAGGCACTGATCTCTTTATCTGCTGAAAAAGAGAATATAATACAATCTCTTCAGTTTACTATCAATAAACTAACAAATGAGAAAGAAAATGCCAACAAAGAGTATGAAATTGTTATACAGGAGAGAAATAACACTATTGATAGACTAAAACATATATACATGCAAACAAGTGAAAAAGCTATAAAAGATAATAAGGATATAATAGATCACGTACAGCACCAATCGATCCAAACAGAACAAATGATAAAAGAAAAGTACGAAAAGGAGAAGCAGATACTATTGATGGCTCATCTGGATGCAATAAATAAGATAAATTTAGATAACACGTATATGATAGATAGCATATCTAAAAAACATAAAGAAGAGTTACATAATCGTGATAAAACCATATCAGAACTAGAAGAGATAAACCACAAGATTGGTGCACAAGTATCTAATTACTTATCTACTATAGAAAATATGACAGCTGATATATCTAGAATGAAACAACAGTTTATAACAACTCTTAATACACAACAAGAAGATCATGATAAAGTTCTACGAGAACGCAACTCATTTATAAGTAAGTTAGAACTTGATATTAAGAATGCAAGCGATAAAGTAAAAAATGAACTCTATAAAGAAAATATAGATATAAAAGATAAGATAAATAAGCTGACAACACAGTTTACTACAGAGTTGAATAAGCAGCGTAAGGAGTTATTAGATGAGAAAGATAAACTCAAAATATCAAGAGATTCAGATAGAGAAGACTTTATAAAACAAATGAACACTCTTCAGTCTAGTTCTGATAAGAAACAGCAAGAAATGAATAATATAATAGAAGGTCTTAACAAACAAATGAATGCTGTTCAGTCTAGTACTAACAAGAAAGAGAAAGAAATGAGCACTCTTCAGTCTGATATTGATAAGAAAGAGCAAGAAATGAATAGTGTAGTAGAAAGTCTTAAGAAGCAGTTGCAAGATAAGAGTGATCAGTTAGAGAAACTAAAAGTTTTTGCTAGCGAGAACATGTTAAAAATGAAACATGAGCTGCAAATCATGTCACACAAAACAAAATCAACTATATAATTTTAATATTACTTAATAATAAAATGTTACTAATAGGACTTATATATTTTGTACTATCTGTTGCCGCTATCATTATTCTAAGTGTACGCCTACGAAAGTGCATGAAGAAAAATGAAAGTGAGCCCATAGAGCCTGTTGAACCTGTTGAGCCTGTTGAACCAGTTGAACCGGATGAGGAGGACGTATCTGAGAACTTCTGCGGTTCTTGCCAGGGAATTGGATCGATGACTTATAGAAATCCCACCGAGATGAGTAGGTTATATGAGGAAGGTAAACTTACAGAGTTTACACCAATGCCTGAACCAACAGAATGGAAAAGGACATGCATGATGTAAGTGCATTATTCATTCTATAACAAAATGTGTTATAGAACTATAGTATACCATCTATTCCAGGCCATGGCAAAGCGTACTTCCAACGTGTATTTAATGGGCTTGGTTCTTTAACTGGTCCAGAAATAGGATGATCTATAGGAAGACCAGCTCTTAATCCATCAGCTGGACAAACCATTGGACCTCTTACTGCATATTGAACAAAGAAATCTTCTTTATTTGTAGATTGAATCCATGTATTCTTAAGTTGTTTATATGTTTGGTTACTTATCTGATTACTCATTTTTATTATACATATCAGATTTTTGTTTGAATTATATTAATCTCATGTTTTACCATTTCGTCTATGATACTATCAATATCATACTTATGACTCCAATCAAGTTTCTTCATAGCATAAGAAGGATCACCATGTAAAGATTCAACTTCACTAGGTCTATAATATCTAGGATCTATTTTTATAACTATTTTACCATTAACTTTAGCAACCTCATTTTCTCCTTCTCCAGACCATTCTAGCTTCATATCAAGTATCTTGAATACCTTATCAACTACATCCTTTATCAAGTACTTCTTACCTGTTGCTATAACATAGTCATCCGGAGAAGGCATCTGTAACATTTTCCACATTGCATATACATAATCTTTAGAATGGCCAATATCCCTATACGTATATAAGTTACCAAGATACAAACAATCCTGTTTTCCTAAATATATCGCAACTGCACCTTTAACTATCTTTTGTTCTACAAATGTCTCTCCACGCCTTGGAGATGTATGGTTAAAAAGAACACCATTTACAGCAAACATTCCATATGCTTCCCGATAGTTCTTAACCATCCAATATGCGTATAACTTTGCAACTGCGTAAGGAGACCTTGGGTAAAAAGGAGTATCCTCATTCTGAGGTTTATCGTATACTCCTCCATATAGTTCAGAAGTACCAGCTTGATATACCTTTATTTGTTTTGATTGCGTACGACAAGCTTCTAGTAGTCTTGTAACTCCGAGACCATCTATATCTCCAGTATATTCAGGAGAGTCAAATGAGACTCGTACATGAGACATTGCAGCTAGATTATACACTTCATCTGGCTTGATAGAACTTACTAGTCTTTCTAGACAACATGCATCACTCATATCTCCATAATGAAGGAATAGTTTAGCATTAGGATCATGAGGATCTTTATAAAGATGGTCAATTCTTTGTGTGTTGATAAGACTAGATCTTCTAATAAGACCATGAACAATGTATCCTTTATCTAAAAGAAGTTCTGTCAGATATGATCCATCCATTCCTGTAATACCAGTAATTATTGCAATCTTAGACATTTTTAATATAATCTATAATTCTTTAGGCTAAACAAAAATAAAATTGAAATATGTTTATTTATGTGTAACTACAAATAAATACGAAGAATGTCATCAAAAAACGAAAATACTACAAAGGATTCTGTTAATATATATCTTCATTCACAGGAACTAAAAGATAGCGTGCTAAATGGTTCATCCTCTTATGAAAGATACATTATCCTAATGAATGATACTTTACAACTTGAAAACAAAAAGAATACTACTATGATTGCTGAGTTAGAGTCTAGTATTGAAGAACTAAATGATGAAATTGGAACTTCTGATGTTAGAAACAGTAACATTAAAGGACTATTGAAAAACTTTCATGAGATGAATAAGTGGTATTCTGATCTGGATATGCATAAGTCTAGTATTATATCTAAAATTCAAACTGATATAAATCAGTATAAGTATAATGCTAAAAAACATATTCGTATGCTTGAAGCTGGACTTTTGTGTGTTCTTGGATTTGTGTATGAAAACTATAGTACATACAATTTTGTATCTATGTTATGCCTATTGTGCGTAGTTGTGTCGTTTCAAGAGTCTTTGCTACTTAATCTCCAACTTCCTGAGTGTACATACGAGAAGGAGTTGATTAGTCTATTAAAAGAGGATATTAGTAAGACAACTAAGGCACAAGACTATATTCATGAGTTTATTGATCAACTTTGATATAATAAAAGAATTTTATCTCTACTATCAGTAAAATGACACCTCAATATCGTGAAAATAGTTTTGTTAGAACTAATTACGAATATAACAAACTTGATCCAGTAAAACAAGGCTGTCCTGGGCAGTGTACATGTAATTTTGGAACTCGCACTAGTTATGATGAGTTACAACGTTCATGGATATCAAAAGGACAGAAAGATATAAAGTTTCCAACAGTTAAGATTATACCTGGATGGAAATAAGAACTTATGATATTTTTATAGTCTTTTTAGAGTATAAAAATTAGTTAGTATACTTATCAAGAATCTTCTGTAGAGTCTTGCTACTTTTTGTTTTTCTCATTTGTATGCTTTCAATTAACTCAATAGACTTTCTAGGCTTACATAACATTACTTCAGCTGGAAAAGTATGTCCAGAACGTTGTTTCATAATATTAGCATTGTAACCATCGAAACCTTGCTCACATAACCAGTTTGAAACTATAAGATCTTTATTAGTAACACTATTACGTACTAGTCTTGTTAAATGAACACAAGTATCTTCTTTTGGTGGTACTAACTCACATGTGTATAAAGACCTTATTAAATCATACATTGTCTGTTCTAGTTTGTCATTTTTAGCTTTTCCATGAGTATATACAACTGTTTTATCTTCAAATACTTGTTCTAGAACATTGTTAGCATTTAATACACTATCTAACTTGAAAAGAACTAGATCGTTCTTTACTCTATAAACATTTAAAAATCCATCTTTTGATGTTGGAAGATATTCATTTGCGACTTCTATACTAGGAGCATAATAAGTAGCCCGATCTTTTTGATCTGGTATAGTTTTTGTACCTCTATATAGAATAGTACCTTTTGGAATAAAACTATACTCCCACTTTCCTATTTCTTTCTGAACTATCTTAGCTATATCTTGGTTACCTACTTTCTTAGTTAAACAGTACTTTGATGCTGCAATGAATAGTTTCTTAGTATAATTATCCATACCATGAAGATGTGTTGGATCTTTCGTTTTACAGAACTTTTTCAAGTGTTCACTCATAGTTTGTTATTAATTTATTATTAGTAACATTTAAAGTAGTAATTATATATTCATTCACTAACATTATCTAACACAAGTTTAACACCAATCATTTGTCTATAACAATCTTGTAGAGCATGATGTTTTTCTGTAGTTGGAAGATGAGACTTATTTATACCACCAATATCAAAAATAGTTCTACAGTCTCTAGTATTCCAGAACTCCCAAGGTACTTTTAGTTTACATCTATTATAAGCTTCGCCTAGAATTGTACAGTCAAAGTCAGGAGACTGAGCCCATATATATCTACAACTACCAAACCAAGTAGAAAACTCTTCTAGTGCTTGTCTAAGACAAATACGATCTGGATTATCTAATGCTTCATACCTAACATTCTTATCTTGTTGCTTCCACCACTCTATCGTTTTATCATCTGCTATAAGACCAGCGTGATTACAGCTTTCAATAGTTATTCTTCTATAAAAAGTATTTAACTTGTCTAAAGGAAGCGATGGACCTGAACGAGAGAACTTTATAGCTCCTATAACTAGTATAATAGCATTTGGACGAGTGCTTAGAGTTTCAAGGTCTAACATACAATCAATATCAGTAGTTGACATTTATACCATATTTTTTTACCTATAAGTCATCTTATAGAAAAATACTAAAGAATGACTCAAGTGTTAGTATATCATAACAAAAAAAATCTTCTACTACTATCCCAATAACAGACTCTATGTCTACAGGTTGACTGCTACTTTTACACACTGGTTCTTCACCACTAGTCGCAACACTAGTCGCAACACTAGTCGTAACACTAGTCGTAAGTGTATCACTACTATTGATGTTAGTGTCTACGTTAGTGTCTACATTAGTGTTTACTATATTATGATCACTATTTTCAGTAGGTTTTATACTATTTTTATACAAAGAATAGCCAACCATTTCATATGATAATAATGGTATATTAGACATTTTTATTGTAGAACTCAAGTCTCTTAGATACAAGAAAGTATTTGAAAACAAAAAATAAAATCTTGATCAGAAATAAATAAATGAATTCTTCTTACAATCGCGAATCTATGTCGGCTGTTAGTGGCAACTCTAGCTCCTACGCCAGCCTCTCTACATACAACTCTGGATCTACGGCTATGGCCATCCCCGTTCCGGCTGGAACTGTTTCTGGATCTTACATTGTCCCTGCTTATGGCTCGATTGGATACAATGCGCTTACGCACGGTGGAAATGCTGGATCTGGCTACAACACGATTGGACCTGCCTACAGGTCTGACGGTGGTGACTGCAATCAGCAGTATGTTAGAAAACTTTGCCAGTAAACATAATATAAGTTCCAATACAAACATTTGTATTAGAATATTTTGTTGTCATTATAACAAATGAGCGTATCAATGTCAATGACAACTTTAATGATATTTGTATTCGTAACTGGACTTCTCTTAACTATACAGAGCTTTAAACTAGCTGAAACATCTAGTAAGTGTAAACTAGAAGTACAGAGAGCTATACGTGGTTTAATTGTACTAAGCGTTATGATGATGTCTTCTTCCGCAACATATATGTTCTCTAATTGTAACACATCTTTATCCAATAATACTATTGGAACATTTTTCATAGCTCTTATGGTAACACTTGGTATCGTAATAACTACTCTAGCATCTATCATTCATGCTGACTGTGTAGAAGCAAGATCTGATACAATTATCCTAATAGTAGTTGGAACTT
>Ga0164292_10003803_pt1 | contig 12335 bp, 13 predicted proteins | sample GEODES117metaG_FD_111486 | JGI IMG/M metagenome (GOLD analysis project Ga0164292, IMG submission 111486) | Eutrophic lake water microbial communities from Lake Mendota, Wisconsin, USA - GEODES117 metaG | ecosystem: Environmental > Aquatic > Freshwater > Lake | place: USA: Lake Mendota... | reverse complement strand
TAAATGTAGAATTGTTATTTTATTACAATAAGGTATATCTATACCAAATTTATTAATAGTGTCTTTAAGTTTTATTTTATTATTTTGTATTAATAACATTATAGCAAATGCGGTAATAATTTTAGTTCCAGAAAAAATTCTGAATCTAGATTTAGAACTTATGTTATTATATTTTTCATATACTATATTACCGTTTTTTATTATAATTATTCCAAAATTACTATTGAGTTTATCTGTGATATTATCTATTTGTCTTTTAAAATTCATTTATATTATATTTATTTTTTTTTTTGAAACCTTAGAGAAATAATAAAAAATATTGAATTTTTATTTATTATTAACATCAATCGACAATGTTATACCTGTACGATTTCTTTCATACCATGTTCGAGAAGATTAATCTGCTCGGTTACTTTCTTACCTTGGACCAAATAGATGATCTGCGCGATTTATCTATTACCTTGTTCCAGATGGTGAAGTGGTTGGTTTACACGCCTACTAAATTCACACACATTTATTTTCTGGGAATTATTTTATTTTCTGAGAAAAGGTGTGTTTTTAATAATCTTCGAATCTTGTTTTGCTTTGTAAGTTTATTCGAAATCTTTGTTTATCAGACCACAAAACAAATATTAAGAAATTTATTAATTTTGATTCTTGAAGTAGCGACGATTTTGGTGACATATATCTTGTGTTATGAATGTTCACGTTATTTAATTGAATGGATATCTAGTGATGATTGTGGAGAGATCTTGTTTAATATCGTACTTTCATTGGATCAACTTTTAAAATCAAAATGAGATTCGTTTTTTATGACACTTTTTACTCAAGATCTTCTTGTTGTAGTTACTACTGAGATTAAAGTAAAATATATCTTATTTATTTTTGAAACCTTAGAAAGATTTTAAAATATTGAATTTATATTTGTCATTAAAAAAATAACAGAAGAAAGTTAACACTCGCGTTCTTATGGAAAACAATATCTTTAAAGAAAAAGATGTTACGTATTTTAAATATGCGTTTTGGACAACCACTTTTGTCATTTGCTTCTTGCTTATGATAATATTAGTGATGTTTGATGAGTTCGTCGGCAGGACTCTTTTGTTTATGTTTTTATTTTACGTGAAAATTCTTTTTGAGGTAAAGCAACAAACACTTGAAAGATAATTTTTACTAAAAATTCTTCTTGTTGTGGTTACTACTGCACTTAGAATAACATATGTCTTATTTATTTTTTTGAAACCTTAGAGAAATACTTCTAAATATTTAGTTCAAAGTATATATAATACAGTAATATATCAACATTAATTCATTTATATTAATATTAAAATTAAAAATATAATAAGATATACACTAGAATGGATATTAAAGAATTTTATGAAAAAAACTTTTTTATTGTAAATTTGACAATTGGATTTATAACATTAATGCTATTAATATATTTCGTTACAAAAAGCGGATTTATTTCTCCAGACGGAATTATATCTAATAAAAAATTATCTATAAGATCTGATATTGATAAAGATTGGAATATGAAAGAATTCGAAAAAGCAATAGCGTCTTTTAACTCATAATTTATTTGATACTAAACAAATAAAAAATATATAAAACAGTAATTTATTTTTTTTAAATTAAATTTGAAAAAAATATTATAGTATAAACAAAAAAAAATGAATAGTGAGTTAATTATACCAGAAATTGATAAATATACAATGAAGATTATTAATAATACACTTATACTCACTCCTGTTTCTGAAATAAAAATAATGGAAAATAGAGAATTGAAAATAGAAAAAATACTTAAAAACAGTTTTTCAAAAAGTAAAATTCAAAAGTGTATTATTAATGATATTATACACGTAGAACTAAAAAAATATAATCAGATTCTATTACATATTTATTCGCTAATAGATAAAAAAATTATTTTAAATAATACTAAATTAAATATTAAAACAGAAGAAAAAAAAGGTAAAGGATTTGTATATCATCAAAATATTGGTTTATCTATACAAGGAGCCGATTCTAATAAAACTATGTCCGAAATTCTTAATATGTGTAAAATACAAAATATAAAATTAGATTTAGAAATTTTAATGTTAGACAATTCTATTTTCAACATAAATATTTGATTTAAAAAAAATTGAATTTATAATTATAGTATATTATCAATCGGTATGTGGAGATCAAAATACAATATCCCGAAGTCATTATTTGGAAGACTACCTAACGGGGAAGAGGTAGAATTTACCGTGTTCTATTTTATTTCAAATATTTTAGGACATATTGACAAGGCACCTTCGCCAAATTTATTGCGAAAAATTTTAAATGTTATAAGTTCTGACGAGAATAATGAATCATTTCCGTCCGAAATGCTAATGACGGATACTGTCAATGACGGGGCCGGATTTGAAAGATATAGTGATCTTGTCGGAATTGTACGAAGATATGTTTTTCGGTGCTCTGAAGAAAAGCTACAGGAAATATATAAATTAATATTTCCAGAATATCCGGCAAGATTGGTATCGGCAGGAGAAGATACCGTTCTTTTAGGGGACGGAAAATCAAAAGAAAACATAGAAAGAACCTTAAAATTCATCTTTTTGGTCTTTTTATGGCTTTTGGAAAGTTACGGCAGAGATTTTTGTAGAAAGTATTACTATACATTCGAATCATTAATGATTGAGGACCTGTTTCGAAAATTCCCAGAAGAGTTGATCGACGGAAAGGAAAACAAAGAGAAAGCAAGAATAATGGCTCTAAGTCTTGAGGGGTTGTTAGTTCATTCTAATAACGTATCCTTAAACATTTGTGGAATAGATGCAAAATTTGTTCCACGGGATTTTTGTTATTTTCGCGACCAAAAGATGGCAGATGAAATAAAAAACTTTTACGGTATCGCAAATACTAGCCTAGAAGATGTCGATTTAGACGCGTTTTTAGAAACGGTACCATTTTTGGCGAGAAATTTATTTTGAATAGATTTTTATTTTTTTTTTATTTAATTTCAAAGGTTTATATGTAATAAATAACGTAATGTTATAATATCAAATTATCGAAACAAGTAACTTGAGTTTAAAATATTTGAAATATAAAAATTAAAAACCCTTAGAGAAGTAAAAAAAAAATTGAATTTTATTTTATTAGTAAATTACGATGACAACTGATTCTTCTGCCTGGAAAAAATTGGCAAATTACTTTGAATATGATTCTTATGATAAAACAGCCGATGATCTCCTGATCATTTTGATCCGTCTCGAAATAGACGGAAAATTTGCTGTAGATCGGTTTGATAAACTTCACGGATCCAGTCAAGATACCGGTGTTTCTACAGCTAGGTCGTCGTGTGACTTAAGAGAATTCTTGGGTAGACTAGTGTACGAGTGTACACCAAAAGAATTATCTAGGTTAAGTAATCTAGTATTTCCTGTTAAAAGGGAATATAAGGAATTAAAGGTACCTAACTATAAGATAACAAAAGGTTCGGCAACTTCCAAGATCACAAGAATATGTAACACTGTTTCTGGGGTGGTTTTGTATTTGTTGAACAAACAAAACGAACAGTTTCCGAGAATGGTCTTTGACCTTTTTGAAGTAATGAATGTAAGAAACGCGTTTAACGGAATACCATATTCTACTTATTCGACGAAAAACCCCAAAGTTGCGTTGGAACTCACGACTCGTTTCAAAAAATTTTTGGAACAGGAATGTTACTATTTGGATGATGATGAACTTGGTCCTTTTCTGAATGAATTAATCAATATAGACTTTGATCACACTCTCTACCAGGACCATCTTCCTGGTAGAGAAATGGTGGATTTTTATTACTGCAAAAGAGAAATCTTATTTGAAGACATGTGTAAACACGTAAAAATTTCATCATTAACGTGGATAGTTTTAGACTATCTTTTTCCGCATTCGTTAAGGAGAACTAATCTGCTCGCTTTTTCGGAATTAATTCAGATTTGTTTCTGATTTTTTTTTTATATTTAAATTTGAAGGTTTATAATTATATAAACATAATGTCAAAACAAAATACAGAAATCAAATCAGTTAAATCAATTGATCATGTTAAAACTAAACCTGGAATGTGGATAGGCTCTATTAAACCAAGTGAAAAGATAATGTATTTATTAAATGATAATATTATTGAAAAAAAATCTATAGTATATTCAGATGGATTGTTAAAAATAATTGACGAAATTCTTGTTAATTGTTATGACCATTATATTAAAACGTTAGACATGTCAAAAAATAAACAAGTTAAAAATATTTTTGTAGATTTTAATAATGATGGTAGATTTGTTATAAACAATGATGGAGACGGTATTCCAGTAAAATTAACAACAGATTGTGATGATAAACCTATGTATATTCCTACAATGTGTTTCACAAAATTGTTTGCTGGTTCTAATTTAGAATCAGATGAGCAAAGAACAACTGGTGGAACTAACGGAGTAGGCGCTGTATTGGCAAACTTGTATAGTTCGGAATTTATAGTGGAAACAACCGATATAGAAAATAAATTATATTTTAAACAGATATTTTCAAATCGACTAGAAACAATTCAAGAACCAATAATTTCAAAATCAAACAATAAACATAAAGGAACAACAATTAGTTTTGTTCCGTGTTATAATATTTTTGATACAGATTTAAAAAAAGATATACAGTTATTAAACAATATATTTAAAACGAGATGTCTATTTTTGGCAATATCTACCGGAATTAATATTTACTATAATGGATTACTTATGAAAGAGAATATAAATACTATATCTAGTAAATTTACACAAGAATCCATTAAAATAAGATTGGATGGTAAATATCCCTGGGACGTTATAATTGGAAATAGTGGTGGATCTTTTGAATCTTTAAGTCTAATAAATGGAATTGTTGTATACACTGGTATTCATATAAAATATTTAAAAGACATAATCGTTACTTCACTAACTCCAAAAGTAACAAAATTAGTTTCTAAATATATAACATTTAAACCAAATATCATTTATAATAATCTGTTTATTTTTATAGTGGGAACAATACCTAATCCTGAATTTAGTAGTCAATCAAAAACAGATATAGGTGGTAGCAATAAAAAATATCAGGAATATAAATTGTCTACAAATGATATAAATAAGATTTATAATTTGATAGAACCTAGTATTTCACAATTATTTTTAAGTAAATTAGAAAATAAAAAAGAAAAAAAAGACAAACTTAATGATATTGAAAAATATTATAGTGCTGAAAATATCGGTCATCCTAATTCTGTTTTGTTTATCCCTGAAGGTGATTCGGCGTGTACTATGGTTCGTTCCGCTTTTTCTATGAAAGACTTAACAAATATAAATAGTAAATATCATGGTATTTATGTTATTGGTGGTGTTCCTATGAATGCTATAAAAAGTAGTAGTGATAACAAAATACCACAAAAAAAATTATTGGATAATGAAAGATTGTCAAACCTAGCGCGAGTAATAAACCTTAAGTTTAATTTAAAATATGAAACAGATGATGAAATTTCTACATTAAATTACAAAACAATAATTATAACAGTAGACCAAGATTTAGATGGTATTGGACAAATATGTTCATTAATAGCTTTTGCATTTCTTGGATATTTCTGGCCTTCATTATTAAGAAAAGGTATTGTAAAAATACTTCTTACACCTATTATTAGAGCGTATCCAAAAAATACGAAATTAAAAGTGTTAGAATTCTTTAATAATGAAGAATATACAAAATGGTCTAAGAATAATAACATAGACGCTTATAGTATAAAATATTATAAAGGTTTGGCAACACATAGCTCAAAAGAAACTTTTCAAATATTCAAACAATATCGCGTTTCTACATTTTATTATGATATTAAATGTGAATCTACAACGATGATTTACTATGGTGCAGATACTAATAAAAGAAAAACAGAATTAGTTATTCCTATAGATAATTCTATTGATAGAACTAATTCGGTAGTAAATGTTTCTGATCATTTAAATACATCAACAAAAGAATATCAGTTGGACAATTTAATAAGAAAATTGCCACATTTTTGTGATGGGTTAAATATAACTGGTCGTAAAATTCTTAATGCGAGTTTGCGAAAAAATTTAAGTACAGCAATAAAAGTTTTTCAATTCTGTGGTTATATTGCAGAAACTGAAAATTATCACCACGGTAATGGATCTTTAGAAGAATCAATTATAAAAAAGGCTCAGTCTTTTGTTGGTTCTAATAATATTCCTTTACTTGACGGGATTGGACAATTTGGGTCAAGATTAGTCGGTGGTAGTGATCATGGTGCTCCAAGATATATTTCAGTAAAACTTAATCCTATTACTTTATTGTTGTTTCCTAAAAAATATATTCCTTTGTTACCTAAATTAATTGAAGATGGAGAAATTAGTACACCAGAATATTTTGTTCCAATGACGTGTCTGTCTGTATTAGAAACTAAATCTCTTCCGGCAAATGGATGGAAATTTGAAGGATACGCACGTGATCATAATTCTGTAAAAGATTATATTATAGGATTGATAAATGATTCTAAAGATGTACCCATTATACCTTTTTGGAAAAACAGATGGAAAGGTAATATGGAAAGTATTGTTTCTGGTAAAAATAAATGTTCATACTTTGTGGGAACGTGGAATTATGACACTAAAAAAAACACAATTAATATAACAGAATTACCATTTCAAGTATGGAGCGATGATTATATTAAAGAAATTAAGAAAAAAGAATATGTAAAATCTGTTACGGATTATTCTTCTGAAACTTCTATTAATATTAATATTAAATTAAATCCAAATACTTATGAATTAATAACAGATGTTGAACAATATTTTAATCTTAAAAAAAAACAAAACAAACATCTAAATATGATTTATAAAAATAATATAGTAAAAGAATATAAGAAATATACCGATATTATTAAAGACTGGTATACAGAACGAGTAAATATAGAAAATAAATATGTATTTAGACAAATAATTTTATTAGAATTAAAATTAGAATTTTTGAATGAAGTTTATCGTTTTATAATTAATTGTGATAATTATGATATGTCTAAAAAAACAGAAGAAGAACTTAACGAACTTTTACAAAAAGAAAATTATAAAATTTTTGATAGAGCAGCGTTATTTAATTCAGACAATATTTTAACAGAAGACCTAAAGTCACGAATAACAAATGGTTCGTATGATTATTTATTGAATATCAAAACAAAAGATAGACTACTTACAGCAAAAAATAAATTACTTAATGAAATTAAAGAAAACAAAAAAGAGTTGGAAGAAATAAAAAGTCCAAATTATATTAAAAATAGTATACTACAATCATTGGAAAAGGTTCATTCTGAAATTGAAGTCGCAATAAATCATCCAAATTATTGGAAATATAAAGAAAACATTGCCAAATTTAGCGATTGATAATATGTATTAAATTTGATTTTTTTTATATAAATATATAATTAATGAACCATCGTGGTCCAACTAGAAATATGTTAATAACTCAATGTAAAGATTTAGGATTAAAAAAATATTCATCATTAAAAGTAAACGAATTGATTAAATTATTGGAAGAACACAAAATTTTGTTGTCTGCTGAAATTAAAGGTGATATTAAAAATATATCTACAGAAATTAAAAGTGATATTAAAATAGATTTATCTAATTATAACTTTATTGACTTATTTTGTGGTATTGGTGGTTTTCATCAAGCTTTAAAAAAAACAGGTGCTAAATGTGTATTATCTTGTGATATAGATAAATCATGTAGAGAAGTATATAAAGATAATTATGGTATTGAACCCGTTAGTAATATTAAACTTATTGATGAAAATAAGATGGTTGATTTTGATATACTATGTGCAGGTTTTCCTTGTCAAAGTTTCAGCAATGGAGGAAATAAAAAATGTTTTGAAGACAAAAGAGGATTATTATTTGATGAAATTATTCGAATTGCTAAAGTTAAAAAACCAAAATTTATGTTTTTAGAAAATGTCAAGCATATACTAAAAGTTAGTAATGGAGAAGTAATTAAATATATTAAAGATAAAATTCAATCTATTGATTATAAATTACAGATATTTCAAATATCACCTCATAGTTATGGAATACCTCAACAAAGAGAGAGAGTGTATTTTGTATGTATTAGAAATGATATATATAATGGTAATGAAATTGTTTTACCAGTATATACAGGAGATTTTAAAAATATTTTGGAAAAGAAAGAAGATATTAATGAAAAATATTTTATAAAAAACGATACTTTAGATATTCTAAACTGTTGGAATGAAATGATTAATATTTTTCATATTGATGAAAAAATATCACCAACCATTATGATAAATGAAGCATTTAAAGTATATACTCCTTTAGAACTAGATAATCTTCCATTTTGGAAAAAAGATTATATTATCAAAAATATTCCATTAATTAATAAATATAGACCACAATTTATAGAATGGTATAATAGACATACAGAACTTTTAAACAAAAGAGAAATATATGGAAAATTAGAATGGCAAGCAGGATTGATAAAAAAAGATGATAGTATTTTTAATCATTTTATACAAATCAGACAATCTGGTATAAGAGTTAAAAAAGAACAATTTTTTCCGACTCTTGTTGCTATATCACAAATACCAATTTACGGAAAAGAAAAAAGATATATAACACCAAGAGAGTGTGCAAGATTACAATCATTTCCAGATTCTTTTAAATTATCTGAAAATGATAAGATAAGTTATAAACAACTTGGTAATAGTGTAAATGTAGATAATGTATATACTATAATTACTTCTACCATGATAAAATATATTTAGTTATCATTATGAATTAAAAATTGAGGAGATGAGTTATATATATTACCTTTCCATCTAATTTCTACTCTATATTTTTTTTCATTAATTATTAATCTATAAAATAATTTAGCAGTTTCTCTTTCACTACCATTATTTTTTAAATAATATAAATCATGTTCTAAAAATGAAGAATTTATTATTTTAATATCATTTAATTGCTCAAATGTTTTACCATCAAATTCATATATTTCATATTTTACATCTAAACAATATAAATATTTTATTAAATTATCGAGTATTAGTTTATTATTAATTTTTATTTCTTCTTTTAATCTTAACCAATAAATATTTGTGGTATTTTTTTTATAAAATAATTCATTTATTTTTTGTCTTTCGGATTTTTTAAATGATGTAATTCCATTATTATTTAAATATGTTTTTTTGATATTTGTTAATATTGTATCTACTTCTTTACCTAGTATTTTTTGAACACTATAATTAGACTTTGTTACATCACTTTTTTGTTTAACAGAAATTCCAATAATTAATCCATTATTGTATTCAATATATATATCAGATTTAGTATATTTTTTATCTAGACCTGTATTTAAATCTATTATTTTTTTATGTTTATTTGTTTTTCCACTAATATATATAAATAAAATGTCTGTATTTTGTAATCTAATATGTGATATACTTCTATATACTTTAATATAATTTATAATAATGTTTTCTTTATTATAAATATCTTGTTTGTAATTATTTAAATCTGTTTCTTTATTAAAAATAATAATATTAGATTGAAAATCTGACAATTTTTTTAACAAAGTATTATAATCAACTATGTCATTATATAAAATAAGTAAAGGTAATACAAATTCCATACAATTATATTCGGTAGAATTTCTTATACCACTGATTTTTGTTTTAGAACGTGTTTTCATGTTATTAACTTAATAAACGGTTTCAAATTTACAATAGAAAAACATTTAAAATTAAAACAATAATATAAAATAATATCTTCAATATAATATAATGAATCAAATTATGAGTTTAGATTTTGGTAAAGAATTGACAGGAGTTGCTTTGATTGTTCTATGTATAGGTATAATTCTACACATCGCCTCACTAAAAATGTATGGTAAACATGACTTAAACGATATGAATATTTATGGTATACATTTGGTAGTCACTGCTATAATGACACATTTGTTTTGTGAAATAACGGGGATCAACAAATGGTATTGCAAAAATGGAGTCGCTTGTAGAAATTAAAGTTAAATTTTTACGATTCTTATTAATTATTTTTTTAAGTTATACATATAAATGGAAAACGTATTTATAATATTACCAAATCAATTGTTTAAAGATATTGTTTTAAACAGATTTTATATTGAATCAGATGTAATTTTTTTAATAGAAGAAGATAATTTTTTTTCGAATTATAAATATCATAAAATGAAATTAATATTACACAGATCATCAATGAAAAGTTATTATGATTATATAAAATCTGTATCTAATAAAAAAATTCATTATATCAGTAATATAGAATATAATAAAGATACTTTGGAAAATATATTTAAAAAATATAATACTATAAATACATATGATCCTATCGATCATGATATTCTAAGAAAATATATTAAATTAAACAACACTTATAAAAATCTAAATATTATACACAATCCTTTATTTTTAGAAAGTAATGAAGATTTAGATTCTTATTATAATTCTCTAAAAAATCATAAAAGATATACTCAAATTAGTTTTTATAAGTGGATTAGAACTAAATTTAATATATTAATGGATACAAAAGGTAAACCATTATTTGGTAAGTTATCTTATGATCATAATACAAAAATTAAGTTTGACAAAAATTATAAAGAACCAAAAAAACCAAATGTAAATAACAATAAATATATTAAAGAAGGTATAGATTATGTTAACAAAAACTTTAGTAAAAATGTAGGAGAAACTGAATTTTTTATATATCCTATAAATTTTTTTGAAGCTAATAAATTACTTAATAATTTTATAAAATATAAGTTATTAACTTTTGCGGATTATGAAGACACATCTTCTTCTGATATAGATTTTGGCAGTCACTCTCTTCTATCAAGTAGTATAAATATAGGTATTATAACAATAAAAGATATACTTAAAAAAATATTACATATATTTAACAACCTAACGTTATTAAATCAAAAAAAACTAATAAGATATTTTGAAATATTTATTCGACAAATACTTGGATGGAGGTCATATATTCGTTTTATTTATAGATATCATGGAGAGCAGATGTATAAAGAAAACAGATTTAATCACGAATATAAATTAAGTAAAAACTGGTATAATGGTAATACTGGAATATACCCAATAGATATAATAATAAAAAAAGCAAACAGATACGCTTATTGTCACCATATAGAAAGATTAATGTATATAGGTAATTTTATGTTATTAAATCAAATACATCCTATTGAAGTACATAAATGGTTTATGACTTTTTTTATAGATTCATATACTTGGGTAATGGTTCCAAATGTAAATATGTCACAATATTCTTCTACATCTATTATAATGATGACAAAACCATACTTTTCTTCTTCTAATTATATTAAATTAATGAGTAATTATAAATTAAATACATACAATATGATACAATTAGATAGATTATATTACTGGAATGAAATATGGGACATATTATATTATAATTTTATAAATAAAAACCAATCAGAATTTAGCAATATATATTCTTTAAGTAATAACGTTTATCATTGGAAAAATAAGGTAAAAACTGATAAAATACAAATTTTAAAAATTGCTAATATGTATATGAATATGTATATGAAAAAAAAATATTGAATTTAGTTAAATTATAAATTATATTTGCCGTAAACTATGGATCCGGCGATTACTCTTTTGAACGAGTTTAAAAAATTAAACGTATATCCTAATAACGGATATATAAAAAAGATATCAAAAATTGTTGAAGTTGATTCAAAAGATATAACAATTAGAAAAAGAATACTTTTAGAAACATAAAAATAAAAGTAATTAATGATAAAGGAATTTCCAAAAAAGGCATTTAATTTACATACTGAAAAACTTGGTTAAGGTATTCATCGATACTTTGTTCAGCATCAATTATTAGTACTTTATCAGAATGAATATTAGTAACCAATAATTCATACTGATTGTGGATGTTTGTTAAGTATTCTAATGTTATATTTTTTTCACATTCTCTTTCTCTAATTTTAATTCTTTTTAAACACGTTTCTGGAGAACATCTAAGATATATAAACTTATCAGACCTACATTCCGGATCCAAATAATTATATAGTTCTTGTAAAGCTTCTAATTGGTCTTTTTTTATAAAACCTTGATTGTGTAAAACTACTGCAAAAACATTTAACCCGTCTTCTGGTCCTCTTTCGACTATAAATGGAACATGAGAATCGAATTTAATATCTTTATTTCCAACATTTTTATTTCTTTTACAAATAGAATTTAATACTTGTAATTG
>Ga0164292_10003802_pt1 | contig 12335 bp, 10 predicted proteins | sample GEODES117metaG_FD_111486 | JGI IMG/M metagenome (GOLD analysis project Ga0164292, IMG submission 111486) | Eutrophic lake water microbial communities from Lake Mendota, Wisconsin, USA - GEODES117 metaG | ecosystem: Environmental > Aquatic > Freshwater > Lake | place: USA: Lake Mendota... | reverse complement strand
CCCCGCTACTCAATTCCTTTCTTCATGCACCCCAGGCCTGAGGTATCTTTGGCTTGCCTTGATAGCTGCATCAGTGAGGAAAACCCCAAAAAATATGATGATTGCACCGCCATTGAATTTTTACATGAGCGTTTGCGTGAAATAGGATTGATGAAATAAACCATTATTTCACCATTACTGTTCGAATCCAGCGGGTTTCATTACTATATACTGAAAGGGTATAAATGCCCTGTGGTAATCCGCTGATTTCCATCCAATCGGTTCCATTTTTTGTTTGGAATAACTTTTTACGGATTTCTGCGCCTGTCATGCTGTTGATGCTTACTTCCACATCCTGATGCTCCGCAAGGCCTGAAACCTTAAACCGCAGTGTTCCGTTCAGCGGATGTTCCAGCAAGTAAAGTTCACGGCTGATATTGGATGATGAGTGATAATTAGAATTGCAATAAAATGATATGTTATTCTCGGGAGACTCCATTTCCATCACAATTCTGTAGGTATTCCACCCTTCTGTCGGATTAAAATCGGTGAATTGATAACATTGAGAGGTGTGCATAGACCTGATTACCGGAAGGAAACCGATGGTTTCAAAACTTCCGTTCTTTTCCTTCTGGATGCTATATCCCTTCAAATTCTGATCCTGTGTAGTTTCCCAATGCAGAGAAACATGGTTGCCTTCTGACTTACAATTGAACTCGCTTACAACCACCGGTAACAATATGATAAAAGTTGATGCGGTATCAAAGCAACTATTTCTAATGCTGGTCATTTTGAGGGAATAAATTCCCGGTTCTGATATCCATGGATTTTGTTGAACCGAGGTAAATCCACCCGGTCCTGACCACGACCAGGCATAGCCCCGGGCATTCCCAAAAATGGGACTATACAATAAACTATCGCTAAGCGTGGAATTTCCGCCATATAATCTGATGGTATAAACTGTGCCGGTACTTAATGTGTCATAATATGCGGCAGAAGCTACCGGTTTAAGAGTATCAGCCAGAACGGTTACACTGTCTTTCTGTGTAAAACACCCTCTTAATGGTGCTGTTTCCAGGTAATATTTTCCGGGTTTGTTATAGGTTATAACCGTACTATCGGCATTGTATCCTGTAATATTCCCATTGGATGTTGTCCATTTATACCAGGCCAAACCATAAGCAGAATCAGCATAAACACTACCTGATTGAAGCGTACAATTCAACGTGTCTGTGCCTTTTATTTTACTGATAACCCGCGGATAACGCCAGAATGGATAAGGCCCGGCAAAATCTTTGGGTGCTGAGGTTGGTGCTAAGGATGACTGGCTGTAGAAAATGAGCGTTCTGTAGGGAGTGGTGCATGGATCTATTCCATCAAACAATGCCGGATCAACGCCAAGCTTCGTAAAATTAACAGACAACTCAATAAACTGATTGACAGAATAAATACTATCCCAATTATATCCACCGGCAGATGCAGACCCCCATGGATTATTCATGCAGTTGTATAGACTGTTTGCTGTGCCTTGGGCAACTAAGGTAGAACCTCCGTTTTTGGGTAATAATTCAGCATAGCCATAGCTACCGGGAAGGCTACCCTGCCCATAGAATTTGCCAAATAAAAAATTCACGGGGAGTCTACCGCTTCCGTTTCTAAAGCTATCATAGGTTGATTTTCTGAGCCAAACCTGGGGCTTTAGGGTAAACACGCCTCTGGTATAATCCATGATAACACACATATCGCCAATTCCGGCAACTTTTCCGTTAGGATAAAGCCACCAGGCCACACGCCCACCCTGAGAACCCAGATTCACCAGTTTATTGGTGATGGTATCCAGTTTCACATCCCTCACAAAGAGTTCTGCAGTAATGTTTTTAGATCCTGTTGTTCCATATACGGCAACGCCATAGTAAAAGAACAAAGAATCGAATACTGTATTGCCATTGCGTCTGAGGTGGCTGCTAAATTCCAGTATGTCTGTTTTACCGCCCATGCTGGAGCTTCCAATTGTCCAGGTACTAGGATCATCAATGAGTTTTACGCCACCAGGGCCAATAATGGAAGTTTTGTCAACATCGGCCTGATCCCTGGCATACAATGCATCCAACAATATAGAACCGTTGCTTCTGCTGAGCTTGGGTACAGACATCGGTTGCGTAAAAGTTAAGTTCTGCCGGGCCGTAGCCGAACTTATAAGCAATGATTTATAATAATAGGCACCTGTGGTATCAATAATCCCGACACCATTCAATGGATTTTTCACTTTGCGGCACCTAAACCAGTCGTCGGACGGTTTACCTGAGCCGGAAGCAGATGCTCCATGCAATGCGGTATCAGCAGCAAGATCGCCGTCTACACCAAATCCACCCTCAATTCTGCCCGGCCCTACGGCTTGAGACCTCAAGTAGAAGTTAATTAAACCCGTACATAATAACAATGTGATTTTTTGAATTTCCCTTTTCTTTTTCATAGCCAATTTTATTGGGGCTACAAAATTGAACGGGAACCCAAAATGTAAACATGACCTAAATTGTGCAGCGGGTGACGCAGATCAGCACAATTACCAATTCAATTGCTACAGAAACAGATTTTTTAATTCCACCGCTTCTTCAGGTTTCATCTTTCCTGCAAGAATCAGGCGAACCTGTCTGCGGCGTAATGCCCCATCAAATTTCTTTTGTTCCTCTTCATTTTCCGGTTTAAGTGCAGGAACAGGGGCCGGCTTATTCCTGCTGTCCAGTGCTACAAAAGTGTAGTATGCCTCATTGCATTTAATCTTTTCGCCTTTGGGAATATTATGGGCAAACACCTCAATAAAAACCTCCATGGAAGTGTTAAATGCACGGGTTACCCATGCCTGCAGGGTAACCACATCACCAAGTCGTATACTTTCCTTAAAGGAAACACTGTCAACAGAAGCCGTCACAACAATGTTATTGCTGTGTTTTTGGGCTGATATGGCAGCGCAAATATCCATCCAGTGTAGCAAACGTCCTCCCATCAGATTTCCAAGGGTATTGGTATCGTTTGGCAGCACGATTTCATTCATGATGGTATAGGAATCTTTGGATGTTTTACCGGCTTTATCTGTCATGAAGGCAAAGTTAGTGAGAATATATGGTGAAATAAAAAAGGGATACCATGCGGTATCCCTTCCATATAACTTTTTTTTACGATTATGCCTGAGCCTGAACTACAGACACTTTGCTGCGTCCTTCGCGGGTTTTGCGGAATTGCACTACACCATCTGCCAATGCAAACAGGGTATGATCTTTTCCAATACCTACATTAACATCGGGATGATGTTTGGTACCACGCTGGCGAACGATGATGTTGCCGGCTTTTACAACCTGGCCGCCGAATATTTTCACACCCAGTCTTTTGCTGTGTGACTCGCGACCGTTTTTACTACTACCTACACCTTTTTTATGTGCCATGATGATTAATTTTCTTCTGTTGTTGCTGCTTTTTCAGCTTTGGTTTTGATGCTCTCGATTTTAATTCTGGTCAAATCCTGGCGGTGACCATTGCGCACTGTGTAGCCCTTGCGACGCTTTTTCTTAAATACAACCACTTTTTCTCCGCGGCCGTGCTTTTCAACAGTAGCAGATACTACAGCACCTTTGATAGTAGGTTCGCCAATTTTAGCTTTGCCTTTGTCGCTGATCATCAGCACTTTGTCAAATGTTAATTTGTCACCTTCGTTCGCGGTGATGCGATTTACAATCAGGTATTTGTTTTCTTCTACCCTGTACTGCCTTCCGGCTATTTCTACAATGGCGTACATAACGTTTTTAATGATTTCCTCTTAAAAAGGGCTGCAAAGATAAGTAAAACCAATGTAATTTACAATAAACGGATATTTTTTTACAACTGTTAATCTTATTGTAACCGCCGTGCAATAATTCAGGGCAGCAATCGTTAGTGAACAATAATGTTTTCAAAAATAGTCAGTACCTTACAAAAAACACGCTCTCCCGCCACAAAGTGTCAATAACTCATCAGGAAAGTGCCCAAATCCCCCTTTTATATTTGCCTCTGAATCTATGCAAAAACCCATAATAACCGCCTGCTTTTGTGCCATGCTGCATACCCTCGGTGCACAAACCAAACCGGGATTTGATGATGGAACCACGGTTTCAACTGCTTTTAAACCACGGTTACTTTCTGCGAATAAACTTCTTATCGATCCGGCCGTACCTAAATCCGGTAAATATCCTTTCGACATCAGCTATCTGCCACAAGATTTCAAGTGGAATACCCGAAAAATTGCCAGAATTCTACCACCCGTAAAACACAATGAACCGGGACTTGACACCCTATACAATCCCAATTACGCAAGAATGGGTGGTGGCAATTACGGTCATAAAATCATGGAACTTTTTGTAAGCAGCCGGGCAGCAGACAAATGGGCCTACAATACTTCATTTCAGCACCTGAGTGCAGATGCACAAAAAACCAATCAGGATTTCAGCACCAATCGTGCTTACCTGGGCGGCTCAAGGTTTTACAAAAGAAGCAGTATGGACGTAAGGTTGAATTACACAAGAGACATGAACCGATTCTTTGCTAAGGATACCTTTTATGAAAAAGATGCTGCATTGATAAAGAAAACCGGACAAAATATGGGGTTCAATGTTTTTTATGATATGAAGCGAGATGGCAAAAAGCCAGGCGTAAGCGTTGGGTTGATGTTCAATAACTTCTACAATAACCTGAGCCAGAGTGAGACTGAATTTAGCGGAAAAGTGGGTTGGGATGCGGGCATAAAGTCTTTGAGCACAGCCGGCTCTCTCGAATTTACCAGTCTGCAGTTCCGCCAAAATTTCACCACCCGTCAGCAATATTTTATCGATGCTGCTCCACGTATTACAATGAAAATTAAGGAAACCGGTATCGATTTAACCGGTGGATTGAACATGACATGGGTGCTTGAAGATTCTGCAAATCCTTTGTTTTACCTTAATCCTGTGATTCTGGCAGAGAAAAAACTGGAAGGTCTTAAAATGAAAATGTATGGGGGTGTTGACGGTGGCTTGAGAAAAAATTCAATTCGAAGGTATTTTGAAATGGTACCTTTTACCTACGACAGCATTCAAATTACCAATTCTTACGATCAGCTAAGAGTCTTTGCCGGCTTGAAAGGCAGCATCACCAATAACTCACAGTTCATTGTAGAATTCGGCAATAACACCACATCTAAGATGCCGCTTATTATTACCAATAATGATAGTTTAAATAGTTTACAGGTGGTATATGACAATATTAATAACCTCTATTTTTCCTCAGATTTACGTTTTTCCATCGGCGAAAAGCTAAGGGTTGGCGCTAATTGTAAATTTAACAATTATACCACCAATGACCAGGCACTGCCGTGGCACCTGCCATCTTTCACTTATGCTGTTTCAGGTCAATACTATATCACCAAAAATTTAACTACGCAAGTCGGTATCGACGGTATGAGCCGCCGGTATAACACCATCCAAAATTCAGGTAAGCAATTGGAAATTAAAGGATTTACCGATGTACATGCCCGGGTAGATTACAAAATAAAAAACCTACTTAGGGTATGGGTACAAGGCAGCAATCTTCTCAACCAAAAGTATCAGCAATGGTATGGTTACAACAATTTCAGACTGTCTGTCATGGGCGGTATATCTGCAGGATTTTGATTTATGACATTCTGCTTGTAATTTTGTAGGGATGACCGATTTACAAAGACTGGAAAACGCCATTACCGATTTAATTGGCACCCATGAATGTGTAGTAATACCCAATTTAGGGGCTTTTCTGTTAAGGTCTTTTCCCGCATCGGCAAACCCATTCAGTGGTGAAATAAAACCCTCAGGTCAAACGTTATTTTTTAATCCGGCCATCACTTCAGATGACGGATTATTGATTACCCATCTGCGATATCAAACCGGTTGTGATTACCTTACTGCTCAGAAAACCATTCAGGACCTGGTAGCTTTAATTTTGGAGGGTGTAAAAGCCAATAGAAGTTACCCACTGGGCAAGCTGGGCAATTTCTTTTTGCACCATGAGGGTAAATTATTGTTTCTGCCATCTTCAGCCCTCAATATCAGTAAAAACGCCTTCGGCCTTGGAAACTTTGTAGTAGAGGAATTAATTAAAACCCGCCACGCAAACCCGGTTGCTACTCCCGTGAATGCAGAAAATGCTTCATCAACAAAATCGATGGATGCAACTGCTGAAATACAGGATGCCGAGGTTATCGAACTGAAACCGAATCAACCCAAGTCCCGGGGTTTCATCTGGAAAATAGCCGCCTCTGTTTGTTTGGTGAGTTTATCGGCTGCTGCTTTGTATTTTGGGAATTTCCTGAATCATTCAGGTCAAAATATGCAACTGGCATCTCACCTGCCCTCTCATCATTCTGGTGAATCTAAAAGAATAAATATTGAATCAATAAACCCTGAATCCAATAAAAAATCAATAACAACCGTTTCCCTTTTATCGGCTGAGGATATGAATAAGGGAATGGAAAAAATATTGTCAGGAAAAGGGAACGTCTTTATTTGTGGTGGCTCCTACATGAGTCAAAAACTGGCTGAAAACGAGTGCAACAGCTGGAGACAAAATGGTATTCCGGCGGTTATCGGTAAAAAAACAGGTAGTGTTTTAATCAAAGTGGTCGTGGGACGCTTTGAAAATGACAAGGATGCCAGTGCGTTTTTAGAAAAATTGCCGGTTAATACAGGGTTTCATGCCGGTTTACTCACGGCCCAACTTAAATTTGACTAAACATGTCCCACTATATTGTTGAGGAAAAACTGGACAGTACCACCATTGACAAAGTCAAAAGTGCTGTTTTATCCCTTTTAATATCGGCTGTGCTTATTGGTTTGCTTTGGTTCATGCACATTAGCATGCCCAACCCTCCATTTGAAGTTAAGGAGGGTGTGCTGGAACTGGATATGGGCGTTGTAGACGGTGGCTTCGGCAATCCCAACGATGGAGGCCCATCCCAGACTCCGCCTGCACTGGGTGATAAAGGAGGTTCCGGTGGTGGCAACCCAGTACAAAGCGGTGGAGAGGGCAAAGTCATCACCAATGATGCCGACAACAGTGCAAACCTCCCCCCTATTGATCCACCCAAGACAGGTGACCAGCTGGATCCTAATCTCGCCAAAAGGCTTCCTACCGGAAAAAGAACCGGCAGTTCACAGGAGGGAAACCCCAACGGATGGAAATCTGGAAAAGGCACAACGGGTTCCGGTGGCGGTGATAATACCGGCGGAGTAAAAGGTGACAACACAGGAACCAATCCGGGCAACAGAGGAAAAGGATTGATTAGTGCCAGATTCACTAATTTTAAATTAATTTCTGATGTAGAAGTTGTACAAGCCCAGGGCACGGGAATTATTGTTTTTGAAGTGAAGGTAGATTGTTACGGCAATTTTAGGATTTTGGGTGGCGAGGCAACCGGCACTACCTATAATGCAGGCGATGCAAAAGCAGTATTCATGAGTGTATTATCCCGTTCTACATTTAAAAAAATGGGTGAAGATTGCCCTGAAACGGGTAAAGTATCGGTTACCATACGTCCCAGTCTGTAATGATTAGTTACGAAGAAACACTGGAATTTCTCTATTCCAGATTACCTGTTTTTCAACATATTGGCGCTGCCGCATACAAAGCAGATTTAAACAATACCATTGCCATCTGCGATTTTCTGGGGAATCCACAGCATCATTTTAAAAGCATACATGTGGGGGGAACCAACGGAAAGGGTTCTGTAAGCTCAATGCTGGCGGCCATTTTTACAAAACATGGCTATAAAACCGGTTTATATACCTCTCCGCACTTAAAAGATTTCAGAGAGCGCATCAGAATCAATGGTGAAATGATTCCTAAAGAATTTGTGGTCAATTTTACCCATACCATGAGGCCTTTGATTGAAAGTGTGTCCCCCTCCTTTTTCGAACTGACCGTTGGGATGGCATTTGAATATTTCAAAAGCATGGAGGTTGATATTGCGATCATAGAGGTGGGCATGGGCGGAAGACTGGACAGTACCAATGTAATAAACCCGGAACTGAGTGTTATTACCAATATTGGCTGGGATCATATGGAATTCCTTGGTGATACATTGTCCAAGATTGCTGCTGAAAAGGCCGGAATCATTAAAAAGGATGTACCTGCAGTAGTGGGAGAAGTATTGCCTGAAACGCAGGAGGTATTTGAAAAAATTGCCGGTGAAAAAGGGGCTCCATTATCCTATGGTGTATCAGCTCCCGGACGATGGATCGAAAAATGCGCTTTAAAAGGAGCTTATCAAAAAAAGAATCTCGGAACACTTAAATCAGCCATCACTGCGTTGGAGTTACAAGGTTATCACTTTTCCGAACACCTTATTCTGGATGCTTTGCAGGAAGTAAAATCGCTCACAGGGCTGCAAGGCCGTTGGGATGTTTTACAGGAAGAGCCCACCATTATTGCAGATACCGCGCACAATTCCGACGGGTTACATGAAACCATGCAGCAGCTTCAAAATAGTGTAAAGGGTAAGTTGCACATCGTTTTGGGGGTAGTAAAAGAAAAAGACCTATCTAAAATCCTAAAACTCCTTCCCTCTTCAGCTCATTATTATTTTTGCAAACCTGCTATATTCAGAGGTTTGGATGCAGAAATACTGGCGATGGAAAGCGCGAAAGAAGGTCTTTTCGGAAAAATATACGAAAGCGTTAATGCAGCATTACAGGCAGCTAAAGAAACTGCAGAACGGGAAGATACAATTTACATTGGCGGTAGCACTTTCGTGGTCGCAGAAGTCTTATAGACTCCAATAATCCAGCGCAGGGCGAGATTCCGGGATTCTGAACAGTGCCTTTATATCAAAGAAAAATCCATCTGCGGTGGCATGCTTTTCAAACCAGGATGCAGGCAGTTTTTTGTATTCATCGTGTGAAACAGCCAGAACAATGCCATCGTATTGACCACAAGGTTCCGATGCTAACGAAAAACCATATTCGTGATTCACTTCGTCGGCACTTGCATAGGGATCTACCACATCCACATTAACCGAGTACGAAATTAATTCATTTACCACATCCACAATTTTACTGTTGCGAATGTCAGCCACATTCTCTTTGAAGGTAGCTCCCATAATCAGGATGCGAGAGTCTTTTACCACTTTGCCCCTTGCATTCAATTTTTTTACGGCTTTTTGTGCAATATGTGCGGGCATATTATCATTGGTAAATCTACCGGCCGCAATTACCCTGGGATGCAGCCCCATGGCCTCGGCTTTGTGGAGCAGATAATATGGATCTACCCCAATACAGTGTCCGCCCACTAGTCCGGGCTGATAGCGGTGAAAATTCCACTTGGTGGCAGCGGCGTCAATTACATCCTGTGTGCTGATGCCGATTTTATTGAAAATCATGGACAACTCATTCATCAGTGAAATGTTGACATCGCGCTGGGTGTTTTCAATAATTTTTGCCGCCTCTGCTACTTTGATGGATGCGGCCTCATAGACACCTGCTTCAATTATGCTTGCATACAGTTTGGAAACATTGCGCAACGCCTCTTCGTCATTGCCACTCACAATCTTCAGAATCTTGGTAAGCGGTCTTTCTTTGTCTCCCGGATTAATTCTTTCGGGGGAATAACCCACCTTGAAATCCACTCCCATCTTCAGGCCTGATAATTCTTCAATCACCGGCACGCAATCATCCTCCGTGCAACCGGGATAAGTGGTGCTCTCATAAATCACATAATCACCTTTTGAAATGGCTTTGCCCACGGCCGTGCTGGCGCCAATGAGAGGTTTCAGTTCGGGTTCATTGGATTCGTTGATGGGCGTTGGCACCGCAACAATATAAATACCGCACTCTTTGATATCATCGGCATTGGCGGTAAAGCGAATTTTTCTGCCTTCAAATTCCGAGGCATCAATTTCTTTACTGGGATCAATGCCCTGTTGCATAAGTTTGATTCTTTCGTCATTAATGTCAAATCCCACCACCTGAAATTTGCGCGCAAACTCAAGGGCTATTGGCAGCCCAACATATCCAAGCCCAATAACACAGATACTTTTTTCGCCGGAAGAGACTTTATCAAACATTTCCATCATGGATTTGCAAAAATAGGTTATTAAGTGTGTTAGGCCATAAGCAAAAAGGAGGCCTAAAGCCCCCTTTTCGCATTATTTCTTAACATTCTATTTATCGAACGCCATGCATCATTTTCAGCAGCACTTTGTTCATACTGATTAATACTAGTCCGAGGACTATAACAAAACCTGCAATGCCCGCGAATATGGTAAAAGGACCCAGTTTTTCAACAAAACCCACGGTAAGACCGGCAAGATTATTCGCAATGAAACTGCTTAGGAACCAAACTCCCATGAGCATGGAAGCCAGTTTAACCGGTGCAAGCTTCGTAACCATGGATAAACCAATAGGACTTAAGCAAAGCTCACCACAAGTGTGAATCAGATAGGTGCCTAAAATCCACATGATGTTGGCCTTGATGGCTTCATTGTCTCCGGCAGTGCCACGCTCCATAACAGCGCCTACCATCAATAAGAAACCTAAACCCAGCAGAATCATTCCCAAGCCCATTTTTATGGGTGTATTAGGTTCTTTTCCCTTACGGTTCAGAAAGGCCCACAATAAGGTAAACAAAGGTGCCAACATCACAATAAAAATCGGATTTACACTCTGGAAGAATGAGGTAGGTATCAAGTAACCGTTTACTTCTCTATTGATAAACTTATCTGTATACAGAGAAAAAGCACCGCCGGCCTGTTCAAAACCCGCCCAGAAAAAGGTAACAAACGCCACCAGAATGATGATTACCCAGGTGCGATCCTTTTCCGGCTTGCTGAGACCCGGGCCTGCTGTGGCGCTGCCCATATTGTCTACAATATCTCCGGCTGCCACGTTCTTGTTTTGTGGACGCAATCCCTTATCTCCCAAATATTTTTGGCCCAGAGTATTGAAAAGTATTTGACCTATGGTCATTCCTATTCCAGCGGCAAGGAAACCGTACTGAAAGCCATAGTGGGCTATCTTAACCGATCCATCTGCCAAAACCTCTTTCGTTGCCATAATATCTTCTGCAAGCAGACCACATACCAGAGGAGCCAGAAATGCCCCAAGATTTATGCCCATGTAAAAAATATTAAATGCTCCGTCTTTGCGTACATCATGGTTATCATACAGCTGACCTACAATAATGGAAATATTGGGTTTAAAGAAACCGTTACCGATAATCAACAATCCAAGACCCGCATAAAATGTAACCAATCCCAATTGAGAAGCCAACGAAAACTGTCCGAGCGCCATGAGAATACCCCCAATGGTGATAGCTCTTCGCTGCCCAAGGTAGTTGTCAGCAATCCAACCTCCCAGAATAGGGGTTAAGTATACCAAACCCGTGTAAATACCATAAATTAATCCTGCATTATCATCAGAAAAACCCAATCCACCTTCCAAATAGGACTTTGTCAGATACAATATCAAAAGACCACGCATTCCATAGTAGCTGAAACGTTCCCACATTTCAGTAAAGAATAGGAGTCGCAGACCTGCGGGGTGTTCCTTTTGGTTAAAAATCCAAACCATAACGGTTGAGATGATGGAGATTACAGATGCATACATGTACATCTGAAAGGCCTGCGAAGGAATGTCGAAGCTTAACCCGGCAAAGACATTTAATAGAAAAATGCTGCCGGCCAGACTGATGACAAAGGCCAGTAAAAGTTTGAGGTTGTTATTCATAGTGTTTTTGTTAAATGATATTTTTCTCTTTCATCACCCGATTGAGCCATCGGAGCATTGCAAACATAAGCAACCCGGCCAAAAGTGCCAAAACACAATTTAAAAGAAAAAAATGGGTTTTGTCTTCATATTTCTCCCACATGCCGCTCAGCATTCCTGAAAGCTTATTGCCCACTGAGGTACTCAGAAAAAAACCACCCATCATTAAGGCAGTAATCCTGGGCGGACTTAGTTTGGAAACCAATGATAGTCCCATCGGTGATAGACAGAGTTCACCCAGGGTAATTACCGCATAAGAAGCCACCAGCCAAAAGGAACTCACTTTTGCATGTTCAATGTCGGTGGATTTTACCGCGCCTACCATGACCAGGGCACTTAAAGCAGTGATAACCAAACCAATGGCGATTTTTGCCGCTGTAGTGGGCTCTTTCTTTTTACGCCTTAAAACACCCCAGAAACCCACTACCAGAGGGGTTAACAGAATAACCCAAAACGGGTTGATACTTTGGTACAACTCTGTGGATATAAGTTTCAGACTCTTTCCTTCACCGGGAATTTGCGCTTGCGGTAAATTCTGAAAATACTTTCTGCTGGCTGTTT
>Ga0164292_10003801_pt1 | contig 12336 bp, 10 predicted proteins | sample GEODES117metaG_FD_111486 | JGI IMG/M metagenome (GOLD analysis project Ga0164292, IMG submission 111486) | Eutrophic lake water microbial communities from Lake Mendota, Wisconsin, USA - GEODES117 metaG | ecosystem: Environmental > Aquatic > Freshwater > Lake | place: USA: Lake Mendota... | reverse complement strand
CTGCTGGAAAAACACGGACCATATCGGCAAAACCACGAACTGTTGCATCAACCGCCTTTTGCATCTCATCAATCTCATACTTATCTTTCACAGCCCGCATCACTGAGGTGAAATTTAAGAACTCTTTCTCACCCTCTGTGTTTTCTTCAACTAACTTATCAAGCGCAGAATCTTCACCCCGAACTAACAAAGTTTCCTTCTTGTCCTTTAAAAACTCCTCAATTGATTCAATTTGTTTCACCTTAATGCCGTACTTAGTTTCAGTCTCTTCCAAGGTCATTCTTCGACCCACCCAAAACTCGCCATATCTTGTGTCTTTGTAAAACTCACTGTTATTACGAGGAGATCTTGGGTGAATAAATAAAAGTGCCTCATGGCCTGATGTAGTTGGCTCCATTACAAATAAGGAATCTGGAACACAATCTGATGCAACAATGCCAGTAAACCAACTAAAGGCTGAGTGAGCTCTAAATTGATAATCAGAGTCATTACTTCTTATCTTTAAAGAACCTGATGGAAAAATTAATCTCTTGCCAACATATTGTTTAGACAACTTATCTCTGCGTAGTTTTGTGTATGGAATTGATGGATGAGCTGTGATTCCAGTAAGTGGTGAAGGAGCCCAACTCTCTTTCATAAACTCTGTCATTGCATCAACAACTGGAATATCATGGGTTCTCACTTCAACACCCTTTTCATTAGCACTAGATGCGGACTCCATATGATTATTCTATCTTATAAAGGTAAATTAATACTCTTCTGATGCACTATGAATTACTAAGGTTTGAAAATCTAAATCTCAGAACAGTTTTGACTCTAGTTTTGCGAAAAATTTCAACCCCACAATTAGATTTTACTTATCAAATATACATCCCAATACGATATATAGTTTACAGTATTATCTACACCAATATTTTTGAAATGGGGCAAAGATTTAATGACTAAAGAGTCGAACAAAAATAACCATCAGGAGTTTCAAATTTTATCTAAGGCTCTGCCTTTTTCTCACAAAAGATATTTTAAACAAAAAATTCTACAAAAGATTTATACTTTCTCAACCAACGCTCCATACCTGTCGGGGGACTCATTTAAAGCATTAGCCGACTACACTCCCTATGGAAGAGAGGGTAAAAATAAAATAAATCGTTATAAGTTAACTCGTGCAAAAATTTTATTCGTAGCTGGTGACAAACTTAATGAATTAATAAAAAATGAATTTCATAATATAAACGCAAAGGTATTAATTAGTGGTAATAGTGATGAGAACTTTAATGAACAAATTCAACTTCCAAAATCAATAAAACTTTGGCTATGTCAAAATAATTCTATTTCAGATTCTAGAATTATTCGAACACTTCCTATTGGCATTGAAAATATCAGGTTAGCTAATTTAGGATTCCCTAATAACTACAAAATAGAAATCATAGATAAAGTCTTGAATAAAGTTATTGTTACCCCAATGTCTGCTACTAATTCAGCCAGATTTGAAGCCCTAAAATGGGGATGTGAAAATCCAGAAATTGCTGATGTATACCGAGAAATGATTCCACGTCAGGATTATTTCCAGTTGATTAGTAAGTATAAATTTGTATTATGTTGTGAGGGAAATGGTTTTGATACACACCGAGTATGGGAGTCATTGTATCTAAATAATTTTCCAATTCTTCTAAAAACTAAATGGTCATCTTCTTTGGCGTATTTAGATCTTCCAATACTGTTAGTTGATACATATGATCAAATCAATCAAAACTTGCTGATAGATTTTTATAACAAATGGAGGAGTTTTGATTCAAGAGTTGAGCAGATTTTATGGATTCACTACTGGAAAAAATTAATTGAAAAATTTATCAAAGGTGAATAGTCAAGCCAATAAAAGTCTATTTGTTTAAAAAGTATGATAAATGATAAACTATTAAAAGATGGAGACGTCGCATAGTCCGGTCTAGTGCGCCTCACTGCTAATGAGGTTAACCCCTAAAGGGTTTCGGAGGTTCAAATCCTCTCGTCTCCGCTGATGTTTACTCATCTACAGTTTGACTAAATTTTATTAATCAAATCTTTAGGAAAATAGTATTTTGAAAGACTGTAAAAAATTCTCTAAATCTCTTCACATAATTCTGTTTACATTTGCTTCAAATAAACTGAGATAATTTTGGAGCATTCTTTGATATTTACTATGTATTCATGAGATTTATCATTTTTCTCATATACAGAATGTAATGTAATCAATTTGAGTTCAAACACTTCAGCATAATCTCTCCAAAACACGCGCGAAAGAGGCGTCATGTCTGGCATGAGCGCAAGAATTATAGTATCTTTCTTACAAAACATTAGATTTGTAAGCGAGGCTCCACCAAGTGCCACCACAAGTTTAGCCCTACGAAAAAGCTCGATTTGTTGACTTACGGGCAGATCGGAAGTATCGACTGTCACAATGCCCATATCAAGCAGACGAGCCTCCAGTTCTATTATATTTTTAGGCGCTCTTTCCGAACCCAGTTTTCTTGTAAGAAAAATAGCCTTTACGTCACTTCGCTGATTCTTTATATCATCTTCACTATTAAACACTTCTTCTAAAAACAATTTAGATTTTCTAAGTTCTAAACTTCGATTTGCAAAGATATTTTTGCCTAAAGTGGAGTCTGTAAAATCAACCAACTTCTGATGGCGGAAATCTCGAGCGAGTACAATTCTATCAAAACAAACAATTTCAGTAGGCTTTTCTAGCAAAATTGGTGGGGTTCCAAGCGCTTTAGTGTAGATTTCAAGAATTTGTTTGGGGGTATCTCCAATTAGCAATCCAACATTTATTTGTGGAGAACTATTTTTATAAATCAAAATACGAGGAAGCACCTCAACAACAAAGTGATAGTAGTTACTTGGCATATGTGAATATCCAAAAAAAATAACATGGTTTGAAAATCGTCTATGATAATTGCTTGTATATCTGCGCATCATTAACAAATCCGAACCGTTGTATCTTACTACTCCTTGTATAGGAAGCCCTGAATAAGCTTGCAATTCGAAAGGTGCGGTTGTCACCACGTCTCCACTTTTGTCAAGAAAATTTCGCGCATTAATTAAGATGACATCATGAAACATTGGAAATATAAGAGAATTGGCTGGTTCAAAAATTTTGTCTACTTTAACAATTACCCGTTTTTGAATTAAAGAATTTATGGAAGGAAAAATTTCTTTAGCGTTCCCAAACTTAATTGCAAAAAGCATTCTTTTTCGATTTGACAAACCAATGTTAACTTGGCCAACCAAAGGTATAGATGATATCCCTGGTTGCTCAGTAATTGATATCAATCCTTTGCGCCTAACTGAAAGATAAATTCTATCATCAAAGTATTGTGAGCTATAAAAAAAGCTAACAAAGAAAAGCCTTAGGATGAACCTAATAGGAGATAGATAGAATTCTCTTTTCAATTCGTGCAAGAAAACACGGCTAAGATAGATTTTAGGCAAACCTATTTCTAAATTACGAGTTCGAAAGTTCAGTACAGTAAGTATTAGGTATAGAAATGGTGCCAGAGCGGGGAAGGCTCTTTTGCTTATCAACTCTTCACCAGCTTCAGTTTTAAAACTAATTTTCCTAAAAGACAACTCCATGTCTAAGAAATAAATAGTTTGAATCACAGGTGAATTATATATCTTGAAGGCCTATTGTGTAGGTCGAAAAAGATTGATTGGTATATCTAGGGCTTTGCTATATCGATATTGCAATACAGTAATTTTGTTATAAAGTATACACAGGCCTAATTTGAATCATTACTGATCTTTTATCAATTGAGAGATAAACGTCTGTTGGATTAACCAGCCGAGCTGTCAACTTAAACGTTAGATTTAAACCATCGCTAGGATTACTGGAGTTCAGCCCCAACTCGAGTTTTGGATGAGCAGATTATTTTGTTTGCGTCCTATAAGCACTACACTATGTCCGTGGAAATAAATTACCAAATTGACCTTAATTCTGGAAAGCTCGGAATTATAGAGTTCAAAAAATTAAATTTTTCTCCGCGAAGACTATATTGGATCTCTGATTTAATCCCTGGTTCAATTAGAGGGAATCATGCACATAAAACCCTGAGACAGGCGATGTTCGTGATTGCGGGCTCTATAAATATAAAACTCTATGAGGGTGATAAGGAGATCTTTCGTAAATTGGAGCCTAGCGGACAGGTGCTCTATATTGAGCCTGGGATCTGGCGTGAATTTTGGACAGATGAACCTGGCAGCGTTGTTTTCGTTCTATGCGACCAACCTTTTAATGAATCTGATTACATAAGAGATTTTCATGAATATATCGCCTGGTTTAAGGCAAAAAATGAATGTTGATTTTTTTACTTATAGTTATGTTCCTATTTCGATAAAAAAATTATGGCTTGATTCTGTATCTTATGTAATTCAATCTGGGAATTTTATAGGTGGCAGTTATGTCACAAAGTTTGAAAAAGAGTTTGCGGACCTTTGTAAGTCAAATTATGCAGTCGGCGTTAGTAATGGATTTGATGGACTTGAAATTGCATTAAGGGCATTAGGGATTGGACACGGTGACACTGTAGTAGTGCCAGCCCATACATTTATAGCAACCTGGAATGCAGTTCTAGCTGTTGGTGCCTCTCCTTTGGGAGTTGATGTTGGGAACGATGCCCAGATAGACGTACTACAATTTCAAGAAATTGCTTTACGTCGAAAGATTTCCTGTGTAATCCCAGTCCATATGCATGGGCACATGTCTGACATGGTTGAACTTGCCAAAATATGCAGAAATTTGAATATACCAATAATTGAGGATGCTTCCCAGTCTCATTTTGCTGAGCGTGATGGGAAGATTGCCGGAACTACTGGTGATATTTCAGTTTTCTCACTTTACCCAACAAAGAATCTAGGCGCGTTAGGAGATGCAGGTGTGATTATTACGAATCAAATGAATTTGGCTACTAAAGCGAGAAAACTTGCCAATTATGGCTCAGAAAATAATGATAAATATCACCACAATGAAATTGGCTATAACAAAAGATTGGATGCGGTTCAAGCGGCAATCTTGAGAGTAAACTTGGATTTTATCAACGAATGGAATTCAATCCGAAAGAATTTAGCTCGGATATACGTTGACTGTTGCGAAGAGTTGAAAATTTCATATCTGAAGGGAAGGGAGGGATCTGTCTGGCACCATTTCTGCATTAAAGCAAGTAATAGAGATGCAGTCCAAGCGTTTTTACTCGGACAAGGTATTGGTACCGATATTCACTATCCGTTTCTGGCAGCCGACGAGGTCGAGCAGTTTGCTGGTTTAAAAAGAGGAAAATACCCAATTGCAAAAGAGCTTTCCAATTCTTTATTGAGTCTTCCAATAAGCCAATTTCATGATCAGGAAATGATCACTTATGTTTGTAAAATACTGAAAAAAGCCCGGTCGCAACATATCTTATAACAAAATCTAGTGGCTTGAGCCTAAAATAGTATTTAGACACTGTGCTCAGGAGGGGTAACACTGAAAATTTCTTGTGATTCTAACGCAAACATTTTTTTATTTTCTCAAAGCTCTCTTAGATTTTGATGCTTATAACTCGCCAGTAGAATAATTATTTCTTATCTAAATTTAACGAAAACATCTAATTAAGTGTATAACTAATTTATTTTTGCTTGATATTTATAACTTAGTCTACTATGTACTAGTGCTAAGGGTATTAACACCGAATAAGTTTTTGAGGTTAAACCCGTGCGCAATAACTACAATTAAAAAGTTTACAAAATATTAAGTAGGAGGAAAGTTGTTAACCTATAAAATTGTAATAGTTGGTGCTGGCCCCGCCGGCTACTTTACTGCCCAAGCATTACAAAATGTTCAAACCGAAAAGCTAGCTTTGGCCATTGACATGATCGAACGTCTTCCCACCCCATGGGGGTTGATAAGGAGCGGGGTTGCTCCTTATCATCCAAAGATAAAAACCGTTTCAAAGATTTTTGAAAAGATTGCCAAAGAGCCAAACTTTAGGTTATTTGCCAATGTTGAATTGGGTAAAGACGTTTCACTCAAAGACTTACGAGATCAGTATGACGCAGTGATTTTATCAATTGGTGCTCCAAGGGGGCGCAAGTTGGGCATTCCCGGCGAAGAGTTGGCCAACTCATTATCTGCTGCTGATTTTGTTCCTTGGTATAATGCCCATCCAGATTATGTAAATACTGAAGTTGATCTATCTTCTGAGACAGCGGTGGTAATTGGTGCTGGAAATGTTGCAATGGATGTCGCAAGATTGTTAGCGATTGATCCAATCGAACTTTACCCAACCGATGTGGCGGAACATGCATTAATCAAGTTAAAACAAAGCAATATCCGCACAGTAATTGTCAATGGTCGCCGTGGGCCAGAGAATGCCGCCTTTACTGCCTCCGAACTTCGCGAACTCTCAAGGCTCCAAAACATAAATGTGCACATAGATAAAGTAGATATTGAAGCGGCAATTTTGCGCGCGAGAGATAAGCCAGATAAAGATACGAATAGTAAACTCGATGCAATGTCGCACATCGCTCATCGCGAAGTAACAAACTATGAACGAAGCATGCACTTCCAATTCCTCTCCACACCAAAAGAGATCCTAGGTAATGGGCGTGTCGAAGAGATTGTATTTACACTAAATAAAGTTGAGGATGGAAAGGTTGTACCTACTAACGAAACTTTTACAGTTAATACCGGATTAGTTATTACCGCAATTGGCTATGACACAGTTGAGTATCCAGGAATTACAATTGAGAATGGCCGTATAAAAAATATTGCAGGACATGTTGAACATAATCTTTACACAACAGGGTGGGCAAAGCGTGGTGCAGTTGGAGTTATTGGCACAAATAAAAGTGATGCGATTGATGTAGTGGAGTTAATCATTAAAAACTTAAAAAAGCCTAAGGTTTCTGAAGGAATCACTGCATTGTTAAAATCTGATCATGAAGTAATTGATCAATTGGCTTGGGAAAAAATAAATGCCTCCGAAGTGATCTCTGGCGAAATAGCAGGAAAACCTCGAGTAAAAGAAGTGGATTGGAGGCGGCTAATTAATTTAGGAAGAACTTAAGCATGACAGTAGACTATTTTAAAGCCAAGTCTTTTTAGAGCCACTACTCAATTCATCATAAATCCATTGATAAGTTTTTTCTAGACCATACTCTAAAGAAATTTTTGGTTCCCAACCCAAAATTTCTTTTATCAAAGTGTTTTCTGAATTACGTCCTCGGACACCTTTAGGTGCGTCTAGTATGTATTTTCTTTTAAGATTTATGTTAGCAATATTCTCAACGATATCAACCAACTGATTAATTGTTACCATTTGGCTTGAACCTAAATTTATCGGAGAAGAATAAGTGCACTCCATGAGTTTTTGGATTCCTAAAACTGTGTCGTCTATGTACGTAAATGATCTAGTTTGCTCACCATCCCCCCAGATTTGGAGTTCATGTGAGCCGCTTATGACTGCTTCTACTACTTTCCGACACACTGCCGCGGGCGCTTTCTCCCTTCCTCCGTCAAATGTTCCTAGCGGACCATACACATTATGAAATCTTGCAATTCTAATCTCTAAACCATAATCTTCACCAAAGTGTCTACACATTCTTTCACTAAAGAGTTTTTCCCATCCATAGCCATCTTCTGGATCTGCCGGATATGCATCAGATTCTTTCAGTCCAGGATTGTTAGTTTTGAGCTGATGCGATTGATTGTAAACACACGCAGATGAAGCAAAAAAATATTTATCCACACCATTTAACCTTGACGATTCCAGTAGATTAGTGTTAATGAGCACAGAAACCATGCACAACGCTTTGTTTTTTTCAATAAAACCCATACCGCCCATGTCGGCAGCTAGATTATAAACGACCTCAATTTCACTTGTTGCAGCCAGGGTATTGACTGGATCTTTTAGATCTAAACTTCTATTTTCGACTTCATCAAACCTCTGGAACCAATCAGATAACGGCTTTATGTCGATAGCACGAATGTTAGTGTACCCCTGAATTAATAAATCATTTACTAGCCAACCGCCAATAAATCCACCAGCTCCAGTAACAAGTATTTTACTTGATAGATTCATATCAACTCCTCCCCTATGACTGATGTCATCTAGGTAATCCATTAATTATAAATGTATAATACTTGTAAAGTAGTACTTTTTACCATTAACGCAGGCAAAGAAAATCACTAACGGAACAAGTTGACTAAGGCTACAAAATTCAAGGAGTTTGAAACATTGTAATAAGATAGCGTATAACTATATGAAATTACAATTAACCCAATTTAGGAACGCCACTGATAGATCGCTGGCTCATAGGTTCAATAGATTCAACTTACATTTTAGTTTAGTCATTTTCCTATTAATTGGCTATTTAATCGCCTATGGCTATTGGCCTTATAGAGAAATTAGTTTGTCGAGTGATTTTATAGGGACTTATAAAGATGTCGGCTATTGGATTAAAGCCGCAAACGATCTTAATAACTACCAAAATCCTTATACAGGAGAACTTTATAGATCTGGAACACTCTCTGCGTCAATTTTAGGTTTAATTCATTTTGTTCCCGCGCCATTGACAGTAACCTTGTTGTTATTTAATTTCTTTTCTTTGCTCGGTCTAATAGCATTCATACATACCATATTTCCAAATAGTAGGACTAAATTAGCTTTAATTCTTTTTATGATGCTTTTTTCTTCAACCAGAGAAATTTTTGTAAATGGGCAACTGACAGGAATTTTACTTGGCGTGTTTGCGGCATGCTCCTACGTTTTGAAATTATCTCACGAAAAATCTTTGCGCACGAATTACTTTTTAATTTGTTTCACTAAAATACTTACAGGCTTGTCACTAATTTTTTTACTAGACGCAAAAGTTAACGTCTTTCTGTTTCCTGTATTATTTATAATAATACGATACAAAGGGTATAGTTTTCTATTGCTTGGAATAATTCTTTGGACATTACATCAAATATTCTACTCAGTTAAAATTGGTAATTTCTTACTATTGAGTTGGTACGAGAATTTGCGATTTACTAGTAATTATGAGTTCCATTCCAATCTATATGGCAGTTTGGGCTTTTGGCAAATAGTTAACAATTTTTTTCAAATCAAGTATTTATTCGATTTTGGTCCCCCAATGACTTTTCTAATACTTGGTTTGCTAAGCTTAAGATATGCTAGATCAGGTAGTTTTATTCTGCCTCTTTGCCTATCCTTTTTAACAAATTATTTTTATTCATATTTTCACTACTATAGCTTTTTCCCAATTCTTGTCCTAGTTCTCTATCTTGTCATTTTGTATAATTCTCCTTTTCTATTAGGATTAATTACTTCAAGCATGGTAATAAGTTTTAATCTTTCGACTTTTAATCTGTTAATTTCTATCGCGGTTATGGTGTTGTTGATTACACTATATACTTTTAAATCAATAAAAGGTGATTTACTTTTTATTCTAGGTTGGTGCTTCTCACTAGTGGTAAGAGTAATATTTCTTGGGGATCTGGATCTCAATGATTATTTTGCGAAGAGCATAATTGTATTTATACCAACATCAGCACTAGTATTCCTGTATATACGAAGTAGAATCAAGGCATGGGGGCAGGGCGTAAGCAGTTGAGAGTATCTGTAGTTGTCCCATTATTTAATGAGGCGCCTTGCCTGTTAGAGTTTTTCGACAGAACCTGCAGGGCGCTAAAGACCTGTAAAGATTATGAGATTATTTTTGTAGATGATGGTTCAACTGATCAGTCATGGGCGATTTTAGAGGCAATCCATAGAAATTCTAAAAAAGGTAAAATTAAATTGGTTAAACTTACAAGAAATTTTGGACATCAACTGGCAGTAGTCGCTGGCTTAAAGTTAGCAAGATTTGAAATAGTCTCAATAATTGATGCAGATTTACAGGATCCTCCAGAACTCATTACCGAGATGGCTAACTTGATTTCTAGTAAAGTCGATATTGTGTATGGGCAAAGAATAAAAAGAAAGGGGGAGACATTTCTTAAGAGGTTTACAGCCAATTTATTTTATAAAGTATTTAACTCCTTTTCTGATTTTAGAATTCCTTTAAATACTGGTGATTTTAGGGTTGTTAGTAAACGGGTAATTGAACAAGTTTTGCAATCAAGTGAACCGAAACAATTTTTGAGAGGTGCTTTTGCCTATACTGGCTACAACTCTTACGCTTTTGAATATGTAAGACATAGAAGATTTGGGGGCACAACAAAGTACAGTTATAGAAAAATGTTCGCACTGGCATCAAATGCCATGTTCTTATTTTCCGATTTTCCTTTTCGTTTATTTGTTAAACTCAGTATCTGGTTAATGTTTTTTGCGCTAACTTTTAGCATCTGGATAATCATCAGCGCACTTTTTGAAGGATTCCCACAAGGCTGGCTAAGTGTTTTTACTTTAGTGCTCTTCTTGGGCTCCATCAATTTCTGTTTCTTAGCTTTTTTAGGTAAGTATATTCTGCAGATATTAGAGATATCCAAAGCCAGACCTGCCGTTTATATTGACAGAATTATAAAGTGAAGAACCTTAGAATTTAGTCGCCGTGATTTCGATCGTATCAAGTGGTATGTTAAGTTCATTTCTTTTTAAGATGAATTCCGATCTAAATCCTGCTCTCGCAAACAAACTTTGGAGTTCATGTTCACTTCTCAGAAACTTTCCTCGATCATTTTTAGCAAACCACTTAGAGATTTTACTCGAATGGCTCGTAATAATGGGGTCCATCGAGAAGAATACCGACTCTTGATTCATGCCAAAACGAGTTTCTGACATAAACTCAAGTGCTTGTTGATCATTCAAATGATGCAATAACCCAAACGCGGAGAAAATTGCCGGCTCATTCAATTCGAATTTTTTACTCCAACCAGAGCGACTCAAGTCTGCTTTCATAAACTGAAAATTCGGAAATCGATTAGCAGCCTTATCTAGATAAGGCTGCCAGTTGTCAATTCCAATATACTTATAGCTGTACGGAATCGATGAACACGTTGATGCAGTACCACAGCCTAAATCCACAAAGGTTAGGCTCTTGTGATTAAGTAAACCGGACAATAGTTTTTTTCGATACGCAACCCCACCGACTATGTATTGATAAAAATCATAGGCATGCTCATACGCAAGTAATTTGTGTCCCGCATAGACTATTGGATTCATGATAAAGGTAAAAATAGCATATAAATAATTAGGGTTTACCCACTTTATTTGCTTTTCACCTATAATCACATAGTAGATCACAGAATTCTCTAAGCGCCCGTAGCTCAACGGATAGAGCATCTGACTACGGATCAGAAGGTTCGGGGTTCGAATCCCTGCGGGCGCACCAGTACACTTGATAGTATTGTTTGATTGCAGAGAAATTAACTTTATTTATTGGAGATTAAATGACTCAGTCTAAAAAAAAATCTCAAAAGTCAGGCTTTTCTGAATTCATTATAATTATTGCGACGCTTGGAATGATTTTATCTGTCTTTCAACTTTATGTAAATAAACTGAATAATCAACAAAATTTGCTCGAAAGCCAAAGTGATATTGGACGCGCTGAATTTCTTAAAATATTCAGTGAAGGCCCAAAAAACTTTATTCCTAGTGACAAATACCATATGTGGCCAGGATGTAACGGTGGAGTTGATGAAAATGGAAATAATTTAAGTGAAAAGTTGAGTGATTATGAAAAGGGTTATTGCGATGGATATTCAATTGCAAGTGATGGTACTTGGGATTTAGAAACGTACCGTGGAGTTATTTATTCAAAGTACCCAACACTGGTCTCGTCACCAAATGACGGGTCAGAAATTTGTTCTCTAGCCACAGAGCCAAACGAATGGAAAGGTTCTGATGGATCTGAAAATTTCCACTGGTCTGAAATAAAATCAAAATCTGAATACATTTCTGGATGTAAGTTGGGAATTAATGGCGGATATTCTGACGGACAGCAAATACTCAAAACTAGAAATTCCTATGCTGAAGTTCCTCAAACGCCTATTCCCACAAGTGGCGATTCAGGTGGGGGAAAGACTGGCGGGTATTGGGTAAGCAAATGCCGATGGATACAAATCCCTAATCCAGATTATGATCCAAGCAATCCTTCGATTAATTATCGACTTGCTAACCCACCATATTTAGCGCCGCAAAAAAAGTGCACAGACACTTATGTGCCTAATAAGTGATTTAGTATCTAAGTAGGCTTTCTGCAATACTTACCTCCGAAGGACAACGGATAGAGCAATTGACTTTCTGATTGGGCGTAAGCACAGTCGGAAAGATAGGCAAGTAAAGGTGAGTTTTAGGGAACTAAAAGCTCAGATTTACT
>Ga0164292_10003800_pt1 | contig 12338 bp, 11 predicted proteins | sample GEODES117metaG_FD_111486 | JGI IMG/M metagenome (GOLD analysis project Ga0164292, IMG submission 111486) | Eutrophic lake water microbial communities from Lake Mendota, Wisconsin, USA - GEODES117 metaG | ecosystem: Environmental > Aquatic > Freshwater > Lake | place: USA: Lake Mendota... | reverse complement strand
GCGCGCTTTGAGCATGTGCTCGACCTGGGCTGCGGCACCGGGCTGTGCGGCCCGCTCGTGCGCGCACGCGCTGCAACCCTTTGGGGGATCGATCTGGCACCGGGCATGGTCGACAAGGCCCGCGCCCTAGGTGTCTACGACCATTTAGAGCAAGCCGAAGCCGCCGAGTTCCTGCGGCAATGCGAACCGCGTTGGGATCTGGTGCTCGCAGCCGATGTGTTGATTTATATCGGCGCTCTGGAGGCGCTGTTTGAGGCGCTCAGCGCCAAAATGCGGCCGGGCGGCTGGCTGGCCTTCACGGCCGAGCGCTGCGACGCCCTGCCCAATGGGCCCGCGCAGCCACGCCTGCTGCCCAGTCTGCGCTACGCCCATCCCCTGGACTATTTGCAAGCCACAGCCGCGCGCCATGGCTGGATCTGGCACAGTCACCACGAGGCCACCCTGAGGCTACACGAGGGTCAACCCATGCCGGCGCTCTACGCCTACCTGCAGCGCTCCAGGGACGCAACCTGAGCCGCTCAGGACTCCTCGTGCAGCGCCGCACCCGGCTCCTGCGCCTGACCCGTGGCCTGGTGGCGCGCCTGTGAGCGCAACACCCGTTTTTCCTGAAAGTTCAGGCTGCGCCCGAGCGCGTTCTTGGCCCGCATCAACAACTCGCGATCGACCTCTGGCGGCAAACCACGCTGACCCGGCAGCTCCTCGCGCAGGGTCTCGCGATCGTCCTCGACCAAATCGTCCCACCAAGCCTGGACCACGACCTGAAGCTGGGCGTCAAGCGCAGCGCTGACAGGTCCATCGGCGGGTCCGACCGCGCGCGCCGCGAGCACTTGCGCCAGCTCCGACGAGCGCACGGTGATGCGCCGATCGGCCTCACGCAGCAGCCGCGCCCAGCTCGGGTCCTGCTGCATCAGGCGGGGCATGGACTGCGCTCTTTCGTCGGCCAGCAAATAGACCATCAGACCGGCCAACTTGGCCGCATCGATGGCCGCCATCAGCCGGTCGTCGTCGCTGGCAATGCAGACGGCATCGACCCGACCGCCGGCCACCAGCGCCTGCAAATCGGCTGTCATCTGGCGCACCAGCGCCACGCCATCACTGTCGCCGGCGGGCAGCAGCCGCAGCGTCTGCTCGTCATGCACCGCCTGATCGTCCTGGTCGGCGTACCAATAGGTTCGCAGCACACTCGCACGCACGCCGCTGCGGCTCAGAGCATGGCGCAGCATCTCACTGACCCCCTCGCGCGAAGGCAAGCCAGCCGGCTCACTGTCGGCCTCATGCGCGCGCGCCAGCCAGCGCAGATAGCGGGCGTCCACCAACGCCACGGTCAAGCCGTCGCCGCCCTGGGGCCGGTGGAAAGTCTTTTCGGGGTAATTCATGTCGGATGCACCAGTAGGTTCAAAAAGTGGCGGTATGAGAGGGCGCGCAGGGTGCGATCACGCTGACCTAAGATAGCTCGGACCCAATTTTAGGCCGCCCGGCGCTGTCGCGCGCCCGCTCAGACGCAACGCAGCGCATGATGCGCGCTTGTCCTACGGGCTCAAATCCGATCCGGCGCAGCCGGTCAAGGCAGCGCGCGCAGCTGGGCTGCAGCAACAGGCAGCCTGACTGGCCGGCTGAGCAGCTCGATGAGGACCATGGCCCTGGCCTCGCCGCCTTCCACCTGAAAAATGCCTTCGAAGCCGGCAAAAGCGCCCTCGGTGACCTGCACCCGCTGGCCCGGTTCGAAAAGACGCTTGACCTCGCCGGCTTGGGCCCACTGCTGGCGCAAAAAGGCCACCAGCGCATCGTCGACTCGCGCTGGCTCCAGGCCAAAGCGCACCAGCCGGCTCACCCCACGGGTCGAATGGATGGGCGTCCAGCTGCGTGCGCTGCCGTCGGTGTCGAGCTGAACAAACAGATAACGCGAAAACAGGGGCTCATTTGACACCACCACCGCGCCACGCCTGAGTTTTTCGAGTCGCAAAGTCGGCAAGTAGCAGGGATAGCCCTGGCGCTCGAGGTTCTCCAGAGCAACCTTTTCTTGCCGGGGCTTGCTGTGAATCAGGTACCAACTCATTGCCATGGCTGCAATTGTCGGGCAAAAATCACGGCGTGTCTCGATCGAGCATGGCCAGCAGGGCCGCATGAAAAGGCTCCGGCCTTTCAAACTGCACCCAATGGCCGGCATCGGCAATAGCCCGCATCTGCACAAAACCAGGACAGCCGCGCAGCACCGCCTCGATTTGCTGCGTCTGCCCCAGGTAGTAGCGGTCCTGCTCGCCGTAGAGCACATGCACCGGACACCGCACCTGCAACAAGGCCTGGGCCGCCCGGTCGGTGCGCGACAGGCGCCGATGCGGCAAGCGGTCTCGCTCGGCGTTGAGTTGCTGCAACTGACACGCCAGCGCCGTGATCGAGGCCTCATGGTGCAGCATGATTTCACGCAGATTGTGGGTGTGCGCCGCCAGCCGCTGCGCCGACGTCTGCAGATGCCGCCAAGCCCGTGGCCGGATCGGCTCGATTGCCGGGCACCCCAGCCCTGGAGGCGCGATCAGGACCAGCCGCGCAACCCGATGGGCATGCTGCTGGCTCAGCAGCGCCGCCACCATGGCACCGAACGAGAAACCCACCAGATCGCAAGGCGCCTGACCGATCAGTTGCTGCAGCCCCTGCTCGAGCACAGCGGGCATCGCATCGGCATCGCGTCCGTCAGGCGGAAGGGCCGAATCGCCAAAACCAGGCAGGTCGGGAACCAGCACGCGGCGCCCAGTTGCGACCAGCGTGTCGATATTGCGCAACCAATGGGTCCAGCTGCCGCTGCCGCCATGCAACAGCACCAGAGGCAGCGCCGCTGACCCAGCAGCAGACCATTCATGCCAGACGATCTGCCCGCCTCCGCAGGGGCTGTGATGCCGGCGCGCACGTCCCAGAAGGCCAGCCAGTTCGCTTTCCAGGTCTTGCTGATTTGATGAGGCTCCGAGCGGCATAGCCCGGGTTTATACCCTCAGACCTGCACCAGGCGGTACAAGCACAGGCGCCCTCACCACCCCACTGTGTCATTGCGAGCAACGAAGCGATTCATCGGCGCTTGCATCAAGGCATGGATTGCCACGGCGCTGCGCGCCTGGCAATCAGGTTAGAGGTCCTGCACCTTGCTGCGTTGCAGCTTGACCTGGCCGCGTTCGGTTTTGTCCTGCAGCCGGCGCATTTTCGAAGCCCGCGTGGGTCGCGTCGGTCGGCGTGGTTTGGGCGGCAGCGAGCACGCATCGACCAGGTCTTGCAGGCGCGTCAATGCGGCGGCCCGATTGAGGTCCTGGGTGCGGTGCTGTTGGGCCTTGATCACGAGCACGCCATCGCGCGAGATGCGCCGGTCACCGCTTTCTAAAAGACGGGTCCTGACGTCCTCGGGCAGGCTGCTGGCATGGATGTCAAAACGCAGGTGAATGGCCGAGGAGACTTTGTTGACGTTCTGACCGCCTGCACCCTGAGCGCGCACGGCGGTGCATTGCACCTCGTGCTCATCGATGGGGTAAAGGCTGGTCGCGGCCATGGCGCATTGTGCAGCCGGGTGCGCCCAGCCGGCGGGCTGCGCCGCAGGCGCGGGGATGCAAGGGCAACAATAGGGGCGCGCCGGCCCGACCTTATAGCGAGGACAAAAACGCGTCGAGCAATTGCGCGAACTCAGCCGGCCGCTCGACCGCGCTCAGATGGGCTGCCTCAAGCGTGCTCATGCGCGCCCCCGCAATCTGCGCCACGATTTGCTGCGAAGCGGACACGGGCGTGGCTTCGTCGAGCGTGCCGGCAATGACCAACGTCGGGCAGGCGATGTGCGCATTGCCGGCGCGAAAGTCGATGGCGGCCACGGCTGCGCAGGCGGCCGCGTAAGCGGAGCCGGACATGCGCTCAAGACCTTGGCGCAGCAAGGCCACCCGCTGCGCACCGCCGTGGGCTTGATCGGCCCGAAAGGCCGGGGTGAACCAGCGCTGCATGGCGCCCTCGGCAATCGCGGCGACCCCTTTGAGGCGCACGGTCTCGATACGCGCCGCCCACATGGCCTGCGCCGCTGGGTCGTAGGCGCTGGCCGAGTTGGCGACGGTGATGCTGCGCACCAGATCGGGTCGCCGGCTGGCCAGGGCCTGCGCGGTCATGCCGCCCATGCTCAGACCGGCAAAATGCACCGGGCCATCACAGTGCGTCTCGATCAAGGTGGCGGCGTCGTCGGCCATCATCTCGATCGTCCATGGCTCGGGCGGCGTCGGCGAGAGGCCGTGTCCGCGGTGGTCGTAACGCACCACGGTGTACTTGGCGCGCAGACGCTCGGCCACGCCGTCCCACATGCTCAGGTCGCACCCGAGCGCATGGCTGAGCACAAGACAAGGGCCTTGGCCTTCGATGAGGAGGTTCAGAGGGTCAGTTTTCATGATCGCAAACAGTGGGGCCTGGCCTGGCAAGCGGCTGGGCGGGGTGCATCAATTGGCTTTGGGCGGCAACAGCCCACGGTCGCGCAAAATCTGTGCAGCAATGCCGAAAGCGTGATTGGCAGCGGGCACGCCGCAGTAAATTGCAGCCTGCAGGATCACTTCCTTGATCTCCTGCGCACTGAGCCGAGATTCGGGCGGCCCATCCAGGGCAGCCCGGGTGTGAAGGGCAAACTCTTCCCAGGCCTTCAGACCAATCATGGTCGACAGCACCATCAGGCGGCGGGTCTTGTCGCCCAGCGCCGGCCGGCCCCACACCTCGTTCCAGGCATAGCGGGTGATCAGGTTCTGAAATTCGCCGTTGAAGTCGTTGACGTTGGCCAGGGAGCGATCGACCCAGGCATCGCCCAACACGCGCCTTCGGTTGAGCAGACCGTCGCGGTAGTCGCTGTCACGATCGGGGACGGATTCGGCCATGTTCTCAAGCTCCTGATGTAGCGGGGGCGCCGGCCACGTCGCTGCGGCTGCGCCAAGTCTGCAATTGTGCCCGCACGCTTTGCGCCGCGAAGCGGGCCAGGCCAGGGTCGAACCATTCCTGCGCCGCCTGTGGCGGCAGCGCGCGCCGGACCTGCTCGATGTTGGCGCGCATGCGTGGCGCATCGACCTGCAGCCCAGCCAGCGTCTGAGCCATGGCACGCACCGCAGCGTGCGCCCCCATCATCAGCCCGGCCGACTCGGCCAGCTCGGCCTGCCAGGACCCGAGGGCGCGCTCGTGCTCCTGAACCATGCTGGCCAGCAGGGCCGCGGCGCGCTGCGGCGCCCGCGTGGCAGCGGCCAGGCTGACCATGCAAGCGACCGGGTTGCGCTTGTGCGGCATGGCCGAGGAGCCACCGCGACCGGCCTCGGTGGGCTCGGCGACCTCACCGACTTCGAACTGCCCCATCAGCGAAACATCCTTGGCCACCTTGCCCAGACTGCCTACCAGCACCGCCAGCTCGCAGCCGAGTACCACCCACAGATCACGCTGGGTGTGCCAAGCCACCTCGGGACAACGCAGACCGAGCTCGGCAGCCATCAGGCGAGCAACCTCGGGCCCGTGGCCGCCCATCTGCGCCATCGTGCCAACCGCACCGCCGAGCTGCAGGCACAGCCCCTGCTCGCCAGCTGCTTGCAGGCGCTGGCGGCTGCGCAGCAAGGGCGCGGCCCAGCCCATGCACTTGAAACCGAAGCTGGTCACAGAGGCCGGCTGCATCAGGGTTCGGGCAAGAACGGGGTCGTCGGCGTGGCGCTCGGCCAGGGCCAACAAGGCGTCGATGGCCAGTTGCAGATCGGCGTCGATCAGGGCCAGAGCAGGCTGGGCGATGAGGGCAACTGCCGTATCGATCACATCCTGACTGGTGCTGCCCAGATGCACATGCTCGACCGCCTGCGGATTGAACAGACCAACTGTCTCCTTCAAGCTCTTGACCAGGGGAATGGCCAGGCTGCCGGCGCGCGCGCTGTCACGCACGATGCGCGCCACATCAAAGAGTTCGACCTTGCAGGTGCCGATGATGGACTGCGCTGAGGCCTGCGGGATCAGGCCGATCTGAGCCTGCGCCCGGGCCAGCGCCGCCTCAAAGCGCAGCATGGCCGAGACGAACTCGCGCTCGCCCCAGGCCTGCTGCATCTCGGCTGTGGCCAAAAACGATTCAAAAACGCTGCTCATAAACCGTGACCTGTGGCGTGGGCCGGCTCAGCGGCGCAGGCGCATCTGGTTGGGCAGTGGAACCGAGCGGCGCAGCACATCTTCGGCCAGCCAAAGCGCCGAGCGCCAGCCGCGAGCGGCCACCGTGGGCAGCGGGATCTGTTGGTAGTCGTCATTGAACACCTCAAAGCTGTAGTCGCCGCGATAGCCCAAGGCATGCAGCTTGGCCACCAGCGCGGCCAGATCGGCGCTGTGCACGCCCTCACCCGGAAAGACACGGAAATGACGGGCGGTGGTGATGCGCTCCTCGACCGACTTGATTTCAGTCCACATGAAATCGGCCAGTTGCACCAGAAAAATCTTGTCCGGATCGAGCATGTCGAGCTCGTCGAGCGCGGTCTGGGTGGCAAACATGTGAAACGAATCGAGCCCCAGTCCCAGATTGGGCATGTCAGCGCGGCAGATGATGTCCCAGGCCTGCGGGAATTCGTTGACGTGGCGCCCCCAGGACAGGCCCTCATAGGCCACCTTGATGCCCATGGGAATGGCCAGCACCGCCAGCTTGCGCAGATCGCGGGCCAGCGCCTGCGGCTCCTGCGTGGCATGCACCGAGGTGGACGAGCACACCAGCAGCACCTTGGCACCCAGCGCGCTGCACATTTCAAGCATGGACTTGGCGATATCGACCTTGTAGTCGTGCAGATGACCCGACAGTCCCTCAAAGTCGCGCAGCACCTGAAAACCCGTCACCCGCAGGCCGCTGGCCCGCACGGCTGCCACGGCGGCATCGAGCCCGTCGGGATGGCCGACCACATCGCGGGCCGACAGCATGATCTGCGAAAAGCCCGCCTCGCGCACCGCCTTGAGCTTGGCCTCCAGCGGCCCCGCCAAGGAGATGGTGTCCATCCCGAAGTCTCTGATATTGGCGCGGTAGTCCATCTCAGGCCCTGCGGTCGTGGACCAGCTCAAAGCTCACGCTGCCCAGCCAGGTGCGGGTGAGCGCGCCGCGGTCCTCGGTCTGCACGGCCTTGGACTGCACAAACTCCACCCCGCGACGCGACAAATCGGCCACCGTGCCCAGCACATCGCCCGTGCCCAGGCCCACCCGCTGAAGTTGCTCGTCGTCCTCCACGTCGAGCAAGCCCGCCTCCGGCTCGATCAGCTGGATGTAAAACCGCGTCGCGGCCGGGCAGGGGCTTTGCAGGATCCGGCCCTTGGGCAAGATGCCAAATCGCTGCTGGGCCGGCAGTTCCACAAAGCCCAGCAACTCCCGGTAGAACTCGGTCCAATCGGCCGTGCGCTCGTTGCCGATGTACTGCACCACGCCAAAAAAATGCAACCCCGCAACAGCCGGCGGATGCGGATCGACGCCGGGAATGGGCACAAAGTCCACGTCGTAGATGGAAAACTGGTCGTACCGGTCGACAAAATAAATGCGGCTTGCGCCCACGCCGTGGATGGCCGGGATGTTGAGCTCCATCACCTCGACCCGGGCCGGCACCGCCCATGCCCCTCGCTCGAGCGCGCGCCGGTAGGCGGCACTGGCATCGCGCACGCGCAGCGCGATGGCCGCAAGCCAAGGCTTGTCGGGTGCATCACCCACGGCGCTGGGCAGATGCGCGTTGACGATCACATTGATGCCCCCTTGCCGGTACAACAGGACCTCGCGCGAGCGATGCCGCGCCACGGGCTTGAAGCCCATCATCTCAAGCACCTGACCGAGGGCCTGGGGCCGGGCGGTGGCGTATTCAATGAACTCGATGCCGTCGAGGCCCAAAGGGTTGAGCGTCTCGGTGATGGCTTCGCGCTGGGTCGAATCGGCGGGGGTCATGGGGCGGCAGGTGGTTGACGATCGAGCCCGCAGTGTGGCTGAAAATCCCGCATCCGACGGCCGAGTCGACCACCTGGCCCAAAGAAACGTTCGATCAGCGCACGATATTGAGCGATAATCGAACGGTAAAAGGGTTTTCCCTAGATCCTGCTCAGGCCTGTTTTGTCATGGCGTTCGTAGCGTGGCAAGCCAAAAAACGCGGATCCATCAGAGACTTATCGATCGCCACGTCGCTGCGCTCCTGGCGATGACGGAGTTTTAAAGACCTTGCCTGAATCGACCAACCCCGATACGCCTGGGAACGTTCTGCAAAGACGCGACTGGATCGCCGGCCTGGAAAACGGCCTGGATGTGATTGCCTGTTTCGATGCCGACCATGACCGCCTGACCGCCAGCGAAGTCGGACAGCGATGCGGCCTGACGCGAACCGCCGCTCGGCGCTACCTGCTGACACTGCAACATCTGGGCTTTGTGGCCGGCGATGGCAGGCTGTACTGGCTCACACCGCGGGTGCTGCGGCTCGGTCAGGCCTATCTCGAATCGGCCCGACTGCCTCGGCTGGTGCAGCCCTACCTGCAGCGGGTGACAGCCGGCACGCAGGAAAACGCTTATGTGAGCGTGCTCGACGGCCACGAGATCGTCTTCATTGCGCGCAACGGCTCAAACCGGGTGATGAACATCGGCTACGTGCTGGGCGCGCGGGTCAAGGCCGAGGTCACCGCTGCGGGCCTGCTGCTGCTGGCCATGCGCGATCAACAGTGGCTCGAGCAATGGCTGGCCAGCCACGAATTGAGCACCTACACGCCCTACACGATCAACAGCAAGGAAAGACTCAAGCTGGAATTGGCGCGTGTGCGCAACCAGGGCTGGGCCCTGTCCGAGCAGCAGCTCGACCTGAACTCGCGGGGCATCGCGGTGCCGCTGCGCGACCGCAACGGCCAGGTGCAGGCAGCACTGTCGGTGACCATGCCCATGGGTCACGAGTCGGCCGACGATGCGCTGGCTCGCGTGCTGGGTGTGCTCACCGAGACCGCACAGGCGATGCGCCAGCTGGTCTAGTGGTAACCCAAGCGGGCTGCAGGGCGCTTAGCCGTGCAAAAGCTGCCACAGCCGGGCGCTGCTCAAGGGCATTTGCAGCTGCGGCGCAAGTTCGGCTCGGCCGGCACGCGCGAGCGCATCGGCCACCGCATTGACCACCGCGGGCGTTGCGCCTATGGTGCCGAGCTCACCGACCCCCTTGACCCCCAAGGGGTTGTTCTTGGACGGCACGCTCTGGTCCATCTCGGTGCGAAAGTCGGGGCTGTCGCTGGCCCGCGGTGCGGTGTAGTCCATCAGGCTGCCGGTGAGCAGCTGGCCGGTTTGGGGGTCATAGACCACCGCCTCATGCAGCGCCTGACCGATGCCCTGAACCGCCCCGCCGTCGAGCTGGCCGCGCACGATGGTCGGGTTGACGACGCGCCCAACATCGTTGACCGAGGCATAGGCAACGACTGCCACCTCGCCGGTGGCCGGATCGACTTCGACCTCGCACACATGGCAGCCGTTGGGCCAACTGGGCCCCGACGCTGCGCTGGTCGAGTCCATGAAGATGCGCTGCTCAGGCTGACGCGCCGCCAGCTCGAACAAGCCGACGGACAGATCGGTGCCGGCCACGCTAAAGCGCCCGGCTGCGTACACCACGTCCTGCTCGGAGGCCTCGAGCTCGCGCGCGGCCAGCACCTTGCCGTGGGCGATGGTGCGCTCGGCGCCAATCTTCATGGCCGACCCCCCGGTAAACAGCGAGCGCGAGCCGGCCGAGCCAAACCCATCGCCACGGTCGGTATCGCCCAAGATCACGTGCACCCGATCGATCGGCACGCCAAACGCATCGACCACCAGCTGCGCCAAGGTGGTGGCAATGCCCTGCCCCATGGGCATCACGGCCGAGAACACCTCGATGGTGCCGTCGGGGCGCACCGACAGCGTCACCCGCTCTTCCATCTGGTTGCCGCCGGTCCACTCCAAAAACGTGGCCAGCCCCAAACCGCGCCATTTGCCGCGCCGCGCCGAATCGGCCGCGCGCGCGTCAAAGCCGGACCAATCGGCCAGCTTCAGGCCCTGGTCCATGATCGACTCAAAAGCCCCCACGTCATAGACCTGCCCCATGGCATTTTTGTAGGGGAACTTGTCGGGCGCGATGAAATTGCGACGGCGCAACTCGATGCGGTCAATGCCAGTCTGGCGCGCCGCCTCGTCCATCAGGCGCTCAATGGTGTAGATCGCCTCGGGCCGGCCCGCGCCGCGGTAGGCGGCAGTCGACATGGTGTGCGTCATCACCGCACGGAAGTGGTAGTCGATGGTCTGAATGTCGTAGACGCCGGTCTGCACCCACGGGCCGATCAGCAGCTGGATGGCCACGCCCGTGCCAGTCGGATAGGCCCCCACATTGGCGTCGGAGTGCACGCGCAGCGCCAGCACCTTGCCTTGGGCATCGAGCGCCATCTCGGCGCGGGTCTGCAGGTCACGGCCGTGGGTGGTGGCCAAGAACTCCTCGCTGCGATCGGCCAGCCATTTGACCGAGCGCTTGAGCTTGCGGGCGCAGTAGGCGGTGGCAATGTCTTCCGGATAGGCACCGGTCTTCATGCCAAAGCCGCCGCCCACATCGCCCACGACCACCCGCACCGCCTTGCGCTCCAGGCCCAGAGCGTCGGCAATGCTGTTGCGCGCGCCCGAGGGCATCTGCGAACTCATGCGAACGACCAGGCGCTGATCGCCCGCATGCCAAGACGCCAGCACCACGCGCGGCTCCAGGGTCAGGGCCACCAAGCGCTGGTGGGTGAGCTCAAGACGCACCACATGGGCGGCCTTGGCAAAAGCCTGCTCGGCCTCTGCCGCCTTGCCATGGCGCGCTTCGGCAGCGACGTTATCGGGCGCAGCGTCGCAGACCAGCGCCTGACCGGCCAAAGCAGCAGGCAGCTCAGTGACGGCTGGCAGCTCCTCGTAGTCGACCTGTAGCGCCTCTGCCGCGTCACGCGCTTGCTCGCGGGTTTGCGCCACCACCGCAGCAACCGGCTCGCCGACAAAGCGCACCCGCTCGTGGGCCAGGGCTCGACGCGCCGGGGCGGCCAAGGCAGCGCCGCCGGCGCGGGTGAAACCGGCTGCGCCAGCCATCGGTTTGCATCCGGCCTGCACCAGATCCTGACCCGTGAGGACGAGCAAGACGCCGGGCATGGCTTGCGCCGCGCTGGCGTCGATCGAGACGATGCGCGCATGGGCATACGGCGAGCGCACGAAGACCAGGTGCGCAAGCGCCGATTCGGGGACCTCAGGGACGGCGGCGCGCAAGTCGTCGGTAAATTGACCTTGCCCGCGCAGCAGCGCCTCGTCTTCCATCCGGGCCACGCTTTGGCCGCTGCCAAACCGGGTCGCTTCAAGCGGTGCAGAAAAAGGGGCGTTCACATTGACTCCTGATGATGCATTCAATCTTAGCGGCATCTTGCGCAAGCAGCCTGGCAGGCCTGACGGGCGCAAGACTTAGCGACGCGGCGCCGCTTTGCCGGGGCTGCCCGCAGCCGCCCCGCGCGACTCGAGCTTGCGGCCGCGGCGCTCGGCCTCGCGCAGCCGGGCCTGCTCAAGCCAGAGGGCAAACTCCTGCGGCGTCTCCAGCGTGATGCGTCCAATGCTGCCGGCGCGAAAGTCATTGAGCAGCGCCTCGGCCGCCTTGTGCAGATCGAGACGGCCTCCCGAAGCAACCGCGCCGCGCCGTCGTCCAATCGCTGACAGCGCGGCTTCTTCGTCTAGGCCCTGAACCTCAAAGTGGTACCGCTGCGCCAGCAGATCGGGGTAGGCGGCCAGCAATCGCCCAAGCAGCTCAAGGGCCACCTCCTGCTCATCGTAGGCATTGCGGCCGATCGCGCCGCTGGCCGCCAGGTGGTAGCCGCCCTCCTCGACGGTGATGCGCGGCCACAGCACACCAGGTGTATCCCAAAGATAAAAATCATCTTCCAGCACGATGCGCTGCTCGCTGCGGGTAATGCCCGCCTCGTCGCCGGTGCGAGCGGCGCGCTTGCCCACCAGCGTGTTGATCAGGGTCGATTTGCCCACATTGGGAATGCCGCAAATGAGCACGCGCATCGGCCGGGCAAGGCCCACGCGCTGAGGCGCCAGGTCGCGGCAGGCCTTGATCAGCCGGCGCGCCGGCGCCACCTCGTTCGCATCGAGCGCCAGCGCACGCGTGGCGGGCAAGGCCTGGTAGTGCGCCAGCCAGGCCTCGGTGCGCAGGGGATCGGCCAAGTCCTGCTTGTTAAGGATCTTGAGCGCAGGCTTGCTCCGGGTCAACTGGGCCAGCAAGGGATTGGCGCTCGAGCCCGGCAGCCGCGCGTCGAGCAGTTCGATGACCACATCGATGTCCTCGATGCGCTCGGCAATGGCCTGACGCGTCAGG
>Ga0164292_10003799_pt1 | contig 12340 bp, 8 predicted proteins | sample GEODES117metaG_FD_111486 | JGI IMG/M metagenome (GOLD analysis project Ga0164292, IMG submission 111486) | Eutrophic lake water microbial communities from Lake Mendota, Wisconsin, USA - GEODES117 metaG | ecosystem: Environmental > Aquatic > Freshwater > Lake | place: USA: Lake Mendota, Wisconsin... | reverse complement strand
CGCTACGATTGTCATCCGATTCGGCGGCAGCACGCGGCATCGTGACTCCCGGTGCGTGGTGCTGCGCGAAGTAGGCACGAAGCACCTCGCGCGCAAGAACGTTGGCTTTGATGGTCCACGAAGCTCGGTTGACAACAAGCGCTCCGATCGCCACGCGCGGAACCGACGTGGCAGCGTCAGCACGGCTCGGCGTAAATCCCGTAAACCATGTATAGTACTTGTTTTTAGACGCGTCGGTGAGGGTGCCGGTCTTACCTGCCACAGGCACGTTCGGTAAGAACGATTCGCCTCCGGGCGCTCGAAAGGCACGCGCGGATGTGCCTTCGGTCACCGTCGTCTCCATCATCGTAGAAACCGCCTTCGCCGTCGCGGGTCGAATCACCCGGCGACTTGCTCCACCAGGCGCCGCTCGAAACAAAGATGCAGACTGCACGCCACCGTCAGAACTGACGACGTCACTCACTAGTGTAGGTCGCACAGCCTCGCCTCCACGAGCGATGGTTGCACTCAGCCATGCGGCATGAACGGGCGACAACGTCGTGTTCCAGAAACCTGCCGAGGTTCGTGCAAATTCCAACTTTTCGGTCGGGACCCGCAGCGCGCTCGCCTGCACCGGCACATCGAAATCGAACGGACCGCCAAAGGCAAAGGCGCGCGCTTGCGCTTCGAGTTCTTCGGGCCTGAGATGAGCCACCGAAAGACGCGCGAAGATGGTGTTGATGCTGTGGCCCATCGCTCCGGCCAGTGTGTCGCACGTGCGATCTCTCCGCGGATTCGGGACAAGGTCGCCGGCCGTGATCCGATGCTCACCGCCGGAGTAACACTGCCGATGATCGGCCTGCAAACCCGCCTGCTCGACAAGCGCAGACGCCGTGACCACTTTGAAAACGCTCGCCGCAGGAGCCGTGGCTTCTGCACACAAATCGCGCCGCTCGCCGGATTGTACGTGGCTTGCGTAAACAAGCACCTTGCCCGTAGCCACATCCATCAGGACAACGGCAGCCTCCGGCACGCGATATTTGCGCATTACACTTAATGCAACGCGCTGCAACGTCGGATCAATGCTCAATCGTGCCGTGCGCCCACCGGAAAGCGGCGCGGTGGCCGCACCGTTATCGATGCGCATACGCGTCACGTCGAGGCCATCGAGCGCAAGCGCCTCAGCACTTCGGTCGGCTGGATTGGCAGCCCTCTCGGAAACCGACGGAGACGCTGGCGCAGGCAGCTCGGGCGGAGCGTCGGCTGCTGCGCTCGACTCGGTCGATCCCCCTGGCGGCGCACCCGCATCGACCGCAAGCGACGTCGCCATCACAGCGACGGAGGGCACATCCGTCGCGCGACGCTTCGCCTCGTTCGGCGCCGAAGCGGACGACTCAGCTCCACGACGCGAGCATGCGAGCAACATACACGCATACACGCATGCTACCCACGCGTGCGAAGCTCGAGCAGTACCTAAACGCGTCGCGTGCGCGGCCTCGGCCGCCAAGGCTAATGGTTTTCGGAACACGTGCCTCATCGGTGCCTTCCCGCACCATGTGTCTGCCACGCAGGCCCACCAAAAGGCAAACAAGCAGCAACTGGACGACACACCCAGACCACGTTACCGAAGTCGCCACGATGGTCTCTCGCAAGCGCTTGTGCGGCATCGCGCCTCTCGTTGCATGGTGCACACTGTTCACGCCGTGCATTCGGTCTGCATCCGCCGCAGAAGCGTCGCCCGAGACCGCGGAGGCGATGCCGCCCGTGCAACAAAATGCAGAATGCACAGAAGCTGGAAATGACGCGCTCATCACAACACTCGCATCGGGGTCGCCTGAACAGAGGAAACACGCCGACCTCGCTTTGCAGCGCTGCGGTCGCAACGCGGTCCCCGCGCTTCTTCGCGCGCTTCGAGGCGCCAATGAATCCGAACGCGCCGCCGTCGCATCGCTCGCCGCCATCTTCGCTGGCCCCGAAGCCATCGAACCGATCATCGCGGGACTTCGTGCGAGTACGACAGAGAGCCACTCCCGGCGCGCGATGCGGGCAGCCTTGGGCCTCGCCGTTCGCCGCGCCACCCCTTCGTCACTGCACGAAATACTTGCAAAACACATCGATCCTGCAGACCAACGCGTGGACCGCCTGCGTGCACTCAGCGGTCGCTTGGGCGTCGTCTACGCCGCAGCGCTTCCGGAGACTATCGAGTTATTGCACTATGCAGCACCAATGGCGTCGCGCTACGTGCTGCTCGAGCCTCTGGCAAGCCTGGCCAGTGTCGAGGCGAGCGAATCGAGCCCTGCCGCAGCGCAACTCGCTTCGCTTGCGAGGGGCGATGCTGCGTGGCCGATCCGCGCGAAGGCCGTCGAGCTTGCCGCCGATGTGCCCGCGTTCGAACATTCAAACCTGTTCGAGACGGCCTTGAAGGATCCAGAGCCACGCGTGCGTCAAAGCGCGCTGCGCGCGATGGGTGTGGTGGGCGCACGCGAAACACAATTGCAGTTTGCACATGCAAATACACGCGCCTGGGCTGGTCGTGCGCTCGAAGCGCTTGAGCACGAGCCGTGGTCATTCCTTCGGATCGCAGCGCTCGAGGCCCTTAGCGCACTGCCTCGACAACCGCACACTATCGAGGCAATTGTGCAGCGCATGAACGCGCACGAAGAGCCGGTCGCGGTTCGTACGCGTGCGGCTCGCACGTTAGGACGCATGTGCGCCACCGAGACCACGAACGACCTTCTTGCACACGCATTGCGTTTGCGATCCATCCGCGACGCATACGCGACCGAAAATGTGAGCGGCGCGCACGACCCCGATGCTTTGGTGGGGTTCGCTGCCCTCGAAGCGATCGGAAGCCTCGCGTCGTTCGAGGCGAAAAAGACGATGACCGCGCCATTGCAATCGCCGCAAGTGGCTCCCGTGGTTCGTGCTGCAGCTGAGCGAGCACTGCACGCCGAAACGCGCTGTGGCAACGGGTCGTCATCGCCATCCCATCGCTAGCAATCGGTGCACTGCGCACGCACTTACATCAAAACGCGCGCTTGTCCTTAATCCTCATCGTAAGCGAGATGTTCTTAGGGGTGGTGAGCCTGCGTCGCTTACGGTTCGGTTCGCCATCGATTTGTTATGTTTGTTGAGTAATCGCAAGAGGTCAGAAACGACGTTTCAGAATACAGACAATCGAGGTTGCATCGCTCGCCGCAAGCCTTGCACGATGCGCGTTTTCCGACCGACCTTGGCCGCGATTTTCAGGCATAGTACCGCCGAGTTGTCTATCGGAGTGCCAGCCGCCGCCAAGACGTCAGCGCCTCGCCGTTGGACGCGCGCTCTGCTACGAATTTCTACGTCGGAATCATCGAGGTCATCCCATGAGGCAACACGCGAAAGGCGCTTGGTTTGTCACTGCAGTTCTCGGCGTCGTTGTGGTCGGAGCCTGCCGCGGCGCCTCCGATACGCAACCGCTCGCGACGGCACCGGAACGCACGTCTGTCGCAGACGCCGGCGCCAACGTTGTTGAGAACCGGAGCGACGACCCGAGTGGTGCCAGGTTTGACTGGCCAGGAAAAGCCTACTCTTGCGAGGATATTGCTATCGAACCTGGCAATTCCATCGTGGCCGTCGAGGCGGGCGGCAGCGGCTCCCCCGTCCCCGTTCCATTTCGAGCCTTGGCCAAGGGCACCACGCTCGCGGCCGAGTGGACTGTCGACCGAGAAGAACTCGGAACGATAGACCGAGCAAGCGGCGCATTCGTGCCTCGGGGCAATCTCGGTGGAAGCGCGCGTATCCAGGCTCGCATTGGAAGCTGCACCGTGGAGACAAGCGTCTCTCTTGAACTCCGAATTTCCCAAAACGGTGCTGGAGCGGGGGAAGCGGGAGGCGGAGGCGCGGGAGGCTACGGCGGCGTCGGAGGCGAAGGCGTGGGGCCCGCCGGCGCGCAAGACGACGTCACGGCCCTCCAGGGCGAAGCGACCGCCCCGGCTTCCCTAAGCTGGCTTTATCCCTATGCCAACACGGTCTTCCCGAGGGGAACCATGGCCCCGTTGCTTCAGTGGCGCCACGCAACGGGGGCGGGTCTTATCCGAGCCATCCGGATTCGCCTGGATTCGCCCACGTTTCACTTCGACGGCACCTTCACGCGGCCTGCTTCTCTGGCGGCTGGTGCGGATTTCGTCCGTCACCCGATCCCGCAAGATGTTTGGAGAAGAGCGTTGCTCTCAACAGAGGGAACCTCGCTACGTGTCAACGTGACCGTGCGCGCCGGCGCCCAAGTCATGGCCTTGCCGGAATTGCCCTTGATTGTGACCAAGGGCGATCTCAAAGGCACGGTTTATTACAGCTCCTACGGCACGAAACTCGTTGAAAACTACGGCGGGGCGCTGCCTACGCCTACGCGGCGCTTCGGCGCGGCCACCCTAAGCATTCGCCCGGGCGAGACGGGACCCCGCGTGACCGTTGGATTTACGTCGAGTCAACAGGGTGAGGGGTGCCGCGGGTGCCACGTGGTCTCCCCGTCAGGAAACCGCCTGTTTACCATGCACTTCGCGCCTTCTCAGTCCGCCGACGTTGCGACATTGTCCGGTTCGGGAGTTAGCATCGCCTCGATCCCCGGCGACGGGCGAGCCGTTCAGTTTGCTGCACCGTATCCGGATGGATCCATGGCGCTCTCCGATGGCGTCCTCGGGATAGAAGGTAGGAGCTCTCTTTTTGCCGTAAGCGCGTCGGGAGCAGCGGCTTCGGCAACTCAGCTTGTGTCGTCCGGGCTACCGAGCAACTTCACCGCGGCTACGCCTTCCTTCTCGCCTGATGGCAAGCACGTGGCCTTCACGTTTTACGCCGGCACGAGCACGGACGCCGCGGGCGTAAGCCGGTCTGGTGACCGGCGCTCTCTCGCCGTCATGGACTTCAACGCCGCTGACCGAAGCTTTTCGAATTTGCGTGTACTCTACACGCCGCCTAATGTAGCTCACTACGCTGCGTGGCCAGCCTTCGTACCCACGAGCGATGCCATCGTGTTCGAGGTCGTCACCCGGCACAACGGGCGGGATTGGGGTGGAACCCGTTCCGACGGCGACACGAACGCGCCGCTCAACCGAGGCGCTCGCGCGGAGCTCTGGTACGTAGACCTCGCGACGGCCACGGCGCGCCCTCTTCGTGGCATGAATGGCAAGACAGCCGCGGGCGAAAGCTACCTGCCCAAGGGCCCCGATTGCCACGGCGAAACCGGCGGTACTCATCCATGCCCCGATGCCCCCGGCGACGATACCACGTTGAACTACGAGCCGTCCGTGAGCCCGATTGTATCCGGGGGATATGCTTGGGTCCTCTTCACAAGCCGCAGGTTGTACGGCAACGTGGCGAGCATCAACCCGTGGCACAGCGATCCTCGCAACCGCGACCTCACGGCAACGGTCCCGACAAAAAAGCTTTGGGTCGCCGCGTTGAAAATCGACCCCAAGCCCGACGAGGATCCGAGCCATCCCGCGTTCTATTTGCCGGCCCAAGAGCTCCTGGCGGGCAACGCCCGCGGCTATTGGGTGCCGGACCCCTGCCGCGGGGACGGTACGTCCTGCGAAACCGGGGACGAATGCTGCGGAGGCTTCTGCCGGCCGGGCGGGGCTGGGGGCGCTCTTGTCTGTCAACCGAAACCACCAGCGTGCGCCAACGAGTTTGAGGCGTGCACCACGAGCGCCGATTGCTGCGGAAACAGCACAGGTATCACGTGCGTCAACAACCGCTGTGGCACCGTCGTTCGGTGACGGACGTGCTCGGCGTTCGTCTGGCAGTCGCTCGCGTCACGTAGCGCGAACCCGCGGCGGCGCGCTTTTTTTACCGACAAGACCTTCTTGCACATGCGTGGCGTGTGCGTTCCACCCGCGATGCGATGGCGACCGAAAACGCGCCATCGCATCGCGGGCAATCGGTGCATCACACACGCATTCTCAAGAACCAAAACCCAAAGCTAAAACTGGGCCTGGTATGTCACGAATGGGCCGCCGGCAAACTCACCGACGCGGATTCGCTCCAACTCGAGTTTCGCCGCCCAGGTGCGCGGCCGAATCACGTAGGGCACAAGCGCCCCCACAGCCCCGGCGCCCATCGCCACGAAGACGCGGGCCGACCGCTCCGTGACCGTCCATCGCCATGGGACATCCCCAAGCAGCGCATAATCGATCACGGGGGCCGTTGCCGTCGCCACAAGGGTGATGGCCGCGGCCATCGGCCAAGCCGCGCGCACGTTGCCCTCGGGTGGCACGCTTGGAGTGCGCAACGGATCGCACGTCGGAAACGACAAGTACCCTCCGCTCAAAAATCCACCCCAGAAAAGCCCAACCAGACCAGGGCCCATAAGACGATACGAACTCGACTCGTTGTACTTGAGCACCTTGAGGTTGAGCCATTCAGCTCCCACAAGCCCGAGCGTCATCGCGCCCGTGTACTGCCAGTCAAACACCGACGCTTTTGTGCACAATGCAATCTCGCGCGACTGCCGCGGGCGAAAGTCGGTTGCAGCATACACGTAGGCCTCACGGACCTCAGCCGGCGGAGGAGCGTGATCCTGGGTTGATGCGGGAGGCAGCGCGCCATCCAAAACGCCGTCAGGCTACCACGCCTTTACTCGCGTGGGAAAAACGGGCAAAGGCTACGTCCATGAATGTTCCGGGGTCCATCTTTCGCGAATACGACATCCGCGGCGTTGCCGACCGTGATCTCTCGAGCGAACTTGCCGAGGCGCTCGGCCGAGCCCTCGCCCAACAGCTGGCGCCGTCCTCGTCCAAACGTCCGCGCCTGGCCGTAGGGCGCGATTGCCGTTTGTCGAGCGACCGACTGCACCGCGCGCTGGTGCAGGGCCTTACGCGAGCGGGCGCCGACGTGGTGGATATCGGCGTGGGTCCAACGCCCATGCTCTACTTCGCCGTGCATCACCTGCACACCGATGGCGGAATTCAAATCACCGGGAGCCACAATCCGGGCGACGAAAATGGCTTCAAGATCATGCGCGGGAAAGCCAGTTTTTTCGGCGCAGAAATTCAGCGCGTACGCGAGATGATTAGCTCCGGTGACCTACCAGGCGATGCCTCAACACCCGGCGCTGTTACAGCCGAAAACGTGCAAGACGCATACGTTTCAGAGATGGCATCACGCTTCAATTTTCGGGGCGTAAACCTGCCTTTCGTCATCGATGCAGGCAACGGCGCCGGAGGCCCTCTTGGTCTCAAAGCGATGCGTGCCGTCGGCCTCAATCCCGATCCCTTGTTCTGCGAGATGGACGGGCGGTTTCCAAACCACCACCCCGACCCCACCGTCGAAAAAAATCTCGAGGCGCTGGTTGCGCGGGTCAAGGCAACAGGGGCCCGCGTCGGGCTTGCCTACGACGGGGATGCGGATCGCCTCGGTGCGGTCGATGCCGAGGGGAACGTCATTTGGGGCGACAAGCTCATGATTCTCTTTTCGCGAGCCATTTTGGCCGCGTCGCCCGGCGCGACGATTTTGGGCGAAGTAAAGTGCTCTCAAACGATGTACGACGACATTGCCAAACACGGCGGCAATCCTGTCGTTTGGAAAACGGGGCACTCGCTCATCAAAACAAAGATGAAAGAAACCGGCGCCCTTCTCGCTGGCGAGATGAGCTGCCACCTCTTTTTCGCTGACCGTTATTTTGGATACGACGACGCGATTTATGCCGGGATGCGATTGCTCGAAATACTCGCCGCCGACCCAAGGCCCATCGCCGAGATGCTCCGCGATGTGCCCCAAACGGTCTCAACGCCCGAATTGCGAGTTGAGTGCCCTGATGCCGTGAAGTTCGATGTGGTCGCGGCTGTCACGCGGCACTTTAAAGAGCGCGGCCTCGCGGTGCTCGACATCGATGGCGCCCGCATCAGCTTTCCCTCCGACCACGACGCGCCGACGTGGGGTCTGGTTCGCGCATCGAACACGGGTCCCATTCTGGTGATGCGCTTCGAAGCCGGAACCCACGATGATCTTGCGCGCATTCGTCGCGAGGTTGAAACCGTTGTCGCCGAAGAGCGCGGCAAACGCGCCACCTGAATGAATCGCGAGGCTGTCGAATCATCGTCCCGGGCCTGGACCGTCGGCGCCCTTGTCAAATGGGCCGCCGACGACTTCCGCGCGCGCGGGATCGAGTCGCCGCGGTTGGATGCCGAGCTCCTTGTCGCGTTCGCGCTCGGCATCGATCGCATGCGTGTCATCCTCGACGCCGATCGCCCGTTGCTCGACTCTGAATTAGATGCACTTCGCACGCTTGTTCGGAGACGACGAACTTACGAGCCAATGGCGTACCTGCGCGGAGAGCGCGAATTTTACGGACGCATGTTCCGCGTCGACAAGCGGGTGCTTGTTCCGCGACCCGACACCGAACACCTCGTCGATGTGGCGTTAGCGCGCTCGTCGCACATCTCGATGTCCATGCGCCAACTCGACCTGTGCACCGGTTCCGGCTGCGTCGCGATCACGATGGCGAAGCAGCGGCCCACAGCACGCGTTTTCGCATCCGACGTCAGCCGCGACGCTCTCAACGTGGCGCGCGATAACGCTCGGCGACTGGGTACCTACACCGTCGGATTTTTCGAGTCCGACCTTTTTGCGGCCTTCGCGGGTTATCGATTCGACGTGATAACCGCCAATCCGCCGTATATTCCCTCGGGCGAAATCCCTACGCTTATGCCCGACGTGCGCGACCACGAGCCGCGCTTGGCTCTCGATGGCGGGCCCGATGGTCTCGACTTCGTTCGCGCGATTGTCGAACAAGCGCCGACGTATCTCGTCACAGGCGGCCTACTGGCGCTCGAGATAGGCTTCGGCGAGGCAGAGGCTACCGCCGCAATTCTTCGCGATGCCGGCTTTACCGACATCCAAGTTCATCGCGACCTCGCCAGAATTGAGCGCATTGTATCTGGCATTGCAAATATATCTCGTTAAGGCTCACTCATGATAGCGACCATTTTCGACTTCAATGGCGTTCTCGTCGATGACGAATCCGTGCACGCCGCGGCATTCCAAACCGTTCTGCACACCATCGGAATTGAGCTTACCCTCGAGGCTTACCAAGAGCGTTACTTGGGATTCGACGATGCGGGGGCCTTCCGCGCAATCCTAACCGATGCTGGCCGCGCGCCGTCGGAGAGCGAGATTGCCGCCCTCATCGAAGCTAAAAAACCTGTGTATATGCAACATATCTCCACGGGGCTCACCGTTTTCGAGGGCGCCCGTGCCCTGGTCGAGCGGCGCGCGCGCCTCGGAACCGTTGGCATCGTCTCAGGCGCGTTGCGTCACGAAATCGAACACGCACTCGCCATCATGGGCGTACGCGAGCACATCGCATTCATCATCAGCGCCGAAGATGCTCCGAACTGCAAACCTCATCCTCAAGGGTACTTGCTCGGGATAGATGCATTACGCACCAACAATCCGCGGCTGAACCCCGCCCATGTTGTGGTCATCGAAGACTCAGTCGCGGGTGTCGAGTCAGCCAAATCTGCAGGCTTGTTTTGCGCTGCGGTCACGCACTCCTACCCCGTAGCGAAACTGCTCGCGGCAGGGGCTGATGTTGTCACAAGCGCTCTCACCGAACTCACCGATAGCCTACTTGACCAACGTTCAAGCGCGGCGCGTGAAGGGTCGGCGAGCGACCATCACCCCAAGCACCCCTCAGGATCATGACGGTTAGGCATCGCCGAGGCGTGGGAACTTTAGCGGCAGCGTTGACGTTGCCATGCGCCGCCATCATCTCGCTCGTTCCAAGCGGTCGCGCGCAACCCGTGAGCCCCGGGCAGAGCGCTGTGGCTCATGCCGAATCGCGCACACACGATGCCAACCCGAGCGCACCCTCGCGGTTAAGCATGCAGAACGCACGTTATCTTGAACGCGGACCTCTCGGGTGGAAACACTCGAACCGGAATGCCATTCGCGGCATAACCATCGGCCCGATCGAAAATGCGCTGCATGCGGGAGTCGGCTACGGCAGTGAAGCCTTTGGGCGTTCGCTCGATGAATGCGTTCGCGCGGGAGCGACGTGGGTCGCCCTCACTCCATTTGGACGCGTGGCCGACCTCCAAGGCCGCGGGATCGATCGGACGTTTGAGCAGCCATTCGAACTCAACCGAGCCCAGATCGAGCGCGCCATCGACATGGCCCACGCACGCGGCCTTTCGGTCATGCTCGTGCCACACTTGTGGGTCGAATCGGGCGAGTGGCGGGCGATGATCAAACCTCCCACCGATCGCGCGTGGAACAACTGGATGCGCTCTTACTCCGACTTCGTGCTCACCTGGGCAAAAGTTGCAGAGAGCAAGCATGTGGAGCTGCTTTCGGCGGGCGTTGAACTACGCTCCTGGGTAACAACGTCGCGGGCATCGGCCTTTGCCTCACTCATTCGCCAATTACGTGAAACGTTTCACGGTCTTATGACGTATTCGGCAAACTGGGATGATGTCGACAACACGATTATTCTCGGCGAACTCGACGTTATCGGAATTAATGCATTCTACCCATTAGCTTCAGACGATGGCGCTCCTTTCGAAACTCTTCGCAAAGGCGCCGAGAAAGTCGCCAGCAACGTGCGAAAGCTCTCTGAGCAATGGCAAAAACCCGTGCTCTTTACAGAGATTGGCTACACCACGCGGCCGAACCCAGCCGTGCGTCCGTGGGAGTGGCCCGACGCGATGACCGGGGTGAGCGTCGACGAAGTCGCCCAGGCCGATGCGTATCGCGCGCTTATCGCCCCGCTCATCGACGAGCCTTCATTCGCAGGTTTTTTCGTGTGGCGCATTTACGCCGATCCCAACGACACATCGCAAGAAGCGGAATGGGGTTTTTCGCCTCGTGGCAAGCTCGCAGAGCTCGTCGTTCGCGATGCATTCGCAGCGTCGTGGGCAGGCGACAGTCGCCGCACGCCAGGATGGGCTCGCGCCGCACAGACTCCCGGCTTGTATCCCTAACCCTTCGGGCAAACGCCCCGGTTTGTTGGCCGTCATCGGTCGCGCCTCGCTACGATGCGCGGGCTGCGAATGTTTGGGTTGCTGCGAGCGATTGTCTTTGTTGGATGCCTGGGCGCCGGTACGTGGATGAGCCTCGGGCGCCCTCCTTTTGCACAATGCACGCAAGTTGGGCAATGGCTTCCGGTGCTCGAGACCGCGCGCGTTGCGACAGAAAAAGCGATTCGCTCAGCGATGCGAGTGGCCTCCCGCACCATCGAGCACAACAACAGCGATCATCGCAGCGGGCTCGGCGATCTCGGCGGTCGGAAGAATCGCGATGCGGCCAACCACGAGCCCACGTCTGCGCCCACGGCACCGGCCGATTTCTCGCATGCGCCAGCTCTTCGGCCATGGCCTGCGCTCAACCCCGAGCAGCGAATGCGTACCGCGTGGCGCATTGCCGAGGGCCCTGCGCTTCGCGAGGGCTCGGGAAGGCGCCTGGTCACGCTCACATTCGACGATGGTTTCGCGGCCGATAGCGCCACGCGAGTTCTTCAATTGCTCGCCGACAACAACGTGCATGCCACATTCTTCGCGGTCGGGCAAGACCTCGAGGGCGACTCACCACGCGCAAAAGCGTCGCGCCAGGCGCTGCGTTTAGCGTATGAAGCGGGGCACTTCGTGGGCAACGCTGGCTTCGAGCACCGAGCCCTTGCCTCACTCCCGCGCGCTCAGCTGATCGCATCGATCGACCGTGCGGGCGATGCCATCGAGCGCATTATCGCCAAACGCCCGATCATTTTTCGGCCCCCGTTCGGCAAACTAAGCGACGTTGGAGAGCAAGCGCTGCGCGATCAGGGCCTTGAGCTCGTGCTTTGGAACATCGAACTTCACTCGACCAAGCACGCCGACGCGCGCGCCGCGGCTCATGACCTTACCTCGCAACTCGAGCAAGGACATAGCGGCATAATTGCACTAGGCAAGCATCGCGACATGAGCGCCGACACGGTCGAAGAACTCCTTCGCTGGTTGCGCGACCACCGGTGGGATCCCGTGCATCCCTCACGCATTGGCTACGAGGTTGTCGACTTGCCAACGTTTCTGCGAGCCGTTGCAGACTCTCCGCTTGTTGTGGCGCCTGCGGGCGAACGCAAACGTCGAAGGAGCGTCCGCAGCGAGGAGACTCTGGCGCAAGACTGATGAGGCAGCGCTAACTACCGCTGACCATCGACTCGCACGTGGAGGCGCCCTGCCCGACGAATCGTCCGTGACGCGCCTCGACCGCGCAATAGCCTCCGGTGCGAATCTGTTCGATGAGTTCAACCATGAGCGAACTCGACCACTCACGCGCCCCGTCGAAACGCGCCCGAATCACGCCCTTTTTATCGATAATCCAAGTTTCCGGATAGAGCGTCGTACCGAATCGG
>Ga0164292_10003798_pt1 | contig 12340 bp, 14 predicted proteins | sample GEODES117metaG_FD_111486 | JGI IMG/M metagenome (GOLD analysis project Ga0164292, IMG submission 111486) | Eutrophic lake water microbial communities from Lake Mendota, Wisconsin, USA - GEODES117 metaG | ecosystem: Environmental > Aquatic > Freshwater > Lake | place: USA: Lake Mendota... | reverse complement strand
TATTAACTAATAATGAAGGTTGGGGATTAAGTTTAACTGAAGCCATATTAGCGGGAAATCCAATTATCGCTAATGTGACAGGCGGAATGCAAGATCAAATGCGCTTTAGTAAAAAAGGTAAATGGATTGATTTTGATGAAAAGTTTCCCTCAAACCATAATGGCACAGTTAAAGAACATGGTGAATGGGCTTTTCCAGTCTATCCAACTAATCGCTCAATTCAAGGTTCACCATTAACTCCTTATATTTGGGATGATAGATGTAACGCAGAAGATGCAGCTGAACAAATTAAAGCAGTTTATGATTTATCTAAAGAAGAAAGAATAGCACGTGGTTTAAAAGGTCGTGAATGGGCTTTATCTGATGAAGCAGGATTCACAGGCAAGAAAATGGGTGTTAATGTTATCAACACTTTAGATAAATTGTTTGCTACTTGGAAACCAAGAGAAAAATATGAGTTAGTAAATACTAACGAAGTTAAACCTAAAACAGTACCTCACGAATTAGTTTATTAATACCAAAAGTTATATGAAACCGTTATTTTTTATTTCATGTCCTATCGACACATATAGTGGATACGGAGCACGTTCTCGAGATTTAGTTAAAGCAATCATCGAGTTAGACAAATATGATGTTAAAGTTATTCCTCAAATGTGGGGTAACACACCTTGGGGTTTTATTGAAGATAATCCTGAATGGTCATTCTTAGCTCCTCATTTGTGGGCTCAACCTCAACTTCCAAAACAACCTGAAGTATGGATGCAGATTACTATTCCAAGTGAATTCCAACCAATTGGTAAGTTTAATATTGGAGTAACAGCAGGTATTGAAACCACATTATCACCAGGTGATTGGATAGAAGGTATTAATAGAATGAATTTAACATTAACTTCTTCTGAACATTCAAAAGAAACATTTGTTAAAACTGTACTTCAAAAAATGGATCAACGTACTAATCAACAGATTGGAGAAGCTAAAGTTGAAAAACCAATTGAAGTATTATTTGAAGGTGCTAACATTGATATATACAAGCCACTTGATGTAGTAGAATCATTTCCTGAATTAAATGACATTAAGGAAAAATTCTGTTATTTGTTTGTAGGTCACTGGATTAATGGTGATTTAGGTGAAGATAGAAAAAATGTTGGTTTATTAGTTAAAGCATTTTTTGAAACATTTAAAAATAAGAAAAACAAACCAGCACTCATTTTGAAAACATCTCAAATAGGTTCTTCATATGTTGACCGAGATGAGATTTTAAAGAAAATCAAAATGATTAAAAAAACAGTTAACTCAAAAGATTTACCAAACATTTACTTGTTACATGGTGAGTTCACTGATTCTGAAATGAATGAATTATATAATCATTCTAAAGTAAAAGCAATGATTAGCTTAACTAAAGGTGAAGGTTTTGGTCGTCCGTTGTTAGAGTTTAGTCTAACTAAAAAACCAATTATTACAACCAACTGGAGTGGCCATAAAGATTTCTTAGATGAAAAATTCACCACTATGCTTCCAGGTACTATGGCAAATGTTCATCCAAGTGCTGCTAACAATTGGTTATTAAAAGAATCACAATGGTTTAATGTTGACACAGGGCATGTAGGACATCATTTAAAGAATATGTTTGAAAATTATAAAGAATATACTGATGGTGCTAAGCGTCAAGCTTATAAGAGCAAAAATGAATTTAGTTGGGATAAAATGAAAGATAAACTAGATCAATTGTTTACTCAGTATATTCCTGAGTTTCCAAAAGCAATTGAGTTAAAATTACCTCAATTAAAGAAAATTGAATTACCAAAACTTAAAAAAGTAGAAGAAAATGTCGCCGGATAAAATTATAACTTGCCCTAAATCAGGAGGTGACTTGTGTTATGAAACACAGGTCACACCTGAAATAACAAATTGGATGTCTCTATCTTGTGGATATTGGACCAACAGTTTAATGACTAAAGATAGTGAATTCTATAATGAACAAATGGAAGTACTACCTGAGTTATATAAAGCATTAGCTTGGGAAGATCCAAATACAAATTTGACTTGGTTACCACAAACAATCAATCATCCAACACAAGGTATGGTGTTTGCTAATGGTGTTAATGCTAATGAATGGAAATGGGCTGCTGTTAAAGCTACTAAAGTGACAGAAGAGGAAAAAGAAAAATATCCAATCCCAAAACAACCAGGTAAATTCTATGAATATAGAATGAATATGGATACACTTCAACATTTTGAAGAAAGAGAATTTATAGATGCTTTAGAATATGTTGGCTTATTAGGATAATTTATTATATTAAGGTTATATGAAAATCAGTTATGCTATCACAGTTTGTAATGAACTGGAAGAGATTAAACGTCTTATTGAGTTTCTTTATCTAAACAAAAGACAAGAAGATGAAATTTGTGTTTTAGTTGATAAACCTAAAGCATCTAAAGAATTACTTTTTGAACTTTATAAATATGAAACTACAAGATGGATTATTCTAAAAGAAAGTGAATTTAAAGGACATTTTGCTGATTGGAAAAATCAATTAATGGATATATGTTCTGGTAGTTATATCTTTCAAATTGATGCGGATGAAGTACCTCATATATATCTAATTGAATCATTACCTGAAATATTAGAAACTAATTCTGAAGTAGAAGTATATGTTGTTCCAAGAGTTAATACTGTAGAGGGTTTAACCCCAGAACATATTGCCAAGTGGAGATGGCATGTTAATGAAAATGGATGGGTTAATTGGCCTGATCATCAATGGAGAATCTATAAAAATACTCCTGATATCAAATGGAAAAATAAAGTTCACGAAGTAATAGAAGGTTATAAAACAATGGCTCAATTACCTGCTTATGAGGACTTAGCCTTATATCATCCTAAAACAATAAATCGTCAAGAAAAACAAAATAATTTTTATAGCACACTATGAAAAAACAAGATATTAAAAAAACCGCTTTAGTACTTGGCGGAGGAGGATTTATAGGTGGCCATTTAGCTAAACATCTTAAAGATGAAGGATTTTGGGTTCGTGTTGTTGATATTAAAGAAAAACATGAATATTGGAATCATAATGAAATATGTGATGAATACATTCAAGGTGATTTAAGAGATCCATCACTAGTAAGTAAAGTTATGTTTGCTCCAAATCAAGAATCAGAAAATGATAATATTAATTCATTTGATGAAGTTTACCAATTAGCAGCTGATATGGGTGGAGCTGGCTATATCTTTACAGGTGGAAATGATGCTAATGTAATGCATAATTCAGCTTTAATTAATTTAAATGTAGCACATGAAGCATCTAAAAAATCAGTAAAACGAGTGTTTTATAGTTCCTCAGCTTGTATATACCCAGAACATAACCAATTAGACCCTAATAATCCTAATTGTGAAGAATTAAGTGCTTACCCGGCTAACCCAGATTCAGAATATGGATGGGAAAAATTATTTAGTGAACGTTTGTTTTTAGCATTTAATCGTAATTATAAATTAGATGTTCGAGTAGCTAGATTCCATAACATATTTGGTCCTATGGGTACTTGGAATGGAGGTAAAGAAAAAGCACCTGCTGCTATGTGTCGTAAAGCAGCTGAAAGTAATGGTGAGATTGAAGTATGGGGTGATGGATTACAAACACGTTCTTTTCTTTATATAGATGAATGTATTGAGATGGTACTGCGTTTTATGAGACAAGAAACATTTCTTGGCCCAGTTAACATTGGCTCAGAAGAAATGGTTACTATTAATCAATTAGCTGAAATGGCTATTAAAGCTTCTGGTAAAGATATTAATATTAAAAACATCAATGGTGAGGAATTTAAAACTAAATACGGTTTTAAATGTCCTGTAGGTGTTAGAGGAAGAAATTCTGATAATAAGTTATATAAAGAAAAGATAGGGTGGGAACCTACTCAACCACTTTATAATGGTATAGTTAAAACATTTGAATGGATTAATAAACAAACAAAAATATGATAAGAAATACCCATAGTCAAATAACAATTAAAGGAGCTAAAGGATTAACAACTTTTGAATTTTTTGAAAAATATAAATTTAATCATACTATATTTTTTGAAACAGGTACTCATCATGGTGATGGTATATCAAAAGCATTAAAACTTAAATTTGATAAAATACTTTCTGTAGAAATAGATCAAAAATATTTTTTGGAATGTTATGATAAATTTACAGAAGAAATAATCCAAGGTAAAGTACATTTATTTTTTGGTGATTCTAATGCTTGGATGAATCATATGTTAAAACTAATAAAAACACCTGCTTTATTCTGGTTGGATGGCCATCCAGATGGTGTCAGTGGGAATCCATTATGGGAGGAATTAAAATCTATAGAAAACCATCATATTAAAACCCATACTATTTTAATAGATGATATTCCTATTTATTTTGATTCTAAACAAGTAGAAGACAAATTATTAAAAATAAATCCTAATTACATATTCATATATGAGAACGCTGTTAATGAAGGTAATGGTGATGTATATCAAAATTACCGTTTAGCGGCATATATAAATTAATTAATATGAAACTTAAAGTTAATCATTTTAACAAAACAACATTTGAAGAATTATTTAGTGATTTAAAACATATTGATTTTTCTTTATTTGTTGATGCTATTCCTGAATCACAGGATGATTTATCTTCTATAAACATTATTTCATTCCAAGAGCCAAATGAATATTTTGGAATACATGATTGGGTTATACAAAATAAAGATTTATTTTCTTTTATTTTAACTTGGGATGATAAAGTATTAAACAATTGTGATAACGCTACTTTTTTACCATTTGGATTAAGTTGGTTCACCCCAGACCAGTATTCTATTGATAAGATAAAAACATTTGAAATTGCTCATTTACGAGGTAATTTACTAAAAACTTATGGTCATTCTTTAAGACATGAGTTATTGGATAGAAAAAATGAAATTACAATACCTACTAAATTTTTTGATGTTTATGGTGATAGAAATAATCTTGAAAATGCTAGAAAAGGCAAAGAAGAAGTTTTTGGTAATCCAATGTTTGGTGTAGCAATTGAAAACACCCAACATAATGGATATTTCACTGAAAAAATCATTGATTGTTTCCTCCAAAAAACCATCCCAGTATATTGGGGTTGTTCAAATATAAATGAGTTTTTTAATATAGATGGTATTATAACATTTACAAGTGTAGATGATTTAATTCGTAAAGCAAATAGTTTAAATGAAAAATATTATTATGATTGTTTAGAAGCTATAAATGAGAATTATAAATTGGCTATTCAATATATTGATTATCCAAAAAATATTCATGATAAAGTACTAGAAATATTTCAATTTAATAATCTAATTTAATGAAAATATTTGTAACAGGAGGTAATGGATATTTGGGAAAAGTATTAGTTAATTACTTACAAAAAGATCATGATGTGTTTGCTCCTAATAGTAAAGAATGTGATATACTTGATGTTTATAACTTATCTAGGGTAATTAAAGATTTTGAACCTAATGTAGTTATCCATTTAGCTGCTTTTGTAGACACATTTGGATGTGAAGAAAATAAAATAGATGCTTTAGATATAAATGTTTTAGGGACACTTAATATAGTAAAAGCGTGTGCGTATCTTGAATGTAAATTTGTATACATTTCTTCTGAGTATGTGTTTAGTGGAAATAAAGGGCAATATACTATTAATGATAGATTAGATCCTATTAACATATATGGAAAAACTAAAGCAGCTGCTGAATATATTGCCTCAACCTTATCAAACCACCAAATAATCAGAGCTCCATTTGTTAGGAAAGTATATCCTAAAGTGTTTATTGATCAATATTGTTCTAGATACTTTTTGGATGAAGTTGTAGAAAAAATATCTAAAAATATTTTTGAAAATGATAAAAAAATAATTCATATATCTTCTGAAAGAATGTCATTATGTGAATTATATATTAAAAAAGGCATTGATGCTGAACCTATCCCAATGTCAGAAGAACAAAAAAAGAAATTGCCAAAAGATACAAGTTTAGTAAATAATAGTATATAATATGAAAAAACATAAAACCGCTTGTGTAGTGTACTACACAGATAATAGATATGATGAATTGATTAAAAACGTAAAAAATAGTTTTTTATCATTCCATAAAGAAGAATGTGATTTTTATCAGATTGATTACACTAATCAAGAAATATATAACTCCCAACTTCAATATTTTGATTTTGCTCCTGAAACTTTTTTAATGCAGTTTATATATGCATATGAAATAATGAAAAAATATGATTATGAAAAAATAATTATATTAGGGAGTGATACAATTGTTTGTAATAGAATGGATGAATTTATGGATAACAACATAACCCCAGTGCTATCCACACTAAATTATCCTAACCAGGATTCAACAGAATATTGGACTACACCTGTAGTTCAAGTCCAATTACCTAATGGGCAAATAGTTTTAGATCATTTGAATATAAATGCTGATGTTGTATGTTTCAATAGTAGTGAAGCACTACGAAAAGTAATTGATTTAAGTATTGAACATTATTCACATTATTCTATTCAGGGAGGATTAAATGAATTAGCATTCGCTGATAAATCATTTGAAGTTAAAATTGTAGATGCTCCATACCCTACAAGTAATGTAGTATATAATGCTAGATCTAAAGGAGTTTTTGGAACAGGGATGATTGTAAAAGGAGTATTAGCTAAACATGGTCCTCAATATGATGGCCAGCCTTCACCTATTAAACATTGGTATGTTAAAGATAATAAATTATTCACTCATGACCATAAACAAATTAAATGTTTTCATTTTGTTGAAGGGATAGGAGCTAGAGATTTAGAGTCATTTAAAGATTTAACTAATGATTTTAAAACAAATTGGTTTAATCAAGACACAATAAACTTTTTTAAAGAAAAATGCGGCTGTTCAGAATTTTTTAATTAAATTAAAGATATAAAAAAATACAAATTATGAAACAAGAAAGAAAAGTATGGTACGCCCCTAATAAATTTGAATCATATGGGGAGGAAGAAATTAAAGCAGTAGAAGAATGTCTTCGAGATGGATGGTTAGCTGGATTTGGTCCTCGCTCAATTGAGTTTGAAGAAAAAATTGCTAAACGATTTGGTAAAAAATATGGTGTGTTTGTCAATTCAGGTTCATCAGCATGCTTATTAGCAATCGCTGCTCTTAATTTACCAAAAGGATGTAAAATTATTACTCCAGCATGTACATTCTCAACTACACTTGCTCCTATTATTCAGTTAGGATTTAAACCTGTATTTTGTGATGTTGGTTTAATTTCATATGTCCCAACAGTTGAAGATATTATTGCTTTGATTGATAATGAAGTAAAAGCAATTATGATACCTAACTTGATTGGTAACAAACCAGATTGGAAAACATTACATTCTGAATTGAAACGTATTGGAAGAGAAGATATTATTGTAATTGAAGACTCAGCTGACACAATTACTTATACTGAGGAAACAGATGTATCAACTACAAGTTTTTATGCTAGCCATGTTATCACAGCTGGCGGCACTGGAGGTATGGTAATGTTTAATGATAAAAAACATGTTGACAGAGCATTACAGTATAGAGATTGGGGTCGTATGGGTGATAACTCAGAAATTATGGATGATCGTTTTAATCATAGTGTAGATGGTATTCCATATGATCATAAATTTTTATATGATGTATTAGGATATAATTTTAAATGCTCTGAAATGAGTGCTGCATTTGGATTAGTTCAGTTAGAGCGTTTTGAAACATTTAAAGATATTCGTAGAGATAATATTAAACGCTATTTAGAGAATCTTAAAGATGTGACTGAGATTATTCTACCAGATGATAGCATTGAACCAAATTGGTTAGCTATCCCATTACAAACAGAAAGACGTCTAGAATTATTAACATTCTTAGAAAATAATAATATCCAAACTAGAGTAACATTTGCTGGTAATGTAACACGTCACCCAATTTATAGAGAATATCTTCAACCCTTTGATAACTCTGATACTATTATGAAAAATGGTTTTTTATTAGGAGCACATCATGGTATGACAATTGAAGATGTAGATTATGTTTGTAGTAAAATTAAAGAATTTTTTAATAAATGAAAGTAGTATACATAACAGGATGTTTGGGTTTTATAGGTTCCTATGTTACCCGAACATGCCTTCAAAAAGGATGGTATGTTAAAGGTGTAGATAAAATGACTTATGCTGCTAATAAAGATCTATTAGAAGAATTTAAAAAACATAAGAATTTTTCATTTGTTAATTGTGATATAAATGATTTAAAATTTCTTTATGATTGTGATTATGTAATTAATACAGCAGCTGAGACTCATGTTGGTAATTCAATAGCTAATAGTGATGAATTTGTATCCTCAAATGTAAATGGAGTTCATAATTTATTAGAACTAATTAAAAATCATAGAGGAGAAAATTCTCAAAAACCAATTTTTCTTCACTTCAGTACAGATGAAGTTTATGGTGATATTGAAGATGGAGCACATACTGAAACAGATTTGCTTAAACCAAGTAACCCATACTCAGCTACTAAAGCAGCTGCTGATATGTTAGTGTTAGCTTGGGCTCGTACTTATAATTTACCTTATATTATAGTTCGCCCCACTAACAATTATGGTATAGGTCAATATGTTGAAAAATTAATCCCCAAAGCATGTAAATATCTTAGACTAGGAAGAAAAATACCATTACATAATAATGGAACTCCTATTCGAAATTGGTTACACGCTCAAGATACTGCTAACGCTGTTATCACTATAGTTGAATCAAACATACAAAATGAAATTTATAATATATGTGGAGGATTTGAACAGAGTAATAAAACAACTGTTGAAAAAATATTAAAAGAACATTTTGGAAACATGGATCCTTATAATTATATTGATACAACATATAGTAGACAAGGACAAGATGTTAGATATGCTTTAGATGATTCCAAATTAAGAGCATTAGGTTGGGAACCTAAAGCTGATTTTGACCAAGAATTAAAACATATAGTAAGTTATTATAAAGATAAATTTATATGGTAAATTTAAAAAAACGAATAGTTGAAATAGCTTATAAACATAAACTAGGACACTTAGGAAGCTATCTTTCTAGCGTTGAAATAGTTGATGAAATATACTCAAAAATGGATAAAGATGATATTTTTATCCTATCATCAGGACATGCCTCATTAGCAATGTATGTTTGTATAGAGAAATATTTTGGTATTGATGCTGAAATGTTGTTTTTAAAACATGGGGGTCATCCTCATAGAGATGAAGCAAATAAAATATATTGTTCAACAGGTAGTTTAGGCTTGGGTTTACCTATAGCGTTAGGTAGAGCTTTAGCCAACTCAAATAGAAAAGTATGGGTGTTAATTAGTGATGGAGAAGCAGCTGAAGGAAGTATTTGGGAATCACTTAAAACAATTCAAGAACTAGATATTAAAAATATTAAAGTGTTTGTTAATATAAATGGATTATGTGCTTATAAGGAAGTTGATGTAGATTATATGTCAACAAGACTTAAAGCGTTTTTGCCTCAAATTGAACTAAGATATACTACTGTAGAACAATACCCATTCTTAAAAGGACTTAACGCCCATTACCATGTAATGTCAGAAGAAAACTATAAACAAGTAACAGAACTATGAGAAAAATATTCGCGCAGCTGCTACACACTGAGATGGCGTCTAACCCAGATGTATTTTTAATTACTGGTGATCTAGGATATGGATTATGGGATAAAGTGAGAGATGACTATCCTGAAAGATTTTATAATGTAGGATCTTCAGAAATGGCTATGATGGGAGCAGCTATTGGATTAGCTATGGAAGGAAAAATCCCATATGTTTACTCAATTACTCCATTTGCAATTTATAGACCATTTGAAATGATTCGTAATTATCTTGATCATGAAAACATTCCAGTAAACATCATTGGGGGTGGAAGAGATAAAGATTATGGTTACTTAGGTTTTTCACATTGGTCACATGATGATAAAAAAATAATGAATGTTTTCCCTAACATAATTTCAACCTGGCCTGAAAATGATGGTGAGTTATTAGATAGTTTTCAATTTTCTCTTAAAAAACAATCACCTACTTATATAAATCTTAAACGATGAGTATTCTAATTACAGGAGGTAATGGTTATATAGCTAAAAGTTTATATAATTCTTTAAAAGATAAATATAATGTGACTTGTATCACAAGACAAGATTTTGATTTAACTGATTCATTCAAAACATTAAAGTACTTTTCAAACAAGTATTTTGATATTATTATTCATTGCGCTGTAAGTGGAGGTAGTAGACTAAAACCAGACAGTTGGAATGATATGGATAATAATCTTAAAATGTATTATAACTTATTAAACTGTAAAGGCAGGTTTAAAAAATTAATCCATTTTGGTTCAGGAGCAGAAACAAATACTCCTGAGTCACCATATGGTTTAAGTAAAAGAGTAATCGCTAAATCTATATTAGAACAAGATAACTTCTATAATATAAAAATATTTGGAGTGTTTGATGAAAATGAGTTAGATACTCGGTTTATTAAAGGAAATATTAAACATTATATAAATAAAGAGTCTATAATTATTCATCAAGATAAATTTATGGATTTCTTTTACATGAAAGATTTGATTTCCTTAGTAGATTATTATATTAATAATGATGATATGCCTAAACAAATAGATTGTTCATATTCTAATTTATATAAATTATCTGATATAGCTAATATAATTAATGATTTGAGTGAATATAAAGTAGAAATTAAAATTGAACAAAAAGGAATAGCTTTACCATATTATGGAATAGCAAATGTGTTAGTTGATTTTATAGGTTTAGAACAAGGAATTAAAGAAATTTATAATAAACTAAAAAATGAACATTAAAATAACATACCATGTAATGCCTTGGGAAATAGACTATGCTCTATTGTCTTTCACTCAACTTAAAAAATCAAAATATCATTTACCTAATGATGTTAATATTATTATAGATAGTGTTTTAAATTTATCTTCATATTTAATTAATTGGGAAGAAAGTAAACTCCCAAAAGAATATTTTATAGAAAAATATAATCAAATATCTAATTTACTAGTTGATTATAATCATAATAAAAAAATATATGATGGTGATAAACTATATGGTCATCTAGAACTACAAAGAGATTGTAAATCTAAAGATATTGATTATTATATAGGGATATGTCCTGACATGTACTTTAGTGAGTATTTATTACATTATATGGTTGAGGCTGCTAAAAACATTAAAGACCAATACTTTATTTTATCCCCTCAACATAGAAAAATGTCAGACCATAGTTGGGATCCTACTACCGCCCCAGATTGTCTTGATATTCCTTATTCTCAATATAATGATATTGATGTATTTGATTTAAGAATCCAAAATCAAACCCGAGATGACATTTCTATAATTCAAGTCCCTAATGGAAAATGGGCTGGATGGTTTGATTTATATAGTAAATCATTTTATGAGGATCTATGCCCTGTCCAAGATGATTGGTCAGGTTATGGACCTTGGGATTGGTATAGTTTAATATTAACAAACATAGCTAAACAAAATGGAATAGATTTTAAACGTTATATAGTTAGTGGTCAAACAATAGGGGAATATTGGACTGGAGTTTTATTAGAAAAAGATGGATTCTCAGGCTACTATAAAAATTTCATAACCAAAAATAATACTCCCAATCAAAGAACAACATTTGAGTCTAATATGGAGTCATATGTTATTAAAGGTATTAAAATGCTACAAGATAAAAAAATTATATGATAAAGTTAGTTATATTTGATTTAGATGGCGTATTAGTAGAAGCAAAACAAATACATTATGATGCTTTAAATAAAGCATTAGGAGAAAAATACTCCATATCCTGGGATGAACATTTATCAGTTTATGATGGTTTAAAAACAAATCAAAAATTAGATATGTTAACTGATAGGAAAGGATTACCTATTAAGACTCATAAACAAATTTGGGATGATAAACAAAAATATACTTTAGAAGCACTATCTAATCTCCAACCCAACACCCAACTCCAGGTTTGTATGGATAAGCTTATCAGTGATGGTTATAAGTTAGCAGTATGCTCAAACAGTATTCGCAAAACAGTATTAACTGTGTTATCTAAATTTGATATTATTGATCGTTTTGATTTAATATTATCAAATGAGGATGTTAAAAATAGTAAACCACATCCTGAGATGTATTGGAAGGCAATGAGTATGATGGGATGGTTACCTGAAGAAACTCTAATCGTTGAAGATTCGCCTTACGGATTATTAGCAG
>Ga0164292_10003797_pt1 | contig 12340 bp, 13 predicted proteins | sample GEODES117metaG_FD_111486 | JGI IMG/M metagenome (GOLD analysis project Ga0164292, IMG submission 111486) | Eutrophic lake water microbial communities from Lake Mendota, Wisconsin, USA - GEODES117 metaG | ecosystem: Environmental > Aquatic > Freshwater > Lake | place: USA: Lake Mendota... | reverse complement strand
GTTGTTTTTCAAGCGGTAACGTCTGGATCAATACGAAAAATTAAATCCGGCGGAAAAAACAGAGCGGATCTTGAGCCAGATGATGAAAGATCTTCGACTCAATCAGTTGCCAAAGCATATCGAATGTTTTGATAACTCCAACTTCCAGGGGAAATATCCTGTTTCGGCCATCGTGGTTTTTAAAGATGCTAAACCTTCCAAAAAAGATTACCGGCATTTTAATGTAAAAACGGTAGAAGGTCCGAACGATTTTGCCACCATGGAAGAAGCCGTGTTCAGGAGATACCGAAGGCTATTGGATGAAGGTGAAGAACTTCCCCAATTGGTAATCATTGACGGGGGTAAAGGTCAGCTTTCTGCCGCATTGAGTAGTTTAAAAAAATTAGGGATCGATAAAAAATTAACCGTTATTGGAATTGCCAAGCGGCTGGAAGAATTATACTATCCCGGCGATCCATACCCTTTGTATTTGGATAAAAAATCGGAAAGCCTCAAGATCATTCAGCAGTTGAGAGATGAGGCCCACCGCTTTGGCATCACCTTTCACCGAAAAAAACGCGATCAGGGAACTCTTAAAACCGAATTATCTTTAATTCCGGGCATTGGAGAAGCCAGCATTCAGAAATTGCTAACCAGGTTCAAGTCGGTAAAAAAAGTGAAAGAGGCTACAGATGCAGAGCTTGCAAACATCTTAAATACCAAACAATTATTGGCCCTCAGAAACTATTTTGTAGAAAACAATTAAGATTTGTTTTCCTTGGTTTTCTTTGATTTTTTAGGCTCAGGTTTTGGTTTCGAAGGCATCCAAAGTCCCTTTTCCCATTCAGCTAATTCTTTTTTGATACGGTCTGATTCTCTGATTCGCTCATCACCTTCGGCATAATCTTTTACTCGCAAATTCGAACCATTAGACTCTTTACTCACCAGGCCATTGAACATGCGCTTCATAAACACATCGTCGTAACTGAAACCATTGGCATCATTGTAGCCCGTATAGGCCGGCTTAGTAGCTAAAATTGGTCTCAACTCCGGAAAATAGATCCAAAATGCAGGCTGTTCTTCAAAATACTCGCCGGCAGCTTGTTTCTTCACCATGGGAGCGATCCCGATGATTCTGGGCTCGAACACTGAACGGTGTTTATCAAATATCCAATCTTCTTTGATCCGGAACTTAATTATGCTGTCTGGATTGAATTCTCCTGGTTTTTTTACCACCGCTGTTTGGTTACCCAAGGTATCGAAAATTGGGACCAGCACACTATCGGCAAACTGCGCAAAAGCCTGTTCTGGAGTAAATACAGTTGAAAAGGTATCTCCAGTAGGATCTTCTTTTCTCGGTGTAGGATCGTAGGCAGTGAGCTCTCCAGCCATGATGGCATCCATCATGATGTCAATTAAACGAGATTGTGGGTTGGCAAAAGTGCCGTTCCCTTTTTCACGAACATCAATATCCTGCCAAATTCTTCTGCTGAAAAGAATGTCTGATTCTTTGATGGGCGGATATTCGGTATATCTGGATTGTACCACATTGGTCTTTTTATAGTAGCCATCTGCCGGACGTGCTTTGGCTTTAGCTTTACTCGTTTGAGCCTGAGCAGAAATAAGGCACAAAAAGCACAAAAAGGTGAAAAAATACTTTTTCATATCTAATTAATTTGCTGTTAGTACAATGGGGTCTAACTGACGTAACAAACCATCAGGACCCATTGCTGTTATATTATCAAAAATAACCCTTGTTCCGGGGCTAACCGTGGCCAGGGCAGATTTCATGTTCGAATTTATGGCATTACCGTTCCCTTGAATAGGACCAATCACATCGGCTCGGGGCTTTGCAATGATCAAACTAAAACTGCTGATGCTGAACCTGGCATCAAAATCAAAGCCATCTAAAATAGCAAAGATATAATCTTGAGATTTGATGACCACGGAGCTCATCCTGCCGCCTGTTTTGCCTGCAAATTTAGCTTTAGGATCGGGAATACGTTTGGTACGGAAATTTGTACTACTGATTTTTTGCACCCTGCCGTTGATCTCTGCCGATACATTTACCGTAGCCAATCCGGCATTGTTCACTTTCACAACATAATTACCATCAGACCCTGAAATGGTGCCACCTGTCATACTTACTCTTAAACTTTGCTTGGGGATACCGGGAGCTGAAATTGAAACCGGATTTGGCACACCGATGTAAAAAACATTCATCTTATCGGGAGAAACCACAGCCGATGGCCGGGCCACCTGATATTTTTGTTCGGGCGTACGATAAACTTTTACCGTTCCATCGGTTTGTTTCACGGTAATGGTGCCCACCCAACTAAATACCCCTTCCCTGCTGGTATTTACGGCATAAACACCTTTTCCATTGCGCACATCCAATACATTTCCATTTACGGTGATATTCGGAGTCGATTTAGAATCGTAAGCGGTTAGAAATACTTCCGCTTCATATGGTTGCCCCTGAATGATGTAAGAGCTTGGCGCAACGGCCACGGCAGAGAATTGATCGAGGTTGATAACTGCCTGATCCATTTCTCCTAAAATTTTCTTCACCATTTCCGATTCGGCATTTTTCACATCGGCCTGTATTTTACTCAATGCAGTAATGGCTGCGGTCAGCGGAATACCATCGCCAAAATTAGATTCTTCCCACGATTTACGTATGCCTCCTTTTGCTGGTGGATCAACCGCATTTAAAGAAAAATTGACCCCATTTTTTTGTTTGGGGTTGAGTAGCGATATCAGTTTATTTCGGGTTTCGTTGATCCGTTTTTTTAATTCACTGGCACGCTTCTGATTGATCATGTACCTTGGTGAGATATCTAAATCCCCACGTTTGGCTAAATCTCCGGTTGTAGGGTCGATGCCGCCGCCTTCCTTCTGCAACTCGTCTTTGAGCTGGATGACATAATTTTCCAATTCACGGGCGTAAGCACTGGCTTTTTTCGCACGATCATAAATAGGTTGGGCTCTTTTGGGCTCTTCCTTAAGTTTGGTAGCTTCAAAAGCTAAAAATGAAGCATCTACCCCACTTTGTACATTTTCAGTAGAGGTTTTAAGGCTATCCGTCAAGTTTTTGAAAGCATCCAAAATGGAATCGCTTACGCTAAGCGCCACCAGGCCGAGCAGTACCAGGTAAAGGATACCGATCATTTTCTGCCTTGGTGTTTCTTTCTTTTTTGACATGGTCCGTTTACCGTAAAATAATTTGAGGAAGCTTAGTTACGGGCTTGGTTCATGGCCGTGAGCATATTGGCATACAGACTGTTTAATGCTGCCAAATTTTTATTGAGCTGAGCCAATTCAGATTTAAATTGCTTCGTTTCTTCTACCGAATCAGCAAACTCTTTTAAACTTCCGGTCATTTGTGCCAGATGATGATTAGCTGTCTCGAAAGTTTGACCTAATTTTTCGTAATGTGTGGCTGCTGATTTCAGTTTATCCGCAAAGTCGGCACTCGCCAAACTTGTATCGGCTGCATTAGAAATAGTGGCTACCTTATCGGCAAAGTTTTTAAGTCCCTGCTCAATCTTTGCACTGGTATCAGCCTCTAATTGGACCTCTGGAATACCTAAAGAACCAGATCCTGCGGTAGCTTCTCCGTTTTCTTCATCACGCTGAAAACCGAGGATAAAAAAGAGGATCGCTTCGGTAATTAAACCGAGTGCAATCATGTAATCCCCAAATTTCCAATGTAATAACTTGAACATCAAACCAATGATCACCACACTGGCTCCCCAGGAGATCAATGAATGAATGCCATTATATTTCCAATCTTTAAAAAGATCTTTCTTGTACATGGGATAATTAATTAATGAATAACTATAACGCTATTTCCGTCCTTTTATTGAATTGGTATACGTACTCACACAACGGAAGCCAATGTAAGAGCGGGCTTCATCCTGGTAGGCGTAAGTTCGGGTTGAGTTTTGCAGGAAATAACTAATATCCTTCCAAGAGCCACCACGTACTACTTTACGTTTCAATGCATCTGCATCTTTCGATTTGGCATCGTATGTGAAGGTGGGGTTAATATCTCCTATAAAGTTGAAAGCTGCCTCATCGTAAGTAGAAGCCGTCCACTCAGCCACATTACCGGCCATGTTATACAAGCCATAATCGTTCGGCAAATAAGATTTTACTGGAGCCGTGTAAACCGCACCATCAGAAGTATAATTACCGCTGCCCGATTTGAAATTAGCCATTAAACAGCCTTTGGCGTTACGCATATCGGGGCCACCCCAAGGGTACATGGCTCCCTTAATCCCGCCTCTGGCAGCATATTCAAACTCTGCTTCTGTTGGCAGGCGGTATGGAGCACGCTCTGGAAGTTTTCTGCCTACTCTGTAAGCTTCATAACGTTTGGTACGCCATACACTGAAGGCTCTTGCCTGGCGCCAGGTAATACCAACAACAGGATAGTTGTTGAAGGCCGGATGCGAGAAATAATCTCTCACCATGGGCTCGTTTTGCGCATATGCAAAGTCAGTTACCCAAACATTGGTATCAGGATAGATAAAAACGGTATCCTTCAGCAAATAATCGGAACGTGCTTTGGTTTTATTGTTTCTTCCTTCAATGGATGCTTTGAAATCGAAAATTGAGAAATTGTATCTCCAGCTTCTGCCATCAAATTCTCTTTTGTTGAATAAGACATTGTCGCCCTGATAAAACATATTACGAAGCTTGTCGGCATTCGGATTTTTAGCTTTTAAGTTCCCCCATATGGCCACTGAATTGGGACCCAACTTCTTCCAGTCGATGTATTTCGGATCGGTAGGATTTTTAGGCTTGATGAAATATTTATCGTCCTGAAGATAATCGGTAATGGCAATAGAATCACGTACCCAATTTACAAACTGACGATACTCACTGTTAGAGATTTCCGTTTCGTCCATATAAAATGCAGAAACACTCACCTCCCGTTTTTGCGCTGCCTGTCCAAGCACCATATCCTGATCGTTTTCGCCCATAACAAAACTACCGGCAGGAATATAAACCATGCCATATGGAGTGGAACTGCTTCGGAAATTATTGGCATTTAGCCCTACTAATTCGCCACTTGCACCGCTTTTACCGCAACCACTGCTCAGGGCCAAAATCAGCAAAGAGAAAGGAATAAGATTTCTACTCCAATTATCTAAAATCGACTTCATTAATTTTTAAAATATTTCTAAGATAATAAAACGGTGTTAATTAAAGCTAGCAAAATAACGACGAAAGATCTGTTAATGATATCTGAAAATAAATTTTGCAGCAAAAAGCAGATGAAAATCGGCCAATTATTTATTTGCCAGTTTGATGTATTCTTCCAAAGCCATGGTCATACTTGGCGACTTAGGAGTAGGTGCCGGAATATCCAAAATCAACCCTCGGTCTAAGACTGCTTTATGTGTGGTCGCCCCAAATGCGGCAATTCTGGTATTGTTTTGGGTGAAGCCTGGGAAGTTTTTGTAGAGTGATTGGATACTGGATGGGCTGAAAAATGCGATGACATCGTAGAAAACTTCAGCCAGATCAGAGAGGTCGCTACATACCGTACGGAATATAACTGCCGGGGTGAAATCGTAACCATTTTCCTGCAAAAATTTCTGTGTTTCTTCTGCAGCAACATCAGAACATGGGTATAGGAATTTCTCAGTAGCGTGTTTTTTTAATACTTCCGCTAAATCGGCAGCCGTTTGTTTACCGAAAAATATTTTACGCTTACGGTATTGGATGTATTTCTGGAGGTAAAGTGCGATGGTTTCAGACAAGCAAAAATATTTCATGTCTGCAGGCACCTCATACCGCATTTCTTCACAAATTCTGAAAAAATGATCGGCGGCATTGCGGCTGGTAAAAATCACTGCAGTAAAATCGGCCAGGTTAATTTTGTCTTTCCTGAATTCTTTTGCAGGCACACCCTCCACATGAATAAATGATCTGAAATCGAGTTTCAGATTGTATTTTTTCGCTAAATCAAAGTAGGGAGATTTTTCAGTCTCTGGCTTGGGCAGAGTAATGAGTATGCTCTTTACTTTTTTATTTCTGGAATCTGTTGATTCTGCCATGTTCAATATCTAAAATCTAAGCGCTTTAACCAGCATCAAAATCGGACAAATTTCGAGGGCACAAAAGTAAATAAATAAATAGAATTTAGAAAATGAATATTGCTTAAGTACTTGTAAACTAAGACGTATTGCCTGATAAGCCAAAAGCAACGCAGTTGAAGCCAATCCGATATATATAAATGCCTCTGAATAGGAGACCGGACTCAAGCTAAAAGCAAAAATGAGCGGCAAAAAAAGGATAGCCGCATGGAAATAGCTCAGATAAAGTATAGATGAGTATAGTTTGATGAGTTTATTGATCTCTAAAAGAAAACCGAGCAATCTCAAAAAATAAATTTTAAGACTGAACAAAACCATGATGGAAAATGAAAGTAGCAAGTACCACTGAAAACCATCAATGGCGTAATCTAACTGAAAAAACCGCCCTGCTAAAAACAGGTACATCCCAATAGTCAATCCAAATAAGAGATACAACAACACAAACGGCCAAGTATCTAAAAAAGAAGTGATTCCAGATTGATTAAGGAGACGGTTATCATAAAAACTCCTGATGATGAGCGCAATTTCCTTTTGAAAAAAAATTCTTAGCAATGCGAATCCGGCGATCAAAATTAAAATAACCCACAAAATCCATGTTTCACCCGTCTTTCGGGCCTGGCCACTCGGCAAGCCAGCTTTGGGCTTGATGAACTTCTTTGCCCAACTTTCAAAATCGAGGTTGTATACCTGATAATGCTTCATCAGACTGTCTCTGAATTGATTTTTCCGATTCGGATCGGGCGCTTTGATCCAGAAATAGGTAAGGGAATCAGCAATTCGTTTCAGAGAATCACGCTCAAAATCTTGATTAACTTTAGTCAGCGAGTCTGAAGAATTTACTTGATTGGAAACGCTAGGAGCATCAGTTTGGGCCCATAAGCCCATTGGCAATAAAATAAAAAATAAAGCATTGATGCTGATTCTAAACATGCTGATTTTGCCGAAAATTAAGCGGTTTAATAGGCAAAGTTAGCTTATTATTTATTCAAAAAGATTAATTTTCAGCTTCGCTCAAACTGAACCAACCTGCATAATCTTTTTCCATTGATATGGGGTATTTTTTTTGCACCCGTAACTCCTCATCAATCTTGATCGTCATGGTTAATTCTTGATCTGAATTGAGATTGGGGGTGTAAATAAAGACCTTGAATTCGATTGGACAAACTAGTGAATCATCTTGGTCAAATGTAGTGCTCCAGGCATGAGCACTTACTCGTTTGATCCTCAAATTACCTGATGCATCACGATAAGAAACCTGAAATTTGGCCTCAAAACTTAGGCATACTTCCAAACAAACAGTTGAAATGATTGCAGGCTCTGTTTTGGAGCGTAGAAATGAAAATAAACCGCCAAGATTTTTTCTTTTATTCATCTTAATATGCTCAGCATGGTATTTATCATCCAGTAATAAGCTTATCAAATTTGCTCATCGTATCGAGCTGATTTGTACCCGATTATTACCAATTTGTACCAATTTATTTTAGTATTTAACGAAATCAATACCATCAAATTCGCATCAATGTGTTTATCCGGTATTAAATATTAATTTCGAGCAATGTCTGGAATCTATTTACACATCCCCTTTTGCAAGCAAGCTTGCCATTATTGCAATTTCCATTTCAGCACCTCCATGAAAGGAAAGGCAGAATTGCTGAATTGCATGATGAAAGAGCTGGAATTACAAAAAGATTATTTGTCAGACAAAACGGTTGAAACGATTTATTTTGGCGGGGGAACTCCCTCATTATTAGAAGCCGATGAAATCAATCTGTTGATTGCGCAAATTGACCGGCATTTTAACCTGATCGCCAATCCGGAAGTTACCCTGGAAGCCAATCCGGATGACCTGGGCAGAGAAAAGATAGAAGCGCTCAAACAAAGTCCTGTTAACCGTTTCAGCATTGGCATTCAGTCTTTTTTTGATGAAGATCTAAAATGGATGAATCGTAGCCACGTGGGGGCGGAAGCCGAAGACAGTGTAAAAAGAGCCCAGGATGCTGGTTTCGAAAACATTACAGCTGATTTAATTTATGGATTTCCTTTGTTGAGCGATGAGAAATGGAGAGCAAACATCCAGAAAATGATACAACTCCAAATTCCGCACTTGTCTTGTTACGGCATGACGGTAGAAGAAGGCACCGCCCTACATCATTTTGTCAAATCAGGCAAAAGCAAACAAATTGATGATGGCCAAGGTGCGGGGCAGTTCGAAATATTGATGGAAACTTCAGAAGCTGCGGGGTTTTTGCATTATGAGATATCGAATTTTGCCAAACCCGGAAAAGAATCGAAACACAATTCCAATTACTGGAAAGGGGTTCATTACTTGGGTGTAGGTCCATCGGCACATTCCTTTAATGGCAGCAGCCGTCAATGGAATGTGAGTAACAATCCCAAATACATAGAGCAACTCCTCGTTAACGAAGTACCGGCTACTATTGAAACACTCAATGTAGAAGATCGATTCAACGAATACATTATGACCAGTTTAAGAACCATGTGGGGAGCTGACATTAATTATATTGAAAAAAAATTTGGAAACGATTTCAAACAAAATTTACTCCAAAAGGCCCATGTTTTCTTAGATAAAAATTGGCTTTCAATTGAAAATGATCACTTACTTTTAAGTAGACAAGGGAAATTGTTTGCAGACCATATTGCTGCAGAATTATTTGAAATGATACATGAATAGAGCGCAACAAGTAATTTGGATCACGGGGGCTTCCTCAGGCATTGGGGAAGCATTGGTGTATGCATATGACCGTTTGGGAGCAAAGCTGATCATCTCCTCAAGAAACAAGGATAAACTATACGAGATCAAGTCTAAATGCCAGAGCAATGCGCTCAATATTCATGTTTTAGCCCTCGACTTAGAAGACACGGCCAGCCTGAATGATAAAGCACAAGAGGCATTACGGATATTTGGAAGAATTGACCTGCTCATCCACTCAGGTGGCATTAGTCAGCGGTCTTTGGCCATGGAAACAAAAATAGAAGTCGCTCAAAGGTTGATGAATGTCAATTTTTGGGGTACGGTGGCGCTGAGCCACGCAGTTCTACCAGAGATGATCAAACAAGGCGGAGGTCACATTGTAGCTGTAAGCAGCTTGGTAGGCAAATTTGGCACCCGTTTCCGATCAGGTTATTCTGCTTCAAAACATGCCTTGCACGGCTATTTTGATTCGTTAAGAGCTGAACTTTATCAGGATAAAATCAAATTTACCATCGTATGTCCGGGGTTCATCCGAACCAATGTATCCATTAACGCCCTGGTTGGCGACGGAAGCACTCAAAATACCATGGACGATGCCCAAGACCGAGGCATGTTACCTGAACAATTTGCAGAGCGCATGATCAAAGCCATTGATCAGGGTAAAGAGGAAGTTTACATTGGAGGTAAAGAGGTTTATGGTGTTTATCTGAAACGTTTTTTTCCAAAACTATTTTCCCGCCTGATGCGTAAAGCGAAAGTGACCTGATCTAAAATTGCAATCCATGCCGATAATTTATGGGGAAATCTCCATAAGATTATGGTAAAGCATCTGATTATTTTTTGCAAACACCCATTTTTTTTGCTGTGAATTTTTTTTTTGTTAACTTAAATTAGATCATCCTATCAGAAAAACATTAAACAAAAATCATGGTACCTGCAGAAGATCAATACATGTTTAAAAACAATCACCACTTCAAGTTAGTATTAAAGGGAATAGATGCTGGTGTTTACGAACTCGATTTTGATAATAAAATATTTTGGTGGTCTTCGAAGTTTTATGAACTATTAGGATACCAAAGAGGGGACATTATTCCGGATAAAAAACGGTTTTTGAATGAAATGGTATTCCCTGATGACCGAAAAAAACTTACTGATATATTTGAGAATTACCCCAAAATAGACGATCACTTCATTATTGATTTAAGGATCCTCCACCGCAACGGAACTTACCGTTGGTATCAGCTTGCCGGGCAAACAAAAACAAAAGAACACGGGAATCCACACCTTATTGGCTCCTTACGCGATATACAATCGAGTGTTGATCAACAGGAAAGAAATAAGAAGAACGAATTTCTATTAGAAGAGGTGGGCTTTATGGCAAAAGTAGGTGGATTTGAGATCAAATTGAACCCTCTTAATATAATATGGTCGAAAGAGATGTCGATCATCCATGATTTGCCCGAGGATATGGTGCCAAATTATGAGGAGGCAATGTCATATGTTAAACCGGAATATCTACCAGAAGTTAAAAAAGCGATCAATGACGCATTGACAAAAGGTATTTCCTATGACATCGAGTCAAAAATTATCACAGCAAAAGGCAGGGAGGTTTGGGTAAGAGCCATTGGGAAACCTGTTTATGATGAAAAACAAGAAAAAATAATTGGTTTAAGAGGTGTTTTTCAGGATATAGATGCCCAAAAAGAGAAAGAATTGGCATTCAAAGCCTCGGTAAATCTGATCAATGAGCAAAATCATCGTTTGATGAATTTTTCTCACATCGTATCGCACAACCTGCGTTCGCATGCCACCAATTTAGAACTCACCCTGCAACTAATGGAGATAGAAACCGATCCCCAGGAATTGGCACATTTAGAAGAAAATCTGCGAAAAATCAGCAAATCGTTTAAAAAAACGGTGGAACATTTAAACGAAATCATCGTCATTCAGTCTGAACCCAATATCAACCGAATTCGTTTAGAATTTGAACGTGTTACAAAAGGGATTTTGGCAGCTTTGAAAGCAGAAATTGAACAATATGAAGTGAAAATCAGTTATGATTTTGAGGCCTGTCCCGAAATAGCTTATATACCAGCTTACCTGGAAAGCATACTACAAAACCTGATCTCCAATGCCATTCGTTACAGAAGGGCGGGTGTGACCCCCAAAATCAATCTTAAAACTTATCTACAAGACAGCAGGGTGGTATTGGAAGTAAGTGACAACGGGCTGGGGATTGACCTGAATAAATACGGAGATAAATTATTCGGGATGCATAAAACCTTTCACAATCACCCAAATGCAAAGGGCATCGGGTTATTCATCACCAAAAACCAGGTTGAAGCGTTGGGGGGTAAGATCAGCGTAACGAGTGAAGTAAACAAGGGCACTACATTTAAAATTATTTTCTAAGCATGTCGACCGTATCACTTACCTGTTTAATTGATGATGATGAGATCTTCGTTTACGCCATGAAGAAAATCATCAACCTGAAGCAGTTGAGCCGGGAAACGATTACTTTCGATCGGGTAGAAAAAGCTTTAGATTATTTCTCGATCAATAAAAATGAAGCAGCCCTACTGCCTGATGTAGTTTTACTAGATATCAACTTACCGGGAGAGGATGGTTGGGATTTTATTAAATCATTTGAACAGATTTCGGCTGAGATGATCAAAAAGCCAAAAATCTATATGCTCAGTTCTTCTGCCAATCCAGCTGATCAACAAAAGGCATTGTCAAATAAAAACATCGAAAACTACTACGTTAAACCGCTCAGCAAAGATGATTTCAAAGAAATTTTTGGCTAATTGCCTGCCTAAACTAAGAGGAATGATCGGCCACCACATACCATTGGCCACTAATTTTTCGGAACAATAAAGTAAAAAATCCCTGAGGCTCGTCTTTTTCTCTTTTCAGGTGCCAGGCTCCCAGCACAAATGCATGTTGGGCATCGATCAATCTCACTTCTTTGATATCAAAAGTCAAAAATCCCATGGCTTCCTTGCTGGGATAACTACGCTGGTAATTCTGAAAAGTTTGCTGCCAACCATATTTAGGGCCATTTTTCCCTACGAACAATAAAGAATCAGAATTCCAATAACCTTGCATGTAATTGAGCAAATCGCCTCGGTTCCAGGCCTGTCTTTGTTGCTCCAATACCTGCTTAATTTGAGCTTCATCCTGGGCTTGAGCCATTTGAACAAGTGCAAAGAATATTAAAAGTGAGATCCATTTTTTCATATTTCAATTTAAAAAGAAAAGCTCAATGTGCGAACAGATAATTTTACATGATTTAAATCAGGATATTCAAGATGAATTTTAACTTCGTGTGCTCCTAAACAATATATTTGAAGATATGGCTAACCGGATTTTTGCGCTCCTATTCATCAGCTTGCTGCTTTTACTGCTCGATCTGTACCTCTATAAAGCCATTAAAGCCATACGGCCCAATTGGTCTGCCAAGCAAAAAAGAGTATTTACCTATGGGTGGTGGGGTTATTCCATTTTAATTATCCTGGGTGTATTCATCGGAGTTTAT
>Ga0164292_10003796_pt1 | contig 12342 bp, 11 predicted proteins | sample GEODES117metaG_FD_111486 | JGI IMG/M metagenome (GOLD analysis project Ga0164292, IMG submission 111486) | Eutrophic lake water microbial communities from Lake Mendota, Wisconsin, USA - GEODES117 metaG | ecosystem: Environmental > Aquatic > Freshwater > Lake | place: USA: Lake Mendota... | reverse complement strand
TTGAATGCGTCGCATCGCCTCGAGCACGTTGGCGCGGCTGTTGAAGGCCGACAGGCGGAAGTAGCCCTCGCCCGCAGCGCCAAAGCCGCTGCCGGGGGTGCCGACCACGTGGGCTTTGCTCAAGAGCAGATCAAAGAAACCCCAGGAATCGACGCCCTTAGGCGTTTTGAGCCATACGTAGGGGGCCTGCTCGCCGCCATACACCTGCAGGCCTGCGGCGGTGAGCTCGCGGCCGATGATCGCCGCGTTCTCCATATAGAAGGCGATCAGCGCCTTCACCTGGGCCTGGCCTTCGGGGCTGTAGACCGCCTCGGCGCCGCGCTGCACGATGTAGCTGACGCCATTGAACTTGGTGCACTGGCGCCGGTTCCACAGGCCCCACAGTTCCACGGGCTCGCCATTGGCTGCCGTGCCCATCAGGCCGCGGGGCACCACCGTCAGGGCGCAGCGGGTGCCGGTGAAGCCAGCGTTCTTGGAGAACGAGCGGAATTCAATCGCGCACTCGCGTGCTCCTTCGATCTCGTAGATCGAGTGGGGCAGGCTCGGGTCCTTGATGAACGCCTCGTAGGCGGCGTCAAACAGGATCAGGGCGCCGTTGGCACGGGCGTAGTCGACCCAGGCCTTGAGCTGGGCCTTGGTGGCAACGGCGCCGGTGGGGTTGTTGGGAAAGCAGAGGTAGATCAGATCCACCTTTTCGGTTGGGATCTGGGCGGTGAAGCCGTTCTCCGCGTTGATGGGCAAATAGGTGAGGCCGCCGTATTGGCCGGCGTCATCGGCCTCGCCGGTGCGGCCCGCCATCACGTTGCTGTCGACATACACCGGATAGACCGGGTCGGTCACGGCGATGCGGTTGCCCTCGCCAAGAATGTCGAGGATGTTGGCGCTGTCGCATTTGCTGCCGTCCGAGACAAAAATCTCTTCGGCCGTGATCTGGCAGCCGCGTGCCTGGAAATCGTGATGGGCGATGGCTTCGCGTAGCCACAGGTAGCCCTGCTCGGGCCCGTAGCCGTGGAAGCCCTCGCGGGTGCCCATCTCGTCGATGGCTGCCTTCATGGCGCTGCGGCAGGCCTCGGGCAGGGGCTCGGTCACATCGCCGATGCCCAGCCGAATGATCGGTGCGCTGGGGTTGGCCTCGCTGAACGCCTTGACCCGCCGGGCGATCTCGGGGAACAGGTAACCCGCTTTGAGCTTGAGGTAGTTGCCGTTGACCTGGGCCATAGCCGGGGAGAGGGCCGCTGGAGGCCCGTTGACACTGGCGGCGATTGTCCTATGGCGGGGTGGGAACGCGGGTGCTGAGCGGCTTACCCTGGTAAGCAGGTTGAGGATGTCTCGGATGGATGCTCTGCTCAAGCTCTCCTCCAAGGGGCAACTGGTCATTCCGGCGAGGATGCGGAAATTGCTTGGACTCAGGGCTGGAGACCTACTGGCGCTCAGCCTTGAGCCCGATGGACTGCATTTGGTTCCCCAAACGCAAGACAAAATGACTAGCGCTCAGGCCTTGATCGGCTGCGTGGGATACCAGGGTGAGACCGTTCCGCTGGAGCGGATGGATCCGGCTCTCTATGCAACCAAGGGCTGAGCATGAGCCTGCCGATCGCCCTCGACACCGATCTGCTGGTGCGCTTGCTCACCAACGACGATCCGCAGCAGGCGGGCCGCGTCGCTGAGCTGATCGATGCCAGCCCCGCCTGTTTCGTGCCGATCACGGTCGTGCTCGAGCTCGAATGGGTGTTGCGGGGGGCCTATCGGCTGCCGCGGCAAGCCATCATCAGCGCCTTGCGGGGTTTGCTTCAGATCCGCCAGTTGCACCTGGAACAGGAGGAGCAGGTGGTCCAGGCCATCGATTGGTATGCCCAAGGCCTCGACTTTGCCGACGCCCTGCACCTGCTGCGCAGCGAAGGCTGCTCGGCTCTGATCAGCTTTGATCGCGCCTTTGGGGGCCAGGCCGGGCAGTTGGGTCTGAATCCTGCTGTGCGTGAGCCCTGAGGTCTGCAACCCCAGACCTGCATACGATTCAGATAGCCACGCTGCCGGCATCCGGCGCTCTCGCGTTTGACCGTTGCCCCCCCTGCCGAGAGTCGCCCCGACGCCCCGATCGATTTCGACGCCCTGATTGACCTGACGATCAGCAAACCGGCCCGTTATCTGGGCAACGAGCGTGGCGTGGAGCCCCGCGACTGGCAGGAAGCCTGGGCCGATGCCGGCGTCCGCTGGGCCCTCACCTACCCCGAGGTCTACGAGGTGGGCGCCAGCAACAGCGGCCACATCATTCTCTATTCCATTCTCAACAGCGTTCCAGGCCAGCTGTGCGATCGCAGCTACCTGCCGGCGGCTGATCTGGCGGCCCGCCTGCGCGACCGGGGCGTCCCCCTGTTTGCGGTCGAGAGTCGCCGGCCCCTGAGCGCCTTCGACATTCTTGGTTTTTCGCTCAGTTACGAGCTGGGGGGCACCAACATCCTCGAGATGCTCGATCTGGCGGAAATCCCGATTCAGGCTGCTGACCGGGGCGATCTGCCCCTGGCGCACCCGGAGGCGCCACCGCTGATCTTTGCTGGAGGGCCCACCGCCACCAGCAACCCCGAACCGTTTGCGGCCTTTTTCGACTTCATTGCCCTGGGCGATGGCGAGGAGCTGCTGCCCGAGATCGGCTTGGTGGTGGCCGAGGCCCGGGCTGCGGGGTTGACGCGCCGTCAGCTACTTCGCGATCTGGCCCAGGTGCCGGGGGTCTACGTGCCCTCGCTCTATGCACCTGGCGCCGACGGGGTGAGCGTGGTGCCACTTGAGACCGACGTGCCGGCGCGGATCCAGCGGCGTACGGCCACGCCCATGCCCCACTACGCCATGGGGCTGGTGCCCCACATCGAAACAGTGCACGACCGGCTCACGGTCGAGATCCGCCGCGGCTGCACCCGCGGCTGTCGCTTCTGCCAGCCCGGCATGCTCACCCGGCCGGCCCGCGACGTGGAGCCCGAGGCGGTGGTTGAGGCGGTGGAAGAAGGCATGCGCCGCACCGGCTACAGCGATTTTTCGTTGCTGTCGCTGAGCTGCAGCGACTACCTGGCCCTGCCGGCGGTGGGGGTCGAGCTGCGCAACCGTCTGGCCGACAAGAACGTCACCCTCACCCTGCCGAGCCAGCGGGTGGATCGTTTTGACGCCAACATCGCCCACGTGATCGGTGGCGCCCGCAAAGGTGGACTCACCTTTGCGCCCGAAGCCGGCACCCAGCGCCTGCGCGACATCGTCAACAAGGGCCTGACTGATGCCGAGCTGCTAAGCGGCATCCGCACCGCGATGGAGCAGGGCTACCGCAAGGTGAAGCTCTATTTCATGATCGGCCTGCCGGGCGAAACTGATGCCGATGTGCTCGGGATTGTCGACACCTGCCGCTCTTTGCAGCAGCAGTGCAGCGATTTGGGGCGGTTGGAGCTGAACATCACCATCTCCAACTTCACCCCCAAGCCCCACACGCCGTTTCAGTGGCACAGCGTCAGCACGGCCGAATTCGGGCGGCGTCAGCAGCTGTTGCGCAGCGCCTTTCGGCAGCTGCGCGGTCTCAAGGTCAACTTCACCGATGTGCGCCTGTCGGCGATCGAGGACTTCATCGGCCGCGGCGACCGCCGCGTGGCGCCCGTGATCGAGGCCGCCTGGCGCGCAGGTGCCGCCATGGATGCCTGGTTCGAGTCGGCCGAGCGCAGCCACAACGCCTGGACCGGCGCGATCGAGGCCGCTGGGCTGCGCGGCCGCTACCGGGCTCTGGAGATGGGTGCCTGGAGCGCAGCCGAAACGCTCAGTCCAGATGACCTCGATGCCTTCTGCCGTCAGAGCCTGCCCTGGGATCACATCGATTCGGGGCTCGACAAACGTTGGCTCGCCAAAGACCTCAGGAACGCCCTGGCCGCCGCCGTGGTGCCCGATTGCTCCTTTGAGGGTTGCAGCAGCTGCGGTGTGTGCGGGCCAGATCTGGGCCACAACGTGGTGATCCAGCCGCCGCCGGTGCCGCCGGCAGTGCCCCAGCGGGCCCCGGCCAGTGAGCGGGTGTGCCGGCTGCGGATCGGCTTTGCCAAAACTGGGTCCCTGGCTCTGATCAGCCACCTCGACACGCTGCGGATGCTCGAGCGTGCCCTGCGGCGCACGGGGTTGCCGGTGAGCTTCACCGGTGGTTTTCATCCCCTGCCGCGGCTGCAACTGGCCCTGTCGCTGCCCCTGGGCGTCGAGGGTTTGGGCGAGTGGCTCGATCTGGAGTTCACCGCACCGGTTGATCCGGCAGTGGTTCGGCATCGGTTGCAGGCCGAGCTGACACCCGAATTGGCGTTGCTGTCAGCGGCCGAGGTGCCGGTGTTCGGTCCCAGCCTGTCCCAGGAACTGGAGGCGGCATGGTGGCAGTTTGAGCTGAAGGATCTCTCCACAGGGCGAACGCCGATCTGCTGGTCGTCCTGGCAGCAGGCTGTTACTGCGTTGCTGTCTCGCGAGAGCCTGATCTGGCAGGACAGTGACAAAAAGGGCCGCCCTCGGCAACGGGACTGCCGGCCGGCATTGCTGGCACTGGATCTCGAGGCGGAGGCTGGCGACCGCGCCGTCAGCCTTCGCCTGCAGGCAGCAATCGACCAGCAGGGACGCAGTCTGCGGCCCCAGCAGATTCAGCACTGGCTGGCTGAGTACCTGGAGTGCCCCCTGGATGTGAGCGCACTTTGCCGGCAGGCATTGTTGCTGCGATCGTGCTAGGTTAAAACCAGATCAGGATACGGCCATTCAATAGGCTGTAGTCAGATTCACGAGGTTTTTCTTCGTTTCGAAGATTGCTCCTCATTGCCAGGCTTTTGCTCAGCACCTGGCTGCGCATGGCCAATCCCTGAAGAACTCGGTGGCTCAATCCACGGATCTCTTCTGCCCCAGAATTCTGATTCCATCTGACTTCCGGGGAGTCTTTCCGCGGCGTCCAAGTTTTCGTTGATCGGTTGATTGGATTCATGTTCTGGTAGGGCCCCAAGGTCCGGCCAAGCTGTTCGGTTCAACTTTTTTAGCTTCTATTTCAGGGCCGAAAGATTGAATTCTTTTGTGGCTCTCACCAGTTTTTCATACGGCATCTGCCGCAGCACACGTGCCAGCAGGGCTGGCCAGCGCATCCTCCCCCTTCCATGCCCCAGCAGATTGTCATCGCCGAGCAGCTGCGGATCGCCGCGGTTCTCACCGATGACCGCGTCGACGAATTAATCGTTGCCCAAGGTCGTTATCAGATTGGCGACGTTTATTTGGGTACTGTTGAAAACGTCCTCCCCGGTATCGATGCTGCATTCGTCAACATCGGGGAGAGCGAGAAAAATGGTTTTATTCACGTCACTGATCTGGGCCCACTGAGGCTCAAAAAGGGCGCGGCTGGAATCACCGAACTACTGGAGCCGCGTCAGAAGGTTCTGGTCCAGGTGATGAAGGAACCGACTGGCACCAAGGGGCCTCGCCTTACCGGCAACCTCACGCTGCCTGGACGCTTTTTGGTGTTGCAGCCCCACGGCCAGGGGGTCAACATTTCGCGGCGCATCAACGGCGAAAACGAGCGCAACCGCCTGCGGGCCCTCGGCGTGCTGATCAAGCCCCCAGGGACGGGACTGCTGATTCGCACCGAAGCCGAGGGTGTCAGCGAAGACCTGTTGATCGACGACCTTGAATCGCTGTTGCGTCAATGGGAAGGCATTCAGGCGGCGGCGGAGTCAGCCAATCCACCAGTTCTTCTGAACCGGGATGAGGATTTTATTCACCGGATCCTGCGCGATCACTTCAACCCTGACGTGGTTCGGGTGGTGGTCGACAGTGCTGCAGCTGTGGGTCGCGTCAGCTCGTTCCTGGGGGCAGATCCATCAGCTCCCGCGATCGAGCATCATCGCGAATCCACGGAGATTCTTGAGCATTACCGCGTCAATGCGGCGATCCGCGATGCACTCAAGCCAAGGGTTGACCTGCCATCAGGCGGTTACATCATCATTGAGCCGACCGAAGCACTGACTGTCGTTGACGTCAACTCGGGTTCGTTCACCCGCTCTGCCAATGCCCGCGAGACGGTGCTTTGGACCAATTGCGAGGCAGCTGTTGAGATCGCCCGTCAGCTCAAACTGCGCAACATCGGTGGTGTGGTCATTGTCGATTTCATCGACATGGATTCCCGCCGCGATCAGTTGCAGCTGCTCGAGCACTTCACCCAGGCGGTCCGTCACGATGCGGCCCGACCCCAGATCGCCCAGCTCACCGAATTGGGCCTGGTCGAGCTGACCCGCAAGCGCCAGGGTCAGAACATCTACGAGTTGTTCGGCCGCGCCTGCCCCAGCTGCGGCGGCCTCGGCCATGTGGCGGTGCTGCCGGGCAAAGACACCCTGCAACCCCTGGCCACGACGTCGGGTCTGGTCCGTTCTGCCGCTTCGGCCCGTGCCGAGGTGCTCAGTCCCGGTGCTCCCGAGGCCAGCGCTCGCCGCCGGCGCGGCGGTCGCGGCGGCCGCGGTGCCGCTGAGCCCCTCGATGGCACCACCACCATCGAGTTGCCGACGCGTCAAACGGTCGAGGCCGAGTCCAGCGCAGGTTCAACCTCTGCAGAGGCGGGCGGCAGTCGCCGTCCCGAGCTCGAGGTGGTGGCCGTGCCCATGGATGAGACCCAGGAATTGGTCTACGGCTGGATGGGGTTGAGCCCCGCGCTGCTGCTCGAGCCGAGCACCGCCGGCGACAACCTGCTGGTGCGTGTGGTGCGCCCCGGCGAAGACCCCCAGGCTGTGGTCGACGAGGCGCGCCAGCAACTGGCCGCTGCCGGTGGGCGCCGTCGCCGTCGGGGCCGCAATGCCACCGACACGGCCCCCGAGACGCTCGCCGCCGAGACCGCAGCAGCCCCTGCCCAGCCTGCTGTGGTGGCCGTCGAGATCACCCCATTGCCCGTTGGCTTGCTCGAGGAGCCGCTGATCACCGTCACGGTGCCCAGTCACGACCCCAGAGCCAGCCACGACCGGGCGCCGGTGCCCAGGTCACAACCCACTCCAGAACCAACGCCTGAAGCCGATGATGCCGGCGAACCCCGCCGCCGCCGGCGCCGTTCATCAGCCGCCGGCTGAGCTTCATCCCGATGATCCCTTTGGCGGGCTCGATCCCGCCACCTGCGTTGGCGTTGACGAGGTGGGTCGGGGTTGTCTGTTTGGTCCTGTGTTTGCGGCAGCGGTGCAGCTGCCTGCCGAGGCCCTCGCGCCGTTGGCGGCTGCCGGGCTGACCGACAGCAAACGGCTCTCCGCCCGGCGCCGTCAGGCCCTGGTGCCGCTGATCCAGGGCCATGCCCTGGCCACCGCCCTGGGACAGGCGTCAGCCGCCGAAATCGATCGTTGGGGTATCCGTCGAGCCACCGAACTGGCGATGCTGCGAGCCCTGCAACGGCGATCTTGGGCCCCGTTACTGGTCATTGTTGATGGCAACCTGCCATTGCGGCTGTGGACCGGGGACCAGCGCACCCTGGTGGCGGGCGATCGTCACAACCTGGCCATCGCTGCGGCCAGCGTGCTGGCCAAGCAGGCCCGTGACCAGCTAATTGCTCGGCTGAGCGAGCGCTATCCGGGGTATGGGCTGGAGCGTCATGCGGGTTATGGCACGGCCCAGCATCGCGAGGCCCTGCGGCGGTTGGGGGTGACGCGGCTGCACCGGCGCAGCTTTCTGCGGCGGCTGGTCTAGGCCTACCCGGCAGCGGGCGGCGGGGCGCATTCCTGGCACCAGCGTTCAAAGTCAGCCAGCAGCTGCTGACCCACGCGGCTTTTGATGCCCAGCAGGATGCCTGCCAACAGCGACTGTCCGGTGGCCTCTAGCACCCGTGCCGGGATCAGCTTGAGCAGTGGGGGTTGGCTGACCCGCACGGCCAGGGTGGCCTCACCGCTGAGGCCATCGCCCGTGGCCACCAGCCAGGAGTCAAGGCTTAGTTCAAAGTCGTCCACCAGGCCCAGTCCTTCGAGGTGGCAGTCGAGCGCCTGCAGATCCAGTCGATCTCCCTCGTGGTGGGTGCGCAGTTCGACGATCGGCTGGATCCGCAGTTGAAACACCTGCAGTGGAGTCACGGTGTAGCGGTACCGGCCTGGCTCCAGGGTCTGCAGCTGTTGGGGATCCAGCAGGGCGTGCACCACGCGTTGCTCGTGGCTGAGGTACTCAGCCAGGCGATCGCGCCGCTGCCCCACGCGCAACTGCAGCTGCTGGCTGGCGCTGAAGGCCAGGGGCATGAGCTGGGGCCCGGGGCGGCATGATCCTATCGATCGCCCCTGCGAGCTCCCCAGCGCCAGTTGCCATGCGTGTTGCCTTTCTCGGTCCCGTCGGAACCTATGGCGAGCAGGCGGCGCATCGCCTGGCCGCGCTCGAGGGATGGCAGGGTCCCGACCTGCTCCCTCAGCAGGGCATTCGGGCGGTGGTGCAGGCCCTGGCCACCGGCCTTGCCGATGCGGCTGTGGTTCCGGTTGAGAATTCGGTCGAAGGAGGTGTCACTGCGGCCCTCGATGCGCTCTGGGAGCAGCCTGATCTGACGGTGGCGCGGGCGCTGGTGCTGCCGATTCGCCATGCCCTGGTGGGCAGCGGGCCGGTCGAGGCGGTCAGCGAGGTGCTCTCCCACCCCCAGGCCCTGGCCCAGTGCAGCCAGTGGCTTGAGACCCAGTTGCCCACGGCCCTGCAGTTGCCCACCAGCTCGACCGCCGAGGCCGCCCGTCTGGTGCGTGGCAGTCGCTTCCGGGCGGCGGTGGCCTCCACTGAGGCTGCCCGCGAGCATGGTCTTGAGGTGCTGGCCTATCCGATTAATGATGTGGCCGGCAACTGCACCCGTTTTCTGTTGCTCAGACGGGGGGAGCGGCGGTTGCAGGGCGCCCTGGCCAGCCTGGCGTTCTCACTCCATGCCAACCATCCCGGGGCGCTGCTCGAGGCCCTGGTCTGCTTTCAGCGGCGGGCCCTCAACATGAGCCGGATCGAATCACGCCCCTCCAAGCGTGAGATGGGTGAGTACATCTTTTTTGTGGACCTCGAACTGGCCGAGGGCTCGGGCGCGGCTGCCCTGCAGGGGGCGCTCGACGATCTGTCACCCCTGTGTGAGCATCTGGCGCTGTTTGGCGCGTATCCGATCACCAACGCGGTCTGACGCTGGCTGGATGGACGATCAAAGGGGCTTCTGGCAAAGGGGCTTCTGGCAAAGGGGCTTCTGGCCGCGAAAGACCCCAAAACGCATGAGCCCCGTCGCAAACGCCCAGTGCATCAACACCAGCGTGGGCACCTCACGCAGCCCCAGGCCCACGCCACGCAGGCCCTGGCCGAGCACGGCAGCCGGTCGGCGGGCTCCTTCAAGGATCGATTCGAACCAGGAGGGCAGGGTCGCGATGCTCCAGTCACCGGTTTCGATCGTGATCCCTGCCGCATGGAGGCTGCCCTGCAGATGGGCCTGCAGGCTTTCGATGGAGGCAAATTCGGGGTGAGCCCAGTTGTCCAGCAACTGGCGCATCACCCAGCGCTCCACCACTGACAGGTCGCCCTGGGAGGGGTCGCGCCGGTTCCAATCGGCAATCGCCAAGCGTCCACCGGGCTTGAGCACCCGCAGCAGTTCGTCGGCATAACGCTGCTTGTCGGCCATGTGGGGGCAGGCTTCCACGCTCCAGACAGCGTCGAACTCCTGGTTGTCCAGCTCCAGCTGCAGAGCATCCATCACCGCAAAGCGGCAGTGCTGGTTCAGTGGCACGGGTGTCAGGGTCTGGGCCCGGGCGATCTGGGCAGGACTAATGCTGATGCCAAGCACCTCAAACCCGTAGGAGCGGGCCAGGATGCGGCTGCTTCCGCCAATCCCGCAGCCCACATCCAACACCCGTGCCCCGGCCGGCAGTTGGTCAAGGCCGCTCCAGCGCACCAGTTCGTGCACGAAATCGTGCTTGGCCTGCCGAAAATCGCGCCTTTGCGGCGGATCACCGTAGTGACCCAGGTGAATGTGTTCGCCCCAGAGGCGCTCGAGCAGGGCGTCGTTGGTCCAGCTGTCATACGCCCTGGCAACGCTGCTGCTGTCGGTGTAGGCCCGGCTCATGCTGCGGTGGGGGCTAGGAGGTGGTGAAGGTGTCCTTGAGAACGGTGCGCGCTGCTAGTTGCCTGCGGGTGTGATCGAGCAGGGCGTATTCCTGGCGCAAGCGCTCGGCCGTGTCGGTGATTTCGAGCAGGGCCTGCTGCTGTTCGGCCACCGGGCCAGCTAGATGGGCGCCAATCCAGAACGACAGCTCTCGCGGCAGATCTGGCAGATCGCTGGGCAGCGATGCTGGTTTTCCGATCAACTTGCCGGTCAGTTCGACCACATCCTTGAGGGCTTGGCAAACGTCCCCGGCCAGATCGTCAAGCGAGGCGGGCGATTCCGCCGAATCGTCTTCAATCCAGCTCACCAGCCCGACCCGAAACGGGCTTTCGCGCAGGATCTCCAGCACACGAAAGCGCTGCTGGCCCATGGTGACGATGTTGCTGCGATCGTCGTCCTGGGTCTGGCAATGAATGATTTCAGCGCAACAGCCAACGGTTGCCATGCGCTGGGATTCAGGATCCCAGCGCACAACCCCAAAACGACGGTCTTCGGCCAGCACGGTGCGCAGCATCATGCGGTACCGCGGCTCGAAGATGTGCAGGGGCAGCACTTCCTGGGGGAAAAGCACCAGATCCGGCAGGGGAAACAGGGGCAGTTCCCGTACAGCCAGTTCACCCATGGTGCTGCCCGATAAGGACACTGATCCTAGGAAAGCCAGGCAGCCCGTCGTTGAGGATCGAGGGGTGTCTCGCGCTTGGGATCAGATCAGAGCTTGACTTCGATGTCAACGCCACTGGGCAGATCCAGCTTCATCAGTGCATCGATTGTCTTGGAGCTGGGGCTGTAAATGTCGATGATCCGGCGGTGGGTGCGGGTCTCAAAGTGCTCGCGTGAATCCTTGTCAACGTGAGGCGACCGCAGCACGCAATAAATCTTGCGCTTGGTGGGCAGAGGAATCGGTCCAATTGCCGTCGCAGCGGTGTGATCGGCCGTTTCAATGATTTTGTCGCAGGACAGATCCAGCATGCGGCGATCGAACGCCTTCAGGCGGATGCGGATCTTCTGTTGAGCGATGGCGGTGGACATGGAATTGGTAGAGCGGTGATCTGGCGAGCGTCCGCGGCTCCTGCTGAATCGGGATGTCGAGGGGCCCGTTCAGGTTGACCCGAAGGTGAATTGTCGAGGTGCTGGAGCTGGCGAGCCTGAATGGCCCGCCAACCAACTCTAGATCAGCACAGAGGTGCGGTCAGGATCACTCGAGGATCTTGGACACCACGCCGGCACCGATGGTGCGGCCGCCTTCGCGAATGGCGAAGCGCATGCCCTGTTCGATGGCCACGGGGCAGATCAGCTCGCCGGTCATCTTGATGCGGTCACCAGGCATCACCATTTCCACGTTGGAACCATCGTCCGAGGTGAAGGCGGTGATCTGACCGGTCACATCCGTGGTGCGGATGTAGAACTGCGGACGGTAGCCCGCGAAGAAGGGAGTGTGACGACCACCCTCTTCCTTCTTCAGCACATACACCTCACCTTCGAATTTGGTGTGGGGTTTGATCGAGCCTGGCTTGACCAGCACCATGCCGCGCTCGATGTCCTCCTTCTGGATGCCGCGCAGCAGCAGGCCAACGTTGTCGCCAGCCATGCCCTCATCGAGCAGCTTGCGGAACATCTCAACACCGGTGACGGTGCACTTGCGGGTGTCCTTGATGCCGACGATTTCAATCTCTTCGCCAACCTTGACCTTCCCGCGCTCGATCCGGCCGGTTGCCACGGTGCCACGACCTGTGATCGAGAACACGTCTTCAACGGCCATCAGGAATGGCTTGTCGATTTCGCGCTCGGGTTCGGGGATCGACTGGTCAACGGCTTGCATCAGCTCGTCGACTTTGCCTTCCCACTCCGCATCGCCTTCGAGAGCTTTGAGGCCGGAGACCTTGACCACCGGGATGTCGTCACCAGGGAAGTCATAGCTGCTGAGCAGCTCACGGACTTCCAGTTCAACCAGCTCGAGGATCTCTTCGTCATCGACCATGTCGCACTTGTTCAGAGCAACCACCAGAGCGGGAACGCCCACCTGCTTGGCCAGCAGGATGTGCTCCTTGGTTTGGGCCATCGGACCGTCGGTTGCAGCCACCACGAGGATGGCGCCGTCCATCTGGGCGGCACCGGTGATCATGTTCTTTACGTAGTCCGCGTGGCCTGGGCAGTCCACGTGGGCGTAGTGACGATTGTCGGTCTCGTACTCGACGTGGGCGGTGTTGATGGTGATGCCGCGCTCACGCTCTTCGGGTGCACCGTCGATCTGG
>Ga0164292_10003795_pt1 | contig 12344 bp, 13 predicted proteins | sample GEODES117metaG_FD_111486 | JGI IMG/M metagenome (GOLD analysis project Ga0164292, IMG submission 111486) | Eutrophic lake water microbial communities from Lake Mendota, Wisconsin, USA - GEODES117 metaG | ecosystem: Environmental > Aquatic > Freshwater > Lake | place: USA: Lake Mendota... | reverse complement strand
TCCTGATGTAGCGTTCTTCAATGACATGACATGGGTATATGGTGCTGATGAGCCAGTAGTTGCTACTGAACCCATGATAGAACCAAGCCACCAGCCGACTGTGTCTGCGAATGCTGGACCTGCGACATCAATCTCTGTGTGACGACGACCCTGAATGTAATTGTAGTTTTCCGCCATAGAACCGCGAAGTCCTGTGTCGAATAATGGTGCAATAATATCAACAGGCTTCAATGCGTCTTTAGAGACTGGAATGAATGCTGTTGCTGCTACTGCTGTTGCTGGTGTTACTTCTTTAGCGACACCTAAATAACTGCGTACGGATGGTTGGGCTGATGCCATTTATTCACGCTCCTGCGGTTGTGTCAGACGAGGCTGACTGCTTGTTGGTTTCTTCTTTTGCGATTGGTGCTGTTGGAACCGCAGGTGCGGTCTTAGCAGATGATAATGATAATCCCGGAGCCGTTAGCCCATCAGGACCATCAAATGAATCGCCTTGCTTAGCGACTAGACCAAGTGTTGGAAACACTAAATCTACTTCGCCGTTGTATGTGTAACGAGCCATTGGGATTCTCCTATTGTTCTATCATTTCAGTTACAATAAATCGGATAGCGCACCAAGTTTCTGTTGCGCCACCCTCGTTGGTAAGCGGTTCGCCATACTGAACAGAGATGCTCGGTTCGGCTGCTTGCCAAATCAAATTAGGGTTTGTTTCCCCTAGAGTGTGCTGTCCTTGTCGAAGCCTTGTCTTCACAGCATCTATCAAATTATCAAAGTCGTCCATAGCATCTTCTGCATTACGCTGAAGTGAGTGATGGAAGATTTGTAACGCTACTGAGTAATCAACTCTTTTCCAGCCATATCCTTCACCGACTGGCATAGCCCCAACGCCACCGATAGCAATACGCTGTTCATCTTCGCTTTCAAGGAAGACTACTGCTGCTGCTCGGCTGTTCTGACCGGGAAATGAATTAACTTGAAAGTCAATACGCTTAGGAAACGAGGTAAATACTTGATTGAGTGTTTCTATCTGAGCCGTTGCTATCCAAGATTGGACTGCTTCGCGTACAACCTTGCGACTCATTATCTAATCCTACGATAAGGCTTCAATAAATCCATAGCCATGCTAATGTCGTTTGTAATGTTTTGATTAACGCCAGTTGAAGATGTGACAGGTGCAGTTCCAATACCCATAGTCATAGAAGCATCTCCGCGCACTTTAAGCATAGAAGTTGTAACCAAGATAGCAGCCTCTTTAATTGCTGGTGGTAATGCAGAGAATGAAACTCCTGCTGTGTGAGTATACACCAATGGCGCAGTCAAAGGAACTGTCGTTGAGCCGAATACATAAGTGTCTGCGACTGTAACATTTTCAGAATACATACCATCATAAATCTTCATTTGTAATCCATCAACAATGCCAGTTCCGTCTGTAACAGTTAGCGTTGATTGAGTTGCTGTCGCTGAGGCGATAAGCGTATTAGCATATCCATTTACATAAGTGTATTTGATAAAGCATTGTTGTCCTGATGTAGTTGGAAAGCCGAACTGCAAAGGACCTTGACTTGTAATGCTTGTTGAAAGATTGGCATAAGGATAAAGGATTTGCTGGTCTTCAATCCATGCGCTCGCGATGTTAGTAGCGGTAATTAGATTAGTTGAAGGATAGCCGTATTGAAGTGCAGTCAAAGCAATTACTGGTGAGTAGCGTGGGTGAAACTTGATATATCCGTCAGGGCTAATGCGTGTGCGTTGTGATTCTGTTTCTGTTGTCGCGCCTAAAACTTGATTACAGTATGTATCAATCCAACTAGATGCGCGTGCAATTACATTGACTAACTCGCTGTTCTGAACATCAGGGTCGCTAGAGTTGAAGACAAGATTGTCAATGTCAATAGATGTCGGCGCATTACGGTACTCATCAGCAGTTAAATAAGATGCTGTTAATCCGTGAGTGCTTGGGTTGATTGATTCAGCCACTTGACCCGTCCATTTCTATGCGCACATTTTGATGACCGCATCTAGAACATTTAGAAAACCATGAGCCGAACCCACATTGAATGCAGGTAAATCCTAATTTCGGGTCGCTCGCGCCCTGTAAACTCGCCTGTCCTAGTCCTTCGTCCTTCATTTGTTTTGCGTGCTTGGGATTATCAACATTGATTAAACCTGAGCGGTCTGCCTTGTAAAGTTTTGTTCCGCGTTCCGTCTTAACTGCAATCTCTTTCAATCCAGTTGGTGGAATCATCTTTGGCATTTGGTTTCCTTCCGTAGCCTTACCTAAGAGGGGCAAGTTTTTTAGACTCGCCCCTCTGTCGGCTATTTAGTTATTGAGGTGTTTCGTTTGGTGTAACAATTACAGCCGTAGACACATCATCACGACCGTGACTTTGTGATGGCTGATTGCAACCGCATTCAAGACACATTATGCGTTCTGGATTCCTGAGACTGCGCCGTTCCATGCTGGTGCGTAGCAGAAGAAAGTTCCACGGAAGTATGTGCTGAAATCGTATGAGAACTGAACTACTGGCCATTGAATACCCATGTAGTCCTGAACATTGATAGCAGCCCAAACATCAGAAACCTCTGTGTCAGGGATTGGAAGTGTGTATGAAAGTACAGGTGAGATACCTTGCTGCAACCATGGGTGAACAGTCAAAGGAACCATCTTGCCTGTGATTTCGTTGTTAAGTGCACCGATTGTTGCACCACCAACATAATCGCCAGTTTCTGTCTGTGTTAGATTCAAACGGTAGTTGGCTGTTGAGCCGTTCTTGATTGAGTCTGACAACTGCTTGCGGTCTGCACCATTGATAAGAATCTCATCAGGGTCGCCCTTAACATTGTTGTACAGAGTATAGAAAACATTCTGGTATTCAACACCAGGATTTGATGTTGAGAATGTTGTGTTGATGATGTTGTTTGCGCCTGAGTTAGCACCTGTAACTGTTGGGATAATTCCGTCATAGCCAGTTGCGTATGCTGATGTATCAGCGTTAGCGCGTGAAGCAGCAGCACCAGTAGTTGTTAGAGCGAAGTTGTTACCGAGAAGTCCGATAGTTCCTGCGCCCTGAATGACTGCTGATGTGCCTTGTGCTACACCTTGGAATGTGCAGTTTGCTGTGCCAGTTGTAGTTCCAACATAGATGTTGTAACCGATAGCACCGACTACTGGAGTCCATGAGATAGCAAGCACATCGCCTGAAGCGACTGCTGTTGATTGAACAGAAGACACGATTGACTCACCGAAGCCGTTGCCTGATACACCTGCGTTAGCAGTTACATAGACAAAGTAGGTTGCAGCAGCGAGTGCTGTCTGTGAACCTGATGCTACTGGTGAAGTCAAAGTTACTGTTGCAGGTGCAGCAAGTGCGCCTGAGTAACCTGATGCTGTTCCGCGTGCGTATAGCATCATGCGTTCTTCCATCAACATTGTTGCGTAAAGTGTTGATGTTGAAGACAACTGACGAAGGTCTTCGTAACCCATACCTGAGAAGTTAGCATCGAATGATACTTGGTCAGATAGTGAGTAGGAGTTGTAAGGCAGAACGAGGTCGTCTGCTGTGTAAGAAATCTGAGGACCACGCTCTAGCCAGAAAGCGTTTGCGCTTCCCGGAGCAAAGTTATTCTGAGTGGTTTCTGTGATTCCCGGCCAAATGTTTCCTTGACCACCAGTACCTGTACCTGTGTATCCAAGGATACGCTTTACGCGGTGTGATGTACCAACACCCTTCTTGCGAGGGATGCGGTTACGGAGTGGTGTTGGGCGAGGTGTTAGTAACTTAGCAGGTGCTTCGAGGTCGAATGCCGCGAATGATGTGCTAAGAGGTGTAGTAAGAGTGATTTCCTTATTGATATCACCCATTGCGCCACGCTGAGTCGCGAGTGCCTGTGTAAGTGAAGCAAGTGCTTCAGGAGCAAGTGACTTATTAGCAGCGAGAGATTCTAGTTGAGCAACAGGATTTCCTGTGCCGAACTTTACTCCGTTGCCAGATTCCATCTGTGATAACACAGAAGGGTCTGCTGATGCTCCATTGATTGACTTGTTCAACTCACCAAGGTATTCCTCATGACGAGCAGCAGCAACCGCAGGGTTGGACTCGTTATACAAGTCCTTTGCTTTTACTTCTTTCATCTATTGATTCTCCTGTAAAGAGTTAGTTTGACTCTGCATCAGGATTACCTGCTTTGGCGAGGAAGTCCTTAGCCATTGCGCGATAACCTTTAGCAAGGTCGTGGTCGGTTGTAGCGGAAGCCTTAGCAAAATACAATTCTGCTTTTGAGTTCCACTCGTTTACTGTTTCAGCACCTGTCGCTATGGTTGTCCTCTTTGGACCGCCACCTATTGCGAGAGATTTTGCCGTTGCTAATTCTGTTTCTAACGATGCTGCTTTGTTCTCTACTGCCTCTTTTGCAGATTTCAACTTAGCGACTTCGGCTTCAACCGATTTCATAGCACTCTTTACGGCTTTCTCAACGATATCAGTAATGTTGATATCAGCGAGCAGGGATTTCTCTGAAGACACTTTATCTTCAGAATCTTCTAAGTGTTCAGGGTCAATGCCCGGAATGATTGGTTCATCAACTGTCGTGTCAGGGATAATCTCTGTCAAAGTTGATTTTGCAACTTCTTCTTCTTCAGTTGGCGCAACTTCTTTTGCTTCACCAAGTTCATGCTCGGCTCCGCTTCCTGCTGGACCTTCTGCTGATTCTTCTTCGGCTGATTCGCCATACTGCTTTTCTTCGCTAGGAAGTTCATAGCCGTATTCTTTGCACATCATCGTGACTTCATCTAATGCTTGCTTTGCGCTAGCGTAGCGTGACATCATATCTTCTTGTGAAGGAATTGATTTGGCTTCGCCATTCATAGGCATTGATTCTTCAACGAGTTCTTTTTCTATGGTAGTTTCCACCAGTTCCTCGACTTTCGTTAATGATTTTTCACCATTGATAGATTTAGCCAATACTAATTGGCAGTTTGGGTTTGCTGGTCTATCAACAAGGCTGACTTCTACAATCTGCCCATCAATGATACGACCATTTGCTGCTTTCTTGTCCATCACAACACGCGGAGATTTAATTCCGATGCTGAATCCACGCAATACGCGGTTCTGAACTTTCTTCACTGATACTGGGTCTACAACTAATGCGCTGATGTAGTGTCCATCAGATTTCGCTTCGTATTCTTTAGCAACGCCAGCAGCGATATTGCTGTGCTGTTCACGGATATTTCCACCAGTCATGAACCAGTCAGGCATCGCCTTTGCTAACCATCCCGGGTCACAGATTTGCTGGTCAATATCAACTGAGTCATCAGTTGCTTTGCCGTAAACAGTTAGTGTGCCATCACCATTGTCGTCGTATTTGAGTATGTCTGCATAGACATTAGTTGAGTCGCTCATGGTTCTCCTTATGCCGAATAGGTAATGACGATTGCGCCAGCAGCAGAAGCAGCAGCGGATACTCCGTAGATGACATCTCCACCGCAAACATAGAATGTCTGTGAGTTAGCAGCAGCAAGAGTTCTACCTATTGTCGCGCCTGATGTACTGATTGTTTCATCACCGATAAAGATTGCAGCACTATGACCATTGTAGACAGTGATTGGTGTCTGTCGTGGAATTCCTGTTGGAATCTGAAGCAGTATCTGTGGTGTTGTGAAAGTTGATGTATTCACATGTTGAAATGCCATTTGTTTCCTATTCTTCTTCTTCTAGCCAAGCCCACAAGCCAGTATCCACGACATAAGGTGCTATGTCACACATACAGTTCGGGTGAACTGGTGGGTCGCCATTTATCCATTCTTCATCTATACCAATCGGTGACTGGTCTAGGTTTTCTTGGCAATCATCACAAGGGTCTGCAACTAGCCATTGAACTTTCTCAACACCTGAGTCTGCGTATAAATCCCTGCTTGCCTGAACAACTGCTGAACTCATTTCTGTTCCAGCAATCGTTAATGCTCTAGCATCATCACCTAAGATATATGCTAAATCTTCTGCTATCGCTCGCCTCGTGGAACCCCTCATTAAGCCCTCAGCGAGTGCTGTGCCGATTCTATTTAGCGTAGTGGTGGACAGGTCTTGTATCTTAACTTTTCGCCCGTCTAGGAGTCGTTTAAGTCCGTTTGGTGGATTGACTAAATTAGCAGCAGCACGATTTCCGGGACGCCAGTTCTTCCAATCCATCTTCAAAGCATCAGATAAATCTTTCTTGCTGGGAGCAGCCTTGCGTAGCCCAACAGCACGAGCAATCTCGTATGAGGATATGTCTGTGCCTAGAGTCCAGCCATCTGCATACAGTCTTGCGAGCGCAGAGTTGAGTCGCTCCGTATCAAGTTTCTTGATATGAACTTTCGCCCAATCTCTAGCCAGTTGATTAGATACCTCGGCAGGAATGTTTTCATCAGGGCTATCAATCGGGTCACGCAGGGAATACCAGTCATCAAGGATTTCATCAACCGAAAAGACTTCTTCCATACCGCGCTTGATTGAACGCGCATGACGGATAGTCAATGCTGCGTGCAGTCGCTTGCGGTTCGGTTTCACTAGAGTCCTAAATACCTTTCAGCATACCAACGAGCAGAGTCAAGGTCACCAATGCCAGCGTATTTGTTTAACACTTCTGCGTAGTCTTCTTCAACTGCTTCAAAGTTAAACTTGCGCTTCATGTTGCCCTTGCGAATCCATTTCAAGAAAGCCTTGATTTCTTTTACGGCTTTATCTGTTTCATCTTCAGAAGCAACTTCAGTTGGCTCTTTTTCTTCTTCTTCGGCTTCTTCCTTTTCAGGTTTGCCTGTTTCCGTTACGGCTTCATCACCAATACCTAATTGGTCTGTGACTGGCGTAGCATCGTCACCTGATAAAGCAGAAGCATTAGAAGCCTGATAAGCATCAATGATTCCGTCAGGTGATAAGAAGTATAATCCGCTTGATGAGTGAAGCATAGGCATATCAGCCTGTGGTGTATCTAGTAATGGCAGACCCATATCACTACGGGCTTCATTAACTGTTCTTCCACCATTCTTCAATTCAATATCAACTCGTCGGGCTTCTGCCTCGGTGTCAATCTTTGATTGAAATAGAATCTTAAACTCTAGTTCGCGTGGCATACCTAGATACATGTAAGACAGATTGGTTAATTGATTGCTAATCCATTGAGCAAGGGGAGCAATACCGATTGCTTCGCCTGACATGGTTTCGCCTTCTTGTAATCCGCTTGCGCCGAGTGAACCTGAACCGCTAAATCCAATTTCACTAGGAAGCACACCGAAGTGACCGCAAATAGATGTTATCAAATAGTTATCAAGCGTGTCTTTGAACTTCTCGCCGTATCCATCAAATTGAATTGGCTTGAAGCCAGCAGGAAGAATACGCACACGCATACGCTGAGCAGTCTGTCCAGCCAAATCATCATTATAGATATTCTCATAAGCGCGGATAAGGTCAGGGTTGTTACCGAAGTTGGCATCAGTTTCCATCATCAACTCAGGTGTCACGCCATCTGTGTATTCCTTGCGAATCCAGTCTTGACGGCGTAGGTAGATATCCGCTAGAGGTAATGAACGCTCTACTGGGCTAAATCCATAAACAGACCAAGTGCGTCGGTTCTTAACAAGATAAGTAAGTTCATCTGATGTGAATTGACCATCTGCATCTTCTGCATCATTAGTAGCCATGAACTCTGAACGAGGGAAGCCGTAAAGGATTTGTTGGAACGCAGGGTTTGGTGCCATCGGGCGCATACCTCTGTCGTCAATCAATGGCTTAATAGTTGAGCCATCAAGCAACTGGAAGCCGTATAAGTCGCCACCAACAGATTTCTGTGGCCATAATGCAACAGCATCTAGCACTAAGCAATCTTCAAGAAATACATTGAGCCAATCGCCCCATGTATATCCGTTGGCGCGGTCAGGCTGTTCCCAGAAAGCACGCAGTCTAGCGATGTCTTCTGTGTATTTCTCACGAGCATCTGCCATTGCGCGTACATGGTCTTTGCCTGATTCAGCAGCAATACGCTCTGAAGCATCATCTGATAAAACGATATCCCAGTTCATTGAAGTTATTTTGTTCTTAACAACTTCTAAGCAACGGCGGATAATATCCACTTGGTCTGCGGTTGAACGCAATACTGTGAAAGGAACGAGTTTAGTCGGAGTGATGTTGATGTTCTGCGCGACTTGATACTCATAGCGTCGTGGGTCAGCGCGCCCATCAGAACGAGGTGGATTGATGTTTCCCGGAATGAGTGGATTACCGGGATTGAATGGAACATTTGGCCATACAGGATTTCGCGGAAGCGAAGTTGATTGACCATACTGTTGATTCATAATGCCCGAACGGGCAACCATTTCGCTTTCAGTCATAGTAACAGAACCAGCAGGAAGGCGAGGTGCCTTCTCTAATTCTGCTGCTACTTTCTTAGCGAATCTATCTAATAGACCCACAGGCTTAGCCCCCTTAGCCTTGTACTACTACACGATATTGATTGAGTGTTGGTGCAATAGAGAATAGAAGTGTAACAGCAGATGTGCTTGTGTGCTGAACATCGCAGATTACTTCTGCGTATGGTGATGAGTTGTCATAGACAGTAACTTGAACATCTTTCGTGTTCAGGCTGTGTGTGATGGTATATGAAGTGGCTGAGCCGTCACCGACATTTGCCGCGTATTTCTTAACGACTACGGCAGAGTCAATATCAAATCCGCTTGAACCAACAGTCAATCCACCGCCAACGACAACAACTCCTGAGAAGTTAGAGCCAACGAGTTGAACGCCATTGCTTGCTGTATATGTGCCAGCACCAGAGAATTGCTGCCAGACGATAGGGTCTGTTCCAACAGTTGTTACTTCATCAACCTGAACCCAACCTGTATTAGCAAGTGTTGTTCCGTTGTCAACGAAAGTAAAATCTCCGCCAGCAATTTCTGTTGATGAATCAAAGTCTGTTGCGCGAGTAAGAACCCAGTTAGTTGAACCGCTACCAACAGTAGTGAGGGTATAAATACCGTTCTGTGATGTAGTAGTTTGATTCTTAACAAGGATGCGGTCATTGAGTGAAGGGCTGACACCATCTGTGCTAAATGCTGCTTGTGTGCCAGCGTTAGTAAGAGTTGCGCCTACGCCTGAAGTTCCGTTGCTATAAGTAGCGTTCAGGTTTGCTGTTGTCGCAGCGTATGAAGCAGCATGAATGTTTAATCCTTGTGCTACATCATCAACATACTGTTTAGTCGCTGCATCTGCTGGAGATACTGGAGTAGCGACATTAGTAATCTTGTAGTTATTGAAAGTGACATCTGCTGTTGGTACTGCGAGCGCAGATAGATTGATAAGCGAGTGTGCTGCGTTATCGTGTACTGGAGTTCCGTGTGTGTGGTCGGCTCTTGCTACATCAACAGAACTTCCGTTAGCACTTGAAGCACCGAAAGCAGTTTGAGCAGATACGGCACCGAAGTCAGGCATCTCGTGGACATGGTCTTCACGCGCAGGTGCAGTTCCAGTTCCTACTGCTCCGTTAGCACCGATAGGTAATGCTTGTGGTGTAACGCCAGTAAGTGGTGGAGTTCCGTGAGTATGGTCAGCGCGAGCGAAGTTAGTTGATGTGCCGTTGCCTGATGAAGCACCATAAGAAGTCTGTGCTGTAACTGAACCGAAGTTATTTACCTGTGTCCAAGTCGAGCCATCATCAAAGTAAAGTAGGTAGTTATCAGTTGCGTAGTAAAGGCGACCTGCTGTTCCTGCTGCTGGTCTTCCTGCGAGTGTGCCGTATAGAACTTCTGATTCAGCCTGAGTTGATTCCCAGCCAGTTCCGTTATAGAAATAAAGTTCATTGTCGCCTGTGTTGTAGTAAATCTGTCCAGCGACAGGAGAAGATGGCGCAGTAGCCAAGTTCTGAATTACGCCGTTCTGTAATTCGTTCTTATTTAAGTCAATGCTGACTAGAAATTTGCGACTCATTTATTCTCCTAGATTACATAAGCAGTGCCGGTAAACGCTGCTGTGAAGGTGATTACCATTTGGTTCTTACTTGGATAACTGAATGTGCCTTCACATTGAGTACCTGCTGAATCTAATACAACTGCTGTTGGCTCTGCATTTAGATTGTGATTGATTGTCCATACGCTTGCTGCGACTGCTTGTGTGTGAACATAGAATACATCGCCAGTATCAAAAGTTCCGGGAGCACCTTGTGGTCCGGGAGCAGTGATAGTGACATTAGGGATTACGGGTTGAACTGTGATGTTCGGTATAACTGGTTGGACAATGATTACTTCATCACTCATGTTCGTGTCACCTGTGGGCTTACCTCAATAGTTCCTTGGACTAATCTAGTCACAATACCAGTCTGTGTGATTTCTAAATCATAAGCATACTTGCCGTTAGTAATTGTCGTTGTCTGTGCTGCTGTTGCGCGACAAGCAATCAAGCCAGTAAGCGGAGTGATAGTAATTCCGCCACCTGCTGCTGATGTTAATGAAAGCACAGTAGTCTTAGCAAGAGGTGATGTTCTAACTTGAAGTGCAGCAGTTGCGCCTGTTAAATTAACTGGAGTTCCTGCTGGTTGTTCATAAGTGAAATTGATATACCAGTCAGCACCTTGGTCAATCGTGGTGTTGTAGGTTACAGCCATTTAGACTCCTAGTGGTTCGTTACAATACTGACAAATCTTTGCACTTCTAAGGTTAGGCATTTGGCAAGCACCGCATACTTTAGATATCGCAGCAAGACTTGCGTGAGCAACTGCATTATCTTTCAGTTCCGTCAATGCCCATACTAGCGCATCTAATCTATCGGGGCTATCACTTGAATCTGGTGTCCACATAACCATCTGGTCTTCTAACTGTGGAAATGCTCCGACATGATGCACGCGATACTGCTCATAGAGTGCTGATATCGGTTCTGCTCTAACTCTTTTGCCTCGCGTTGCGTGAACTTTGGTAACAGGGATATTTCTATCTACCTGTTGTAATACCATAATGACCATGTCGCCACCATTGTTTGTTTCAGCGATAATGCGGTCGGCTTTCCATTTCCTAAATGCTTCAACTGCTGCTTTGCCCCATTCGTTTGGAGTAGAGCGTAGAGTGTCATCAGAGAGGACATAGAACTGTCCGTCTGCGCTGGCACCTGCTGTGACAATTCCTGTTTCATCTGAGTCTTCTCCGCTAGTAACTGCTGGGTCAATAGCAACTACAATTCTGTATAGCGGTGGAAGTTGGTCAAGGCGGATTCGTGTATCTTCAATCCATTGACGAGTCCATAATGCGCCTTCGGCAGCATCTAGTAACTCACCGTATAACTCTTGCCTTCCTGTGCGCGTTCCCTCATATCGCGCTCGCAACTCAATGAGTGCAGTCTGCGATAAGTTCCTTGAATTATCAAAGGTGCTTCCACGCGTTACATGAACTGACCCGTCTGTTCGGGTAGTCCAATCGCGTAACAGTTTAATCGGCTTCGGTGTAGTAGTAACAACTACTCGCGGTCTTTCACCGATACGAAGTGCAGGTGCTAAACCCTCTGTCCATGTTTCATACGGATATTGCCACATCGCTAACTCGTCTAACCATGCGCCTGAAAGGTTGAGTCCACGACCAGCATCAGGTGAGTCTGCGCCAAAGGTATGAACCTTCTGCCCGTCTTTGAAGATTACTTTGTGACTGGACTTGTTATAGATGTAGTCCTTATCGTTTTCTAATCCTCTATGCTCTAATGCTTTAATGAAACCTGATGGACCTTCAACGCAGATGTTCTTAGCATCACCGAATGTCGGTGCGATAATCGCCCATTGAGTAGGACTGCCATCAGGCGCAAATGGATTCTCTAATACTTGACGAGCAAGCCATTCCGCACCAGTTCTAGTCTTACCCCAACCACGACCTGAAAGGATTAGCCACACATTCCAGTTACCTTCAGGCTCTTGTTGCTCGGGTCTACCGATATACCACCAAGGCTTGCGGTGTAACTCATGGACTAATGCTTCAGGTTGTGAATCAAGCCAACTCTGGCGTTCCGCCTTCGGTTTCTGTTGTATCAGTTCCCGTATTGATAAGCCCATTATCTTCACCCTCATCTAAGAATGCTAAGACTGCCTTCTTCGCTTCTTCTAATGTTAGTGCTATCGGTTCGCCGTTAGCACCAGTAATCTCTTGACGCAGTTTATCGTTCCTGCCCCATCGCTCTCCATGCTTTCGCTCTAGATACCAACCTGCTGCTTTCCAATCACCTTGGTCTGCTGCTTGGCGTATACGCGCTATCGCAGCAACTTCCGCTTCCGCTTCAGCACGCTCGATTGACTCCCGAAATTCCCGATATTCTTTTTTCGCGTTCGGTTCTTCGCTGAGTTCAAG
>Ga0164292_10003792_pt1 | contig 12348 bp, 11 predicted proteins | sample GEODES117metaG_FD_111486 | JGI IMG/M metagenome (GOLD analysis project Ga0164292, IMG submission 111486) | Eutrophic lake water microbial communities from Lake Mendota, Wisconsin, USA - GEODES117 metaG | ecosystem: Environmental > Aquatic > Freshwater > Lake | place: USA: Lake Mendota... | reverse complement strand
TAACCCTGACACCAATAATCTTCGCCCGACAGGATGCGCGGCAGATACCACGCGTTTTGCTCGGCCGTGCCATAATGCATGATCGCGGGCGCCACCATGCGCAGCCCCATGGGCGCGAGAGCGGGCGCGCCTGCCAAAGCACATTCCGAGGCAAAGACGTGCCGCTCCGCCTCGCTCCAGCCCGTGCCGCCATATTCCTTAGGCCAGGTCGGCGCGACCCAGCCTTTCTTATGGAGGATCGCCTGCCATTTCAAAGTATGCGGCTTATCGACAAAGACGCTGGTTGATTTGGCGGCAACCTCGCGCAGCTCGTCCGTCAAATTGGCGGCCAGCCAGTCGCGCACCTCGGCGCGAAACGCCGCGAGATCGCCCGCCATCCCTAGTTCACCTGCCGATCATAGCCCGCCCGATAGGGCGCGCTTTCGGGATCGATCGTCCCGCCGGGCTTAGACACGCACACGGCCTTCACCTCTTCGCTCCAACGTTCAAAAGGCACGCCATCGCGCAACTCAACGGCTTCCAGCCTGCGCAGGTGCCAATCCGAAATCGACGCATCGACTGTTACAATCAATTGAAAATATGACAACGGCGCCACCTTTAGGAAGAGACGACGAACAGAATAGTAATCGTCGTAATTTGATCATTGAGCCAGCAGCTGCAGCAAGCGGTGCCTAATCAAAATACAGATGGGCCACCTCCTGTCCAAAATAACTTTTAATTTCCCGCGTTCCAATCTCGCCGATGTAACCGTCAGGCCGAATGAGTATAAATTCTCCATTTCGCTTCATAAGCTGCGTGGGGTGAGGATGTCGGAGCTGTTCGAATAGCCTTGAGCCATTTGACAATTTGAAATCAGGCATGCGATCTCCAGGCGAGAGGCCATCTCTGGCCTCGCCGACAGATAATGAGCTGCCACTATAGCTCAGAGAAAGTTGGTTGGTGAGTTCTCCACGCTTGCGCGAGGCCTTACGATGAAGATGGCCAGTCAGGTTTAACATGGCTGCGGCAACGGGTAGCCGCTCCTCTTCATAACTATCCAAGAGCCGACCCTCTCCGTGATGCAGAGCAGCTGCGAGCTTCCATCCCAGATTCCAGGCGTCTTGAATGCTCGTATTAAGACCTTGCGCTCCTGAGGGAGGGTGTAAATGAGCCGCGTCGCCAGCCAGTAAAACGCGCCCCACCCTATAGCGGTTCACCATCCGGGTCTGGTGGCGGAACTCAGATTGCCAGACAATTTTGGAGGCCCGTTTGCCAGTGATTTTTCGGATCCCTTCCCCTAACCCCCCGGCCGCAATTTTAGCAGAAGCCTGCAGCTGGAAAAGAGAGCTTTGGGGCAAAGGACATAAAGATGGCAAACCTAGTCCAATTCGGGGCCAAACATGCCAAAAATCACGATCCAATCCGTCAATCTCCAGATCAGCTACAATCATGGTTTTGTGATCGAGAGTTTGCCCCAAAAGCTCGACGTCTAGCAATGACCGTATAGTGCTCCGGCCTCCGTCGCACGCCACCAGATAGTCAGATTTTATTGTCTCGCCTGATTCTAAAGTGACTTTCACCCCTGAATTGGTTTCGCAGAACCCAACAACCGCATTATTATACTCTACCTGTCCCCCCAGCTCAGTCATTTTTTCTCTGAGAATTTCCTCGGTACGTGACTGTGAAACCATAAGCATATTGGGATATGGTCGGTCTGTTGAAGAAGGATGTCTTGTTCCTAGAGATCCGCCTTTAAAGCCAAAAGGGCCTACATGGAATTTCAGGAAGGGATACAAACAGCTTGATTCAACAACCGCGTCGGCAATTCCCATTAAATCGAAAATTTCCAACGTTCTCGGTTGTATCCCCTTACCTCTCGACCCTGTGAAAGAACTGGGGGCCGCATCAACGATGCGAACTGAAATATTGCGGCGCAGCAGCTCTATTGCGAGGGTGAGACCCGTTGGGCCCGCGCCCGCTATCAAAACCTGAGCCATAATCGCCTCCAAAAATATGTATTATGCACGGATATCGATCTACAACTTGTGTGACAAGCAGAATTTCAGTTATAAGCTAGGCATGCATTGGACAGATGAGCTTCACGCAGCAGCGATATCGATCGCAAACTTCGTCAATCGTTCTGACATAGACGGCAGATTGTTGGCCACTTCGGGAGTGAAGTTGGACAGAGCCTTATTTCCCGTTCTTTCTAGGATCGGTCTGTCTGCTGGAATAAGCACTGTAGCCCTAGCCAATTTAATTGGCCGAGACCATTCAACGATAAGTCGCCAGGTAGCAAAACTAGAGGAACTTGGCCTTGTGGAAAAGGCATCCAGCCCTGCAGATGCTAGGGTTCGGCTGTTATTCGTTAGTAGTGATGGAAAATCGCTGCTTCATAAAATTCGCCAAGGGCGCCGGCGATTTTTGGAGAAGCAATTCGCCAGCTGGTCTGAAGGGGAGCTGTTGCTTCTTACGCGTTATCTAAACCGCTTAAGCAAAACTTTGAACGATGAACAAATATTAGAATAATATGCGTGCATAGTGCATAGAATTTTGATATCTGCAAATGATCTCCAATGCCCTGGGATCACGCCATGAATGTTCAAGATAAAGTATTCCGCGGTGGTTGCGTTCTGACGCTAAGTGATGTCCGTCCAGAACCTCTGATAGCAGATCTCTGGATAAGAGATGGGAAAATCGAAGCGATTGGCACAATCCCAGATCTGCAGGACGCAGAGCAGGTAGATGCAAGCGGTCGGATCCTGATGCCGGGTCTAGTTAACGCCCATCAGCATTGCTGGCAAACTGCCATGCGTGGCGTAGCCGGTAACAGTTCGTTGCCCAGCTATTTACAAACGGTGCACCGCAAACTCGCCCCAAAAATGACCCCGGAGGACATGAGGATCTCTGGCCTGACCGCTGCCTTAAACCAACTCGCTTGCGGAACGACAACCATCGGCGACTGGTGTCACAACATTCCAACAGCTGATCATGTGGATGCCGCTATTGAAGGCTTAGCAAGCTCGGGCATAAGAGCAGTATTCTTCCATGGATTTCCCCCGGCGGGCCCCAATGGAACCGCAGCCGACATTACGACCTTATCGCACAGTAAAGACGCATTGCTGAGAGTGCTGCAAGGGCCGCTGCGGCAGGCAGGAGGACTGATCGATCTGGGTATTGCTGTTCTTGGCCCACACTATTCCATTAAAGACGTGGCGGTAGCGGACCTAACGCTTGCTGGCGAATTGGGTTTAATCGCGTCGATGCACCATAGCGGCGGTCCCGCACGCAGCCCAGACGGTTGGGAAGAAGTCAAAATGCGCCAATTGCTTGGACCGCATGTGAACATCGTTCACGGCAATAGTTTTTCCGACGAAGAGCTTCGCTCTCTAATTGAGTTTGGAGTTAGCTTTACAGTTACCCCCGAAGTTGAAATGTCGGCGGGGCACGGAGAGCCCATAACCCAGCGGTTGTTGGCACTCGGCTCAAGCCCATCGTTGGGCGTCGATATTGAAAGCGGAATTTCTGCTGAGATGGTCAATGTAGCCCGTTTTGCCTTAGCCCAACAAAGGGCCGCTGCGCACGCTGCTGCCAAGACGCTCGGCGAGCCCTTTGCGACCCAATTGTTTTCCACTAGCCGAGAGGCGTTAATTTGGGCGACTAAGCGGGGTGCACAGGCCCTTGGACTTGACCAAAGGGTTGGCGAGTTGAGTGAAGGAATGCAGGCTGACATAATCATGATCAACCCTTCCGATCTCAATTTGGCGGCGGCTCATGATCCTTATTGGACGGCCCTAAATAGTTCTTCGCATAATATTGAGGCGGTCTTAGTAAATGGCGAATGGAAAAAGAAAAAAGGCCAACTGATCGGGGTAGACCAGGCAGAGTTGCTGCAAAAGCTCGAAGCGTCGAGATCACGCTTAGTAGGCGAGGATTGAGAAGGAGATCATTAAAGACGGAACGGTAACACTGCGGTTTGATTACCAAGATAAATATGCCCGCATTCAAAGCAATTTAATCAGGCGCTGCGTGCGTCTCAGTTAGAATGCACATCGTTGTACCTTGATAACAATTCCTGAATTTCAGCTTGCGAAATCGGAGCCAGAGGAGGCAAGGTATTAACAAGCTGTTGATCGCAAAAAAGTTCACCCATCAGTGCTTTTATGCTGGGGACCAACGGTATACCGGCGAAAAGGTTTCGAACGCGGACGGCTGATTCAAGAGCGACTTCATCGCCGTCATTGTACGCAGCGGCACAATGCTGGGCTGTGATATTTGCGGTCGCTGATATGCAGCCAGAGAATTGACCTTTCCTCGCTTCCATTAGAATTGCTTCATTAGAAGGAAATACACGAAAGCCTTTCTTCAAGCCTGCGATTTCACGAGCGTAAGGTAGGTCCCCTGACGAGTCCTTAAGCCCTGCGATTCTATCTCCGAAATTCTCTAGCAGACGATTGGTTAGATTAGTAGTGAAGGCAACTCCACTCAATGCGGGAAAGTTATACAGATATATCGGGATACTTGGCGCGTATGTCGCACGAACTATCGAATCAAAATAATTCATCACGCCTTCTTCGGTAACGTTTTTATAATAGAAAGGCGGAAGTACCAAAGCTCCAGCAAACCCCAAACGGGCTGCAAGTTGCGTTAAGTGAACCGCATCAGCGGTCGCTGACGCGCCTGTCCCGACCATAAACCGATCTAGTGGCAGACCGGCGTCTGCTACGTGCTGCATCACTGCTGATCGCTGCGCGACACTCAGAGAAGTGGCTTCTCCAGTAGTACCCAGCAAATTTAAAGCGCTGCAGCCATTCTGTAACAAGTGCTCCGCAATGCCCACAAGTCGCGTTAGATCCACTTCCCCGTTTAAGTTCACGGGAGTAATGATGGCGGCGATGACACCTTGAATGTGGTTTTTCATAAGAGACACCTTCCATCCAGCAGCTCATTTCGTCTGCTAGCGTAAAATTTTAAGAAAATCGGCGCGGTCCATCGTAATTGAGCGTGGATCGCATCGTGACGCTCAGTTCAAAGAGGGAATTTGATCCCGCATGTGCGAGCGTGTCCCGCCGAGGTGCTGCAGCATCGCTTTCTTTGCTCCGTCTGCGTCGCGATTTGCAATCGCCGCTAAAATTTCTTCGTGCTCGCTGAACGAATGGTAGTCCTCCGCAGGACCTACTGGTCGTTTCACCAAATTGCCCCAGAGAACGTATCGCCGCACGCCATTGACAATGCGCTGGATCTCGATGAGCACGATGTTCCCTGTTGCTTCGGCGACTAAGTCGTGAAATCGAGCATCGAGCTCGGCGTAGATGTCCCAGGATTGGGCAGTACGCATTTTTCTGCAAAGGTCGCTCATTTCCGAAATCTGATTGGAGGTTGCGTGCAGGGCCGCAATCTTCGCTATTTCGGGTTCCAAAATTGTGCGTGCTTGCATCGCGTCCACAGGGTTCGTCATCGAGGCCACTTCCTCGGGCATAGTGGTGTGGCTCTGGTTGGTTGGCGCAACAAAAGTGCCCCGGCCCACATGACGAAAAATCAAGCCCTCTTTTTCGAGGGCTGCGAGGACCTTTCTCAGTTCTGCGCGGCTCACGGCAAACTTTTCCGCCATTTTGCGCTCCGGAGGCAGCCGATGATCCGAGCCTGCCTGCGCCTGCGTTAGCCATTGACGAACGGCGGCTAGTAACGATAGCGAGATGTGAGAGATCGACATGTATAATCAGCATATTAGTCTGCGCCAGTTAAGTCTGCAAGCAACTAGTTCTAAGAGGGAAGTGCGCCATGCTGGCGCACTTCCCGACTGACCCTGGCGGGTCAGAGCCTTTCCTCCCCAGGAAAGACATTTGTGGACAGTTAGCGTTCAATCTTCAGCTGCACAGCCAGCGTCCGCGGTAGGCTCCTGGTGCCATAGAAAGAACTGCGGTCCAAAAGGTGAAAGGACGTGAAGGTCGTTGTACGTCGATTGGTGAGATTGTTAGAAATCAGTGCCAAAGACAAACCAGATCTCTTGTTGGATAGCTCAATCTTCGCATCTACGAATGCGCCAGCCTCAGATTTTGGGGCGGTCGGAGCCGTAGACCGAAATTGCAAATCGGCTAGACCAGCGTACCGCATCAAAGCAGAGGTCTTTAGTTCCATGCGATCATTGATTGGGAGCGTATGATCGACCGCAAGTTGGCCCATCCAACGGGGTGCCCGTGGGAGGCGCATTCCATCGAAGATTTCAGGCCTGAAGACACCTGGCGCAGCTTCACTGAGAACTTCTTCTGTGAAGCGAGCGTTTGCGTAAGTTACGCCAGCCTTCAAGCGGAGAGACTGCGTCACCCCAAGTTCCGTTGAAACTTCTGCTCCAGTCGTCCGCGCGTCCGCATTGCTAATTAACGTTTCTGGCAAAGTGGATGGAGGCCTGATCACCAAACGGCCCGTCTGGAAGTTTTTAACTATTGTATCGAATACCGCTACTTCGAGGTAATTTCGATTTCCTAGATCAAGTTTCGCTCCAAGTTCTTTGCTATATGCAGCCTCCGACCCGTAGCTGGCAGTTGCGAGAGAATCTGGATTTGTCTGAAAACCGCCATTCTTACTGCCGCGTGCCCAGGAAGCGTAAAGCATGATTTTATCTTGCGGGCGATACTCTAAACCGACGTCTCCATCGGTCTCAGCATTACTTTGAGTGGGTAGTGTGCGCACCCCAGGCAGCTTCGCTAAAGAACCCGAGAGATTATACTCTACCGTCTTATCTTCCCACGACTGTCTAATTCCGCCACGCAAAGCAAAGGTGTCGGAGACTTCCATACGCCCCGAGGAGAACAATGACCACGACGTTGTCTTTGTTCTGGCGAGGGCATTGAGACTAATGCCAAGATCGGAAGCAACAGTCCGATGAATTCCATATTTATTGGAATAAAAGAAAACGCCTGCATTAAACGTGAAACGCCCGGGCTGGGACGTTCCCAATCGAAGCTCTTGAGAAAAGACTTCGTTATCCTCCGCGTCGGAGATATCGACCAATCGATAAGCGGTAAAGTCAATGTCGTTTGTGCGATCTGCTGCCCAACTCACATATGCAGTTTGAGCCGTCAGTTTGAGATTATTTGCGAGGTTCTGCTCTAAAATGGCAGTAGCGCGGTCCCCATCTTGATTGTCGAATGGCATTACAACAGATGGGTTTGCTGGATTTAAGCGAACACTTCCGCTAAACGTCAAATCATTTCCGATGGCATCGAAAACTGATTGTCCGTATCGTGCGGCTGTTGCATTGATACGGCCGTTGGGATCGCTCAGAAGTTCCAAGTTTTGACCATTAGTACGCATGCGATCATGCTGATAAATTATGGTCAGGTTACCATTTTCTCCCAGCGGGCCATCGAGCGTGATCCTGCCAGAAGCCTCTTCGTTGTCACGTTCTGTTCGCTTTAAATAGTTGTTCGTGATATAACCTTGTTCATTATTAACCATCATTGCGGCGCGCAGAGCAAAGCCCCCGCCCAGCGGCACGTCAGCACCGCCGTCAAGCCGCACAGCATCAAGGCCCGTTGTGTAGGTTCCAGCAAGGTTGAAACCAAAGTCCTGACCCGGTCGCTTTGTCGCTATAGCAATAGCGCCGAGACTGGTATTCCTGCCTAGCAGTGTAGATTGCGTGCCTGACACTAACTCTAACTGCTGAATATCATACAAGGGCAAGGTGAAGTCACGCGCATGACCGAGATAAACCCCATTCATAAAAACCGCCACCGATGACTCGATGCTGGGGTCCGGCGAGTTTGAACCAAGCCCTCGGATCGAAGCTGAATGGCCGGTCACACCCTGCATCGAGAAATAACCGGGGACAATTCCGCTAAGTTGCTGACCGGAAGTCACGTTCGTGACGGCGAGAGCTTCATCATTAACCACCTTGACGGTGGCGGGTGTGTCAAGGAGAGCCGAGCCCTGCTTTAAAGCAGTCACGACAATATCAGCCTCGCCTACATCTGCAGTGACCTGAGCGTTGGCACCAGAAGGCGCGCCAAGGCAAGCCGCCAGCGCTGAACCAATGAAAAACTGTCTATGCTTAGTCGAAAAACGCTCCATATTCCCCTCCTTATAATGGCGCAGCATGTCTTCATATCAGACGATCTTGACGCCTTATTGGTTGAATAATATGCCTATTGGTTTAATTGGTCAACGGTAAAATTGATTGGCGCTATTGGCACGGAGATATCCATAAAACAGCTATTTCTAGGTTTTTTATAAAATCGCCTACCCCGACGTCGTCGAGGAAAAGGCGCCCCAGGCTCTGGTTTTGAGTTTTTTGGATTGTGTTCCGCTCAATTTAGGTTACATTGGTTTAGATTGGTTGTATCCGCCGTATACTAATTTAAAGGTTTGCCTTGCTGATGACGATGATGAAAGCTTGGACATTGATCGAGCCGGGCAAACTGGAGCTCGAGGATAAACATGTTCCCGTCCCTAGCAGATCGGAAGTTCTTGTCCGCATCGATGCTGTCGCAATCTGCGCGACCGACCTAGACGTCGTCGGGCAAGGCCCTCCAGCAAGAATTAGTGGGGGCCTGCCGTTTGGTAAGAACTTCACTCCCGGCCATGAGTATATGGGAACTATTGTTGAACTTGGTCCTGACGTGGATGAGTATGCTTTGGGTGAGAGGGTTGCAGTAGAAATTCATGCTGGATGTGGTCAGTGCAAACGTTGTCGATCTGGCATGTACACGTCATGCCTAAACTACGGTCTCAACTACGATGGGCATAACAAGGGCCATCGAGCAAATGGTTTCACGACCAACGGTGGGTTCGCCCAGTATGCGGTGAACCACATAAATACTTTGGTGCGCGTTCCGCAGGGCATGTCGGATTCTGAGGCGGCATTGGCTGTGACCGCTGGAACATCCATGTATGGGTTCACCGAGATGGGTGGCCTCATTGCAGGCGAGAGCGTTGCCATCATTGGGCCTGGGCCCATCGGGCTATTAGCCGTCGGTGTGGCGAAAGCGCTAGGAGCGGATCCAGTCTATCTCGTTGGAACCCGAGAAAACCGCCTGGAAATTGGCAGAAAACTTGGCGCCGACTTTGTTATAAATAGTACCGCCAGCGACCCGGTTCACGAAGTGCGAAATTCAACTGGCGGGAAAGGTGTCGATTATGTGATGGACTGCGCCGGCACAGAGCAATCCATCAATCAAGCAATTCATATGTGCAGTCGCGGGGGGAAAATATGCCTAGCGGCTTTCCCCCACGGACCTGCCAGCATTGATATGGCGGCGGCAGTCATGAACAACATTTACATATATGGAATTCGCGGTGAGGGCAAAAGCGCGGTCGCCAGAGCGATGGCATTCATGAAAAACGGGCTTTTCGATGCAACCCTCATTCACACCCACAGCTTCGGGCTGGCCGATCTTCCGGAGGCGTTAAGATATGCTCGCGAACGAGTGAATGGGGCAATTAAAATCATCCTCACCCCGAACTCGTAATTGTTGGAGTTGGACATGGATCATAAAATCATCCTTCAATCGCCGCCCGGAAGTCTGGGGGATCCGCGCGGTCATTGGACGAAGCATCTTCAGGACGAATTCAAAAAAAACCAGTTCAGTGGAGCAGTGGGAAGCAATCTGGTTTTTGAAAATGAGCGATGCCGCGTGTGGCATTTAGCCCTTCAGCCTGGCGGGTTCCTTACATTTCACCGTCACGTGCTTGACTATTTCTGGACCTCGCTCAGCAGCGGGACCGCCCGTGGGTATTATGAGGACGGACGAGTTCAAGACGTGGTACATTATCCTGGCGAAACCCGTTTCTTTAAGCACGGGGCCGGCGATTATTTTGTCCATGCTATCGAAAATGTGGGGGGCACGGAACTCGTATTCGTTACCGTCGAGTTCCTTCCCGGAGATAATCCGGCAATCGAAATCGGTGACGAATACCGTCTCGCAACTCCGGCTTTTGATTAATCTGAGCCTCGAAAACTATGATTCAAAAATCGACACTAGCATTTAACATTCAAGCACCTCCCCTTGTACCCATTTATGGCTCAGAGCTCTTTTTTCCAGTCCGCCGAATTTGGTGCGTTGGGCGAAATTTTGTAGACCACGCCTTAGAAATGGGCGGGCAGCCGGAAAAAGAACCGCCCTTCTTTTTTGCAAAGCCAGCAGATGCAGTGGTCCCGCTGGGAGGGGTGATTAACTTCCCAACCAAAACTGAAGACCTTCACCACGAAGTCGAATTGGCCGTGGCTATTGGTAAGCCGGGACAAAACATCCCGGCGGACTCGGCGCACGACCATATTTTCGGCTATGCGGTGGCTCTTGATATGACAAGACGGGACGTTCAAGCCGAAGCAAAACGAAAAGGCAGGCCTTGGGATTTGGCCAAAGGCTTTGATGAGTCCTGTCCGGTTAGCGCTATTAATCGAAGCATTATCAGTAGCGATTTTGGAACCGCTTGCCTGAGTTTACAGGTTAATGGGGTGACTAAGCAATCAGCGCAGATCGGAGACATGATCTTATCGGTAGAAGAATGCCTGTCTGAACTCTCCCAATGGGTCAAACTGGAAGCCGGAGACCTACTGCTGACTGGCACTCCAGCGGGCGTAGGGCCGGTAAAGGCTGGGGACGTGTTGAGCGCCTCGTGTGACGGCGTCGGACAACTGGATGTGCATTACACAGCTGCCCGAGATCATCGATGACGCAGCAAGTTACAGTTAGGAATTTCTCTGGCAAGCAGATGGAATGTGAAGAAGTCATCAATTCCCTGTCGTCGATTGAGCAGGCTGGCCTGCGCCAGTTCTCCCTGGAACGCATGATCGGCTATGGGATGGACTATGCTGACGCAATCGAATTTAGATCCCGGATCTTAACGGGAGCAGAATGGGTTGCCACTGCCGAACAGATGGCTGACGAGCTAGTTAGACTTATATCTTCAAATTTCGAACATCTGCCCAACCCGATGGGGCGCTCTGTTTATAAGCGGTCTTCTGCCATGCTGCGCATGGGCCAGATGATGATGCTAGGCAACACACCAACCCGCGCAGCAATGTATGAAAAGGCATCCGAGCTCTATCAGAAAGCAATAGCTTGCGGCCTAAATCGGCATCGCACGATAATCGAAGGGGCAAACGGCCCGTTGGTAGGCTGGCTCATCAAAAGTCAGAACCAACCAGCTATTGGCACGGCCATTGTTTTCGGAGGTATCGAAGGTTGGGCAATAGACTTCGACAGTATCGGAGAGGAGCTGGCTAATATGGGCGTCAACGCTTTGCTCCTCGATTGCCCCGGCCAAGGAGAAACTAGGTTTGCTCATGATCATTATCTTACTGCGCACTGGAAGAAAGACATGCGAGCGGTGGTTGACTGGGTTGAGCAAAATTGGCCCGAGGCCCCAGTCGGTTTAGTCGGCAATAGTATGGGCGGAAGCGTTGCGTTAGCCTTCGCGGGATCAGACCCAAGGATAATAGCTTGCTGTAACAACGGTGGCGTTATGAAACCCAGCGCCGGTCGCAATATGGGGGGCGCTTTTTACAAAAAAATGTGCAGTTTTTGCGGGACGGAAGACGAAGATGAGGCAGCCCGAATTTGGGAAACTGTCGATCCGTTGCTGTCGGAAGGCAACAAGCATTATGCCTTGCTTGCAATTCAGGGCGGCCGTGACCCCCTTGTCGCCAACGAGCATGCCGAGACCCTAATGGCCGCGATTGAGTGCGCCCATAAAGAAATGGTTGTCTTCTCCGATGGTGATCATTGCATTTATAATCATCGAACCGACCGTGACCTCCTCATAGCGAACTGGATGCGCCGTCAGCTTAGCGGAAACTTTCGAAAAACATCCGAATTAAAAAAGGACGTATGAATGATCACGGACGCCCAGATCCATCTTTGGCAAAATGACAAAGCCCCTCCTCACCATTGGCGAGCACCATTTCTGATAGACAATGCTCTGAAAGCCATGGATGAGGCTGGAATTGACCGCGCAGTGAACTGCCCTGCCGTTTGGGACGGCAGCTCTAATGATTATGCGGTCGAAGCTGCAAAGAAGCATCCCGATCGTTTTGCAACACTCGGCTGGTTTCCTCTCGACCAGCACGCTTGCCCGGCAAAAGTTGTAGAGTGGATGGAAAAGCCAGGGATGATTGGTTTGCGGTTCGTCCTAGCGACAGAGGATCTTTGGGGGCGATTTAATGAGGGGCAGCTAGATTGGCTTGTCGAGGAAGCGGATCGTTATTCTCTGCCGCTTGGATTCATGCTCCCCGCTTCAAGCTTTAAAAGGTTAGGCACTCTTGCAGCGAGATATCCTCACGCGCGATTGATTATCGATCACCTAGGCGTCAGCCCTTTCCTAAAGCTTCCCGAAGCAACGAGCCATTTTGACGAAATGATGGCTTTG
>Ga0164292_10003791_pt1 | contig 12348 bp, 6 predicted proteins | sample GEODES117metaG_FD_111486 | JGI IMG/M metagenome (GOLD analysis project Ga0164292, IMG submission 111486) | Eutrophic lake water microbial communities from Lake Mendota, Wisconsin, USA - GEODES117 metaG | ecosystem: Environmental > Aquatic > Freshwater > Lake | place: USA: Lake Mendota, Wisconsin... | reverse complement strand
TGCTCGATCAGCGCGACAGAACTCTTCGTTGGAAACGCGAAGTTGTACGTTCCGCCGCGCGCGGATGAGTCAACGCCGCGAACTTCCCCAGTTGGGCCTACGAGGAGCAGCCGATCGGTCATGTGGACAACCGCTCCCTCGGCCACCGGGAATATCCCGCGAATGACCCGATTTCCCGCGCCATTCATGGCAACTTCGAGCGGCCGCGCATCGCCTTCAAAGAGAGGCAGAACGGTCGGAATGTCGTTCGCGCTCCGGAAGAGCACGTTCGCGCCGAGGAGAATGGGGCCACTCGATGCGCCGACAAACGCGTTGGTTGTCACAAGCGCAGGTCGCGGTGTGCCCATGGCATCGATCGTCCAACGCTCGATGCCTTCGTCAGTCCCGATGAAAATCTCACCGAGTACCGTTGCGAACGCCCAACGAACGGGCATGCCCGACGTTGGTTGCACCTCTGCAAGCACCTCGAGCGACCGCGGGTCCATCACGGCGACGGAAGGCTCGGCGGATTGGCTTTTCTGCCGTTGGCCGCCCAGAACGAGGCGGTGCTGAAAGAGCGATGTGCTGAAAATGCGTGGCAGCGGCGCGATCGCGAGGACAGGGTCGGGCCGTTCGTCGCGAAGTCCAAAGCGGGCGAGGCGGCCGTCGCGTCGGGCGAGCACGATGTTCTCGCCGTCGCAGGCGGGAAGCACTTCACTGAGGACAAATGGAAGACCATTCGGCGCTCGCTCCGGCGTCTTCACCATGTTGGGGTCATCCATCCAAAGCGCCGCAGCTTTGGGCGTTGACCAGAGCACTGTGCCGTCGTTTGGATCGATGACGGTGACGTTTTCCCCACCGCCCGGGATGCGTTGGTAGACCGCCACACGATTTGCGGCCCAGAGGACGCGCGGGTCGCGGTCGTCGAGGCGAAGCCGCCAGGCGGGTTCGAGCTTCTCGCTCCCGAGGCGCGCGAGGGCACCATCCACGTGTGCCAGGATGAGCGAGGGATCGCGCCCTTCGAACGCCGCGCCGTCGTAGGCGGCGACTCGGCCGCGCAATTCGACGCCCGACCCACGCTGCGCGCCGAGTTGTGGAAGCACGACGCCTGGCTTTTCACCGGACGGGCCACCACCGCCACTCGCAACGAGAAGTTCAGCCACCCGACGCTCGAGCAGGACAGCCTCGGTGGCGAGCGGCGTCGCTTGGAGACGTTCGCGGAACGTCTGCACGAGTTTCTCCGCGAGGTCAGACCGCGCGGGTGGAATCAAGCAATCGTCGAGGACAGCAGCCAAGATGGTCGCCGCACGGCGGTCGGCGACGGCCGCGGCTGCCTCGGACGCGGCTTCCAAGGCCGCTTGAGTGCGCGGATGCGCGATCGACATCGCAATGAGCGACTCTGGCGTGACATCAGCGGTGCGCACGACGGCGAGCGCTTCAGCGGCGCGACGCTCGAGGTCGGCCGAGAGTTCGGTGTCACGCGAGGCGATCGACGCAAGCCGCCGAAGTGCGTCGATGCGCACGGAACGAATCGCGCCCTCCTGTTCGACAAGCGTGGTCTGCGCATCGGCCGCGGACGCAAGGCGACGCCAGACGTCCGCCGCTTCGGCTGTCCGACCGGATGTGCGCAAGTACTCGCCGCGCGCGAGCTCAACGCGCACCCGCAGGTCGACCGAGTCGGCGATGGCCAACGCGATGTCGAAGGCCGAGTCGCCCATGTCGGTCTGCCGCTGCGCGAGTTCGATGAGGTGCCCGATCAGTTCTGCACGTAGGGCGGGTGCACCTTTCCCCCGCGCGATCGCCGATTGCGCGGCGCGCGCAGCCTCGAGCGCAACAGCCCATCGCTCGGTGCGTTTTGCCAGTTCGAGGAGCGCAACCGCGGCGGCGGGATCGTCGGGGCTCGCGGCAAGTCGCGCGCGCAAGATGTCCTCTGCACGGTTTGGCGGCATGAGCACGCGGAAGGACTCGTCACCGGCGACCACGATGCGGTCACCGAGCATGACGGCGTTCCCAGGCGTTTGCTGACCAATCCGCGAAAGGACGCGGCCTTCGCGCGCATCAAGGACGAGAAACTCTTCAAGCCCAGGCACGAGAACACGATCACCAGCGACTGAGACGCGACCTCGAATTCCCTGTCGATTCCCGGCGCCCGCACGTGGTGCTTCGCCTTCGACCTTCGCCGCGGACGCAAGCGATTCTGAAAGCGTCCAAAGTCGCTTTGAAAGGTCGCGCGCGTCAAACGCCGCAACATCGCCACCGACGGCCAGGACAAGCGGTGTGCCATCAGCGAGCGTCGCGGAGACGAGATACCGCGGCGTCGTCCACGTCGTCCCCGGACCGATCGGGCGTTCCTCTCGCAACTGCCCTGTCATGCGATCGAGCGCAACGACCGACGCATCGTCTGGCGCGATGGCGATGATGCGGTCGCCGGCGGTGATTGGACCGGCGTACTCCCACGGCGTGTTCGCCGCGCGTGATTCGGCAAACGGCACGAGCGAACGACGCAACCACAGGATCGCGCCATCCGAGGCTCGCACGCGCGCGATCGCGCCGAGCGGCGTCGAAACCGCAACGGCATCGCCATCGGCGCGAATTCCCGCTTGCTTTCGCCCGTAAATGCCACGGCCACCCGGCGCACCGGCGATGGTGGTCGCCCAACGCAGGCTGCCGTCATCGCGCGAAAGTCCAATCATCCAATCGACTTGTTCGAGTCGCTGGGTTGGCTTGCGCGCTGCCACGACCACGGTGTCCGCGAGCAAGAGCGGCGTGCCGACTGGGAAGAGTCCCGCGAGATCTTCGCGGTTTGCGATTTGATCGAGATCGACGTTCCATCGAACCGAGCCGTTGGCAGGATCGAGGCACCATACGCGCGAACTCGCCGCGCGGCGGTTCGACGCCGCATGTCCTTCGAATGTCACAAGCGCACCACGATCGACAGCGATCGCAGAGAAGTCGCTGATGTTGGTTGCGTCGCGTTCCACGCCGCCGAAGCCGAGCGTTCGACTCCAGATCTCATCGCGCGAGTCGATGTCGATCGCGCGGACGTAGGAGCCCTCGTTGACATACGCGACATTGCCGAGCACGTAGGGCACGGCCGTCATGTACGTCGCGTTGGCACGCGCATCGTCGAGGAGTCGCGGGCTTGTCCGCATCATCGACGGATCGAACAGGCGACGGAAGAGCGTGCGATCGAGCTCAACCGACCAAACTTGCTGCCAATCCGCGCTGGGCAACTCGCCAGTCGCACCTTGTTCGAGCGGACTACGCACGAGGCTTGTCGCGAGCGTCGGCGTGAGATTCGCCGCGGGATGAAGCGCGGGGTTCGACGCCGAACCCGTCGGTGTCGCCTTCGCCGACGCCAACGCCGCGGCAGCACCGAAGTCGTTCGCGGCATCTTCGTTGGCGGCCAATGATTCGAGCTGTGCAAGCGCTGCGTCGCGCTCGGCGATCAGGCCAGTGCGCGCCGCGGCCACGGCGGTGATCCACGCTTGCCCCACCGCTTCTCGCTTCGATTCAGCGCTGCGCAAATCAGGATGTGCGCTGACGCGGCGTACCGTCACGAGCGCTTCATCGGCGCGATCCGCAAGCAGCAGCGACTGCGCGACGCGCAACGTCGCGACGAGGCCTGCCCGTGTCAGACGTCGACGCGAGGCCGTCGAGAAAGCGCCATCTTCGGCCAGCATGATCTCCGCAGCGCGTGACTCACTCGCGCGGAAGCGTTCCAACACGGTTGGCGTCGCGAGGAGCAATCGCTCTGTTTCGTCTGCGACGGAACGAAACAGCGAATCCTGTTCGCCCGCCACTTTGAGCAGACGGTCGCCGTACTCATCGAGCAGTCGGCGACAGAGTCGCGCCGATTCCGCAGGATTTTCCTTCGACTGCGCGACGGCATCATCGAAGAGCGTCTGCGCCGTCGGACTATCGGCGATGGCTGGAAGCGTGGCTTGCTGCGCGCTTGCAGTCGTCGTCGCGATGAAAATCCCGCTCCCGGCAAAGACGGCGAGGAGGAGGCGAGGCGCAATGCTGCGGCGCGTCCGATGCATGGGCCGAAGCGTAGCGTCGGCAACGTGCGTGACGGCGCGTTCGTGACCAGACTCGTGCTACATTCCGGAGCATGTCCACTTTGGCACGTTCGAAGTTTGTCTGCGCGCTCCTCGCCACCGCGGCAGCTGCGCTCGCGGGCTGTCATGTCGTCCGGCCTGAAGGCCGTGCGACCGAGATGCGCCTCGGTGAAACCAAAGGCGATCTCACGGAAGTCGCGGTGGTGCTCGAACTTCGAAATCCAGGTCGCGATGAAATCGATCTCGTGGAGTACGACTACACGATCTCTCTCGCGGATGGCTCGCGGTACGGCGGTCGTTGGGCTGCGCTGCGCGCGCTTCCGCCGGGACAAGCCGTGGAAGCGACGTTGCCTGCGGTTCTACCCACGGCGAGCCTCGCAGAAGGCATGGCGTGGAGCGCAACCGGCACAGGGAAGTATCGCGACCCCAACTCCGTGTTTCGCATTCTCTACGAGGCGGGCATCCTGAAGAACGAGTACTCGTTCTCGACGAACGGCACGAAGAAGTTCTCCAAAGCGGCGTCGACGAGTGTCGTGGCGCCGGTAGAGGCGCCGGCAGAGGCGCCCGCGACAACCCCTGCTGTGACACCCGCCGCAACGCCTGCTGCAAACCCAAGCACTGCGCCGAAGTCGCAATGATCGCGTCGCTGTGCACGCGGGTTCTCGCCCCTCCACGCAGTCGCATGCACTTCTTGCACACGCTGCGAAATCGTGCCGCCTGCGCCAGCCCCACCTGATTCAGGCACTTCCCCGAAGCCCCGCTCAACCCACCTTCGCTTCGAGCCGATCGTCCTTTGTGCGGAGCGTCGGCCGGGTGGATCCCCGTCGCGCGCCCACCGGAGGGAACGCACGTGCCGGAACTGAGCGCACTCGACGAGATCCTGCGGAAGGCAAACGAAAGCGATGCCTCGGACGTTCACCTCGTGGCCGGTCATCCGCCCATGGTTCGTGCGCAGACGGTCATGCAGCCGTTGGAAATGCCCGTCCTCACCAGTGAGGACATGTGGCGCATCCTTGCGGGGATGACCAACGAGATCCAGCGCCGCCATTTCGAGCAGCACCTCGACCTCGACTTCTCCTACGAAATCCCCGGTTTCCGACGCTACCGCGTGAATGCACACATGCAACGCGGCATGGTTGGCATGGCGATGCGTGCGATTCGCACCAAGGTGCCGCCGCTCGCAACGCTGAATCTTCCGGAAGTCATCTCGCGCCTCACGTATCTGCCACGCGGGCTTGTGCTCGTGACGGGCGATACCGGCTCGGGTAAATCGACCACGCTGGCCGCGATGATTCAGGCGATGAATGAGCGCTATCGCAAGCACATCATCACGCTTGAAGACCCTGTCGAGTACACCTTCGCGAGCCAGAAGTGTTTGATCGAACAGCGCGAACTCGGCGCCGATATGCCGACCTTCGCCAGCGGCCTCAAACACGCATTGCGTCAGGACCCCGACATCATTCTCGTCGGCGAAATGCGCGATCTCGACACGACTGCACTCGCGATCACCGCCGCTGAAACCGGGCACCTCGTGCTCTCCACGCTGCACACCGTGAACGCTTCGCAAACGGTCGAACGTATCGTCGACATGTATCCCGCGAATCAGCAGAACCAGATTCGCGCGATGCTTGCCAACACGCTGCAGGCCGTCGTTTCACAGACACTTTTCCGTCGCGTGGATAAGCCTGGCATGGTCCCCGCGATTGAAGTCATGCTCTGCACGCCCGCCGTGCGCAACATCATTCGCGAAGCGCGTACCTACGAAATTCCGAACGTCATCGAGACGAGCCGCTCGATCGGCATGACGACGCTCGACAACGCGATTGCGGAACTCTACTTCAACGGCATGATCTCTCGCGACGACGCGGTCGCGCAGGCTGCCTATCCAGACAAACTTGATCGCATGCTCGCGGCGTAACCGATGGCAACGCAGCACTACCGATTCCAAGCTCGCAACGCTCGCGGCGAACTCGTCGCGGGAACGCTCATTGCAGACAGCGTTGCCGCGGCGGCGCAAGCGATTCGCGCACGTGGCGATCACGTGGTGCAACTCGTGCCTGTCGCAGCTGCGGGTGAAGATCTCCGTGCGGCCATCAAGCGCTTCAACTATTCCTCTGGTCCTTCGCAGAAAGACATTCTCGATTTCACCACGCAACTCGCGGTCATGATCCGCGCAGGTATCTCGATTCGCGCCGCACTTGAAGGTATTGCCGAGCAAGTTCAGAACCAGAAGTTCCGCCGCATCCTGATGCAAATCAAGGCGGACGTCGAGAGCGGCAAGCAATTCTCCGAAGCGATCGCCAAGCATCCGAAGCTCTTCGGACCGCTGTATGTGAACATGGTGAAAGCGTCGGAAATGTCGGGTTCGTTCGCGAAGATGCTTGACCGCATCGCGGCGTATCTCACGCAAGAAATCGAAACGCGCAAGATGGTGGTCGGTGCGTCGATCTACCCCGGCATCATCGCGTTGATGGCGATCTCGACCACCGTCTTCCTCCTCACGTTTGTTTTGCCGCGATTTGCTGGTGTGTTCAAGGGCAAAGAAGACGCACTCCCAGGGCCAACCAAGTTCCTCATGGCACTCTCGACCTTCATGGTTGAGTGGTGGTGGCTCTTGCTCATCGCCGCCGTGGTCGGCATTGGTGCGTTCATTGGATTCATCAAAACTGAGTTCGGTGGATTCTGGTGGGATCGCTTCAAGATCTCTGCACCGATCGTGAAGCGCATGTTCCGCGCGCTCTACATCAGTCGCTCGCTGCAAACGATGGGCGAACTCCTGAATGCAGGCGTGCCGATGCTCGACACCATCGCGATTACCGGCGATATCTCGGGAAATCGCCAGTACAAGCGACTTTGGCGCTCGGTCTATGGCTCTGTGAAGCAAGGAAAGAAAGTGCAAACGCAGTTGATGCGTAGCACACTTTTGCCGCGCTCCGTCATTCAGATGATCGCGGCTGGCGAGGAGTCAGGAAAGCTCGGCGAAGTGCTCGATGAAATCTCTGTCTTCTACGCGAAGGCGCTGAAAGACGCGATCAAAGCAGTCACCAGCATGATCGAACCGATCATGATCGTCTTGATGGGATCGGTCGTTGGATTCATCGCGATGGCGATCATCCTTCCGATCTTCAAGATGTCGAACTTGGTCTCAGGGTGAGGATGCACGCATGCACGCGAACCATCATCATCAATGCCAGGCTGCGCGCTGCACGCATCGCGGTTTCACCCTCATCGAAACCGCGCTCGCGACGGTGATCGTCGGCACGGGCGTCGTTGCGATCGTGGCTGCACAGCAAGCGTTCTTTCGTCAGAACGAATGGTCCACGCACGCGTCGACCGCACAGCGACTCGGCAACGAAATTCGCGAGTTCACGCTGCATTTGCCTCGACATGACCCTGTCACAGGACAGGCGTTTTGGGGCCCGGAGAGCTCAGAACTCGACGTCTTGGACTTCGACGATCTCGACGACTTTGACGGCGAGGATGGCGAAGGCACCGTCTTTTCCGCAGCACTCGGCAGTGGGCCAATCAGCGCACTTGGCGATGTCTTCCCCGATATGGCGGGCTGGTCGCAACGCGTTTTCGTCGAGAACATTGATCCGTTTGAAGTGACGCGCACTGTTGCGGATGGCGCGAGCGATCTTCTTCGCGTTCGTGTCATCGTCGAGTATCAGGGTCCGACCGATGATGCGCCACGCGAGATTACGCGTGTGACCTGGATTGCGCCTGGATGAATGCGGCGAGTACGCCGCACGCAGGATTGCGTGTGAGGCGAGTTTGGAAACACCTCATGCATCGACGTGCCACCATCTCTTGTCGGAATCGCGTGCGACAAATTCGTCCCGCGCATCGACGTGGCGTCGCGAGCGTGCTCGCCATGATGTTTCTCGTGATCTTCGGATCGCTCGCCGCCGCGATGGCGGTCGTTGCACAAGGAAACATGCGAACTGCAGATAGCTCGCTCAAAGTGTCGCGCGCTCAAAGCGCAGCCGAGAGTGGACTCGTCTTCGCAGAGCGCCGCCTTGCGAAGGAATCCAAGCGTTTTGTCGTTGAAAAGGGCGTCATTGATGCCGGATTCGCTTCGCGACTTTGGACTGGATCGTGGAGCGGAAGCGATGGAGAAGTCGAAGTCCTTCCTGCCGAAGGATTCGACGGACCAGCGTCGCCAGATGGACTCGTGGAAGCATTACGCGACGCGCACATCGCAGATGCCTCGTCGTTCGCAGCGCTCGCAGAACACGCTGGTTTGCCTGAGATTTTCGACAGTGGCGCATTGGTCACGCTGCCCATGCGGCTTGAATCCGGTGTCGATCGACTGTGGTTCCAACTGATGTACGAGCCGGTCGCCGGAACAAATCGCGTGCGCGTCACGAGCCTCGGCGTCGATGGTGAGATTCGACGTACGATTTCCATTGAGTACGAAATCACCAAGCGCATCGAGTATGCCGTCATCTCACCAAACCGCGTGATGATCGGTAAGAACGTGCTCGTCGAGGGACCACTCGGTACGCGCTACGGAACGGAGCCTGGCGAATTGACCGAAGCCAACGGCGATCCGCTCGTGATGCGCTCCGACTTCCGCTACCTCTCCGACGCGCTGAACACCAAACTCGCAGAACTCGCCGAGCGCATTGCGGAGTATGACGTCGATGGAGACGGCCGTCTTCGTCCGGCGCATCCTGTCGAAGGGCCAGCACTCGCAGACAGTGGATTCACGGATCTCGATGGCGACCAATTCGTCGATGACTTCGATCTCTTTCTCTCCGAGTACGACGCAAATGGCGACGGTGCAGTCGTGTGGGATGTTGCGCGAGCGACCGCTGCTGGAATTCCTGACGCAGCGGAATTCTCTGGAATTGACGATCAACTCGCGCGACTCATCGATCTCGCGCATCCAGATCGAAACGGCGACGGCGCGATCGATGCGCGCGACGTGCGTCTCGGTTACTCCGACGGCGTCCTCAACACCTTCGACTTCTACGCAAAAGTTGCGGGAAATCTCGTGTTTGGTGTTGGCGTTTCCGCGTGGGAAAGCGCTGCGCAAGACGATTGGCGCAACATCGCGCAAGGCCCCGTGCGTCCAGCAAACTCCGCTGGGCCCGCTCGATTTGAAGTTTCCACTGAGGAACTTCGCGTCGTCACGACCGCTGACTTTGCAGACAGCGCAGCGTGGTTCTCCACGAATGTGACCGCGGACTTCGCTGCACAAGCGATCGCGGGTGTCGGGGCGGGCGGAACGGTTGTTCCCGTGGCATCCGCGCCTTACGAATCCGTGCCCTACGGCTCACCTGCCGCGTATGACCACTATCGCCGGCCGATCTATCGCAACATGACCTTCCGTGACGTGCGAATTCCAAGGGGAACGAACGCGCTTTTCGAGAACTGTCGCTTTGAAGGCACGGTCTATCTCGAAACTGAAACTGGCTGCACGGATGTCAATTGGAACTACACCGGTGCATTGAAGACTGTCGACGTCGCCGGAGCGATCGTCTATCTGCCGCGCTTCCCAACGATCACTTCAACACTTGGCGGCACAACGATCACCGACACGCGGACGATTTCGAACTCGATTCGCTTCCACAATTGCACGTTCCTTGGCTCCATCGCGGGCGATACGCCCGGTGAATTCACACACTGGCGCAACAAGGTGCAAATCACGGGCGCCACGCGTTTCTACTCAGATCCCGAGGATGCGGAGCTCGATCTTCAACCGGACGGTGATGAGTTGCGCGACATCCTCGAGTCGTTCGGTACGGAAAAACTCGATCGCCTGCAACGCAGTTCGATCATGCTTCCAGGCTGGTCGGTCGACGTTGGAAACTTCTCGAACGAGGTCGCCGCGGATCCAGATCTGACTCCGCGCGTCAAACTCAAAGGAACCGTGATCGCCGGAGTCATGGACATCCGCGGAACCGCAGATATCGCAGGCACGCTGCTGATGACGTATCGACCAGTCGCAGGCCAAGGCGCACTCGCGTACAACGGACAGCCTGAGAGTTTCAACACAACGCTCGGCTATTTCGGTGCGCTTGACGGTGACGGCGAAGGCGCACTTCCTGGCGATGCGGGTTTCAACGGATTCGGCGAGATTCGCCTTCGCTACGACCCGAACGCGAAGTTGCCAGACGGAATCCCATGGCCTGTTTCCGCGGAGCCCGTTGCTGACAGTTACCGCGAAGGAGGGCTCGCGGGATGACGCTCTCATCGACACACGAACGCTGTTCCACGCATGTTCTGCGTCGTCGAGACGCGCGATCGACCAATCGCCGCGCATTCTCGCTCGTCGAAATGCTGATCGCGCTCGCGATTTCCGCCGCACTGCTTGTCGCAGTACTTTCTGCACTGGTCGCGAGCTTCCGCGCGTATCAGGCAACAACCGAGCAAGCCTCAACGCACGTGGTCGGTCGCGTCGTCATGCACCGCATGATGGCACTCGTTCGAAACGGCGTAGATTTCGGCCCACTTCCTGAAGACGCGCGCGATCGCTTCGTTCTGACTGACCAGTTTCTTTTCGTCGACGATGATGGAAACGAGATTCAGTTCCGGCTTGATCGCGCTGCCTCCGCACTCTTGATGCAGGTTGACGAAGAAACCGAACAACTTCTCCTCGAAGGAGTGCGCGGACCGACGGACGAGCTCGGCGCACCGCTCGGTGCCTTTACGCTCGAGTATGAAAATGGAACGAAGCTCGTCCGCGCGAGTTTCGATCTCACCGTCGAAGCAGATGACAACGCAAGTCTGACGCTCGAAGGCGACGAAGTCGTCCCGATCCGACTGATCGGCTCCACTGCGCCGCGTCGACTTGTGTGGTGAACTGCGCGGAGCTGCGCAACACGCACCGCGCCAACATCACGGCAACATCATGCCAACCTTCGCGTGGATTCGCGGAGTTGCGCGTTGATTTCAAGCGTCGTGCGCATGAGATATTGGTGCGTTCCTACGAAAGCCGGATCTGAAATCGTGCCGCTTGGCGCGATCTGCGCTGGATCACTCAGTTGATAGGTGCCGTCTGCGGCCATGAGCCAACGCTGTCGGCGATCGGTGAGATGCAGCCGAAGAATCTCCCAAAGCCGCGCGCGATGCGCTCGCGCTTGGATCGGCGCGGCGCACTCCACGCGGGTGTTGAGATTGCGATACATCCAGTCCGCGCTGCCGATGTAGAAGTCGCCGTCGAGCGGATCTGCTTGCCCATTTCCGAACCAGAAGATTCGGCTGTGTTCCAGGAAACGCCCAATCGTCGACGTCACGCGAATGTTCTCGCTGAGCCCCTTCACGCCGGGGCGAATACAGCAGAAGCCACGAACGACAAGATCGATTGAAACTCCTGCACGCGACGCGGCATACAACGCATCCGTCACCGAGCGATCTTCAAGCTGATTCATCTTGACGATCACGCGCCCCGGGCCACCGCTCTGCGCAATCGCTGCTTCACGCTCGATCAACTCGATGAAACGACGCTTCATCGCGACTGGTGCGACGAGGAGCTTTTGATACTCCGTCTTCCGACTTCGGCCCGTCATGTAATTGAAGAGCTCGACGAGGTCTTCCGTGATCGCCGCGTCGCAGGTGAAAAGGCCAATATCCTCGTACAAACGCGCCGTCTTCGAGTTGTAGTTTCCCGTACCGATATGCGCGTAGGAGCGAATGCCACCCGGCTCTTGTCGAACGACAAGCGCAACCTTTGTGTGCGTCTTGTAGCCAACAACGCCATACGCCACGTGCACGCCTGCATCTTCCAGTTTGCGTGCCCACACGATGTTGCGCGCTTCATCAAATCGCGCGCGCAACTCAACGAGCACCGCAACCTGTTTTCCACTTTCAGCGGCGCGAATCAAACTCGGAATGAATGGCGAATCGCCACTCGTTCGATAGAGCGCCTGCTTGATCGCGAGCACTTTCGGATCCGCTGCCGCTTGCTCGATGAATCGCTCGACGGAGTGATCGAAACTCTCGTATGGGTGATGGACGAGCACATCGCCTTGTCGAATGAGGCTGAAAATGTCGGCATTTTCATCCTCGAGCCCATGCGGCGCGACGGGAGTCCACTTCGGCCAGCGTTGTTCGGGAATGTCGATATCCGCGATTTCGTTGAGCGTGCCCCAGTCGAGCATGCCGTCGGTTTCGTAGAGGTCATCATCCGCGAGACCAAGTTCATCCTCGAGGAATCGCATGATGCGATCGTTCGGTCGCGCGCCAACTTCGAGCCGCACCACGCGCGCAAAACGACGCTCGCGCAACTGCTGTTGAATCTGCTCGAGAAGATCTTCGGCATCTTCGTTGTCGCGTTCGGTTTCTGCGTTACGTGTCACGC
>Ga0164292_10003790_pt1 | contig 12350 bp, 12 predicted proteins | sample GEODES117metaG_FD_111486 | JGI IMG/M metagenome (GOLD analysis project Ga0164292, IMG submission 111486) | Eutrophic lake water microbial communities from Lake Mendota, Wisconsin, USA - GEODES117 metaG | ecosystem: Environmental > Aquatic > Freshwater > Lake | place: USA: Lake Mendota... | reverse complement strand
CCGCGCGCGGCCTGTGGTGGCACCGAACTCCCGGCCCATGGAGTGAAAACGGTCGCCGAGAGCGTCGTCTTCCGTAGTGAAGGGGCCCTCGCCGACTCGCGTGGTGTAGGCCTTGAGGACGCCCATGACGCTGTCAATGCGGTGGGGTGGCACGCCGCTGCCGGTGCAGGCTCCACCGGAGGTGGTGTTCGAGCTGGTGACATACGGATAAGTGCCGTGGTCGATGTCGAGAAAGGTTCCTTGGGCGCCTTCGAAGAGCATGTTGGTCTTCATCTCGAGGGCCCGGTGGAGGAACATCACGGTATTTGTGATGAATGGGCGCAGAACTTCCGCCGCAGCTAGTGTGTCGTTGATGATCTTCTTCGCGCTCAGTGTGGGAGCGCCGAGGCTCTTGAGAAGGGCATTGTTCTCCTTGATACGCTGGGTGAGTTTTTCCTTCAGGATATCCGGGCGCAGTAGGTCGCCAGTGCGCAGGCCGGTGCGCGAGGCTTTGTCGGCATAGGCCGGGCCGATGCCACGTTTGGTGGTGCCGATTTTCTTCGAGCCTTTTTGGGACTCGCGCAGACCATCGAGGGCTTGGTGATAAGGCAAAACGAGATGGGCGGTATCACTGATGAGTAGGTTTTTCTCAACCTTCACGCCGCGTTTTCGCAGTCCTTCGATTTCGCCCACGAGTGCCACGGGGTCGAGCACCACGCCGTTGCCGATTACGCAGGTTTTCGACTTGCGGAGAATGCCGGAGGGTATGAGGTGAAGGACATATTTTTCACCTCCAATGACGATCGTGTGACCGGCATTGTTGCCGCCCTGGCTGCGGACGACGATGTCGGCTTCATCCGTGAGGAAGTCGATAATTTTTCCTTTTCCTTCATCGCCCCACTGGGCGCCGACGAGAATCGTGTTTGGCATAAATAGAGTTTTTTTACTTTGAAATAGGTGGATTGAGTGACAAGCGAAAAGACCGCGCCAATCAGGCTCGGCGTTCGCGGATTGAGGCGAGGATATCCGCTGTGACCTCAGCAAGCGGCTTGGCGCCAATGTTGCCTTTTCCGTGGAGGCGAACGCTGACAGTGCCTGACTCCATGTCGCGGTGGCCGATGACCAACATCGTATGCACACGAGCTTTCTCGGCATCGGCGATCTTAGCTTTTACTGGATCGGATCCAAAATCCGCCTCCGCGCGGACCATCTGACGGCGGAGTTCGTTGACGATCGGCTCGGCGTAGGCGATCAGGGCCGGATCGTCGTTCAGCGTGATGACGCGAACCTGCTCGGGCGCAAGCCAGAGTGGGAAGTTGCCGGCGTAGTGCTCGATGAGAAATCCGATGAAGCGCTCGTGTGTGCCGAGCGGCGCTCGGTGGATGCAGAGAGGCGTCTTCTCGGTGTTGTCGCGGTCGCGGTAGTGCAGTCCGAATTTGGCCGGAACAGCAAAATCAACCTGATTCGTGGCGATGGTGAATTCGCGCCCGATGGCGCTCCAGACCTGCACATCGATTTTCGGCCCGTAGAAGGCGGCTTCGTTCGGCACCTCTACAAAATTGATGCCGCTCTCGAGGAGAACATTGCGCACCATGTCCTCGGTTTTCTTCCAAAGCTCCGGCTCATTCACAAATTTCTGCCCCAGTTTATCCGGATCATGCGTGGAGAAGCGCATCTGGTATTTCTCCAATCCGAAAACCTTGAAGTATTGGAGATACATCTCGTTCACGGCACGGAACTCTTCCGCGAACTGTTCCTCCGTGCAGTAAATATGCGCATCATTCATGTTGAGCGAACGCACGCGCATCAGCCCGAAAAGCTCTCCGCTCTGCTCATAGCGGTAGCAGCAGCCGTATTCAGCCAGTCGCAGAGGCAGGTCCCGGTAGCTCCGGGGCTCCGCCGCGAAAATCCGATGGTGGTGGGGGCAATTCATCGCCTTGAGATAGTATTTCTCCGTTTCTCCGAGTTCCTGCAGGCGGCCGTTCAGGGATTTCCATTCCCGAAACGCCTCTACGGTCTCAGGGCTTGCCGAACCACCCTCGATGGCTTGGCGGATAGAGTCCATTTTTTGGGACATGATGGCTGATGACATTCGCTGAGAATATCAATCGACGCCACGCATGGCACTCCAAAATTCACTCTGGTTTATCAGAATCCTCGTGTGCGGCACCTTGTTTTTGCTTGGACGCATTAGATCAAAAATCTAAAGCTTCCAGCTCATGAAAACTCCCATTCGCGTTGCTGTGACCGGTGCTGCCGGTCAGATTTCCTATTCCCTCCTTCCCCGCATTGCTTCCGGTGCCATGTTTGGTCCTGATCAACCGGTGATCCTCCAGCTTTTGGAGGTTCCCATGGAAAAAGCCATGAAAGCCCTCGAGGGCGTGGCCATGGAGTTGGACGACTGCGCGTTTCCTCTTTTGAGCGGAATGGTTCTCACCGACGACGCCAAGTTGGCTTTCAAGGATGCCAACTGGTCCCTCCTTGTCGGCGCGAAACCTCGCGGTCCCGGTATGGAGCGCGCCGATCTGCTCAAGGACAATGGCAAAATCTTCACCACTCAAGGACAGATCATTGATGAGGTCTCAGCGGAGAACGCCCGCGTCGCGGTGGTGGGCAATCCTGCCAACACAAATGCCATGATTGCCGCCAGCAAGGCGCGCCGCCTCACGCCGGATCGTTTCACTGCGATGGTTCGCCTTGATCAGAACCGCGCCCAGACCATGCTTGCCAAAAAAGCAGGCGTCGCCACCACCGATGTGAGCGAGATTTTCATTTTCGGAAACCACAGCCCAACGATGTTTCCAGCCTTCGGCCACGCCAAAATCGCCGGTAACCCCGCCGAGTCAGTCATCACTGACCGCGCCTGGCTCGAGGGAGAATTTTGCGAAAAAGTCGGCAAACGCGGTGCTGCGATCATTGCCGCCCGTGGGGCTTCATCGGCCGCCTCGGCAGCGAATGCCCTCGTGGACCATGTCCGCTCGCTCGTCACTCCAGGGCAAATCCATTCCATCGCCATTAAATCCGAGGGCCACTACGGCTTCGATGCCAATGTCTGGGCTGGAATGCCTGTGAAAACAACAACGCCCGGCGCCTATGAGGTCGTGACCGGCATTCCGTTGGATGACTTCGCAAAATCCAAGATTGCTGCGACAAACAAAGAGCTCGCTGAAGAGCGCGCCATGGTTGCCGAAATGCTCGGATAGGGCAGGAAAACTCCCCCTCGCACTTTGGGAAAACGGATGCATCTTCTCAAGGAGATGCATCAGAAACCTATGATTCCGCTATGAGTGACCCGATTCTTCCCACTGCGGAGCAAATGCAGCGCCGACTGCAGGAGCTTCTGCGCGCTTCGTTTTCAACCCCGGCTCCGTCTCCAAGCGAGCCGGTGGCGCCGGTTCAAAATCCAGACACGGTTCCTCACGCGATACGGGATTTTCACCTCACACCGAAAGAGATCAAAAAGCACCTCGATCGCTTTGTCATTCGGCAGGACGAAGCCAAGAAGGTCCTCGGTATCGCTGTCTGCGACCATTACAACAATGCCCGCGTCATGGCCTCCCGTGAGGCCGATGCACCACTACTCGAGTATTCCAAGCAAAATGTCCTCCTCGCCGGCCCGACTGGAGTTGGAAAAACCTACCTCGTCAAGCATGTCGCCGAGCTCGTCGGGGTTCCTTTTGTCAAAGCGGACGCCACAAAATTCAGCGAAACCGGCTATGTCGGCGGTGATGTGGATGATCTTGTTCGTGAACTCGTCCAAAAGGCCGATGGCAACATCTCGCTCGCGCAGTATGGCATTATCTACATCGACGAAATCGATAAAATTGCCACGTCCTCGGATGTGAGCGGCCGCGATGTTAGTGGACGAGGTGTGCAGACCACTTTGCTCAAGCTCATGGAGGAGACGGATGTCCCTCTGCGCAGCGGGAATGATCTCCAATCCCAGATTCAGGCCGCAATGGAGTTTCAAAAGCGCGGCAAGGTCAGCAAGGAAACCCTTAACACCCGGCATATTCTTTTCATTGTCTCCGGTGCTTTCGACAAACTGGGTCACATTGTCACCCGGCGATTAAAAAAATCCGCGATGGGCTTTGGTGCTGCGCCCTCTCCATCGGCGAGCGAATCCGATGAATTGCTCCGCCTCGCGGGAACGAGGGATTTCGTGGACTACGGACTAGAACCCGAATTCATCGGGCGCCTTCCTGTTCGGGTCGTGTGCGACAGCCTTGGCGAGCAGGACCTCTTCGACATTTTGCAGAAATCGGAAGGCAGCCTCATCCGGCAGTATGAGCGCGCCTTCGCGGCCTATGGAATCGAGGCCGTTTACTCCACGGATGCCCTTCGGTATATTGCCTCCTTGGCCGCTCGGGAAAGCACTGGCGCGCGTGGACTCATGACCGTGTGTGAGCGCCTCATGCGCGACTTCAAATATGAGCTCCCCGGCGCTCGTGTGCGCTCGCTTGAGATTACTTCTGCAGTCTTTGACAATCCCTCAGCCAGAATCCAAGAGCTCCTCAAACTGGGGGAGGAGGAGGCCAGACACACACAGCGCCTTGTCATCGAGCAGTTCGCCGAGCGCTTCGGCGGACAGCATGGTTTCGTCCTTCGCTTCGAACAGGCGGCCATTGATGCGATCTTGCGCATGGCCTTTGAAAAAAACATTCCCGCTCGCGACTTGTGCGAAAGCCTGTTTAAAGATTATCAATTTGGTTTGGGGCTAATCTCTCGGAACAGCGGCCAATCGGAGTTTCTCATTCCCGTCGAAGCGGTGGAGGCTCCAGATCGCGTGCTGAGCCAGTGGGTCGTCTCCTCGTACCGTACCAAAGAAGAAAATGAGAAACCTTAAAGTCAGCGTTGTCATCGGCGCAATCACCATTGTTTTGTCGCTGCTCTTGTATGCCACCGGCCTACCCTCCTTCATTGATGGAGGGCTGCTGAAATTTCTCGAGATTCCCCAAGACGGGCGCCCCATTGCCGGCACCCCTTGGATCACATCCCTGATTTTTGCTTTTGGAATCGCTTGGGTCTGGGTGGATTTGATGAATCGTGGACAGAAAATCATCATCTCAGCGGCATCCCTCGTGCTCCTTTGCACATGGGCACCCGTGCTTGCTCTAAATGGAAAATTCTTCTCGCCCATGCTCCCCGTTTTCGCTGTCCTTTGCAGCACTGGCCTCGCATTCGCTTGGGAGCAAACACGCCACGGGCAGCGCAATCAATTTCTCGGGCGTCTTTTTGGTCTCCGCCTCTCCAAGAAGGCATTTCAATCGGTCCTTGCCTCGGATGCCACACCGGATTTCCCAGGTCGCGTCATTAATGCCTCGGTGCTCGTTATTGCCGTTCAAAACCATGCCGAACTCATGGAGGCCCTTCCTCCCGAGAGTTACACAGCCATAACGAATCTTTATTTAAAAACGGCCTCCGACTACCTTGTCGAATCCGGAGCCTACCTCGACGAGTGCAATGGCGAGTGCATACGCGTCGTCTTCGGCGCTCCGATTGGGGACTCTCGTCACGCCGTTCGCGCCTGCCGCGCTGCTGTCGATCTCGCCACACGGCTGGATGAGTTGAACAAGGAATGCGACGCGAGATGGCAGCGCCGTCTCGATGTGCGCATGGGCCTGGATACGGGCGACATCATCGCGGGCGTCTTTGGTGGTGGTCGTTTGGGAAGCTACAGCGTAGCCGGTCCCGCCGTGGATTTTGCACGCCGCCTTTGCGCCACCAGTTCCATGTATGGAGCCCGAATCCTCATCGGACCCGATGCCTATACGCCCGCCTCGGAATCCGTCGAAGTGCGTCCGATTGAAATCCTAAAGGTTGCCGAAAAGCGCCGCCGTGTGGAAATTTACGAAGTCCTCTCTCACAAGCATGCTCTCTCGCCCGAGCGCGAGCGCAGCCGCGACCATTTCTGGACCGGTGTCCTCCACTACCGCGAAAAACAATGGGACAAGGCTGTCGAGGAATTTACCAAGGCACGCATCACTGGTATTCCTGACGCGGCGTTGGATTTCTACCTCCGCCGCATCGAGCAGGCCCGCCTCCAAAAAACTGACGTGCACAAGGACTCCGTGCCCACCCTTTTCCATGCAGTTTGAACTTCCCCGCATCCTTACGCCCCATCAGGTGCGCCAGGAACGCGACTATCTTCATAGCCAGGAAAAAAAACTAGTCTTCACCAATGGATGCTTCGACATCCTTCACAGGGGCCACACGCAATATCTCGCCTTCGCGCGGGCACAGGGCGACGCACTCGTCGTGGGACTCAATAGCGACGCTTCTGTCCGTCGAGCCAAAGGCCCCACACGCCCCGTCAACACCGAGCAGGATCGCGCTTTTGTCCTCGGTTCCCTCCGTGCCGTGGATTACGTCGTCATCTTCGACGAAGATGAACCCCGCGACCTCATTTCCCAAATCCTCCCCGATGTCCTCGTGAAAGGCAAAGACTGGGCCCACTATGTTAGCGGACGCGATATCGTCGAAGCTCACGGTGGCAAAGTTGTCTTGGCCGACATGGTCGAAGGCAAATCCACCACCGCCACTATCGAACGCCTTCGCGCCTGATCCAAGTTACCGCAGTTTCCAAAACATCACGGCGGTGATGATGATGCCAATAATTGAAATGAGGTGACGCACAGATTGTTGTGGAAGTCGCTGGGAGTAGGTTGAGGCGATGTAGTAGCCCACGAATGCTCCGGCCGTCATGAGAGCCATGCGTGGCCAATCAATCAATCCGCTCGCCGTGAACCAGGCTGCAGCCACCAGATTGATGAGCGAACCCAGCACGCTTTTAAGCGTGTTCATTTGGTGAATGTTTTTGAACCCCATGAAACCAAGGGTTGCCAACATGAGAATGCCAATGCCGGCACCGAAATATCCCCCGTAAATGGAAACCAGAAATTGGAACAATAGAGCCACGATCAAGTGTGGGCGGCCTTTAGCTGAGGAATCGAAAGCGTGGACTCTTCTGGCAAAGCGCCCGCTTGCGACTCCCTGGAGCATGAAAAGGACAGTCGCAAAGAGAACGAGGTAGGGTACAAGTTCAGCGAAGATCCGCTCGCTGCTGCACGTCAGCAAGATACTGCCGATCCACCCCCCTGCGATGCTGGCGGGGATGAATGTCGTGAACCAAGGTTTCACATCGGTGATGTGGTTTCGGTATCCGTAAATACTACCAACCATTCCAACCACAAGCGCAAGGGTGCTCGTGGCATTCGCAATCAGTGGGGGAACTCCGAAGAGGATCAGCGTGGGAAATGTGATGAGAGTGCCTCCGCCAGCCACTGCATTGATCGCTCCCGCAGCACAAGAGGCGGTGAGGAGTGATACAATTTCGATCCAAGACATCTGAAACTTCTACTCGCTGATTTCATGTGATTCCATCCGAATGTCCTTTTTCTCTTTGCGATCCTCCAGGTGGGCTTTCCCCGGGGTTCGCTTTCCCAATGCTTGATCGGTGCGCCATGTGTTGTATCGAGTGAAGCATTCCTTCAATCCTTCCCTTAGATCACATAGCGTTCCGTATTCGTTCAAATACACATCCTCGTATTTCAGCGTTCCCCAAAGTCGCTCGATGAAAACATTATCCAACGGCATTTTCCAGCGCACCGTCTGTTAATGTCTCATCCATCCTGTTATAGACCGCCCAGCCGGGCACATCGCGCGTGCACCGTCCATCACGGCGCAAAGGTAGGCGTGCCCTTGCGGCATCGGAATGTATGTGATGTCCGTTCATCAAACTCACTGATTTTTCGCCAGCATTCTCTTCCGTGGCCTGCGTGGGATGAACATCGTTTTCCTCGGCAATCTCGTGAATCGTTTTTTCTTTCCTCATGGCCTCAAGGGTAACCCGCGCCTTGAATGCGCCATCGTGTCTTCTGCGCTTGGCTTTCATTTCAATGATTGGCTGTAGGTCTATTGAGCTCATACAATCACCGCTTTCTATCTCTTAGCTAATGGTCCAATTTTTCGGGTCCACCTCATTGACAGATAAATTGTTGCTTCGCTTCTGAATTCCATTAGAATTAGATCATTAAAGCGCAAAATGGGCCTCTCCTCTCTCATTATTTACAAGTTCTCATGAAAAACTGCGCATTTTCTTTCAAATTGATTGTAAGGTGGTTGCTTGCAGCGGCGCTTCTCTACGGCGCCTATCGGTTTGCTATTCGAGCGTTGAGTTACGAGGGTTTGTCTGCATTAAGCTATCTCCTGCCAGCGGCAGCCCAACTTCTGTCCAGTGTCATTTTGATCTCACCTGAACTGGCCTATTACGTAGGTGATATCATTTCCAAGCCATTTGCTTCACTTTTCGTACCAGACGAAAAGTTTTCTCGACCCCCGCTCTCCTATATTCTCGCGCGCAAATACTCGCGGGAGATGCGCTACCAAGAAGCGGTGGTGGAATATCTTCAAATCATCAAGCATTACCCGGGCGAGCGCGAACCTTACGAAGAAATAATCCGCATCGCGAACCTTGTGGGTGACATTCAAACAGCAGCCAAATTCCAGAAGAAACTCGACAAGATAAAACGGTTAGCGGTAGCAAATCACAAAACAAATCCAATCGCCTCACAGTAAAAACACGGTTCCTCGCTGCATTTTAGCTTCTTCTCCGACTTTTTATTATGAAATGCGCGATCCCACCCAGCAAAAGGAGAATGGCAGCGACGATGGTCTGCGCTTCTGGAACTGTGGTAATTTCTCCATTTTGAGATATGAAAGCGTTGCCGATGAAACTATTTCCGAAATCGCTGTAGAAAGAAATTTGTTGCAACTGAGCATCGCTAAGACCTTGCGAGTTGGTTCCGAAGTAGATGCGGTTTGTGCCGCTGAAATCCCAATTCCAAATCGAGAGGCTGGTATTTTTACCCCAGCCCTCCTCTAGGTAGCTGGAAGCGAAATACAAGGCATTGCTTGATCCTTGGAGCTCCCGCACATCGATCACGGAGTTTCCCGTAAGGGTGAGAGCACCAACATGCTCTGTGATGTCTTTGCCTCTCAACTCAAGATTGGCATTACCTATGACAATATTCGCTTTATCGTTTATGGTCTCGGATGCTGCGACAAGTAGTGAGCCCCCTTGCACATTAATCACACTTGTCGCGCCGAGGGCATTCGTTGCGTTGGCTTTGAGGGTGCCGGATTTGACTATGGTTGATCCTGTATAGGTATTATTGGCGTTGAGAATGAGCGTTCCATTGCCCGTCTTTGCGAGGGATTTGTTGCCTGTGATGACTGTCGAGATATCAAGAGTTGCTCCGGAGTTGAGGACATGAAAATTCCCATCCGCATCCAATTTTATCTGTAGTTCTCCATTTCCAGGGATCGCCTCGAATTTGAGCGTGTTGGTTTGGGCATTGTTTCCCATGAGCAAAAGATCTCCGCTTGAGCCGCCTGCGAGAAGCGCGGCAGTGCTTCCACCTCCTCCAGATAATGTGAGATATCGAATAATTCCGTTGGCCCTCAGCGAGATACTTGCGCTGGTGTTGTTGTTCCAAACCATGTCGCCGAAGTTTAGGGCTCCTGTGCTGTTGATGCTGCTATTTTCAATATTGAAAACAGCTTCATCGCTGGAATTCGGGATATCCTGGGTGCTCCAACTTTTTTTGTCACTGAGGTCGCCTGAACCTAAATAATTTACAATTCCCGATTGAGTTGCCTGAGGTGCCCAAAAATAGATGCAGGCAACAATCGCAACCATCGAGCGAAACAAACCACGCCGTTTTTCTCCGCTCTCTCCCTCCTCGTTCCGGGAGGACGAGGAATCATATATTTTCATCTGGTTTGGAAATTCGCCTCACGTCTTTGAGAATCCAATGGGGCAACCACCGCACTTAAGCAGGAGGTCTCAAATCTTGAGCCATTTCACTGAGGGCTGCGTATAGGGGCTGGAGTGGGGAGCGGAGTAGGGGAGGGCCGAACGGGTGGAATCCGCCCGAAAGCCGGAGCCTGAGGCATCTCCAGCATGGCTTGCTGAGAGGATGTCCGGATATCTGTAGATCTACCACCAATAGCATTTTCGGATCCTTGAGCAGGTGTGGCATTCTCCGTCCTTGCGGTATTTTGCGCCTCCGTGGGGACAGTCGAGCTTTCAAAGGCGGGCTCTTGGTTTGCAACGTTGAGACGGGTATCGATATCCCATTTGCGTTGAATCTCTCCGCTGCTGGCGCTCCTGACCCGGGGTTCTGGTAAGGACGCTGGGGTGTAGTTTTCCAAACCCTCTTCGATTGTTCCTCCGGAAGTGGTGGAAGTGGCTAAAGCGTTTTCGTCACTCGCGGTGTTTATTTTTTTTATGCCCTTTTCTTCCAGAGGAATACTTACGCCGGCAGCGAGTGCGAGGCCAAGTGCTAAGGCGGCGCTCCAGCGAATCCAGTTGCGGTACTTTCGCGCAATTGGCCAATCCTCATTCCGGGAGGAAGAGGAATTATGTTTTTTCATCTGGCCGAAAATTTCGGACGCAGGCTGCCCTGATGCCATGGGGAGACCACCCACGGGGTTGAAAATTGCGTTAAACCCGAAACCGGATTTTTAGACAGACCCGGAGCCAAGCGGAGATCGACAAACGAAGTTTGCCCGAAGGGCGAGCGCAGCGAGTCAATTTACAGAATTAAAAGAATTTTAACTGAAACATTGAATACTCAAGTTAGTGTAAACAACTCATTATGTATGTTCTCTGTGCTCTCCGTAGTTAATTTCGCTGAAAATCCCGTTCAAGCCGTTTGAAAGATTGCCGATGATAATTGAATCCGAAAACGGATTTTTAGACAGGAGGGCAGGATGGAGAGAATTGACAGGAAAGGCTTTGGCTTTTGTTTAATATCGCACAAATCATTTCAAACGTATCGCATCATAAACAGATCATCCTCTGTGTTCTTGTAGGACAAAAGTCATGATAATTGTTCATAAATGCCGGAGGCAAGGTAGCGGCAGCGCGAGCCCGAAGGGCAGAGCTCGCGCGCTGGCGCCAAGCCAGAGCTACCGGTTTGTGAACAATTTTCATGACCTTCCTACCGATGGCCGAAGGCCACAAATTTCCCCGGAAATATCTTCCTGCCTGTGCAAGGTTGGGAGAGCCAAGTCTCCCCAGAGTTCCGGCCGGAACTCTGGGGAAGCTGCGGGTGTGATCATTTTGTGTCTCGAACCGGCGCAAGCCGAGTTCATCACGGAGCAGCGATCCCCTGCAGCATCTTGGCTTGATCTCAAACAGTTGACCGAGCCCCATGAATTTATTCTGGCGAGCTCACCTCTACAAGACCGAGAAAAGCCATGACTAAAACCACCAACACCAACCTCATTGACTACATCGCCATCGATGTTTCCAAAGCCACCCTGCAAATCCAGGACGACCAGCGCACCTTCGCCGTCGACAACGACTCCGAGGGCCACCGCAAGCTCCTCAAGCACATCAAGACCCGCCAGAATCCCCTGGTCGTCTTCGAAGCCACTGGCGGCTACGAACGCGGCCTTTGTGAATTCCTTCACATAAAGGCCATCCCTCTGACCATGGTCAACCCGGCCAGAGTCCGAGACTTCGCCCGAAGTGAAGGCGTGCGCGCAAAGACCGACCCCATCGACACCAAGATGATCCTCGCCTTCGCCAAAAGCAAAGCCCTCCGCGCCATGGAAGCCCCCTCCGAGACCTGCACCAAGCTCGCCGCCCTTCTCGATCGCCGTGGACACCTCGTCGAGCAACTCGCCCGTGAGAAAAACCGCCTCCAGAACAGCGAAAAGCTCATTCTTCGCTCCATCCAGCGCATGATCAAAATCCTCGAAAAAGAAATCAGCGCCCTCGATAAGGCCATCGATGAACTTGTGCGTTCGGAGCCCACACTCCAATCCCGCTCAAAGCTCATCCAGTCCATCCAAGGCGTGGGCAAAATCACCGCTTGGACCCTTTTGGCCTATCTCACGGAAATCGAACATCTCAACCGCAACCGCCTCGTCGCCCTGGCCGGCATTGCCCCCTTCAACCGCGACAGCGGCAAGTTCTCCGGCAAGCGATCCATCATCGGCGGGCGAGCCAAGGTCCGTAGGTGCCTCTACATGGCCGCTCAATCCGCAGCGAACTGCAACCCCATCATCTCGGCCTATGTTCAACGCCTGCGCGAACGCGGCAAACCCTACAAATGCGCCATCGTCGCCGCCATGCGAAAACTCCTCCTCCACATCCAATCCCTCATCAAAAATCCAAAACTTTCCCCTTGCTGATTACCACAGTTGCTCTGTGGTTAATTCTGCTGTATTCGGGCGTGCGCCGGGGAAGCCGGCAGCCACGTGGGTGAAAGTCCCACCGGTCGAATTAGACGGTTCACGACCGAAAGAGATGTCCGGGAAGAGGCCGCGAGGCTGAACCTGCAAGCGGGGCATCTACT